>Ga0070738_10005712_pt1 | contig 13592 bp, 11 predicted proteins | sample Coa_R2_2_FD_66446 | JGI IMG/M metagenome (GOLD analysis project Ga0070738, IMG submission 66446) | Surface soil microbial communities from Centralia Pennsylvania, which are recovering from an underground coalmine fire - Coalmine... | ecosystem: Environmental > Terrestrial > Soil > Unclassified ... | reverse complement strand
CGACCGGTCTGGCTGCACGCGCTCTTTCAAGCGATCCTCGCTTCGCACCAGTTTGATGCTCAGAAACCCAAGCAACAAACACGCGGCGAGGAGTTTTAGAACCGTTTTAGGAGACGGTGGCGGACTGGTCCATGTGCCCGCATTGATAGAGCTTTGCCCCTCTACAACGCCATGAAAGGTGACTGGAAGGGATTCAGGGCCTGCGTAGATGATTTGAAGGCTTGCACCGTCGCCACGTTCCAGAATATTCCAGCCAAGCTGCAACCCTCCGTCTTGAAAACGCCCCGCGTCGAATTTGAAGCCAACAAGTTGCCTAGATACGCGGCGGATCGTCACCTCAAGTATCTGAGCTCTTGAAATGGCAAGTGTGACCGGCTCTAGTATTTCACTCGCCCGGATTGGGCGTCGGCCCGCGTTCCACAATGCAACCTGCACCGCCGTGACATCATTGGTGATCTCCCTTCCCGAGAAAGTTACTTTTAACTGGGAAGTTTCACCAGCACGGACCAGAGGCGTTCGCACCGGATTTATTGCAAATGTTAGCTTTGGCTTCTCCTGAAAAACAAAAAACAACACGACTCCCAGCATCGTCCCTATCCATCCCGTTATCCCGAATAGTGGATGGCTCGATAGCCGCGCAAGCAATGCAAGCAAGGACTTCGGCGCTTCCTTAGGGTTATCCATGCGTCCAAAGGTAGCCCAAGGATCGGCAGCCCCACAATCACCAAAGGGTCGCGAACCCCCTCGCCCTCGGGCCGACTGGAACCCGGGCAAGTTGTTTCCCCACAATTCCCTACACTTTCGCCTCACCGGATTGCACTTCTTTGCATTTCCATCCAAGTCTGCGAACCTCTCAGATCATGCCGTAAAACACGGGTTTTCTGGCACATTTTGAAGAAAACTTCGATTTTCTAAAACGGGGTTCGATTCCCCTTAGGGTCGCCAACCTGAAAAGGCAATCCTCGCTCGCGGAGCGAACCACCGCAGAACAGTTGTAACAAGCGGAATAAGCCTCTTCTCGGATCGCCTAGCCGCACCCATTTTCAATCGGCCATTTTGCCATCTACCATTCGCCTAAGACGCAGCGGATTCTGCTCTTTCAGTTCGTCGGGCAACAGTGCGTCCGGGAAGTCCTGATAGCATACCGGGCGCACGAAGCGGTATAAGGCTGCGGTTCCGACGGAGGTGAATCTCACATCGGTGGTGGCAGGGTAGGGGCCGCCATGGTTCATCGAGGGGCAAACTTCCACACCCGTCGGAAAACCGTTGATGATGAGTCGCCCGGCTTTTCTTTTGAGCAGGTTCAGAAGATTGGCTGCATTTCGCAGGTCTATCTCCGTTCCGTGAACGGTGGCCGTCAGCTGCCCTTCGAGCGTAGCGGCCACTTGTTCCAGTTCAGGCAGGGCACCGGCCGAGATCAACACAGCAAACGGCCCGAACACTTCTTCTGCCAATTCGGGGTGGGCGCGGAAGTTATCTAGTTCGGTGCGCACAACCAGGGGTTGCCCTTCGGTCCTGGCCGGATCCGCGGCTGTTTTCGAGCACGCGAGAACCTCGACGCCGCTTAGCTCAGCGGCTCGCGCCTTTCCCTGCTGATAGGACGCACAGATTCCGGAGTGCAGCATGGTCGCTGGAGCCGCAGCTTCGAGCGCGCGGGCAAAGGCGGCGGCGAATTGGTCCAAGCTTCCGTCTTTGACTGCAAAAACAAGGCCGGGCTTGGTGCAGAACTGGCCGACTCCAAGGGTTACCGACCCGCGCAAGCCCTCGGCAATTTGAGGGCCGCGCTCGCGCAGGGCGCCCGGCAGCAGAAAGACAGGGTTCAAGCTGCTCATTTCGGCGAATACCGGGATTGGCTCGGGCCTGGCCGCAGCGGCATCGAACAGCGCGCGGCCGGCAGCCCGCGATCCCGTAAAACCAACCGCTCGCGCAAACTTGTGGCGGACCAGTTGCATGCCGATGATTTTCCCGGCGCCGTGAACCATCGAAAAAACCCCGGCCGGAAGGCTGCACGCTTTGACTGCACGAGCGACGGCGGTTGCAACCAGCTCGGATGTGCCCGGGTGACCACTGTGGGCTTTGACCACGACCGGGTTGCCGGTGGCCAAGGCCGAGGCGGTATCGCCTCCGGCCACCGAGAAAGCCAACGGAAAGTTGCTCGATCCGAACACGACGATCGGCCCAATGGGGATGAGCATCCGGCGCAAGTCCGGTTTGGCGGCCGGCTGACGGTCCGGGACCGCGTGGTCGATTCGAGCTTCGACCCACGAGCCCTCGCGGGCCACTTGGGCAAAAAGCCGCAGTTGTCCCACAGTGCGGCCGCGTTCGCCTGTTAGCCGCGCTTCGGGCAGCCCCGTTTCCATGCGCGCCCTGTGAATCAGCTCGTCTCCCAACGCCAGGATTTCGTCGGCAATCTTTTCCAGGAACCGCGCCCGCGCCTCGCCGGAAGTGCAGCCGTAAACGCCAAAGGCCTCTTCTGCCAGATTCATGGCATCGTCGACGTCTTTGGGTGTGGCCTGGTGAAACAGGCCGGGCAGCTTCGAACAATCCAACGGGCTGGTCGCGGCGACTGTTTCGCCTGTGCCCGTTCGAAGTTGATCGCCAATGAAATTTTTACCATGCAGGCTCATAAAAGGATCAAACGGTTTTTACCGGGTTTCGCAAGGCGCCGATCCCGCTGATCTCGATCTGCACCTCGTCTCCTTCCGCCAGCGTAAAGCCATCGGGCGGCACAATGCCCGTCCCGGTTAGCAGCACCGCTCCGCGTCGAAAAGATTGGCTGCGAAACAGGAACCCGGCCAGTTCATCGAAGCGGCGCTTGATTTGGCCCACGGAAGTTTCCCCTTTGAAGGCCACCTCCGCGTTACGTCGGATTTGCAGTGCGATTGCCCACCGGCGCGCCTCGGGTTCCGGCGCGCCCAGCTGGATCCACGGGCCCAACGCGCATGAACCTTCGTAAATCTTGGCTTGTGGCAGGTACAAAAGATTTTCTCCTTCAATGTCCCGCGAGCTCATGTCATTGCCAATAGTATAACCGGCCACTTTGCCACGGGAATTGATGACCAGGGCCAGCTCGGGCTCGGGCACGCTCCACTTCGAATCGGCGCGAATGCCGACCGGTTCGCCGGGACCGGCGGCTTTTTCGGGCAAACATTTGAAAAACAATTCCGGCCGCTCGGCCTCATACACCCGGTCGTAAGCGGTGGCGCTGAACTCCGACTCTTCCATCCGCGCTTTCTTGCTGCGCAGGTACGTTACCCCCGCCGCCCAGATTTCCTGGTGGTCCACCGGGGCCAGGAGCCGGACCGTCGAGGCCTCGACCCGAGGCAAAGGCCGGCCGGAGAGCGTCCGCAGGTAGGCAATGCAGTCGGTCTGATCCAGGACAGAAGCGATGGATTCCACGCCCGCCGCGCTGACATCGATAATCGAAGTTCCGTCCGTGATGCACCCCAGCCGAACCGAACCTTCACGATTGACGAATTTGCAGAGTTTCATGGGTTCCAATTTTACCGCCGAACCACCGGTTCGGGGATTGCGCCGGTAACGCTTTGCAGTTGCACGGCCGCCTTGGGCAGCAGGAACGCCAGCCCGGCGGCAACAAGCATTCCGACTCCCAACGCGCTGAACGGCACATCCGTGCTGTGGTATTTGTCCTTCAACCAGCCAACAAAGTACTGGCCGGCAAAGCCACCGAGGTTGCCAAACGCATTGACCACTCCGACCACCAGGCCCAAAAAGCTCCGAGGCAGCGTTTCGCTCGGAATTGCCCAGAACGGCGCCATCGCGGCAAAAGGACCCGGTATAGCCAGGCACAACAGCGCATAGGAAAGCCAAAAATGTTCTTTGGCCAGAACGCTCAGAATCAACGTGGTCCCGCTGAGAACGTAAACCACGGCCACGTGTCCGCGCCGTTCGCGGGTTTTGTCCGAATGCCGCGAATTGATAATCATGATAACGGCGGTCACCGCGTAAGGAATGGCGAACAAGATTCCATATTGCAGGTCACTAAAGCCCTGGCCTTTCAGGCGCGCGGTAAAAAAAGTCATGCAACCGTACGCGGCGCAGTTGTGCAGGAAATAAATAGCGAGCATCACGAAGACAGACGGGTGGCTGAGCCGCACCCACCAGGGGATGTGCACCGGGCCTTCGAGGGCGGACACCTCCTTGCTGAGGGTCTCGTCGAGGTAGCGGCGCTCTTCAGCTGAAATCCATTTTGCGTCTCGCGGATGGTCCGTGATTCCAAACCACCAAATGGGCAGCCAAATAAAAGGCAGCATGCCCTCCAGGATGAGCATTTGCTGCCACCCGTATTTGCCGAGCAGCAAACTGGTCACCGGAGCCGAACCAGCGACCGCCAACGGCTGGCACAGGTTCCAAAACGCGTTGGCGCGCGCCCGTTCGTTGCGCGGAAACCAATTGGCCAGCAGCACCGTTGTGGCGGGGAACACGCCGCTCTCCGCGACGCCCAGCATGAAACGCATCAGTTCGAATTGGCGGAACGTGCGTGACAACCCGCAGCCCACCGCGCAGATGCCCCAGGCCACCAGGAAAATGCTAATGACTTTTCGGGCGCTCCAGCGCGAGGCCAGGTACCCTCCCGGGATTTGAAGCAGGACGTAACCAAAAAAGAAGATCCCAGCCGCCTGGCCTTTCATGCGGTCGTCCATGAACAGGTCCCGCATCATCGAGGAAATGGTGGGTTCCAGCGCCAGGGCCACATTCGTCCGGTCCACGTACGAAATCGTGTACATGATCAGCGCGATGGGGACGATCCGAAGCCAGCGTCTTTCGTTCATAAGTCCGGCGGTGCCCGTGTGATCTAGCAAGCGGCTTCCAACGAGTCGATAGTTTTCCCCGGGGAATGCCCGAACCCGCAGGGTTCGCAGCGAGTAGCCGTGGGTCTGGCGACCTGGTCGCCAGACCCACGGAACCGCGCCAAAAATATTATTTTGCGTCCCGCCAGGGATGCCAGCGAACAGGGCAAAATCCCGGTTGCGGGTGATAATTGAAATTTTCGGCGGCGCACGCCCCGTCGAAATTTGCTGGCACCCGTTCCGGGTGCGGACTGATGTTTTTTGGGGGGCATAACCGGGCGTCTCCGGTGCGCTACGACCGCCCGGCAACTCGCTGTGAACCCTGCGGGTTCATTTCGGGCTCGGGTTCATTCGGGTTCACGCCAAACCCTGCGCGGAGCGATTGGGTCCGCTAATTGGCATTGCCGACGTTACCTCTCAGGCTCAACATGGCCAAAAATGAAAGTAGAAGACATGACGAGACGGAACTTTTTGAAGACAGCCGGGGCCGGTGCGCTGGGATTCGCGGTGGCAAGGCAGGGCCTTTTTGCGGCGGATCAAACGCCGTTGCGCGTTGCTCTCATTGGGTGCGGTTGGTACGGCAAGACGGATCTGTTTCACCTGATCCAAGTCGCCCCGGTGGAAGTTGTCGGTCTTTGCGACGTGGATCGCAACATGGTCGAAGCCGCGGCTGGCCTGGTGGCCACACGCCAGCCATCCAAAAAGCAGCCGCCTGTTTTTTCCGATTACCGAAAACTTTTGGCTGAACAAAAACCTGAGATCGTCCTTATCGGGACGCCTGACCATTGGCACTGCCTGCCGCTCATCGAAGCTTGCAAGTCCGGAGCGGATGTTTATGTGCAGAAGCCCATCAGCTACGACGTCATCGAGGGCCAGGCCATGGTTGCGGCGGCGCGGAAATACAAGCGAACAGTGCAGGTAGGGCTCGAACGCCGGAGCACCCCGCACATTCTCGAGGCCAGGGATCGTTACATCCGGAGCGGGAAACTCGGCAAAATTGCCTATGTCGATATCCACAGTTACTACGGCAGCGGCGACGGCTTTCCTGCCCCAACCGCTCCACCGCCCACGTTGGATTGGGAGATGTATGTTGGGCCGGCGAGTTGGCGCGAGTACAACCCCGCCATCCATCCGCGGCGCTGGCGCGATGCGCGCGAGTTCAGCAACGGCCAGACCGGCGACCTCTGTGTTCACCTTTTCGATGTAACTCGCATGTTCCTCGACCTGCAGTGGCCTAAGACCATCTCGGCAACTGGCGGCATTCTGATGCGGGACCGCCATGGCAGCATGAACGTGCATGACACCCAGACCGCTCTTTTCGACTATGGCGACGTCCAGGTCGTCTGGACCCAACGCAATTGGGGCCACAACCCCGAACCCGATTACCCCTGGGGCGTCACCTATTACGGTGAAAAGGGGACCCTGAAACTTAGCGTTTGGTCATACGATTACTTTCCAAATGACGGCGGTTCGCCCGAGCGAGCCAAGGCCGTCGAGGAGCGCGAGAAATACCCCGAAGACGTCGCTCACAAAGAGACGGAGTTGTTCGCCGCGCCAGCAAACCGGCGCAACCTGTTGAACTTTGTTCAATGCCGCAAATCCGGTGAACGGCCGGTCGCCGACATTGAAGAGGGCTACATCTCGACGGCGTGCTGCATAATGGCCAACCTGTCGATGGAGTTGGGCCGCAGCCTGCGCTGGGATCCCCAGGCAGGGAAAGTAGTGGGGGATGCTGAGGCAAACGCAAAACTGACGCGCACCTATCGATCCCCCTGGTCGCACCCGACCCCGGAAAACGTGTAGCCGCTGAGCACCGGTTAACGCCTCTTGTGAATTTCAAAAAGGGGCCGTGGCGCTTCCGTAACTTTCCTTTGGCGCTATTGGCAACGTCCAACTGCACGTTTGGCATGTGTTCCAATTAGCGCGTCGTCATTGGCGCGCGCGGGCGTGCTTTGGCGAAGTGTTCGCCGTCGGTTTGGTGGCGGCGTCCTGGACGATTGTTGCGGGCGAACGCGTGGCTGTAAACAGGGCTGTCGAGGCGGTTGGAAGGTTTGCCGGACTTAATTTCCTCGATCAAATCGGCCACGCTGCTGAGCACGCGAGTCGGTTGGTAAACGTATTCGGCGACCTGCTCGACAGCCGTCGACCCGCTCAAAACGAGGTACGCCTGCAACCCTGCTTCGATGGCGCCCCGAATATCCGTTTCCATCGTGTCACCAATCACCACGATCTGATCGGGCATGCCACCCACCATTTCCGCCAGTTTGCGTCGGGCCCGATGAAACATGTAACCGTTGGGTTTGCCGAGGTAATACGCTCGGCGGCCGGTGCTTGCTTCGAGGAATGAGGCGGTCGACCCGGCGCCCGGCCGCGTATCGTTGGCCGATACCGGGCACCAGTTATCGGGATTGGTTGCCAACAGGCGCGCTCCTTTCTCGATGCAGGAATGCGCTTTGGCCAGTTTTTCCATCGACACCGCTCCCTCACCCACCACTACGTAGCTTGGATGAATCGCGTCATTGGCGATTTTTCTTTCGTGCAATGCCGTCAACAGTCCGCCCTCGCCAATCACAAACACCGTGCACATCGGGTGTGTTTCACTCAGAAAATCGGCGGTGTTCAAAGCCGAAGTGTAGAAATGTCGCGGCGAAAAACCGGGCACTCCCAAGTGACCCAACCGGACCGACAAATCCTCCGGAGTGGGCGAGGAATTGTTGGTGAGAAACACAAACGGGGCGCCGCTGGCAATGAGCGCCTCGACAAAATCTCGAGCGCCGGGGATCAAATGGTTTTCCCGGTATATCACCCCGTCCATGTCGATGAGATATCCTGTTTTCATAATCATTATTAAAGGCTTCCCGAAATGGAGGAGTCCTGCGAATAACGCCGGTCCCCTCCATTTTTGGGAAGCCAAAAGATCGTCGGGCACCCATAAGCAAAAGCCTTGCCGAGGCGTTTTCGGACATAACTCGTTGATGGTGGGAAGGAGAACATCGGGGGAATGCGCAGCCTGAACAAATTAAGCCACGTAAGCACAACTAATCTCCGCGTTTCCGGCCTATCAGTAAGCAGCTCACCCTGAGTTGATTCTTAACCGGTGGCGGCGGCCCTTTCGACGCGGCACCTTTTCCTTTTTACTCGACTGGCGGACGCGCAGTCCCGCATGCTCATTCTGTCACAATGCAGGCGTTGACGTTTATTTGCCGAATTTTGGAAGTATGAGTAGCGATTCAAACGAGCCGATCCCGATTCCAGCACAGCAGCGATGGTGCGAAATCCGGCAGCGCACCTTGCCCGCGATCGTGTTTGCCTCGGCAATTGTGGTGGTCGTGTTGCTGTGGAAAGACCATACCTTGTCGCGCGTCATGGTGGGGCAGGCCGAGCCGATTCTTTCGAACGTTTCCTCCTACAAACCCGGCGTGGTTACGGAACTGCAGGTAAACCGGTTTCAAAGAATCAAACAGGGCGATCCGATTTGCCGGATCATGGTAACTGAACCGCGTATTCTGGCTTCTTCGATCGCGGTCATCCAGGCGGAAATCGAGTCTCTGCGAGCCAACATGCGACCGGTGACGATGCAGCAACACAATGCGATGAGTTACGATCAGCTGCAGCTGGATTGGATGCGGGAACGCACTCAATTGGCTTCGGCTCGTGTCAATCTTGAGTTGGCAGGCACCGAATTCCACCGGACCGAGGAACTATTCAAAGACAAAATCGTTTCCGAACGCGCCTTCGACCAGGCCAAGGCTGCCCGCGATCGGCTCAGAGACGAAGTCGCCAACCTCGAAAAGCTCGTTCAGGATGGGGAAAAGAGCCTGCAAATGCTGCAGCTAACGAATTCCCAGGAAATCGGCAGCGTCTCAATCGACCCGCTGCGGGCGGCTATAGCGGTCCAGGAATCCAAGCTGCACCTGACCGAAGCCGAGTTAAGCCCAATCACCGTAACCGCGCCCATCGATGGGATCGTGAATACGATTTTTCATCGCGCCGGTGAATCCATTACGCCCGGCCAACCTATCGTGACGGTTGCAACCTTGAGTCCGAGCCGGATCGTGGGGTACCTGCGACCTCCAATCGGCCAGGAACCCAAGCCCGGTATGACTGTCGAAGTGCGTACTCGCGGGCTGCCCCGCGTGGTCGGATCAGCCAGGATTTTGGAGGTTGGGACACAATTGGAAACCGTCCCGCCCATCTTGATCGGTCCCATGAAAATCGCCAACACCGAGTTGGGATTACCTGTCGAGATCAGCTTGCCGGAAAAAACCAACGGGGCCGGGGAGCGCATCCCTATCCGCGCGGGAGAATTGGTCGATATCGTCATGCCCTAAGGCATGCGGATATCCCTGTCGTTGCTGGACTAACCTGGGGTCGCGAGCAGGGTCGTTCCCCGGGTCATGGGGCGGCGCACTCACTGGTTAATTTCGAGCATCCTTCCCGAATCACGGAAATCCGTAGGGCCAACACGCCGCAAACCCGTCTGGAAGCCGTTGTTTCTGTTCTCGTTAATGGCTTGCCACCCCTTCCTGGCATGAGCGGTGCTCTCCATGTGTGGAATGCGGTCTTCGACATATTTCGGGAATTTTTGGGACGGCCTGAACACGAAAACTGGGCACGAGGTTGTCTCATGCATGGATACTGAGCGACAAGCCGTCGGTTACTTTTCTTCGTCCAGGAATTTCCGGCATGCGTTGGCCACAATTTGCTGGTTGTCCCAATGAACTGCTTGCCTCGATTTACACTCCACCCCGACCCCGCTTTTGCGAATGGTGGCGGCGCCCTTGATTTTGACACCTTGCTTCGCGTGAGCATGGAAGAGTTGCTTTTGAAAACGCAACAGCACCAGGAAACCTGGTTGTTCGGCAAGGAGGAACAATGGAACCTCGACCCTGGTCGGGGGGAGCTTGTGTTCAGTTTTCCTGGCCGGATGGTTATTGCACCGGCCCAAATGATCGGCGCGTACGATGCGCCGTCCGGAACCTGGACTTGGAGTTGGGCAAACCCCTCAAATCCGCAGAGCTTAATTGAGCACGCGTTGCGAGTGAAAGAGTACGGCGAAGCCAACGCAATACCCCGGTTGACGACCCCTCAGTGGAAGGGCGAGGAAACCGATTGTTGGTACATGGCCGCGCTGGCGTGCAGGCTGTGTGGATTCAGCGGCGCATACCGCGGCCCTTCCGAAAACGTTTACTCCTTTATCACGTTCGGCGAGGTGCAGTTAACCCCACCGTTGGAGTCCCGCGAGGAATTGCTCAGGAATTTTACTCACGAAGCAGCGGGAGACTTTCGGACCTGCGTGGAGAGCGTGGATGAGCAGCGACGCGCTTGTTGCCGGTATTTTCGCCGGGGCTCATTGGTTGGGCTTTCCCAAACCGAGCTCATAGATTCTCTGGCACTGGCAGCGCCTTCGATTCTGGACGATGCCGGATATCCGCCGGAAGCCGCCGAGCGGGTCATGGAGATGATCGGTGGAATCTCCGACGAGGAAATTCAAAAGTCCTGATTTTCCAGGGAAGAACCCCTGATCAAGCAGGTGGCTCTTTTTGAAGGAGTGTCCCCACCCGGGCGCTCCCACCTGACGGTTTGAACGTCTGGCATATTTCCTGCCCGTGAAGGTCCGGGTGATGAATCGGTGAATCTCACTCGATTGAGATTGGCATATGAACGTTACTAAGTTGATTTCTAAAGCGTTTCGAGTGCTGGCCGGCGTGGCGGCGGTGCTCATGGTCGGCCTGCCCGCTCTGGTTTGGGCGGACACCGATCAGACGTTCGATGTGCTCCAGGTTGGGACAACCACGTATCGGAACGTTACAGTCACCACGCACAACAGCAATTATGTCTTCCTGGTGTATCCCGGGGGGATGGCTAGCATCAAGGTGTCGGACCTTTCAAATGAGGTTCGCGCGAAATTGGGCTATAAGGAACCCGAACCGCCCAAGCCCAAACCCACCCCGGCCCTCTGGGCCCGACAAACTCTTTCGAAGATAGACACCTCGGAAGTCAGGCAGGTCCAGACGCAGTTGTCTGGATTACTGGCGCCGGGACACGCGATGTCGCGGCTGAACGCCATTCCCATGACGCGGAACTTCCTGATTGCGGCGGGTGGAATCGCCGCGGCGCTTTACCTTGCCTATTGTTTTTGCTGTCTGCTCATCTGCCGCAAGTCCGGTGTCGAGCCCGGTTTGCTGATTTGGTTGCCCGTGTTGCAGATGTTTCCGCTCTTAAAGGCTGCCCGGATGTCACCCTGGTGGTTCCTTGGGTTCTTTGTTCCCGTGCTGAACCTGGCCGCCTCGATCCTCTGGTGCATCAGGATTGCCGACGCCCGGGGGAAAACATTCGTCGTCGCTCTGCTGCTGATTCTGCCCGTGACCAGTCCCTTTGCGTTCCTGTACCTGGCCCTTTCGGCCGGTCCAAGTTCTCGGAAAGAAAACCGGCGAATCGAAATCATGTCGCTCGAAGCGGCCTAATTCGAAGGCGCTTCGGCAAAAGAGATGCGGGGCACCAGCGGCCAGCGCGCCTGCAGTTTGATCAGCAGGAAAAACAATTTCCGCCGCCATTCAATTCCCCACCCGCCATCCAGTTCGCCGGCCAGTATAGCCACTATGGCCGCCGGCAGATTGAACTTGGGACGCGGCTCCATGAACAATTCCATGAAGGGTTTGGTATAATAGCCTTCGACCATCTCCCAATAAAATTGCATGGCCCGGAACACCTTCTTCTCGTACTTGGCCATGCGCCTGGCCCCGTCATCGCCGGCGTCCAGCGAGTCTAAGACAACCCGGGCGGCGAGCCTGCCTGAGTACATCGCGAGGTAAACCCCCGCCGAAAAGATTGGATCCATGAATCCGGCCGCGTCACCCACGCGCATCAAGCGCTGTGCCACCAGCCTCTTGTTGTAGTAGGAAAAATCGCCTGTTGTTTGAATGGCCTGGACCAGCCTGGCGTTTTGCATCCGGTCGCGCATGGCGGCGCTCGAACGCCACGCCCGTTCGAACACCTGCGCCGGGCTCAGTCGCGCTTTTGCGTATTCCTCCTGGTCCATGACGCAGCCCACGCTCGTCTTCGTTTCAGTGATCGGAATAATCCAAAACCACTTGTCCTCGAGCCGGACTATGACGGTGTCGCCGCGCGGGGTTCCTTCGTCCAGTGTGACGTTTTCGAAATGTCCGAACACCGCGAGCTTCTTCAGTGCCGGGTGGATTACTCTTAAGCCCTGCTGATTGCCGGTAAAGTTGCCGCGGCCGCTGGCATCCAATAAAAACAATCCCTTGAACATTTGCTTGTTGCCTTGCTCGTCTCTCGCTTCGACGGTGACATGGTCCGGGCTCGGTTCAAAACCGGTCACGGTCCAGCCCTCGCGAACTTCGGCGCCGCAGGTGCGCGCGTGTTTGAGCAGGATATGATCGAACTTGGCGCGCTCCACCTGAAAGGCGCACGTCTCGCGAGTCCAGCAGCCGTTGCTGAACACCAGCTTGAGCGCTTTGCTGCCGTTGCCGATATGGAATTGCGCCCCGAGTTTTTTTGGAAAACCGGAGGCTTCGAGCGTTTCCAGCACGCCCATCTCCGCGAAAATCGTCCGGTTATACGGCAGCAAGGATTCTCCGATGTGGAACCGCGGAAATTTTTCTTTTTCGAGGACGAGCACGCGACGGCCCCCGCGGCTCAGGAAAGTTGCCGCTGCGCTGCCGCCGGGCCCTCCGCCAATGACCAGGGCGTCATAAGTTACTTCGGACATGATCGTAAGAAAACATAACCGCTATCTTTGGCAAGACCCTTTGACACGCGGCCGCGGCAGGGTTGGATGTGAGGCGCCGCTCTCGGGCACAGGGGATGGCCGAAGTTGCTGCTTGTAACCCAAGAGAACATGCCATTGAGTAAGGCTTCGCGGGCAATGTCACCTAAAGGCGGCTCAATTGTTGGGCAGCAGATGCCAAAATCCGGTGAGCCTGTCCCGGGGCCGAGCGGTGATAGTGATTCCATGGATCAGCGACCCGGATTCAAAAACAGATTTTGCTGGCCGGCGCAGGACCGAGCCAGAGCCAAGTCCCCCTCCAAGGCTCCTCGTAAATCTTCCGTCTTCACGGCCAGCGATTGTTTTATTGGGTTGGATGCTACGGTTGAGTCTAAGAATTCCCGTTTGTTGCGTGTCTCGTCGCATTGTTCACGGCAATCGACATCTGTGAGGCGCGCCAAGCGGGAGGTTAGTGAGTTTGGTTGTGGTTGCTGGAAAGTAAGCGCTCCGGGGCAATCTTCGCGTTCTGAAAACCGAACCCCCCAATCCAATGCTGCCCACCTTTGGGATGCAGATGCGGTGGATTGCGGTTGGGAACAGGAGATTGCCTCGGGGACTTACGGGTCATGCGCCTCCTCCAGTCCCGATTGGCGTATTATTGGCGAGCAGGACGTTTGATCAGCTTTTCAAAACCCGGCTAGCCGTTCGCCCCATTGTCGCGGCCCTGTTACTCTTCGGGCAGGTCGAAATTGAATTTCTTCTTAAGGTCCGCCCGAAGTTCTCGTTTCATCTTGTCGTGGACCTCTTTTTGGGCGGGCGTCAGCTCCTGATCGATTTGGTGCTGAAGTTGCACGAGGATATGGCCGCAGTTCTGGCAGGAGGATGAAAAGGCGGTTCGAATCTCGAGACCTCGCTGGTCGACGAGCTGTTCAATTTTCTGATGTTGCTCGGGGGATAATTTCAATTTGTCTTGAAGCACGTGCATGGTGCCTGCTTTCCATCGGTCAAAGCTCAACGCCTGCTGAAAGTTATGAGCAAGCACGTGGCAG
>Ga0070738_10005707_pt1 | contig 13611 bp, 13 predicted proteins | sample Coa_R2_2_FD_66446 | JGI IMG/M metagenome (GOLD analysis project Ga0070738, IMG submission 66446) | Surface soil microbial communities from Centralia Pennsylvania, which are recovering from an underground coalmine fire - Coalmine... | ecosystem: Environmental > Terrestrial > Soil > Unclassified ... | reverse complement strand
AGCCTGGGCCTCCTCGGCCATGCCCTTGGAATCGAGGATCTTGCGCACGACCTCGCCGACGCGGCCGTACTCGGCCATCGCCAGCACGGAGTCGACGGACGGAACCACGCGCCGTATCTCGTCCCCGTAGCGCTGGGCCATGCAGCCGGCGACGACGAGCCCGCGGATCTTGCCCTTCGCCTTCCAGGACGCGACCTCGCGGATCGCCTGGAGAGACTCGGCGCGCGACTGATCGATGAAGGCGCAGGTGTTGACGATGACGATGTCGGCGTCCTTGGGATCCTGGGCGATCACGTGCTCCTGGGCGACGGTGCCGAGGAGCATCTCGGTATCGACGAGGTTCTTGGGACAGCCGAGCGAGACCATGCCGATCTTCGCCCGCCCGCGGAGCTTGCTGCGAGGCATCACCCCATTATCTCGTGACTTGAGGGGCGGACAAGCGTAATCTCTCGGCCCGTGCGTCGTCTCCTCGTCCTCCTCCTCCTGCTGCTCGGGGCGTGCGCGGGCGGACCCCGCGAAGGGGATCGCGAACCCTCCCCGCTGCCGCCGCCCCGGCTCGAGGACGCCGAGGTCGTCGGGCTCGCGCAGAAGGCGGCCGCGAGCGCGGCCACGGTCACGAGCCTCATGGCCCTCGTCGGGAAGGGGCCGCTCGGCCACGCGGTCTTCTCGAACCTGATCCCCTGGCGCGAGCTCGGCGCGATCGACGAGGACCTCCTCTACCGAGGGTTCGCGCGCCCGCTCGGCGTCGACGTGGTCTACGGGGTCGCCTCGACGGCGGTCGCGGTCGACGTCACGTGCTTCGCCCACCGGGCGGCGGGCGGAGCCGTGAGCGTCGAGTACTCGTTCGACTTCCTCGTCCTCATGCCCGGCGACGCGAACCCCTGGACGCGCTGCCTCGTCACGACGAAGGAGGGCGGCCGGGGAGAGGTCCAGACCCAGGCGCTCTCCTTCCACGACCTCGACGTCTGCGCGGCGCAGGCGGCGACGGCGATCCAGGGCTGGCTCCGCGAGGATGGCCTCGACGCCGTCCACGTCGAGGCGACGCCCCGCACCAAGCTCCTCGCGGTCACGGTCGCCTTCGAGGACCGCGTCCGTCAGGCGCTCCTCGAGCGGGGCGTCACGCTCGTCGCCGGCTCGAAGGCTCGTCGCCGGCTCGAGCTCGACGTGAACCTCATCATCTCGAACGACCCGGCCGTCGTCGCCGCGGGCGCGATCGGGTGCGACTTCTACGCGCGGCTCCAGCGGAACGACTCGACGCTCCCGGGGCACGTCTGGGAGCGGCACAAGGGACGTTAGCGCTCACTCCCTCCCCCCGCGAAGCGGGGGGAGGGTCGGGGTGGGGGCTACTCAGCAGCCTCCCTGCCGAGCCTTCGCGCGAGCGCGCGGTGGACGGCGGCGACGACGGCTCCTCGCTCGACGGGCGCGCCCAGGGCGTCGAGGGAGCCCATGACCTCGGGCTGGAGGTCGCACGGCCGGAACAGATTGAAGCGCGAGAGGTCGTTCGAGAGGTTGAGCGCGAACCCGTGGAGCGTGACCCAGCGCTTCACGGCGATCCCGATCGACGCGACCTTCTTCCCCTTCACCCAGAGCCCCGTCGGGGTGTCCTCGCCGTGGGGCTCGGCCTCGAGGCCGGTCGTCTCGCGGACCGCGTCCGCGAGCGCCCCCTCGAGCGTCCTGAGGAACCGGTGGACGTCGCGCTCCTCCTCCGCGAGCCGGACGATCGGATAGCCCACGAGCTGCCCCGGGCCGTGCCAGGTGATGGCGCCGCCGCGCTCGATCTCGACCACCGGGATCCCGGCCTGTCGCACGAGCGCGAGCTCGCTCGCATCGCGGGACGCACGCTGCGCCGTCCGCCCGACCGTCACGACCTCGGGATGCTCGACCACGAGGAGCGTGTCCTCGCCCCGCCCCTCGGCGCGCTCGTGCGCGAGCTCTCTTTGCAGCTCGAGGACGGGCTCGTAGTCCCTACGCTCCAGATCTCGGAGGGCCAGCTTCATCGAACGGCTGACGAGTGCTTCTCTTCCTCGAGCAGCCGCGCGCGCTGCCGAGCGATCTCGGGGGTCATGTCCGCGTAGACGTCCGAGAACAAGGTATCGACCGGCGGCGGCCCGGCGCTCTCGGCTTCCTTCACGGCCGCGTTGATCTCGGCCTTGAGGGACTCCTCGAGCGCCTTCTCGCGTCCCTCGTCCCAGACGCCCCGCGTCTCGAGGTACTTCCTGAAGCGCGCGATCGGATCCTTCTCCGCCCAGTGCGTGACCTCGTCCTTGTCGCGGTAGCGGGTCGGGTCGTCCGACGACGAGTGGCCGCCCATGCGGTAGGTGACCGCCTCGACGAGCGTGGGACCGCCGCCGGACCGGGCGCGATCGACCGCCTCCTTGACCGCCGCGTGGACGGCGAGGAGGTCGTTCCCGTCCACCCGGACGCCGGGCATGCCGTAGGCCGCGGCCTTGACCGCGACCCCGTCGCTCGCGGTCTGCTTCGAGAAGGGCACCGAGATCGCCCACTGGTTGTTCTGGCAGACGAAGACGCACGGGACCCGCCAGACGCCCGCGAAGTTGAGCGCGGTGTGGAAGTCGTGCTCGGAGCTCGCGCCGTCGCCGAGGTAGGCGAGCGCGACCCGCCGCTCCTTCTTGATCTTCATGGCGTAGGCGGCGCCGACGGCGTGCGGGAGCTGGGTCGCGATGCACGAGCTCCACGAGACCTGGTTCACGCTCCGGTCGGCGAAGTGCATGGGCTGCATGCGGCCCTTGAGCACGTCGTGCGAGTTGCCGAACATCTGGGCGAAGAACCGCGAGAGCGGGAAGCCCCGGAGGAGCGCGACTCCGGCCTCGCGGAGGGCCGGGAAGACCCAGTCCTCCTTCTCGATCGCGGCCCCGCTCCCGATCACGGCCGCCTCCTGGCCGGTCGTGAGGCCGCAGAACGCGATCCGGCCCTGACGCTGGAGAGCGAGCATGCGCTGGTCGATCGCGCGGATGAGGTGCATGCCCCGGTAGAGCTCCCGGAGGCGCTCGTCGGTCAGGACCTGCTCGGCCGTCGCCTGGGTCACGCTTCAGATTCCTTCGAGCAGGAGGAGCTTCGGGTCCTCGAGGTACTTGACGACGGTCGTCATGAAGCGCGCCGCCGTCGCCCCGTCCACGACGCGGTGGTCGAGCGAGAGCGAGAGGAGCATGATCTGCCCGATCTCGATCTTGTCGCCGCGGACGACGGGCCGCTTGGCGATCTTGTGGACGCCCATGATCGCGACCTCGGGGTGATTGAGGATGGGAGTCGCGAGCAGGCCCCCGAGCGAGCCCACGCTCGAGATCGTGAAGGTGCCGCCCTGGAGGTCCTCGAGCTCGAGCATGCCCGTCCGCGCCGCGGCCGCGAGGCGATCGAGCTCTCGCGCGATGTCGAGGATCGAGCACCGGTCGGCGTGCTTGATGACCGGGACCATGAGCCCGGCCTCGGTGTCGGCCGCGAACCCTATGTTGTAGTACTTCTTGAGGACGATCTCGCCCGTCGCGTCGTCCAGGCTCGCGTTGAGCTGCGGGTGCTCCTTCAACGCGGCGACGACGGCCTTCATGATGAAGGGGAGGTAGGTGAGCTTGACGCCCCGCTGCTCGGCGATCGGCTTCGCCTTCTCGCGGAGCTCCACGAGCTCGGTCACGTCCACTTCCTCGACGTAGGTGAAGTGGGGCGCCGTGAACTTCGACTTGACGAGGTGCTCGGCGATCTTGCGGCGCACGCCGCGGAGCGGGATCCGCTCCTCGAGCTCGCCCGCCGGCGCGGCGGGGGCGGGGCGCTTCGGCGCGTCGAGGCGCGTCGTCGGCGCCTTCACGAACTCGCGGAGGTGGGGACCGGGCTTCGCGGGCTCGTCGCTCACGGCCGGCATGGGCATCGTCGAGCGCCTGCTCTCCCTCCCCCCGGTGCGCTGCGGGGTGGGGGGCTGAGCCTTCGACGTGCCGCCCTGCGCCTTCTCCACGTCGTCACGCGTCACGCGCCCCGCCGGCCCGGTCGGGGTCACACGGCGGATGTCGACGCCCAGCTCGCGCGCCCGCCGCCGCGTCGCCGGAGTGGCGAGGACGCGGTCGGTCGCCGGCTCCTCCATGACCGCCGTCGCCGTCTCGGCGCGCGGCGGCTCGCCGTTCGAGCCCGCGGCGCTCTTCGAGGCATGCCCGTGCCCGTGGCTCGCGATGTTCCCCGCCGTCACGTTCCCGAAGACGACGATCGGGGTCCCGACGGCGACGACCTGGCCGTCCTTCGCGAGGAGCTTCTCGACCTTCCCCTTGACCGGACAGGGGATCGTGACGGTCGCCTTGTCCGTCATGACCTCGACGAGCGGCTGGTCCTCGTCCACCGCATCGCCCGCCTTGACGAGCCACTTGACGATCTCGCCCTCAGCCACGCCCTCGCCGATGTCGGGAAGTCTGAATTCCACTGGATTCTCCCGGAGGAGGAATTCTACCCGACCGCCCACTAAACTGCGTCCGTGCGCCCGGGTGACTACACCGACCTCCCCGAGAACCGCCACGGCGTGAGGGCGGCCGTGATCCTCCTCCCGACCGAGAAGGCGATCACGCTCGCCGGGATCTCGAGCAAGGACTTCGTCGAGGAGCAGGGAGGCGACGACGGCACCCTGGTCTTCATCTTCGGACTCCGCGAGGCGAGGGGTCCCTCGGGCGACCGCGTCGAGTTCGTCGAGGGCGTCTTCCTCTCCGAGTCGGGTCCCGGCTTCCACCCCACCTGGGATCTCGAGCAGCTCCTCCGCGAGATCGACGCCGGCGGCTGGAAGGTCGTCCGGCGCGAGGAGGTCCTCGAGCGCTGGGTCAAGGTCGTCGAGGAGCGCATGAACAAGGGCGATCCGTGACCGGGGCTTGAACGAGCTCTCCGGCGTCGCCACCATCAGCTACGGAATGACCGACCGCGAGCTGAGGAGGCGCTCCCGCGAAGCCGCGACCGCCGACGATCCGATCGCTCACCTGCGGCTCGGCCTCGCGCTGTTCAGGACCGGCGACCTCGAAGGGGCGCGCGCGGCCCTCCTCCGCGCCTCCGAGCTGGCGCCGCTCCTCCAGGCGCCTCCGGCGGCGCTGCGGGAGGTCCTCGCCCAGGTGGCGGCCCGCGACCTCCCCGACGCCGAGGGACGGATCGGCCGCTACGCGATCCGGCAGCTCCTGCGGGCGGTCAACGACGAGGCGCCGCTCCGGACGTTCCTCGCCTCGGACCTGAAGAAGATGCGGAGAGTCGTGCTCCGCCTCCGCTCCTACGTCGGACGGTCCAAGCCCGAGGACTTCGAGCGCCTCGCCGTGAGGCTCGAGCCGGCGCGCGAGCTCCGGCATCCCAACGTCGCCAAGGTCCTCGAGGTCCAGCGGATGCTCGTCGAGCACCCGCGCGTGACGCACGAGCACCACCTCCTCGTCTCGGAGTACACGAAGGACCCCTCGCTCTCGGTCCTCATCGCGCTCGGCCCCATGGAGCCGCTCCGGGTCGCGAGGATCCTGAGGCAGATCCTCCTCGCCTGCGAGGCCGCGCACCGGCGCGGCCTCGTGCACCGGCTCCTCTACCCCGAGAAGATCCACATCGCCGCCGGCCGCGAGGACCACGTGCGCGTCCGCGACTTCGGGCTCGCCGTGTTCCTCGGGGCGACCGGAAAGGGGTGCGGGCTCCTCGGGACCGCGGTCCTCGCCTACGCGCCGCCCGAGGTGCTCGTCGCCGACCCCTGCGATCACCGGGCCGACCTCTACGCCGCGGGAGCCATCGCCTACGCCATGCTGGGCGGCGCGCCTCCGTTCCGCTGGGACGTGAAGCGGGAGCGCATGCGGTCGATCCTCGGCCAGACGCCGGTGCCCCTCCCGGCACAGGTGCGGGCGCGGATCCCGCGCGAGCTCGAGAGCCTCGTCATGCGCCTCCTCGCTCGCGAGCCCGACGATCGCCCGGCGAGCGCACGCGACGCGATCGACGCCCTCGACGCGATCGTCTAGGCACGGAGGGACCATGACGCGGCGCATTTCGTCAGTCGCGTCGACCTCCACCACGCGGGCGTGGGGACTTGGGCGGCGGTCGGAGACTTGCTCCCTGGATCCCTCATGATCGGGCTCTGGCTGGGCGCGCTCCTCGCGATCAACGCCGTGACGATCTACGTCGGGTGGCGGTTCCTCGACAACCGCGACCGCTCGGCGGGAGCGTGCAGCACGCGCGAGGCGCTCGCCGCGCTCGCCTGGGAGATCCCGGGCGCCGCGAACGGGGACGTCTTCGAGGGAACGCACCGCGGCCGGAAGGTCACCGTCCGGGCGAGAGGAAAGAGCTACGAGATCGCGATCGAGGGCGAGCCGTCGGCGGGCTCCCTCACCGGCCCCGAGGCGCTCGCGGCGATCCGGCAGGCGGCGCGAACGCCCGAGGGGCTCGCCGCCATGCCCGACTGGCAGGCGCTCGTCCACGTGTTCGACGCCCACCCGATCCGCTTCGAGAAGGGCACTCTCCGTGCCGTCGCGACCGCCGGCGGGAGCGTCCTCGGCACCCGCGACGAGGCCCAGCGACTTCGCCGGCTCCTCGACCGCCTCGTCGAGGTCACGCGGATCGCCCACCTTGCCCTCTCGCTCAAGACGAAGGCCGGAAGCGAAGCGCGCTGCCCCTACTGCCACGACGACTTCGAAACCCGGCAGCGGACGATCGAGTGCCCGCGCTGCGGCGTCCGCCATCACGAGGAGTGCTACCAGGAGTTCGGGCGTTGCTCCGTGTTCGCCTGCGCGACGCGGCATGGCGTGATCCCTGCTGTCTCTCCCCAAGCCGATGCGAAGCAGGGCTTTACGCGATAATTGTGGACCGGGGACTCCCGCGGGCGTAGCATGGGTTGTTCTTGGGGAGATGCCATGGAACCGAACCAGAACGCGGCTGCGACGACAGGGACCGACGCCGCACAGAACGACCTCTTCAACCGGCTCGAGGCCTTCATCGACACCGATGTTCGCCCCTTCCTCCAGCAGGACGGCGGGGACATCGAGCTCAAGGGCGTCGAGGACGGGATCGTCAAGGTCAACCTTCACGGGGCCTGCGGGACTTGCCCCAGCTCGATCATGACCCTCCAGTTCGGCGTCGAGAGGCGCTTGAAGGAGGTGTTCCCGGCCGAGGTGAAGGGCCTGCAGCTCGTGAACAGCCCGCTCATGGGCGGGATGCCGCACGATCCGCACGGCGGTCCGCACCCGGGTCACTACTAGGCGCAGGGGGCGGATCCCCTCGTCTTGAGTGGCCTCACCACGCGTGTTAACGTCCATCCGATGAGGGGATCGCTCTCGCGGATGGGCGGAAGAGGTGGAACCACGTGCCTCTCTCGTCCGCTCCGGAGGCGCCTCGCTTGAGCGAGCCGCGACCGACCGATACGACGCCGACGCAGCCCGACCTCTACCTCGGGCTGCTCGCCATCCGTAACGAGTTCGTCAACCTGTCCGAGCTCAAGCACTGCCTCGAGCTGCGCCGCAAGCAGCAGGAGAAGCAGGGGAGCGCCCCCGACCTCGGCGACGTGCTCGTCGCGCAGCGCTACCTCACGCCCCAGGACCTCGAGTACCTCCACATGATCCGCCTCGCCGAGTCGAGCTCGGCGAAGACCACGGTGTCCCTCGAGGACATCGAGAACGAGTTCCAGGCCCACGTGAGCGGGCTCAAGCCCGGGGCCGAGTTCGGCCGCTTCTCGATCGAGGAGGAGATCGGGCGGGGCGGCATGGGCATCGTCTTCCGGGCCAAGGACAAGGACAGCTCGGACGAGCTCGCCCTCAAGATCCTCATCGGCCGCGACCAGGCGGCGGTCAGGGACATCGAGCGCTTCAAGAAGGAAGCGACGGTCATGATGCCCCTCGACCACAACTCCATCGTCAAGATCCACGAGGTCTCGCGCGAGAAGGGCCTCGACTACATCGCGATGGAGTACATCCCCGGCAAGAACCTGAAGGACATGGTCGCCGCCGAGGGAGCCTTCGAGGCGGCGCGCGCGCTCCGGATCATCCGCTCGTCGGCCGAGGCGGTCGCCTTCATCCACCAGCAGGGCATCATCCACCGCGACATCAAGCCCGAGAACATCATGGTCCGGCCCGACGGCACGGCGGTGCTCATGGACTTCGGCCTCGCGGGCTGGGACAAGATCGAGGTCCTCTCGGGCCGCGGCTCGATCGGGACGCCCATGTACCAGCCGCCCGAGCAGGCGGACGTGAACGGTCCCTTCGGCAAGATCAGCGAAGCGTCCGACGTCTACGGTCTCGGCGCGACGCTCTACTTCCTCCTCACGGCGCGGCACCCGTTCCTCGGCAAGTCGGTCAAGGAAGTCCGCGAGAAGATCAAGACGGTCCCGCCCGACGCTCCCCGCTCGGTGAACCCGCAGATCCCCCAGGTCGCCGAGGCGATCTGCCTCCGCTGCCTCAAGAAGCGGCAGAACGAGCGCTTCCAGAAGCCCAAGGACCTGATCGAGGCGATCGACGGCGTCCTCGTCATCCTCGACCCCGAAGGCAAGTCGCTCAAGAAGGCGAAGTCGACGAACCTCCGCCGCGCAACGGCGACGGGCATGCGCCCCCTCCAGCCGACGGCGCCCGCCAAGAAGAAGCCGAGCGACCCCGCGAACAAGTCGCTCAAGAACAAGTCCTCGGGCGAGCTCAAGCCCGTCGAGGGCGCCGGCGAGCCCGGGACGGGCAAGTTCCGTCGCGCGGCCGCCCGTCGCCAGGCGGGGAGCGGCACCCGCCCCGTGGACGGCGATGCGTCGGGGCGCACGACGACCGTCATCGTCGCCGTGCTCGTCGTGCTCCTCCTCGTCGTGCTCCTCGTGGGCATCAAGCTCGTCATAGGGTGAGCGGACGGTAGGCGCGAACGCCCTCAAGGAAGCCGCCCGCGAGCTCGGGCTCCTCGCCGGTATCGCGCCGGCGCGACTCCCGGCTCTCGAGCTCGAGCGCCTCGGCGCCTGGGTCGAGCGCGGCGACCACGCGAGCATGGCCTACATGGCGCGTGACCTCGAGGCCCGCGCCGACGCCTCGCTGCGACTCCTGCCGGGAGCGCTCTCGGTGCTCATGGTCGCGCTCCCCTACCCGCCCGAGCTCGACCCGCTCTCGCCCGAGCCGATCTCCTGCTACGCGCGCGGCAGGGACTACCACCGCGTCCTCGGCGAGAAGCTCGATGCGCTCGCCGCGAGGGCCGCCGAGCTCTTCCCGGGCGTTCGAGCGAAGCGGTTCGTCGACACGGCGCCGCTCCTCGAGCGCGCGTTCGCCCACGCGGCGGGCCTCGGCTTCTGGGGCAAGAACGCCTGCCTCATAAACCCGCGCCTCGGCTCCTTCTTCTTCCTCGGCGGCCTCGCCCTCGACCGCGCCCTGCCCGCCGACGGGCCGCTCGAGGACCTCCCCTCGTGCGGCACCTGCACGCGGTGCCTCCAGGCGTGCCCGACGCACGCGATCCCCGAGCCCATGAGGATCGACTCGCGCCTCTGCATCTCCTACCTCACGATCGAGCACCGGGGCGCCTACCCCGAGCCCCTGAGGAAGCTCGTGGGGACGCGCGTCTTCGGCTGCGACGTGTGCCAGGCGGTCTGCCCCTGGAACGAGAAGTTCGCGCCCGAGGGCGACCCCGCCTTCGCGCCGCGCCCCGAGCTCTCGGGTCCGCTCGAAGCGCTCTACCGTCGCATCGAGGCGAGCTTCAAGGGCACGACGCGCGACACCGCTCTCCCCCGCGCCCTCAAGCGGGGCTTCCTCAGGAACCTCGCGACCGCCCTGGGAAACGGCTCCGCTCCCGGCGACCTCGCGGCCCTCGAGGAGCTCTCCTCGAACGACGACGCGGACGTGCGCGAGCACGCCCGCTGGGCGCTGGAGCAGCGAAGCTGACTGCTACTTGCGAGGCGTCCGGTAGGGCCCGCGGAGCTCGGACTCGCGCAAAGGCTTCTTGTCCTTCGCGACCGAGATCTCGTGGCCGGAGTGGACGGTCACCTTGCCCTGATCGTTCCCGACGTTCACCGTGCCGCGCTCGACCGCGACGCGGGTGCCCTTCTCGCCGCCGCACTCGACGCGGAGCTTGGAGCCCTTCCACGCCGTGACGACGCCGTCCACGTCGGCGATCTCGAGGCCATTGTAGGCGAGCGACTCGCCCTCGACACCGCCCGACTCGAGGTTGATCCGGACACCGGTGGACGTGATCGCGACCGTGCCCACCGCCTCGCCGTCGAAGCCGACGCGCGCCTTGCCGCCGAGCGTGACCGAACCGTCCTCGCCCTTCGCCCGGAGGGCGTCGCCCTCCTGGATGAGGTCGGAGATCGCGAGCTTGCGCCAGTTCTTCTCGGCCTTCTTGCGGATCTCGACCGGACCCGTGACCGCATCGAGCTTGATCGACGCGAGCTCGCCGCGATCGATCTTGGGCGGCGTCCCGGGCTTCTGCGGCGTCACCGGCGAGGGCAGGGGCGCGGGGGTGGGCGTGGGCTGATCGACGGTCTTTCCCGTATCGGGCTTGGTCGGCTCGGGCTGCTGGACCGGCGGAGCCTGCTCGGGCTGAGTCTCGCGCGGCTCTTCCTCGACCGGAGCCGGCCGGTTCATGGCCGTGACCTGGTCGTCGTTGTTCTGGTTGTTCGTCGGCGCAGGCGCCGGCGTCTCGACCGGCTTCGGAGCGGGCGCCTCGGTCGGCTTGACCGGGGACTTCGGCTGCTGCTTGGGCGGCTGCTGCCTGGGCGGCTGGATCGGGTTCGGATTCGCCGGCGTCGTGTTGGCTTCCTGCTGAGGCTCGGAGCCGTCGTGGACGAACGCGAAGAAGACGAACGCGACGACGAAGCAGGCCGCGGCCGCGATCACGAGACCGAAGCGGCTGGAGCGGTTCTCGAGGAGCGCGACCTGACGCGTCGTGCGAGCGCGGCGACCGCTCGGGACGCGGCCGCTCGACCCCGAACGCTTGCCCTCGGAGTCGGACTTGGTCCGCGCGACCGCGACGCGGCGCTTGACCGCGGCGACCGTCGTCTCCTCGAGAGAGGCCGACTCGGACTCCTCGAGCGAGGCCACCGGCTGCGCCTCGGCCAGCGCGACGAGCGTGAGCCGGCACGTCCCGCAGCGAGCGATGTGATCGACGAGACCCGGATCCGCGGCGTCGAGGCCCTTCTCGGAGACCGTCGCGATCTCGGCGGGCTCGGGGCAGCGCGAGGAGGCTTCCTCGCTCCCGAACGCCGCGAGCGCGGAGCGGAACGCCTTCTCCCTCGACTCGAGCTTCGCCTTGAACTTGCGGCACGAAGCGCAGCTCTCGACGTGAGCGAGGACGGCCACGGCGTCGCCCGATTCTTGATCGATTCCCTCGACCAGCGCGCGAATCTCGTCTCTAGGGCAGGATCGGGCCACGGTTACCTTCACTATCTTGTGCCCCGGTGTGCGGGCTCTGTGACACCTGTTTCCCGAAAATCGCGCGTCCGCCACAAGTCATTGCGCGTCCTCGTCCTCGGCCTCGAATGCCACACCGCGTCGTTCGAGCCGCTCGCGCAAGCGAGCCCTCGCACGACCGATCTTGGTCCCCACTCCGGTCACCGCGAGACCGGTGACCTGGGCGATCTCCTTGTAGGACTTCTGGTCGAGGTAGTAGAGCGTGAGGAGGAGCTTGTCGCCCGGGGAAAGTTCCGCGATCGCCTCGACGATGATGGATGCGCGCTCGCTCGTCGCGATCTGCTCGGCCGGGTCGGGTTCGCCCTGGCGCGGCGACTGCTGGTCGTGCTCGGCCTTGCGGTCGACGGCCTTGCCGTGGCGGAGCCGGTCCCTGAGGACGCGGTACGCCCGCCTCGTGCCGACGACCGAGAGGAAGGTCGCGAGGCTCGACTCGCCGCGGAAGGAGCGGAGGACGTGCGAGTCCTCCTTCGCGAGCTCCTCGAACGCGTCGGCGACGAGCTCGTCCTCGAGCGCGGGGTCGCGCCCGTGGCCTCGCTGCCTGAGGGCGACCTTGACCGCCGCGAGGACGCTCGGCGTGTAGTCGCGGACGAGGGTCTCCCAGGCGTCGTCGCGCCCCGTGAGGCACCGACGGACGAGGTCGGCCTCGTCTTCCCTTGTTCGGGAGATCGCCACAGGGCGCTGAATGATACCGCGCGCCCCGGACCGGCCAGCGATTTACCTCTTGGCGAAGGCCTCGGCGAGCTGCTCGGCGATCGCCTCGACGAGCTTCTTCCCGTGGGCCGAGAACGCGTGGTCCGCCCCGGCGATCTCGACGAGGCGGGCGCGGCGCCCGGCCTCGGGGTGCTTCCAGTAGGCGCGGCGCGACTCGTCGGTCGCCACGACCTCGTCCGCGGTGCCGTGGATCCAGATCACGTCCGCGCCGGTGCGGCGCGCGGCCGTGGAGTGGTCGAGCTCCTCGCGGCCGCGCCACTCGCGGGCGAGCGAGCCATCGAGCTCGTGGACCGTGCCGTCCTCCGGGTCGCGGATCCGGGCGGCCTTGCCGTCTTCCCAGGCGCGGAGCGCTTCCCTGGGGAAGTAGGCCTCGGGCGACCGCGGCGCGGCGATCGCGATCGCGGCGCCGACGCGCGAGTCCCGCGCCGCCTCGGCGATCGCGGCCGCGCCACCCACGCCGTGACCGATCACGGCGACCTTGCGGATATCGACGCGACCGGGAGCGGCCATGCGCTCGAAGAGCGCGGTCACGAGCCGCTCGACCTCCTCGGTCCGGTTCCCGAGCGTGCCGCTCCGGAAGCCCTTCGTGTCGCGATGGGCCGCCGGCACCGCGGCGATCGCGACGTAGCCCTTCGCCGCGAGCTCGGGGCCGATCGTCGCGGCGATCCCTGCGCCCGGGCGAGCCAGGAGGTCCCCCGCGATGATGACGCCGGGCACGGGAGCGTCGGTGTCGGGCGTCCAGAGCTCGGCCGGCGGCTCGTTCTCGCGACCGGGGAACGACCAGGTGACCGCCATGGGTACCTCCGGGAATTGAGTTTAGCAGCGCGGCGCGAGATTCTTAAGGACGAGCATGGAGATCGGTCCGGTCCGCGTCAAAGGCCCTCTCGTCCTCGCGGCCATGGAGGAGCACACGAGCCTCCCCTTCCGCCTCCTCGCCAAGGAGTTCGGGGCGGCCCTCGTCTTCACCGAGATGGTGCAGCCCGACCGCCTCGTGAAGGGCGAGCGCGTCGCGGAGAAGCTCCTCGCGACCGAGCCCCGCGAACGCCCCGTGGGCGGTCAGCTCCTCGCCGCCGACGTCGAGACGACGGCCCGCGCGGCGCGGCTCGTCGCCGGGCGCGGCTTCGACCTCGTCGACCTGAACGTGAGCTGCCCGATCCGACGCGTCGTCGAGAGGGACTGGGGAGGCGCCTACCTCCGGGACGCGGCGCGCGTCTCGGACCTGGTGCGCGCCTCGGCCGAAGCCGCGGCCCCCGTGCCCGTGACGCTCAAGATGCGCGCCGGCTTCTCGGACGAGAAGCTCGACGCACCCGAGCTCGCTGCCCGCGCCGTCGCCTCGGGGGCGCGCGCGATCATCCTTCACGCTCGGAGCGTCGAGCGCGCCTATCGGGGCGGCGCCGACTGGAGCATCATCAAGAGGACGAAGGAGGCGGTCTCCGTCCCTGTCGTGGGCGCCGGCGACGTGCGCACGCCCGAGGACGCCCAGCGCCTCCTCGCCGAGACGGGCGCCGACGGCGTCCTCATGGCGCGCGGCGCCCTCGGGAACCCCTGG
>Ga0070738_10005706_pt1 | contig 13613 bp, 7 predicted proteins | sample Coa_R2_2_FD_66446 | JGI IMG/M metagenome (GOLD analysis project Ga0070738, IMG submission 66446) | Surface soil microbial communities from Centralia Pennsylvania, which are recovering from an underground coalmine fire - Coalmine... | ecosystem: Environmental > Terrestrial > Soil > Unclassified ... | reverse complement strand
GAACCTGCTGCTGGATCGGAGCGGCAACGTCTGGATCACGGACTTCGGCCTGGCCAAGACGCCGGGCGCCGACGACCTGACCGAAACCGGCGAGCTCGTGGGGACGATCCGCTACATGGCCCCCGAACGGTTCCAGGGGCGGTGCGATCCGCGGTCGGACGTCTACAGCGCGGGCCTGACCTTGTACGAGCTGGCCGCGCTGCGGCCGGCCTATGACGAGTGGGACCGTTATCGCTTGCTCGATCGCGTGTGCGGTGGGGAGCCGCCGCCGCTGCGGGCACACGCCCCCCGCGTCCCCCGCGACCTGGAGACGATCATCCAGACGGCGATCGCCCGCGAGCCGGCCCGCCGTTACGACGGGGCCGGCGCCCTGGCCGAGGACTTGCGCCGGTTCCTCCAGGGCCGGCCGATCCTGGCGCGGCGGGCCTCGCTTCCCGAGCGGATCACCCGATGGTGCCGCCGCAATCCCTGGGTGGCCGCCTCCCTGGTGCTCCTGGTCCTGGGGACCTCGATCAGTCTCTGGCAGTCGTTCCGGGCCACGCGGGCCGAGCGCGCGGCCACCCTGGCCGCGGCGGCGACCCGCCAGGAGCGGGACCGGGCCGAGGCCGAGGCGGCGATCTCCAAGGCGGTCCAGCAGTTCCTCCAGCAGGACCTGCTGGCCCAGGCCAGCGTCTCCAACCAGGCGACCCGCTTCACCCAGCCCGACCCCGACTTGAAGGTTCGGACAGCCCTCGACCGGGCGGCCGCCAAGATCGGCGACCGCTTCGCCGGCCAGCCCCAGGTCGAGGCCGCGATTCGCCAGACACTCGGCGAGACCTACCACCAGCTCGGCCTCTACAAGCAGGCCCTGCCCCACCTCCAGCAGGCCCTGGACTTGCGGCGCCGCGTCCTGGGCCGGGACGATCCCGGCACCCTCCTGGCGATGCGGGCCCTGGGGAATCTCTACCTGGCCGATGACAAGCTCGCCGAGGCCGAACCGCTCCTGGTCGCAGCCCTGGAGGGCTTGCGCGCGGCGCGCGATCCCAAGCACCCCGAGCTGCTCGAAGCGATGGTTGCGGTGGCTGGCCTTTACTATACGCAGTCGAGATTCACCGACGCCGAACGGCTCCTGGTCCAGGCCCGCGCGGCCTACCTCGAGGCGCGGGGTGAGGACGATCCCAAGACGCTCGAGGTCACCATCGGCCTGGCACTGGTCTACCTGGGGCAGAACAAGCCGGGACTGGCGGAGCAGACCTTGGTCGACGTCCTGCATCGAGCGCGGCACACTCTGGGCAGCGAGCATCCGTTGACCCTGGAAGCCAAACACAACTTATCCAACGTGTATCAGGATGCGGGCAAGAACCCGAAGCAAGCCATGCGGCTCTTGACCGAGGTGATCGAGTCCCAGACCAAGTTGGTGGGCCGCCAACATCCCGACACATTACGCTCGATCGTTCGACTCGGGATCCTTCATGCCAACCAGGGCCAGTGGGATCAAGCCGAACCCCTCCTGTCCGAGGCCCTGGCGGGCGGTCGCGCGGCGCTGGATCGCAATCACGAAGTGACCGAAACCGCTCTGGCGGGGCTGGCCCTGGTGTATCTTCAGAAGCGGGACCTGGCCCAGCTCGGTCGCGTCCTGGTCGAGGCCGCCGAGATCGAACGCGTCCGGTCAGGTCGCCATGGACTCCCGGCCGCAGGGGCCAACCAGTCCGCCGGGATGTTCTTGCTCAACCAGGGCGAATATGCCAAGGCCGAACCCTGCCTGCGCACCTGGTGGGCGTCCTGCGTCCAGAACGGTGCCAATCCGGAAATGCGCTCCTTGAGCGAGCTCGAGTACGGCGTCTCCTTGCTCGCCCAGAAGAAGTACACCGAGGCCCGGCCTCGGCTGCTGGCTGCCTACAAGGCCTACACGCACAGCAAGGGGCCCGTTCGGGAGCCGACCAGCGACCTGGACCGGGCCGATCTGGGGTGGCTCCTCGAGCAGCTCACCCAGCTTCGCGACGAGAAGGGGCACTCGCTCGGCGAGACAGCGCTGGCGATCCTCCAGAGAGATCCCGCCCTCCAGGCCATCGTGCGGGATCTCCAGTTCCCCGGCAATCCGTTCGCGCCTTGATCCCCGGCAACCGGACTGCGATCCGGGGCGGGAAGCCGAGGCCTGGCCGCGGCGATCGCCATCCGGCCGGCTCGGCTCACGGCCCGGCGAAGACATCGGCGGGCAGGTCGGGCATCCCCAGCTTCACCTTCCAGTCGGCCGCCCGATCGGGCCGGCCCCAGCCCTCGTACAAGCGGACCACCCGCTCGGCCGCCTCGCGGAGTCGGAACCGCTCCGGCGCGGGGATCCGCCCCGCGCGGCCGGTCATCCCTTCGAAGCCGTCGACGACCAGCGGCTCGGCCTCGGCGTAGCGGCCCTGGCCCGCCAGCGCACCGCCCAGCAGGCTCATCGCCTCGAACCGAACCCAGTTGTCGGGGGTCGCCTTCGTGCGGATCGCCAGGGCTTCGCGCAGCAGCGGCTCAGCCTCCGAACCCCGCTGCTGACTCAACACGAGCCGCGCGAGCCGAGTGAGATCGTCGGCCAGAGAGGGGTCGGCGGGCTTGGCGGTCTTGCGGCGGCCGGCCACGACGTCCCGGAGCAGGTCTTCGGCCTCGGCAGTCCGACCGAGCAAGCCGAAGGCGTCCGCCAGGCCGATTCGGCTCCGGAGTGTGGACGAGTGGTCGGGGCCCAGCTTGGCCTCACGCAACCGGAGCGTCGCCTCGTGCAGCGCGACCGCTTCCCGAAGCCGGCCGGCGTGCACGTACGATTCAGCCAGGTTGCAGCGGCTCTCGAGCGTGTCGGGGTGGTCGGCGCCCAGCCTGGCTTCTCGGAGCCTCAGGGTCCTTTCGTGGAGCGCGACGGCTTCGAAAGTCCTCCCGGCGGCGTCGAGGGCGTCGGCCAGGTTGCCGCTGCTGGAGAGCGTCTCCGGGTGGTCGGGGCCCAGCTTGGCCTGGCGCAGCCGGAGCGTCTGCTGGTGCAGCGCCAGCGCCTGCTGCGTTCGGCCGGCGTCCTTGTAGGCCAGGGCCAGGTTGTTGCGGCTGATGAGCGTATCGGGGTGGTCGGGGCCCAGCTTGGCCTCTTTCCGTTTGAGGGTCTGCTCGTGGAGCAGGATCGCCTCGGACGTGCGGCCGGCGGCCCAGTAGGCCAGGGCCAGGTTGTTGCGGCAGGCGAGCGTGCCGGGGTGGTCGGGGCCCAGCTTCGCCTCCATCAGCTTGAGCGTCCCCTCGTGCAGCGCGATCGCCTCGGGGAGTCGGCCGGCGTCGTAGTAGACCAGAGCGAGGTTATTGCGGCTGGCGAGCGTGTCCCGGTGGTCGGGGCCCAGCTTGGCTTCCCTGAGCTTGAGCGTCGCCTCATGGAGCGCGATCGCCTCGGCATATCGGCCGGCAAAGTAGTAGTCGTTGGCCAGATTGTTGCGGTTGCCGAGGGTTTCCGGGTGGTCGAAACCGAGTTTGGCCTCTCGAAGCTTGAGTGTGCTCTGGTGCAAAGGGATTGCCTGGGACGCCCTGCCGACGGACCGATAGGCGATGGCCAGGCTGTCGCGGCTGGACAGGGTATCGGGATGGTCGTGCCCCAGAGCGGCCTCGCGCACGGCGAGGGCCCTGGCATGCAGGCTCGCAGCCTTGTCAAACAGGCCGAGGCCGTGATAGGTCCGTCCCAGGACATGGAGGAGTGCTCCCTGAGTGGCCCGCGAACCGGCGAACTCGTGGGCCAGCCGGTTGCTGGCTCGGTCCAGGATCTCGGCGACTTTCACCTGCCGGCCGTCCTGGGCCGGATCCGGGCTGCGGAAGGTTTCGACCAGGAAGGTGCTCACCGCCTCGGCCTGCTTCCGCGACTCCTCCGATTGCGCCAGCGCCGCCTGGGTCTGGGCCTGCGCCTGCTTCGTCTCGGCCAGAGCCCGGCTGGTCGCCGCGTGGGCGTCCCGCAGTTGGCCATTGGCCCGGGCCTGGACGCCGGCGACGGCCCCCAGCCCGATCACCCCGGCTGCCAGCGCCACCAGGGCCGCCGCCACCGCCGTCCGGTTCCGTCGTCCCCACCGCCGCGCCCGGCGGGGAAGCGGCTCGTGCCAGGCGGTCACCGGCTCGTCGGCCGTCCACCGCTCGATGTCCTCGGCCAGTGCCCGAGCCGAGCCATAGCGTTCCTCGGGCCGCAGCGCCATCGCCTTGAGGCAGACCGCCTCCAGTGCTGGGTCGATCGCCGGGTCGATCGCCCGGGGCCGGCTGAAGTCCCCGCGCTGCACGCGAGAGAGCACGTCCCGCGCGTCCCCTTCAAACGGCAGCCGGCCGGTCAGGAGGACATGGAGTGTCGCCCCCAGACTGTACACGTCCGAACGAGGTCCCATCGCTTCCAGGTCGCCCCGGGCCTGCTCAGGGCTCATGTAGGCCGGTGTCCCCAGGGTCGAACCGGGCAGCGTCTCGGCCGAGCCGCTGGCCGAGGCGGGGATCAGCGTCCGCTCGCTGGAGCCGGGATCGGCCTTGCCGGTCGCCTTGGCCAATCCCCAATCGACGACCAGGGTCTCGCCGTGCTGGCCGAGGATGATGTTGCCCGGCTTGATGTCCCGGTGCAGGACGCCGCGCGCATGGGCATAGTCGAGGGCGTTGCAGACGTCCAGGAACCGCCGCAAGAGCTTGTGCTGCTCGAGCGATCGCCGGCCGGGATCGTTCTTCAAGGCCTCGTCGGCGTGGAAGCGGTCGATGGCTCCCTTGAGGCTCTCGCCCCGAATGAACCGCATGGCGTAGTAGGGGCGGCCGTCGCCGTAGGTCCCCAGCCCGTAGACCGGGACGATCCCCGGGTGCTCCAGCCCGCCGGTCACCTCCGCCTCCAGCAGGAACCGCTGGCGGCTGATCGGGTCGTCGGCGTGGCGGTCGAGGATCTGCTTGAGGGCCACCTCGCGGTGCAGCTCAGTGTCCAGCGCCACGAAGATCGCACCCAGGCCGCCCCGGGCGTGCGGCCGCAGGATGCGGAATCGCTGTCCCTGGCTGGTGGCCGTGCCGACGGTATAACCGGCGGTGCCGTCACTGCCGTCATCGAAGGCGGTCGAATCAGACGGGACATGAACCAGGGTGGCGTCGAGCTGGGGATCACCGATGCCGGCGAGGCTCGCCCGGGTGGAGTGCCCGGCGGGGATCGCGGCCAGGCTCGCTTCGGGACTGCCGTGCTTCTTCAGGTGGAGAGCGACCAGGGTCTCCACGACGCCACGCTGGTCGTCGTCGAGGTCGCCGCGACCGACCAGGTGATCGGCCAGCGTGCGGGCCTTGTCCAGCGTCCAGGCCTGGAACGCGGCGACGAGCTGGCCCGGGTTGACCAGGCCGTTCTGGAGGGCAACGAGGCCAAAGAGCAGTTCGCGGTCGGCATGGGCGGCCATGGGTGCGGACTCCCGATGATCCCTCGGCGTCGATCGGCCCGGCCCATCCGGGCGAGCGATCCCATCCTCGGAACCGGAGATCCCTCCGAAAGGTGACCCACCATCGCCCGATTATAGTCGATGGAAGACTCCCTGCACCCAGGATCCAACGAACCGCGCGCGGGAAACCCGCCGCCGTGGATCCCTCACGTCGTGGACGGAGGCATGACGATGGTGTTCGTGCCGAGGACCGCACCATCGGCTGCGCGGATCCCGGCCGGCGCGATCTCTTCGCCCAGCCACCCCACCCACCCCTTCCTGTGGGACATCCGCCGCAACCGCAGGCAAAGCCCGCGGTTGCGGCGGCGGATCAGAGGGATTTGGGGACGAGGGGTCCTGGTCCCGAGATCCAGGGGGCTGACGCCCCTGGCGACGGCCGATCGCCCCCCTCCGGGGCTTACGGTACAGACTCGGAGAGCACGGCGATTGAGCAGCAATTGGTTTTTTGTCGAAATCAACGTGGTAAACTCGGGCTCGGTCATCGCGGGGCGCGGGGCCGATCCCCCGCGCTTTGCCATTCTCGGAAGCATCGATGTCGATTAGGATTCGCGCCGCTTGCAAGTTCTCAGGGCAGACGGTGCACGTCGCCGGTCGTGCGGGAGGCCTCGATGCGCGAAACGGAACAGCGACCACGCCCGGTCGAGATCCGGAGCCGATGGGCTCGACTCGAGCGCGGTTGGTGGGTGGTCCTGGTCGGGATCATGCTGGTGTTCTCGGCGTTCCCGATCGCCAACCTGCTCCTGGGGTTGTCGACCAAGGACTACGGGTTGTGGTACCAGGTTGGCCTGGCGGTTCGCGGGGGATTGGATATCTACCCCCGTCCCGAGACCGGCCGGCTCTTCCCGTTCATGTATCCTCCCTCCGCGGGGGCGATGCTCGGGTTTCTGAGCCTGCTGGGCCCAACTGGGACCCTGGTCGCGCTGTTGGTGGTCAACTCGGTGTCGTGGGTGGTCAGCATCCTGCTCTCGGTCTGGCTGGCCGTACGGCCGGGCCAGCGGCGGCACCCCCTGATCGTCATCGTGCCGTCGCTGTCGGTCATCGTGCTGGTGTACAACATTTACTTGCTGGGCCAGCCCAACCTGATGCTGCTGGCGATGGTGCTGGGGGCATTCGTCTGCCTCCGGCTGGGCCGGGGCGTCGCGGCCGGCGCGCTGGTGGCCACGGCGGCGGCGATCAAGGCGTTCCCGATCCTGATCCTGGGATATTTGGTGTACCGCCGGATGTGGCGCGCCACGGTGGCGACCGTGGCCGTGCTGGCCGCCTGGCTGCTGATCGCTCCCCTGGCCTTCCGGAGCCCCGCCCAGGCGGTCGACGACCTCATGGTCTGGACGCAAGGAATGCTCTTGACCTACAACACGCACGGGATCGCCCAGCGTCCGCTCCGATCGTACAGCTACAAGAACCAGTCGATCATGGCGGTCGCCCATCGTCTGCTCCGCGACGTGCCGGCCGACGGCGAGGCCGTCCTGGCGCGGCGGGCCAAGGCCGGACCGGGCGGCCTGCGGGCTCAGAGGGGGCCGGCGCTGGATCCGGCGACCGATCTCCTCTCGTTCTTGAAGCCCCACCACCGGACAGCCGACGCACCTCAACAGGCCGACACCGCCGTGGGGATCGGCGCCGGTCTCGGGGCCGGCCCCAGCGCGGCTTCCGGCAGCACCGCAGATGGCCCGAGGGCTGCCGAGTCGTGGCGTCGCTGGGACGAGGACCTCAAGGGGGCCGAACCGGCGCTGCGCGCCGCCTGGAAGGTGAACTTCCTCAACCTGGATTTCCCGACCGTGACCGCGATTACCTTGGCCGCCATGATGGGCTTGTGCCTGTTCGTCGCCGCCGTGATGCCGCCACGGCAGGATCGGACCGGTGCGACCGACGCCCTGGAGTTCGCGCTGGTGACCTTGCTCACCCTGATCTTTTCTCCCTTGTCGTTCAATTACGCGTACGTCTGGTTGTTGTATCCGACGACGCTGGCTCTGCACCGGCTGTTGAATGAGCCGGGCGATCCCCCGGCGCGGTGGCGAGCCGTCAAGGTCGTCTGGATCGCCGCCGTGTTGCTGATTCCCGCCCTGGCCATCCCCATGCCGCAGGCGGCGCAGGCCTGCGGCAACCTGTTCGTCCCGGCCGTGCTCCTGGTCTTCGGCCTGGGAGCCATGCTCCGCTTGGAACAGGGGCCAGTGGTCAGGAGTCAGGGGTCCGTGGTCAGTCGATACAGGGCAGACGGACGGCCCCGCCCGATCGTCTCTTCCCGGACGACGGCTCTGGCCGGCCCGGTCGGTCCTGTGGACCCACGGACCACGGACCACTGCTGAATGGCATTGCCTTTTTCCGGGCTTTGGCCAACAATGCCACTCCCTCTGGCGAGGCATCCAGCGCGAGGGATCGCGTTTCAGGCGTTGGTCGATGGTCAGTCAGTGCAGGGAGGAAGGACGGCGCCGCCCGGTCCGTCCCGTGGAAACACTGACCACTGTCCATTGACCATTGTCCACTGCTGAACGAAGCAAGGAGGCGCAAGCCGATGGCGCGCTGGTTCGTGGACCGTCTGGCCCAGCGGGGGATTCCTTCGGTGAGCCTGCGCCGGCTGCTCCCGGAGGCCCAGTTCGTCGGCTGCGCCGACTGGGAGGTCTCCGGCTGCACCGACGATCATCGCCGGCTGGATCCCGGCCAGGTCTTCGTGGCGGTCCGGGGAGCACGGCCGGGCTACGATGGACACGCCTTCGTGCGCGCGGCCCTGGACCGGGGCGCGGCGGGCGTGGTGGTGGAGCAGCCTTGCCCCGAGGCCGGCCGGCTCCAGGTCATCGTCCCGGACGCCATGGCGGCGCACGCCCGGATCTGCCAGGCCCTGGCCGGTGACCCGTCCCAGCAACTCCTGACCCTGGGCGTCACCGGCAGTTTCGGCAAGACCGTTACGGCCCTGATGGTCCGTTCGATCCTCGAGGCGGCCGGCCGGCGGACCGGTCTCATCGGCGCCCTGGGCTTCTTCCACGGCACCAAAGCCCGTGCGCTGGGAGCCGGCTTCAGCGAGGGATGGCAGTCCGGAATCGCGGCCGGTCGTTGGACAGGAATCGCGGCCGGACGGGGTCCTGGGGCCTTCGCGCCCGGTCCGGCCTGCCTGGCGGCCCTGATGGCCGAGTTGGTCGAGGACGGCGGCCAGGCGGGCATCCTGGAAGTCTCGAGCGAGGCGATGGAGCAGCGTCGCTTCGAGGGCGTCGTGTTCCACGCGGCGGTCGTGACCGATGTCGGAGCACCGTCTGGGTTCCCTGCGGAGGTGGTGGTCCAGCAGCGTCGAGCCCTGTCCCGGCTGTTCCGCCAGGTGCTGCCGGGGGGAGTGACGATCGTCAACGCCGACGATCCCAACGCCGAGATCTTGGGGGCGGTCAATCTCGATGCGCGCCGGATCGCCTTCGCGATGGAGCCGGCGCGCCGGCCGAGCCTGGCGGTGGACGTCTCGGCTCGCCTGGCGCGCCTCGACGGCTCCGGCACGCGGATGATCCTCCGTGGGTTCGACCGCGAGGCGCCGGTGCACCTGCCCCTGGTCGGACCCAGGGCGGCGGCCTGCGCACTGGCCGCGGCGACGGTGGCCTGGGCCTTGGAGATCGACCGCGCTGCGGTGATCGCCGGGCTGGAGTCGGTCCAATCGGTCGCCGGGCATCTCGAGGCCGTGGTTGCAGGCCAGGACTTCGAGGTGCGAATCGACGCGGCGGCCACCCCCACCGCCCTGGAGGAGGCCCTGGCGGCCGTGCGGGCCGTCGCGGCCGGGCAGGTCCATTGCCTCGTCAGCGCCGAGGGGTGTGGCGACCGGCTCGAGCGGCGACGGCTGGCGGAGGTCGCCGAGGCCGGCGCCGATCGCATCATCCTCACCGTCAGCAACCCCCGCACTGAAGACCCCAACCAGATCCTCGACGACCTCCTGGCCGGCTTCCGCCGCCCGGGCAAGGTCCGCGTCGAGCCCGATCGCCGCCACGCCATCGAACTCGCCCTGAGCGACGCCCGCACCGGCGATACGGTGCTGATCACCGGCAAGGGCCGCCGGACTTACGAGATCCTCGCCGACCGCGTCGTCCCCTTCGATGACGCGGAACTCGCCCGCCGATGGCTGGAGCACCAGGCCCGCACGGCAGCCCCCGCCCAGCGCTCGGCCTGAGACCGTTCCGCCGTCTTCGACCCCTCCCTGGAGCCTCACCCAGGCGAACGCGCGAACAAATTGGCCGTTCCAAGCGTCTGAAGCGCATCTGCAGCAATCGGTCGATGGCGCCTCTTTCGGAGTCGGGAGTCCAAGGATCGGCCGCGCGGGACGAATAACCGGAAAACACACCGACTGACCAGGACCAGGGAACCGAACCGGAGCTTGCGAGGAGCGCAGAATGATCTCGACACGAGTCAAACCGACCCGCCGGACCCCGCCCCAGCCTCGGCGCAACGATGGGTCCCCGAAGGTTTTCCACGATCCGGCCTTGCTCAGCACCACGCTCCGCGAGCTGGCTGTCCGTGCCCACCGCGCGGTCCGCGCGAGTCAAGCCTTGCGATCGAACCCGCAAGCCGATGCCGATCGCCGCGCCGACTCCGACCGGGAGCTGTCTGAGCTGCATGCCCGGATCGTTCAGCTCCAGGGGAGCATCCACTCACAATCGTTGAGCGGCTTGGCCCCCTACGTCGAGGCCCTGCGCCAGAAAGTCCTCTTGGTCCTTGGTCCTTGAGGGACTGGCGCTGGCGGCCGAGGGTGTTACGCGCGGTCGAGGTGGCTCCCCAACACGCAAAAACGATTGGACACGAAGAGTCTATTCCGAGAATCGGCATCGCGCCATGGGATAGCCTTGGTTTTCGAGGGAACCGCCGATCACCGCGTGAAGCAATCCTGCGATAACATGCGTTCTCGCAGGAATGGGTCGGTGGAGCACGGTTCAGTCGAGGTGATCGTCGTCGGGCTGGGCAGGGGCCAGCTCGGTGATCCCGGCGGTGCGACGCATCCAGGCGCTGGTCTGCCAGTTGTCCACGGGGGGGGCGTCGGAGAGGATGGCGGGAAGGGGGAAGACGAAGTACGCGGAGAGCGAGGCGACGAACGGCTCGTACATCGCGCGCAGCTCGGCGAGTTTGCCGGCGACGGCCGGCCCCTCGCGAAGCGTGAGCCCGGCGGAGCGCAGGCTGTCGCGGAGCCGGCTGAGGCGGTCGGGGGGGAGGCGGTCGTGGTCCGGCAGGCGAGGCGGGGATTTGAATGCCTGGGCCAGGTCGACGACCGCGTGACGGGTCATGGCGAAGGTCAAGCCGGCCTGGTAAACGTGGTCGCAATCGACCACCGCGATCAGCAGACAGCAGGTGTCGAGGATGGCCGTGGCCGCGGCCAGCCACGACTGGTTGTCGTGTTGCGAACGGTAGTAGCTCAGCACGAAGAACGAGAGGTGGCTCTCCAGCAGCTCAGCCGACCAGCGCTCCCACTCGCCGAGGATGCGCGCCAGATCCTCGCGGTCCTGGACCGCGGCCGAGCGCACCAGGAGCTGCGCGGCGGTCGGCGGTGAGCCGGCGCGGGCGTCCAGCAGGGAGATCGTCAGCTCCCGCCGGGAAAACGCCTGGTAGAGCACCGGCAGGTAACTGATCACCACCGCAAGGAAGCCGAACCCGATCCCCGCCTCGAGAACCGCCAGCATCCGGCCGAGCGGGTCGATGGGAGTCACGTCGCCGTATCCCAGTGTGAAGAACGTGACCCCACTCAGGTACAAGTCCTCGAAGAGGCTCGCGCCGGCCCGCAGGGAACTCAGGGGCGTGGCGAGCGACCAGTGCAAGAGGGCGAAGCCGAGGATCAACCCGGCGGCCCAGACCGTGAACAGGACGAGCATCGACAGCGGTCCGAACACGCTGAGATAGATCTCGCGGCGCTTGCCGGGTCCCAACCGCCGGCCGAGGGCCGCCCAGGGCTGCCAGGTCACGCGGTAGAACTGCCGCGCCAGGCGTAAATTGCGGGCGACGCGCCGGGGCAGCAGCATCGCCTCGAACGCATCCACCAGCACGATCGCAATCGCCACCAGGCCCAGCGCCAGGGTCAGCCACGGCGTCATCTCGTCACGTACCCTCGTTCAAGGCCCGATGGATGAACTGCACGACGATGGATCCCTCGCCCACGGCCGACGCCACGCGCTTGACCGACCCACTCCGGACGTCGCCGACGGCGTAGACGCGGGGCAGGCTGCTCTCGAAGAGCGTGGGCGGCCGGCCGGCCGGCCGGCTGTGGGCAGACAGCTCGTCGGGCGTAAGGTCGGGGCCCGTCTTGATGAAACCCTTCTCGTCCAGGGCCAGGGTGCCGCGGAGCCAGCCGGTGCAGGGCTGCGCGCCCAGGAAGAGGAAGACCGACGACACCTCGAGGGGGATGGTCTGGTCCCGGGCGCGGTCGTGGTACTCGATGGCGCGGAGCCGTTTGCCGTCGCCGATCAGGCGGGTGATCTCCGAGCGGGTGTGGAGGACGATGTTGGACGTTTCCTCGATCCGGCGGATCAGGTAGCGCGACATCGTCTCGGCCAGCCCGTCGCGGCGGATCAGGATGTGAACCGAGCGGGCATGCCTGGCCAGGTAGACCGCCCCTTGACCGGCCGAGTTGCCGCCGCCCACGACGACCACATCGGCCCCCGCGCACATCTCGGACTCCATCGCGGTGGCCCCGTAATACAGGCCGCAGCCCCGATAGGTCTCCGCGTCGGGGACGACGAGCCGCCGGTACTCGGCCCCGGTGGCGACCACGACCGCACGGCCGCGGATCTGGCGGCGGTCCTGGAACCGGACCTGGTAATTGGCCCCGTGGCGCTCCAGGCCGACGGCCTTGACCGGGTTGGCCAGGCGCGTGCCGAACTTCACCGCCTGCGTCATCGCCCGCTGGGCCAGCTCCAGGCCGGAGATCCCCGTCGGGAAGCCCAGGTAGTTCTCGATCTTCGAGCTGGTCCCTGCCTGGCCGCCGGGCGAGTCCAGGTCGATCGCCATCACCGACAGGCCTTCGGAAGCGGCATAGACCGACGCGGCCAGCCCCGCCGGACCGGCGCCCACGACCACGAGGTCGCACAGCTCGCCCTCGTCCACGATGTCGAAGCCGAGGTAGTGAGCGACCAACTCTTCGCTCGGGTTGCGGGCCACGTGGCCCTCGCCGCAGACGATGATCGGGGTTTCGTCGACCCCGACGCCCAGGGTCTCCAGCAGCGCGGCCACCCCCTCGTCCTGCTCCAGGTCGAGGAACCGGTGCGGCTGGCTGTTGCGGGTGAGGAACTCGCGGAGCCGGTGGGTGTCGCGCGAGTATCGGGAGCCGATGACCTTGATCGAGCTGAAACCTCCTTCGATCAAGGCCGAGCGGCGGGCCAGGAAGGTGCGGAGGATCAGGTCGGAGAGCTCCGAGTCCTCGACGATGATCCGGTGCAACGCCCCGGGGGAGATCCTCAAGACCTCCGCATCCTCGGCAACCCAGGCCTGGACGACCGCGGCGCGGCCGGTGAGGGTCGAGGGGTCGCCGATGAACTGACCGGGGCCGGGCCGGACGACCTCCCTCAGTTCCCCCTCGGCGTACATGCAGATCTTCACGGCGCCGGACAGGACGACGAAGAAATCGATCGCGCGGTCCCCCTCGTCGAACAGGAGGGTCCCCTGCGCAAGCGATTCCTCCGTGCCGTACGGCTGGAGACGGCGGATTTGCTCGGGCGTAAGCTCCGGCGAGATCTCCCTGGATCGGGCGCGGTCGACGGCCATCGGTGGGCACTCCTCCGTTCGACGACGTCATCCCAGGCGTGCTGGGTCTGACATTGTCTCCCCGAGCGGGCCGCTTCTGCAAGCGCCGTTCCCGCCGTCGTGCTCTCTCATTCCCCCGGGGATCGTCCCCCCCGAACGAACGAGTTGGCACGAATCGGATCTCGGCCCCGTACAGCGCAATCGGCTCCCTCCAGGCAAGGTCGTCTCGCAGTCTGGGGACGTCTCGTCGGTCGACTTTTCGTACAAGGCCTCGACTCGGTAGGCGGTCGATGCCTTCGCTTGGGTGTGCCGCTCATCCTGGAGCTTCCCGACCTTCGGTGGAGCTGTGAGACTCACCTGCCGGTGGTCGGCAGTGCCGCCCGAAGATCCTCGAAAAGTGGGAAAACCATCACGTTCTGACCGCGATCGACAACTCTGACATGTCCACGCCAGTCGTGCTCGAGGGGCCGGCTCCGACCTTTGATCCCGGTCCCGCGGGAAGCCGATCGAGGATCA
>Ga0070738_10005699_pt1 | contig 13631 bp, 9 predicted proteins | sample Coa_R2_2_FD_66446 | JGI IMG/M metagenome (GOLD analysis project Ga0070738, IMG submission 66446) | Surface soil microbial communities from Centralia Pennsylvania, which are recovering from an underground coalmine fire - Coalmine... | ecosystem: Environmental > Terrestrial > Soil > Unclassified ... | reverse complement strand
ACACCAAAATGATCGTCGCCTGGAACAGCTTAATGATTTCGGGTCTTGCCCGTGCTGCCAGCGTCTTTCAACAGCCGCACTATCTGGACTTGGCCGCCAACGCCGCCCGTTTTATCCTCCAACACCAGTGGGTTGACGATCGGTTTCATCGCGTGAACTACGACGGTAAACCCGCTGTATTGGCGCAGTCGGAAGATTACGCGCTATTCATCAAAGCGCTGCTGGATTTGCATCAAGCGTCCGTTTCCCTCCATTCCGCGCCCGACTCCCACCCCCCTCACGCTTTCTGGCTCGATCGCGCCGTTCAAGTCCAGGCCGAATTCGATGAATTTCTCTGGAGCATTGAACTGGGTGGCTACTACAACACCGCTGCCCGCAACGATCTCCTCCTGCGAGAGCGGAGTTATGCCGATAACGCAACTCCTGCCGCCAATGGCGTGGCCGTGGCGAATCTGGTGCGCCTGTCGCTGTTGAGTGAAGATTTGAGCCATCTAGACAAAGCAGAACAAACGCTACAGTCATTTGCGAGTGTGATCGAGCAATCCCCCCAGGCGTGTCCCAGTCTCGTGGCTGGCCTGGATTGGTTTCACAACCACATCCTCATCCGTACCGGCCAAACGCAACTGACTGCACTTGCAACCCAGTACCTTCCAGCGGCGGTTTATATGATGCCAACCGAACTGCCGGAAGGAGTAGTGGGTCTGGTCTGCCAGGGGCTAAGCTGCCGGGAACCGGCCCACAGTCAAGCGCAGTTTCAAGCGCAAATCCAGGCAAGCCAGAACCGGGCCTAATTTGTTGTTGGCGGATCGGGTGCCGCTGCCGCTGGGCCTGATTGCCGAACTTGTGACCCGGTCGGTCTTGAATGCGATCGCGTAATGTTCCGCTGATTAGAATTATTGCCATTAGTGCCCTAACCACCTAAGGCAAAGGTGGCTGCCACATCCGGCAGTTTCAGCATTTCTTGCTCCACCTGAGCAATCACCCGACAGCAAATAACTTGAACGATCTGGCAACACCCGAATCAGGGATGGGAGAATTACGATAAGAAGGGTGCACCATGAGATCAGCTCAATCGGTTCGTGAGCCGAGCCGTATCGTTTTCCTTTGGCTATGCAAAGTGAGTCTGTTGAACCATTTGTTGATAACTGGGCGTATTTAAGGGCAGAGCTAACCTGGCTGGATCGCGCGTTGAGTCTGGCGATCGCGCGGCAGCGAAAAGAGACGAAAGAGGTCGATCGGGCTGCCCGCTCACGAGCCGATCGCGTCACTAGCCATTGGTGGAAAGGATTAGTCACGTTGGAAGGCGAGACGGCGTATGACTCCCCCGTTGAGAGCATGCGCCGCCGATCAACTACTCCTAAAGCCAGCTATCAGCAGCAGCTAGAGGCCAAAATTGACATCAGCCAGCAGCGGGGCATTCTGCTGGGGTTGCCGCTGCTGTGCCGCCGATTGCAGCTCAGCGTGGCCGAAAAGAACCTGGTGCTGATGGCGCTTGCACCCGAAATTAGTCGTCGCTATGGCCGCCTATATAACTACATTCAGGAGACAGACTATCCCGGTGCCACTGGACTACCCACCGTCGATTTAATTTTGCGAATTTTGTGCCGCAGTGATGCCGAATGGCGATCGCTACGCCACTGTTTGAGCGGTGACTCTGCACTGATGCAGCATCACTTAATCGAGCTAAAATCCGCTCAAACCGACCCCTTACTGGGTCGCCTGGTCAAACTGGCTGATCCCCTCGTCACCTACCTGCTGGCTGACCAACCAACCGCGATCGCCCTCGAAGCACTCCTTTCACTACCCACACCCCTCACCACGTTTGGGCAGGCTTACGAGCCGTCACCTGCACCGCGTTCGTCGAGGCTCACGAGCCACCCCACCCCCTGGTCAGCCCTCATCCTCCCCCCCGCGCTCGTAGCAGACCTGGAGCACCTCTGTCATCGCGTGCAGTTTGCTCAAGCCGTTGATGCAACGTGGAATTTTCAATCCCCGCACCCCGGCACAATCGCGCTACTCGCTGGTGCGCCCGGTACCGGTAAAACAATGGCAGCCCAGGCGATCGCGCAAACTCTACAAACCCCTCTGCACTGCATCGACCTCTGCCAGGTAAGGCCCGATGACCAGTCGCGCTACCTCCAGGAACTCGTGGTACAAGCGCCGACTGTCCTGTTGCTCAAGTCTGCCCAACACTGGTTTGGACGCAACGCCGCCCTGTCGAACGCAGACATCCATCAGTTTCTCATCCAGCGGCAGCAGCAGGGCATCACGCTGTTGAGCGTCCACCATAAGCAAACCGTGATGGCTCAGTGGCGACAACTGGTACAGGCTGTGCTCGAATTTCCGCTTCCCGACCAATCAAGTCGGCGTCGGCTCTGGCAGCGGGCATTCCCGGCAGCAGTCCCCCTCGACCCCGCGATCGATTGGAACTGGTTGGCGCGTCGGTTTGTCCTATCGGGTGGTGAAATTTATGCGATCGCCCGTGAAGCGGCCATCTATGCCGCTGCCGCTGCCGCAACCACTGTGACCATGCAGCATCTCATGCAAGCGTACGAACTGGCGAAAGGGACGCAAGGAAGGGGAAAAAGGATTCAGGCGTAAGGAACCAGTCTCCAAGGAACCGTGAGCCGTTGTGTCCAAAGCGCTCCACGTGTCACCGATTCGCTGGTTACGGTTCACAGCTCCCAACTCCTTTCGCATCTTCTTTGACCCTTTCCCCGTTACTGTCTCCCCTACGGCAGTCGATCGCCCAATTTACTCACAATCGGCAACCGCAAAGGTTTTCGCTGCCATACTCGTACCATCAAGTAAATGTTCACCAAGAAATAACCCGACGTGAGCAGGCTACTGGTGATCAACAGCGGTAGGGCAAAAGAATCAGCCGCATTGGCACCCATTCCCAGCAGGATATAGCCAACAAGCCAGCCCAAAGCCAGCGTAATCGTCAGTCGGCTCAGGTTTTTCTGCTGTCGTGTCCCGCGATCGCGATACAGCGTCCACAGAGCTGGAAAGAACCCAACGACTGGAATCAGATACACAAATAGCTGGAGATGCTTAACGTCCTCATTCTCAAAGGGGTTTTGGGTTGCCATCGGATCTTCTCCCCTGCTGGTGCTCAATGCAAAAACCGCTGTGATCGTTTCATCTAGACTACCCATCCCATCCATTTCACCCCCATCGTTCTATTATCTGCAAACAGATCCCGAACTGATGCCAGCTAATTTAGTCCAGAAAAGCAATTAGGACTATTTAAGCTTAAGCGGTGGCTCAAGGAAGCAACCAGTTTTTCTGGGCAATGGATCAAGTTCTGCCCACCCCTGTCAAGATTGCGTTTTACGTGGCATTGGTGTATCCCAATATCTGTGTGGACTGGCGATGGAGGACTGCCTGCCTCTGATCGTTTGCGGAGTGTGAGCTACAGACAAGTACCGTACACCAGTTGTTGCCATTGTGGCCATCTCCATTCACGCTAAGCAAAGCAAGAGCCAATGATGTTAGCAGGAGTCAGCGGGTTGTGTCATTCTGCCTTCTGAGTCCTGTATTCTGGATGCTACGTTGACAGTTGACAAGGGCAAATGTATGGGACGCGTAGACAGTAAAGCATGTGTGGTGACAGGAGCCGGGTCTGGCATTGGTAAAGCGATCGCCGAACGCCTCGCTGAGGAAGGTGGCAAGGTGCTTTGTGTGGATTTGAATGGGGATACGGCGGCAGCGGTTGCCGATGGTATCAAAAAAATGGGTGGGATTGCGTCTGCTGTTGCCGCGGATGTGAGCGATCGCGCTCAGGTCGATGCATTTATTGCCCAATGTGTCGCCGAGTACAGTCAAATTGATGTATTGGTGAATAACGCTGGCGTCAATATTCCCGGTGTCTTTCACGAAGTACCTGATGCCGTCATCGACAAAACGCTAAATGTCAACGTCAAAGGTGTCATGTATGGCTGTCAGGCGGCGATCCCGCACATGCTCAAGAGCGGCAAGGGATCGATCGTCAATATTTCCAGCGTCAATGGCCTGGTGTCGGAACCATTCCTCGCCGTATATTCTGCCTCCAAAGGAGCGGTGGTCATGCTCACACGCGGCATTGCGCTGGACTATGCCAAACAGGGCATTCGCTGCAATGCCATTTGCCCCGGTTGGGTAGACACACCAATTAATTACGCCCATGCGGAAATGCTGGGTGGCTTGCAGAAGGTCTACGACAGTATCGACTCCTTTCAGCCGATCGGTCGTCCCGGCGAACCGCGCGAAATCGCCCACCTTGCCCTCTTCCTGGCATCGGATGAAGCGTCCTTTCTCACGGGTTCCATCATTTCGGCAGATGGTGGCATGACGGCACAGTAGGCGCGATCGACTGACTGAAATAAAGCAGGCCAGGATGAAGTCAGGTTTGGCGGGATTGAGGTTGGGCAAAGGCGTCTCGTCCTAATCCTTCAGCGATTGGGAGGATCGCTATAATTAGCGCTATGGCTCATGTCCTATATGGGGGGCGAGTTACATGATTGACCTGGCCGGGGTCACTATCCATAGCAAGATTTATGAGAGTTCTAAATCGCTTGTGTATCGAGGCCGGAGCGAGCAGGATAATCGAGCGCACTGCTTTGCAGATATTGCAAGGGGCGGCGTTAAGCTACTGAGGCAAGATTATTTTTCTCCACAAGAATTAACCCGCGATCGACAGGAATATAAAATTACGCGATCGCTCAATTTGGCAAGCGTGGTGCAAGCATGCGGCCAGCAAGACTATCAGCGCACCGTTGCGATTTTGCTTGAAGATTTTGGTGGAGAATCAATCGGACATTGGATGCGGTGTCCAGAAGCATTTCGCCTGATGCCCTTATCTCCGTTTCTTTCGCTGGCGATCGACCTAGATGACATCCTCAGCAAAATTCATGCCGCCAGTATCATTCACAAAGATATTAATCCTGAAAACATTGTGCAGTGGCAATCGCGCCTACTCGCCGCTTTGGGCGGCAATGGACAATTTATCATTGATGCTATCCCGAAAATTGAATTGAATATTGGCAAGGAACCCATCGTACCCAAAGTGGGGGCGATGGAAGCCCAAAATCGCTTTAGTCGAGTCTTTGGGCAGTTCATGCGGGTATCTTGCTCGAAGGAACATCCTCTGGTGCTGTTTTTGGATGCTTTGCCGTGGATCGATTTGACCACGCTGAAGTTGATCGAACTGCTACTGTTGCACGAACAGACCCACTCCTTATCTCTGAAATGAATTATCTCCATAGATACTATCTAGACGAGGCAGAAAAAGCGCGGGTCTTAGGGCAATTTCTTGAGGCTGAGGAGTTTTATGAACGGGCGATCGCAGATGCTGCTGAGCATGAGTTTATTCAAGATGAAGCATTAGCGTATGAATTAGCCGCCAAACATTATTTGGCGCGTGGTCGGGCAAAGATTGCTCAAACCTACATGAAAGAAGCCCACTACTGCTACAGTCGCGGGGTCGCAAACGCTAAAGTTGAAGACTTAGAAGCTCGCTATCCGCAGTTCTTTTCCCAGCCATCTAGAGTTGCTCCCACATCAATTTCTCTCCCTTCTGAAACCAACTCCAATCGTTCAGGCAGCGATTTAGACTTGGCAGCAGTGATCAAAGCATCCCAAGCAATTTCTCGTGAAATTGAGCTAGAGCAATTGCTCCGTTCGTTAATGCAGATCTTGATTGAGAATGCTGGCGTACAAACTGGATACTTGATTCTAGAGAACTCAGGAGAATGGAGCATTGAGGCTGCTTGCGAACTGGGTAATGGTGAAACTGTTTGTGTAACACAAGTGCTGCAATCGATTCCAACTGCAAATCGATTGCCTGAATTAATCATTCAGCATGTGATTCGCACTCAGGAGTCAGTTATCTTAAATGATGCAACTCATGAAGGAAACTTCGTTCATGAACCTTACATTCAACAGCACCAAACTAAATCTATCTTTTGTTTGCCACTGCTCAATCAAGCGAAACTCGTTGGCGTATTGTATCTGGAAAATCAGTTGGCGGTTGGGGCATTTACACCAGAGCGATCGCAGCTCCTAAACCTACTATCAACTCAGGCAGCAATCGCGATCGAAAATGCCAAACTCTATGCAAAGCTGAGGAAGAGTAAAGATAAGATAACTCAATTTCTCGAAGCCGTTCCGGTGGGAATTGCAGTTGCGGATATGAGTGGACGCCCTACCTACTTCAATCAACGAGCAATTCAGCTACTGGGTAAAGAGCCTGATCCTTCTGTGGCACCGGAGCAAACGGCAGAGGCTTATCAAGTTTATTTAGCGGGAACCGACCAAAAATACCCAACTGCAAAACTGCCAATGATGCAGGCGTTGAGTGGCGAACGTACCCGGACTGAAGATATGGAAATCCGTCGAAACAACACTACAATTCCAGTTGAAGCCTGGGGAACGCCAGTCTTTGACAAACAAGGAAATGTTATTTGTGCGATCGCCGCCTTTCAAGACATCACCGAGCGCAAGCAAGCCGAAAAACTACTAGCCGATTACAACCGCACGTTAGAGCAACAGGTTGCAGAACGAACCGCAGCATTACGACAAAGTGAAGCAAATTACCGCAACCTGATCCAGACGGCGAATTCAATCATCCTGCGCACGGATAGACAAGGACGAATTCGATACTTAAATGACTATGGACTGAATTTTTTTGGCTATGAGGAAGAGCAGATTCTAGGACGCACCCTACTAGAAACGATCGTTCCAGAGACCGAAACCTCTAGACGTGATCTCAAACAGTTTGTTCACGATCTGTTTCTTAGTCTTGAATCTGACTTGCCTCAATCTTACCTGCAAGCTGAGAATGAAAACCGCTGTCAAGATGGTAGGCGAGTTTGGATTGCTTGGTCCAACCAAGCCATTCTGAATGAGCAGGGAGAGCTGATTGAAATCTTATCGGTTGGGAATGACATCACCCAGCGCAAACAAGCAGAATCAGCTCTACAGCGCAGTGAAACTAAGTTTCGCAATATTTTTGAAAACTCACAGGTCGGCATCTTCCGCGCTCGCCTCTCGGATGGATTGTTTCTCGATGCGAATCAACGCTTTGCGAATCTACTTGGCTTCGATTCACCACAGGAGGTGATCGGGCTTCTACACGGCGTAGATTTTTATGTAAATCCCGACGATCGCCAGCAAGCGATTGCCTTACTAACCCGTGATGGTACATTGCAAAACTTTGAAGTGCAGTTGCGAAGACGAGATGGCACAACATTTTGGGCACTTTACTCTGCTCGTCCGAATGTTGCCGATGAATGTATGGAAGGCGTGATTGCAGATATTAGCGATCGCAAGCAAGCAGAAGCCGCACTGCGTGATGTCTACAACGAGCTTCGCTTACGAGAACAAGAGTTGCGGGTGATCGCGGACGCTCTACCTGCCCTAATCTGCTATGTGGATGCAAATCAACGCTATCAGTTTGTGAATCAGGCGTATGAAGTCTGGTTCAAGCGGAGTCGGGATGAAATTCTGGGCAAGTCTATTCGTGAGCTCCTGGGTGAGGCAGCTTATCAGATTGCTGCGCCGCATATCAATCGAGCACTGGAGGGGCAGATCAGCACTTACGAGGGAGAAATGCCTTACCCGTTCGACAAGAAATATTACAGTGCTACCTTTATCCCCGATTTCGGTGCCGATGCTCAAGTCAAAGGATACTGTGGTCTGATTACAGACATCAGTGATCGCAAACAAGCAGAAGCGGTGTTGCGCGAGTCCAAAGCTCAATTTCGGGAACAGGCAATCCTCTCTGCTTTTCGCGCCGATGTGAGCAGTGCCCTGGCTCAAAGCGATCGTTTGTCCGTGATGCTGCAACGCTGTGCAGAAGCGATTGTAAAACACTTCGACGCGGCATTCACTCGGATTTGGACAATCAGTCAAGACCAGGCTGTTTTGGAGTTACAAGCCAGTGCGGGAATATATACCCGTCTTGACGGCACCTACAGTCGCCTTTCCATGGGCCGCCAACCGACTGGCCGCTTCAAAATTGCGCGAATTGCTCAAGAAGGCCGTCCGTTGTTAATTAACAATGTGTTTGATGAATCATTTATTGATCCAGAATGGGCGAAACGAGAAGGATTAATGGCATTTGCAGGCTACCCAATATTGCTCGATGAGCAGCTTGTTGGCGTGATCGCGACGTTTGCTCGACAACCCATCCCGGTGTCCCACTTTGAGGCGTTAGGGTTTGCCGCTCGTGAGATGGCATTGGGAATTAAACGCAAGCAGGCAGAAGCCGCTTTACAAGCTTCAGAGACAGAGTTACGGACGTTAATTGCGGCAATTCCCGACCCACTGTTTGTCATTTCTGCTAAAGGGCAAATCATCGAAGCAATCGCAGTGGAGCCGGATCAGTTACATAAACCAATCGAGGAGCAGACTGGTAAAACACTCCATCAAATTTTTGAAAGAGAACAAGCTGATGAATTCCTAGACTACATTCAACAGGTGGTGAGCACCCAACAAATGCTCACCGTCGAGTACAGCCATCTACAGGCTGGGCGAGAAACCTGGTTTTCGGCTCGCATTGCTCCGTTCCGGCACAATCAGGTGATTTGGCTGACGCGAGATATTACGGCGCTTAAGCAAGCAGAACAAGCTTCAATTCTGGAAGAACGCAATCGCATGGCGCGGGAAATTCATGATACCCTCGCCCAGGCGTTTACAGGCATTCTGGCTCAGGTTGGAGCTGCCAATCAGGTATTAACAGAGGATTTGGAAACGACTCAGTTCCATCTCAGCCTGATTAAGGAATTGGCACGCACTGGACTGGCTGAAGCGCGGCGATCGGTGATTGCACTGCGTCCCCAGCTTCTAGAGGAGGGTAGCTTACCCAAAGCGTTGCAGCGCCTTGTCTCTCAAACGAGAGCCGCCACCGAAGCAACGCTGTATTATGAGACTCAGGGAACCATTTACTCCCTGCCGACTGAGGTGGAGAGTAACCTATTGCGAATTGGACAGGAAGCATTAACCAATGCCATCAGGCACGCCAATGCTGATGAAATTCGGATCAAGTTGGTATATGACGATGTTCAATGTCTTTTGCGCGTGCAAGACAATGGGCAAGGCTTCGGGGTAGGTAGTATTCCATCGGCTGACGGCTTTGGCTTAATTGGTATGAGCGAACGGGCAGAGCGCATTGGGGCACAACTGACGATTAGCAGTCAACCTGGGCAAGGAACAGAAATTATTGCAATTGTTTACCGGAAGTGAGAATCACGATGAGCCAATCCACTTCCATTCGGGTTCTAATTGCTGATGATCATGCCATTTTTCGGCAAGGATTAGCTACGATCATTAGCCGTGATCCAGATATGGTGGTGATCGCTCAAGCTGAAAATGGGCAACAGGCGATCGACCTGTTTCGGGAACACCAACCGGATGTAACGCTGATGGATTTGCGAATGCCTGAAGTCGAAGGGGTAGAAGCAATTACGGCTATTCGCGCTGAATTCAAGCCTGCTCGGATTATTGTCCTGACAACCTATGATAGCGATGAGGATATTTATCGCGGATTACAGGCAGGGGCAAAAGGATATTTGCTGAAAGAAACAGAACCGGATGAGCTTCTCAATGCCATTCGCGCCATTCATCGTGGTCAGCAATATATTCCACCGGATGTGGGGGCAAAACTGGTGCAGCGCCTCAGCAACCCGGTGCTGAGTGAGCGAGAGCTGGCGGTACTGCGTGCAATGGCACAGGGCATGAGTAATGCTGAGATTGCGGCTGCTTTGAGTATCGGTGAAGGCACCGTTAAATCTCATGTCAATCGAATTTTAAGCAAATTGGATGTGAACGATCGCACTCAAGCTGTGATTGTTGCGGTCAAACGTGGAATTGTCAATTTGTAGGTTGTGCTTTCGGTGGACTGTAGACTCTAACTTAAGATAGAGCCAGCCTTCTACTTCAGGAAAGCAAGATTGCTCAAACAATTTATAGTGTAAAAATTTTAACTCTCTATAGATGTCACTTCAGGAGCAATTTCCTATATTGAGTTCATGCAAGCACTAATCTAGTTTGATTGCATTAAATGCTTGATGCTGGCCGTAGACAGATGAGTGATAACCATAGAGATTGTTATGAACATTCAAGAATCTGTTGCTTTCGTCACAGGTGCAAATCGGGGAATTGGCAAAGCCTATGTCGAAGCCCTAGTCCAAGCAGGTGCTCGCCGTATTTATGCCACTGCTCGTAGCGTTGACACACTCAGCAATGTGGTTACAATCGCTCCCAATCAGATTATTCCGCTTGCCTTGGATGTCACTGACCTTGAGCAGGTGAATGCAGCAAGCCACGCTGCCCAGGATGTCACGATATTGATTAACAATGCTGGTGTCATGGGCTTTGGTGGGTTATTTACACCGAAAAGTGTGGAAACAGCTCAATGGGAAATGAATACTAACTACTTGGGGACACTTTCGATGGTGCGATCCTTTGCACCCATTTTGCAGCGCAATGGAGGTGGGGCGATCGTCAATATGCTGTCTGTGGTATCCATTGCGAATGCACCTGTATATGGTTCTTACAGTGCGTCCAAAGCGGCCCTCAATTCCTTAACCCAAAACATTCGGGCTGAGTTGGCAAAGCAAGGTACACAAGTGATTGGCGTATTTCCGGGACCTGTGGAAACGAACATAGCTGAAGGTATACCTGGGGATAAAGTTGAACCGATCACAGTGGCTAAAGCAGTCTTGCAAGCGATTGAGCAAGGAATTGAGGATGTCTATCCCGATCCCGTTTCTCAGAGCATATTTGCGGCGATTGCTGACCCCTTAAAAGCTGTTGAAAAACAGTTTGCAGGTTGGTTGCCTCAGTAAGTTGTTAATGAATAGCCTTTCCTGAAATTAAGCCTTTGTATGACGAGTTGGTCCAGTAGATAGCCACAATTAAACGTAGGATATGTTAGGCGCAGCCGTAACGCATCAAGCTCTTTGGCAGCATGGTTTACGCCATCGCTAACCTATCCTATAAGAAGTGATATTTATTTGCGACTACTTACTTAATAAATCATCAAAGAATCTGAAAAATATCGAGCATTAGAATTCATTACATTCACATTAGAGAAGACAAGGAGAATTTAATGTAGTCAGTTTCAAATATTGAATAACAGAAAACTGAAGTTTTTATTGCACATTTGGCGTTTGTGTTCAGTTAAAGCTTTCTTGAATCGAAGCAAACCTATGAATCTGAATTCTCTTCATGCTTTCACAGATGCAATGCAACGCAAAGACCCAAATGTCATACTCACTCACATGGCTGATGATGTGATCTAAGACCTCGCTCGTCGCTGAACCGTTCAAAGGATTCGCCCGCACTGAGTACGAATACTTTACTAACCCACAGAAAGCCGGGGTTGATCGAACAGGCTGCTGAAGCCTCTGAAATGGGTCGAGAACGGATCGATCTTGCGAACTGTTTTGGTCAGCAGTGGCATCGCTTCTGGGAGATGACGGAATCACTGTTTAGCTCATGCAACCATCACAACAAGAAGTAACTATCATGATGTCTCAAAATAAGGTGGCTTTAGTGATTAGAGGAACATCAGGCATTAGGAGAGCAACCGTCGTTGTGTTCGGGGCTGCTGGTGCGACAGATATTGGATTTTTATACTAGCGAGGTTCAACGCCATGCCTGAAAGATCTGATTTTGGAACATTTGGTCGATTTGAGGAAACTCCCATCGATCAAATGCCCGCCGATATGAAAGAAGCCTATCACTTCACGCTGAAACTCCGAGGTTTAGTGCCTGGTCCGCACAAGATTTGGTTGGCAAACCCGAAATTGTCTAAAACGATCGCGCCTACAGGTGCTTACTATCAAACGCAATCGACATTGACGAAGGCTGAAATCGAGATCGCCACCAATCTCATCAACGGTCGCTGGTTAGCAGCCTACTCAAACTATGAGCACGAAATGATTGGAGAACAAGCTGGAACTCTGCCGCCAGCGAAAGTGGAAGCGTTGATTTCTGGATTGCCGACCTCGTTTGAGGATCCTCGACAGCAGGTCGTATATGAACTCACGTCAGCGTTGATTGCTCCACGGGTCGTACCTAAAGGTCTCTACCAGCGCGCCAAGCAACTGTTGGGGGATGCGGGCATCGTTGATGTGACCGTTCTTCTAGGATGGTTCACTGGCGTTTCGCTGACGCTTAATGCTTTCGACGTTCCCTCCAACGCCGTTGGACTGAAGCAGTAAACAGACAATCTTCCCGTGTTCATAGCATGCGTTCATTACAGGAGAGCAAATCCTTGGTATCTATCACAGCGTTTGTGCGTTACTCAACGGGTTTGAAATCCCTGCTCCGGAGGGGCTAGTTGAGGAAACAGCATATGACCAACTCAAATCGGAAAAGCGAGTTCGTGACCGAGAACGGTGTCGAGATAGAGACTTACATTGACGGTGATGGGCCTGCGTTCTTCATACTTCCGTCATACGGACGCGATGGAGCAGAAGATTATGACATCTTTACCGCACAAATTGTCAGAGCGGGATGGCAAGTCCTACGTCCACAACCACGCGGCATTGCAGGTTCAAAAGGACCAATGACTGATGTGACGCTGCACGATCTGGGGAATGACGTTGCTTTGTGCATCAGGACGATGAGTGATGGTCCTAGTGTCCTGCTGGGTCACGCCTTCGGAAATGCCGTAGCGCGCATAGTTGCCACAGACCATCCAGCTCTAGTGAGGGGAGTAATCCTTGCAGCGTCTCAAGCGAGTAAGGTGCCCGAACATGTCGCCAAGGCTCCTTTCATCGCTGGCGACCCCTCTACCCCTGCAACGGAGCGGCTTGAGGTATTGCGGACGGCATTCTTTGCGCCAAACCATGATCCTAGCATTTGGCTTCGCGGCTGGTATCCGAAGACCTTAAAGATGCAGCACAGTGCTGCCCAAGCGGTTACTCCTTCGGAGTATTGGGCCTGCGGCGACGTTCCGCTTCTTGAGGTGTTCGGACAGCTTGACCCTTTTAAGCCTAAGGAGTACTGGACGGAACTGCGCGACCAGTTTGGCGACAGGGTGACCACTGTTGTGGTCGATGATGCTTCTCATGCCCTCTTTCCAGAACAGCCTGTACCAGTTGCACAAGCGGTCATATCTTGGCTGATGTCCTTCCATTAAGGCTCAAAAACATCACTGACTATCGAGACCGTGCCGAACGCGTCACGATCGCCACACCTGTGCATACCTCTTAAGCAACTTATACATCATGTCACACAACAAAGCTCCTCAAGCGACTTATACGACGGTCGCAGAGTTCCCGAAGCAGTACTTCCTGGAGAATCTTGCAGTACGGGCGGATAACTCTGTTCTGATCCATGTTGCTAACAAGAAGGAGTTATGGTACGTTCCTTCGTCAGACGGGACAACAACCGTGACTCCCGTACTACTTCACACTTATCAAGAGAACGCTGGCGGTATCGTTGAATTGGAACCTGATGTGTTCGCACTACTGACTGGTAATGTTTACACCACTCATGAGTGCTATTTGCATCGCTTGGACCTTCGCAATTGGAAGGCCGGTACTCCGATTTCTCCAACCACCGTCTGTCAATTTCCGGCACGAGCACGTGGTGTGAACGGAGCATGTCTGCTTCGTCCAGGCGTGGTACTCGTAGCC
>Ga0070738_10005698_pt1 | contig 13631 bp, 11 predicted proteins | sample Coa_R2_2_FD_66446 | JGI IMG/M metagenome (GOLD analysis project Ga0070738, IMG submission 66446) | Surface soil microbial communities from Centralia Pennsylvania, which are recovering from an underground coalmine fire - Coalmine... | ecosystem: Environmental > Terrestrial > Soil > Unclassified ... | reverse complement strand
CCGCTCGATTTCGAAATCGCTGGAGCAAGAGTCCGGTACTTATGGCGAGGATCGCCAGGCCGAGCATCTCACGCCAGGAGGACATCGCCATCTGAAAAACGGCGGCAACAATAAGCACCATCGGAAAGAGCGAAATCGTAACGACGGCCACAAATCCGCCTTTTATCTTAAATGGCCGATGAAGCTCCGGCTGCGTGCGTCGCAATCGAACGAGCGCCCAAAACTCGAGTACTAATGCCGAAGAATACAATACTACATCGACCTCCGCAAGTTGTTCGAACGAGAAGCTGCTGAGAATAATATAAATGACAGCGCTCGCAACGATCGCACGAGCAGGCGTACCATATTGGGAATTTAGCTTCGTGAACGAAGCGGGCATATAACCATCGGCGGCGAGGACGAAGGGCAAGCGCGATGCGGCAAGAAGTCCGGCAACGAATAATCCGGCTGCGCTGAGTAATCCGCCGAGGCCAACGGCGAGACGCAATCCGCTCCCTCCTATCGCATCTGCGATCGAAGGCCAGCTACCGTCGGTCCATTTCGTGCTGTCTGGTACGGCGCTAAGTCCGGCGAATACTGGTAAGAAGTAGAACAGCACGACCAGCGGCAATCCGATCATGAGTGCTTTGGGAAAAACTCTCGGCGCATCTTTTATTTCGCGAGAGATCGTCGAGATGGAATCCCATCCGAGATAATTCCACATAATGACGAAGAGTCCGGTTGCGAAAGCGGAAGTGAGAGTAACGTTCGCAGGAATGAGCGGCGTTGCGACCGACGATAAATGCTGAAGCGATGGCACGATCGCTAAGGCGATCATCACAACGAACGGGCCCAGCAATGCGGCACCGAACATCGTCGAAGCATTGCCGGCGCTTACGGCACCGCGGACATTCAGCCACGTAAGTGGGGCGACCATCGCTATACGAACTATCGCGTTGACAATGGGATCGGCGAGCGCCGTATTAAATCCCAGCGAGCCCAGATAGCCGACAAACAACCGCGGATAGATAGCAACATCGACGCAGCTATAGAGATAGGTCAGCCAGGCGCACCAAAATCCGGCGCGCGGACCAACACCCTGTTTCACCCACTCGTAATAGCCTCCTTCTTCCGGGATTGCTGAACCCAACTCGGCGCTAAGCAACGCGATCGGCAACGCCCACAGTAACGGCACGACGAGAATAAGTAAGAGTGCCATGCCACGCCCCGATTGCACGACTGGCTCGAGACCGTAGGGTCCGCCGCTCACGCAAAAGAAGATCGTCATCACGAGCGGGATGAGCCCGAGCTTCCCCCTACCAATACGCGGACGTTTATAAAGGCGATCGATCACAGTGCGATTAGTTGGAGAAAGAAATGCTCGGAGCGAAATATTCGCTCCATCTTTATTCATCCGTATTCACTCCATTTTTTTGTGAATCGTAACGTGCCGCTACCATCGTTATGCAGTGGATGCGCAAACTTACGTACGAAGAGATCCAGAAGCAGCGGCTAACGGAACAAGAAGCAAGCGAATCGAAAACGCGATTGCCCGTCATCGCTATACTCGAAGATATTCGCAGCCTCTATAATGTCGGCTCTATGTTTCGTACGTCGGATGGCGCACACATCGAAGCGTTATGGACTGTTGGCTATACCCCGCATCCTCCGCGCAAAGAGATCGAGAAGACAGCACTCGGCGCAACTCGCACCGTCCCCACACGTCACTTCGCAACCATCAAAGAAGCGATCGATGAAGCGAGAAATGTCTACAATGCAAAGATTGCATCACTCGAGATCACATCGAATAGTCGATCGGTGTTTGAACTATCCCCGGAAGATTTTCCGCTCGCAATTGTCGTCGGTAACGAGATTACGGGCGTTAGCCCCGAAGCTATTTCCTTCAGCGATTTTACACTCGAAATTCCTATGCACGGTGCTAAACACTCCCTAAATGTGGCCGTAGCATATGGAATTGCAGTATTTGAGTGTGTGAAAACGAATTTATAGAACGGCCTCCGCTACGGCAGTTCTTGATTTGGGCGGGAAAATTTTGTATTTTAGGCCTCACCTAAACTTGTCTTCGTCTATGCATAAGCTGCCTTTCATTCTGGTCATCTTGCTCGTTCCCTTTACGATCGCTGCACAGCAGCAGGCAATTCGTCACATCATCCCAAACGATCCGTCCTTACACGGACCGCTATTCAACTCATCGAAAGAAGAATCGGAGCGAGAAACGGCTGGGGGTGCTCCATCCCCGAAAGGGGCATCGGCACAATCATTTACCTGGGATGCGATCATCGCACGTGAAGGTCATTCCGTTGATGGCGGCACAATTCGATGCATGGTCTCGGACAGCGACAATATTTATATCGCCGGAGATTTTCGTACGTTCGATACCGTCCCGGCAGATTTTCTAGTCCATTATAATCGCAAGTCCGGAGTATGGGAATCTCTCGATTTGGGATTTAACAATAGGGTCAATGCGCTCGCCTTGCATAAAGGGACGCTCTATGTAGGGGGAGCTTTTCAATTTGCCGGTAGTGGGGGTACGACGGTAAATTACATTGCGGCCTGGAATGGATCGTGGCACGACATCGGCGGCGGAGTAGATGGTGAAGTGTACGCTCTCGCATTCGTCGGGGATACGCTCTTTGCAGGCGGCTACTTTCAAAACGCCGGTTCAAATCCTGCAAGCTACCTTGCGATGTGGGATGGATTCAGTTGGACTCAAGCTGGCGGTGGCGTATCCTATCCCGTAGAGGCTCTCTACTCCACACACGATAGTCTTTTCGTTGGTGGACGTTTTACCTATGTGGGGAATGGTACGAATAGATCGAATTACATTGCTGATGGTATTGCAATGTTGCGAAATGGCAAATGGACAACCTTTGGTAACGCCTTCGATGGTAGCGTCCTCTCTATCACGATCTTCCAAGGCAAACTTTGGGCAGCCGGTGATTTCTTTCACAGCCGTGATCTTAGCTCTACCTACTTTGGCATGGCTACCTGGAACGGGACCTCATGGGTAAACTACGGAAAGGACACCACTTTTGGAGTAAATGCCAGTGGTTCGGTCATTCAACTTTTGCCTATTGGTGATACCTTGCTGGCTCTGGGGCAGTTTACTTCCATGGGAGGCGTGCCTGCAAATAGTATGGCCATCTACCACAATAATACCTGGTCATCCTTCGGTGGTGGTATGTATGGTTATGCCCGATCGGGCGTGTTCTTCAATAACCAATTGTGGGTTGGAGGACGCTTTACTGCAATTGGTGGATCCCCTATCAATAATATAGCATCCTTTGCCAATGGGACATGGTCGAAAATTGGCTCGGGACTGGGCCCTCATAATGGATGGGAATCTGATCGTGTCGCGGCTATTGCCGTTGGAAGCCGCTATGTATTCGTCGGAGGTAATTTTACGACCGTTGATAATAAAGTAGCAAATCATATTGCCGCATGGGATAAACAGACCCGTACCTGGACAACTCTTGGCAATGGCGTCGACGGAGAAGTATATTCTCTCACGCTTAAAGGTGACACCTTACTTGTAGGCGGAGATTTTAATTACGCCGGTTCGATCCCCGCACAACACATTGCGCTCTACGATATCAATGCCGCTCAATGGCATGCGATGGGAAGCGGCTCTATTCGGAATATTAGTTCTATTGCGGTACATAATGATTCGATCTACGCTACTGTGTTCTTCTCTGCAGATCCGCCCTATTACAATAATCATATCGGCGTTTGGAATGGAACGAACTGGATACCATATGGCGGACCGTTCGTAGGATTTCCCGAAGCACTTCTTTGGAAACGGGACACTTTATATGCAGCGGGTACGATCGATATCGCCGATGGTGGAGCGGTAAATAATATCGCCGCCTATTATAATGGTGCTTGGAATAGCCTGAACGGTGGCGTTGACAACACTATCTATGCTCTTGCCTTGGGACCAGATGGCCAGCTATATGCCGGCGGCGATTTTCTGAACGCGGATGGAATGTTAGCCTTTTACATTGCGGCATGGGATGGCACCGCCTGGAACACACTCGGCAATGGTCTCGATAACTCCGTATTTGCTTTAACGCGAGCAAATGACGGAGTTTATATTGGTGGCAATTTCGGGCTAGCTGGTACGACTCTGGTCCATAATCTCACTCACTGGAATGGGAAGACATTTCTCGATGTCGCCGGCGGTGTTAATAACTCTGTAAATGCCATGGGCACGGATGCCTCGAATCTTTATCTCGGTGGCTGGATGGAGGGCGTTGGTACTGGCAATACACCGAGCTTTCACTTCGCATCCTTAAAGGGAGCCGGAGCGGATGTCACGTCTGTGGCGATCGATCGAAATGAATTCTCAGTATATCCAAATCCTTCGACCGGTGTCTTGACTATTCAGCTCCCACAGCAACATTCCGGAGCTATCACGGTAGAAATTCTTAACACGCTCGGAGAAAAAGTAAGATCGATCGAATTGAGTAAGGGCGCTGGCTCTTCCGATGATCTTTCCATCGATGCTGGCTCACTTCCCAATGGCAGTTATTTCCTGCGGTTGGTAAATGCCGGATCCGTTGGTATGCAACCTTTTATTATTGAGAAGTAACCATTTAGCCTTGAAAGACCAATTATATGAAAAAACAGCTTGTCCCCTTAGCGATGGTCTTGATCGTATTCGCATTGAGTGAAACCTCATGTAAACACACGACCAGCCCTAATTCCAATTCTAACGCGCCTATTTCTGCAGCGGTGAACGGGCAAACATGGTCTCCGATATTTGGCGGCTTCGGACACTCCGGTGGCCTCTTGCGACTTTACGGTGCTAACGATTCAACCGAGATCGATCTTCAGTTTTCGTATCTCGTTACGGATACAGGTGTCTATGTGGTCGACGATAGTTTAATTGGCGCCAGCTATTCGCTTCGGCAAAAGGATTACACCGCCGTTCCACGTTCGGGCATACTGCATCTAACGACCTATACTAGTTCTCGCGCTGCCGGCACATTCAACTTCACCGCTAAAGCGAGTGCAAACGATTCCGTTGTTGTAACCAACGGGAAATTTAATTTTGCAATTCAATAGCTGAAAGCTCGGCGACTCCGGTCACACTTTCCCGATCAAAAAACTCCGTTCCGAAAAGGCTGGAAGTTCGGCATTATGATCGTAAAAGAAGTTGAGGTCTTCGCCCCGGTCCATCAGGCCTAAGCTGTAAAGGACGGGCACGAAATGATCCGGTGTGGGAGCCGCAAGCTTACCAAGCGGATGGCTCGTCTCGTAATTGATGATGTTATCGATATTGCGCTCTTCGATCTGCTTCTTGATCCAGGCATCGTACTCCGGCTCCCAGCCGTAGAGCGTATTATCCCCCGACATCATTCGACGCATAGCAAGGCGCAAGTTGTGAACGAGTGCGCCCGAACCAATAATTAGCACTCCCCGGTCGCGCAACGATCTCAACTGCTTGCCTAACTCGTAATGATAATGTGGATCGGCATAGTAGTCGAGACTTAATTGGAAGACAGGCACATCGGCCTTCGGAAAGAGGTGCATAAGCATCGGCCATGCACCGTGATCGAGTCCCCAATCGGTCGTTTCAGTGATCGCTGGTATGATGTGCTTCACTTCGTGGGCAATCTCCGGCGAGCCATGCGCGTGATACTGCACTTTATAGTACTCATCCGGGAAGCCGTAATAATCGTAGACCTGCTTCTGCTCCGGCGAAATATTAACGAACGTACCTTGCGTACACCAATGTGCTGAAACAACAAGCACCGCTTTGATCTCGTATTGGCTTTTTAACGTGCTGCCAAGTTCATTTAGCGCACGCCAGAGCGGCCGCTCGTCCGTCGAGCGTACAATATCCATCGGATTGCCGTGTGACGTAAAGAGCACCGGCATCGTACTGCCCTGAACCGGCAGTTCATCCGTAATTTTTTTGAAGCTCGATAATGTGCCCATTGCTGATAATGCGACTAACAACTGAAGAAAATCTTTTCTGGTCATACGACAAAGGACGTTATTTGTTGCAACAGCTATATGCGCTTCTAATTCCCTCTGCTTTTCCACGAAACGAGAAGAAAATACAGACGTAGGTTTCCGAGGCAACTCTCGATCGCAATTTTTCTTTACAACTCTATGCGGCCGACCAGACTCATCCTTATTGCTGCTATCCTCGCAGTACTTGCAGTTGGCAGCGTGGAGTTGTTCCTCACCCTGGACGCTCATTCGCACTCCGCGAGCGATACCCTTCGACCATTCATCATCATCGCTCTTCCCGCATGGCTCCTTGGTTCATTTGCAGTGCGTCGGCTCGCTAAATGATCGTGTTGCGACGAAGTCTGCGGCGCATTCTCTTTGCAGCGACTCTGCTCTGGTTAGCGCCGTACGTTCGTGCACAATCGGGACAAGCCACCACGCCCGATCAACCGAAAAGCGGCCAGGTACCCGACCTCCATTTAGGCGATTGGCAAAAGGGTGCGCCTCTTGTTCCGGTTAAGCCAGGCATTACTCTGTATTTCGATTACACCAAGTTCTTCGAATGGCTGCTCCCAAAGAAACATCCAAAGATACCACCCGAATGTGATCCGCGATTCTTTCAGGATTCACTTCCACCCCAACCAATAAAACGAGACACGACAATCAAACAACCGGTATAACCGTGTAGCGCATGCTTTAGCTTGCGCCAACACCTAAAAAATACAACACTCAATACGCTTACTCACATTTTGTTATAAAGGCGCAAGCTAAAGCATGCGCCACAATTTTTGTATATTCTACAACATCGTCAAATCGGGACGTAAGTAGTTACCGGGCCAATCCGGCCAGTTCTCAACCAATCCTGCCTTTACTGGATTAAGCAAAATATATCGCACAATACGCTCGAATTCATTGGATCGAACGACATGATCGTAGCTCTCATGTTGCCAGAACGCTCCGCGCCTACCGAGCACACGATTCGCAGCAATCGATGACCGACCTTTTAGGAATTGCATCGCGCGACTGAGCTCTTCGGACCGAAGCGTGAAGAGAAGATGCACGTGATTCGGCATGATAGAATAACACCAGAGGTCTATGATCTCTTCTTGGTGAAGACGCAAGATCTCCGTTTTCACAATTTCACGGATAGCAGGCTCTCCCAGCCAGACCGGCCCACTCTTGCAAGCATCGAGATTCTTATCCAGCTCGACAAGATATCGCTTCGATAACTGTCGACGTACCTCGGGATCGCCATTTCCTCGTTCGGCGAGCTCGATATGATTTCGGATCAGTTGATTGACAACCGCAACGGGCAGCGAGTCTGTTAGTCTCGTAGTTACAAAATAGACCGAATCATTCGGTACAAAATGCGGGAGGTTGCGGCGATAGAACTTCTCTTGCGCCATCATCGTGATGCGAAAATAACAAGAACAAAAGCATATTCCGCAAATTTTGCCGAGTGTAGAGCATGCTTCAGCTTGCGCTGAAAAAATGTAGCGCATGCTTTAGCTTGCTCTATAGCAATTAGAAGATACCCCAAAAACACTTACTCATTTCTTGTTAAAAAGCGCAAGCTGAAGCATGCGCCACACTATTATGTGCCCATCAATTGTAGAGCATGCTTTAGCTTGCTCTCACCCTAAAGATGCAAAAAGGGGACGCGCATGAGCGCATCCCCTTAAAGCACAAGCCGAAGCATGTGCTACATTACTTCTTTCCCTCATCATCCACCACCTCAAAGTCGGCGTTCTCGACTTTGGGGCCACCAGCTTGTTGCTGGCCGTCGTGGCCGTTGGGAGGCGGCTGACCCGGCGCGCCTTGCGGTCCGCCGGCCTGCTGATACATCTGCGACGATACTTCGCTCCACACGCGGTTCAGCGCTTCCACCGCCGACTTGATCGCGGCCGAATCGCTGCCCTTCAGCGCATTCTCGAGATCGCCGATCGCAGTATTGATCTTGCCCTGCGCTTCCGGCGACATCTTATCCTTCAGCTCTTCCAATTGCTTCTTCGACTGGAAGACGAGATGATCGGCCTGGTTGCGCGTCTCGACCTCTTCCTTACGTTTGACGTCCTCGCCTTTATGCGCCTCGGCGTCGCGCTTCATCTTTTCGATCTCTTCTTTCGAAAGACCGGATGATGATGTGATACGAATGGATTGCTCCTTGCCCGTCGCTTTATCCTTTGCACTGACGTGCAGGATGCCGTTCGCGTCGATATCGAATGTTACTTCGATCTGCGGTACGCCACGCGGCGCAGGCGGAATGCCATCCAAATGGAATTTGCCGAGCGATTTATTATCGATCGCCATCGGGCGCTCGCCCTGTAGAATGTGGATCTCCACACTCGGCTGGGAATCGCTCGCCGTCGAGAACGTCTCCGATTTGCGCGTCGGGATCGTCGTGTTTGCCGGGATCATCGGCGTTGCAACGCCACCCATCGTTTCGATGGAGAGCGTAAGCGGCGTTACGTCGAGAAGCAGAACGTCCTTGACCTCGCCGGTAAGTACCGCACCCTGGATCGCTGCGCCAACGGCAACAACTTCATCCGGATTTACACCCTTATGCGGCTCTTTGCCAAAGAGCTGGCGAACGATCTCCTGTACTTTCGGAATGCGTGTCGAGCCACCGACCAGAATAACCTCGTCGATGTCGTTCGGCGTGACCTTCGCGTTTGCGAGTGCACGTTTGCACGGCTCGACCGTACGCTGTAAAATGTCATTTACAAGTTGCTCGAACTTCGCACGTGTGAGCGTGATGTTCATGTGCTTCGGGCCTTCCGCCGTCGCGGTGATGAACGGCAGGTTCACGTCCGTCTGCATGAGCGAGGAAAGCTCCATCTTCGCCTTCTCAGCAGCTTCTTTCAGGCGCTGAAGCGCCATCGGATCTTTGCGAAGATCAATGTTCTCCTGCGATTTGAATTCATCGGCAAGCCAATCGACAAGGCGTGCGTCAATGTTGTCGCCACCGAGATGTGTATCACCATCGGTCGATTTTACTTCGAAGACGCCTTCCCCGAGTTCGAGGATCGATACGTCGAACGTACCACCACCGAAGTCGTACACAGCGACCTTCTCGTTCTTGCCTTTCTTATCGAGACCGTACGCAAGCGCGGCTGCCGTGGGCTCGTTGATGATACGGCGGACCGAAAGTCCGGCGATCTCACCGGCATCTTTCGTTGCCTGACGCTGCGAATCATTGAAGTAGGCGGGCACCGTGATGACGGCCTCGGTCACTTTCTGCCCGAGATAATCCTCGGCGGTCTGCTTCATCTTCGTGAGGATCATCGCGCTGATCTCGGGCGGCGAGTAGATCGTACCGTTGATCTCGACTCGGGCGGTGTCGCCATCGCCGCGAACGACCTTGTACGGCACGAGCTTCATCTCTTCCGTTACTTCATTGTACTTGCGTCCCATGAAGCGCTTGATGGAGAAGATCGTGTTCTGCGGATTCGTCACCGCTTGCCGCTTGGCCGCCTGACCAACGAGCCGCTCGCCCGATTTCGTGAATGCTACGATCGACGGCGTTGTGCGAGCGCCCTCGGAGTTCGCAATGACCGTCGGCTGCGTGCCTTCCATGACCGCGACGCAGCTATTCGTTGTTCCTAAGTCGATACCAATTACTTTACTCATAAACCTGGATTGTGATGATAGTTAAAACTTGGAGTGTGGGGCATGCTTTAGCTTGCCCCATTTTGCTTAAGTAGCATTGCGCAAGCTGAAGCATGCGCTACATAGCATGCGCTACATAGCACGCGCTACATTGCTATAATTACGACAAATCGAGATTTGCATGTCATTCTGTCAGGCCATCCCGGCAGAATTACGCTGAAGGTTTCTACGAAAACCTTTGAAATCTGCCAAATAAGCGCAATTCAATTATTCTACTTCTAAATACTAACCATTTCGTGCCAAGGGAGGAATTGGCGAATTCGAGCCAAAATCTTGGATTAGTCAAATCGCTTCAGGTGCCATGATGGCAGGGACTGATTTCCTGTTTGCGGCGACCATTCAGGTAGTCATGTGTTACACATAGCGCTCGCTTACTCTTCAAGTTGTGCTATGAAAAGACTGTCTCTAAGCTTTTCCATCATCTTCGTACTCATCGCAGGTTCTTTACATGCGCAGCAAATAATGATCGGCGCGCGAGCAGGGGTGAATCTTGCCAATAGGCATTTCGACAATAGCAACTTGAACACAACCCTATTCCTCCATTTACTGGCAGGAGGAGAACTAGACTACTCATTCAACAAGATGTGGGCGTTAAGTCTTCAGCTCCTTTACGATCAGAAAGGAGCTCATGCGGACACTAGTTTTTTTACTACTGAGGAGAGTCCTAATCTAATAATGGGCACCGCCGACTGGACTACAACCTACTTAGAAATCCCTATTCTGGCAAAAGTAACCTTCGATGATGAGAGCATCAGGCCGCATATTTTTGCCGGCCCCTCGATTGGAATTTTGCTTTCGAACACGGAGAGATTTCAATCTTCTGGCAGTTCGAGTCCTAAAACAGCTCCAAGCGATACAACAGTAAATATTACCGATTATACAGCGACGATTGATTTATCGATCGTCGCAGGCGCTGGAATTTCGCTCTCGCTGGCGTCGGGTCCGATGCTGTTCTTCGATGCCGCGTACGCATACGGCCTGACTAGTATAACGAAATCTACTTCGAGCTACACAAGTAATAACAATATCTATTCGCGCGATATACGCCTTGCGGCGGGTGTGCTCTTTCCGATACCTTAATCCTCTATTATTTGCCAAACATCACATACCCTCGCGTGCTGTTTCCTAAGCGGCGCGCAGTTTTGGGAATGATATAAAATAGCAATCCCCAGGGCAATGCAAACGGCATTGTTCGGCCAATGCTATCGGCTACATCGAGCAGGTGCAGATCTTCTTCGACGCGCCAGCCATCGTTTTCGAAAAATAGTAGCGGCTCTTTAACGTTGAATCGCAACGGAGTACTCTTTAGCACTTTTGCGAGCTTTTTCGAATAACTCTTGCGGAATTTCGAGCGGGAGTAATCCATGATCCAATGCCGGGCGAAGGACGTCGCATGCAATGCCAGAGACAGTTCACGCGCTTGTTCGGACGTTAAGTAACCGACCACTCCCTCTGTAATGATACACGCGTTGGAAGTCATGCGAGCAATGTCATCAAAGAGAGCATGACGCTCGGATCGATTTAAGAGATCGGTGCTTCGTCGTGTGAGATTACACTTCGGTGTTGTATCGGAAAGCTTCGATTCTTTGTATCGAATCGTTTCTGGAAAATCAACTTCGATCCAGTTGAGATTGGGCGGAAGTTGCAAACGGTACGGCCGTGTATCGAGGCCAGCGCCCAAATTCACGACCGTATCTGCTCCACGTTCGATCGCCTTAAGTACCAGCCGGTCGATCGCGACCGTCCGCACGACCATGGCAAAGCTCATAATTCGCGCCGCCTCGAAATTGCGGGCCATTGCCAGCCCGCGCTCGCCAGCCAGCATTGCCGCATACGGATCGTGGAATACAGCATCCGGCCGCGCGGATTCTTCCGCGCGATAGCCCGCTATCCATATAGCGGTATCAGCGATATTATGAATTTCAGCGTCCGCTCCTCCACTCATAGTTTTAATAGCAATGATCTACAATGACTATACTGTGAGTGAGAGTACCTCTCTGCCCCCAAGCAAAAGGACATTAGGCAACAGCAGCGACTGTTTCCGGAACAGGCGCCGGGCGCTGGGAGTCCATACCATACCAATTATTTCTCGTGTTGATCTCGGCGCCGCACATCTTCGCATAGAGGAAGAGCTGCATACGATAGGCACAAAGATATTTCATCACCGCATTCGTCAACGCCTCGAAGAGCGACATCTCCTGATTGCTGAACATGTGATAGGTTGTGCGCTGGAGATCATCATCCGTGATTGTTGAGAATAGATTTCGGAGAGCGTCCTTCTCAAGCTCGATCATCTCCGAAGCATTCTCGAATGTGACCGCTTCCACGGACCACTTTGCCTGCTCGCGATATTGTTCACGCGCGGCTTCACGATCTTCGGGTGGATTGACAAAATGCTTCGCAGTAGCAATACCAATATACGATAAATACTGCAGCAATTCCACAGTGCTGCGCATGTTAGCCTGAGGACGCCAATCTGCGTTTGTAGGATCGAACTTTGTGTATAGATGCTGGCAAACGTTTAACTCATGGATACAGCTTTTCAGGATCGACTCGGTAAGCGACATAACGACAATTTTTTATAGTTTGTGAATCACGGCAAACCTCCCGGCAACGGATTAGATTCGTTTCCGAGAGATGGGTATGGAAATGACGCTATTAACCCCTATTTATTGCACGTCTCCGGCAAATGCAAGTTCACTGGCACGCTATGCAGCGAGCGAGTTCAGGGATATGCTACTGAAGTACGCTTGCACCGACCAATTGCGTGCTCGACCACGCGCTGGAACTGCGTGTGGAATCGCGTGCGAGCCAGCCAAGCTGCGGCACGAACCAATATTCGGAATTGACAAAAGAGGTGTCCGGGCCGGATGGCAATTGTAAATGCGTATTGATGATACGCTTTTGTTCGTGGATATGCCTGGCCATGAAATCCTTATTGCCTGCGGTAAAATTCAGCGTGATCTTTTCTTCTGTTATATAAGTGCGAGTACCTTCGGTTCGGACGAACAATGTGTCTCCGTAGGTCGCGGTGTCAACCGGGATCGCAACAGGGCTGCCACCGCCTACCGGGAAGCGAGACCATTGCGGAAGTGGATTGCCTTGTAGATCTGCATTAGTAACGGAGACGTCCCCATTCGATTCGTAAGCAAGGAAATGAGCGATGCTATCGGGTGACTTATGAATATGATGATCGTCCTCATTGTATACAATGACATCGGATTTTCCACCATAAGAACCGCGAGCAATTACATAATGGGTTGAACTGATATTGTTGGTCGAACCTCCGGGCAACTTCCCATACCAAAAATTTTGGACAAAGAGACTACCAACATTGGGCTTCACGAGATCGTCGGATAATGTTTGTGGGGCGTCCGAATGCGAACAACCGCTGAAGACATAAAGACCAGATAGTAATGCAAGAACTAAAAAGTGTTTTGAAACGAGACGTGTGATCATAGCGAGACAATAAATTTGACCAAAGACTCGACAAATATAACGAATTTAAGACGAACTTGAAACAAATTCGATAGCTTTCTTAAAGGAGATTATTTTGTCCGGCCGGGAATGAACTCTTGTTCACCGCCCGAGTTAATTAATACAGCTTGGTGATCGAAAGTTCGCTAAGTACCCCTGGCGGGTTTTGAGTAAGCCCGCTATAGTAGTTATCGAGGTCTGCCTGAGTTGGTCTCAGGTCCGTCCGATGAGCAAGAAATCGAGAGCTGCTCATCAAGATCTTGGTTGAGTTCTCGGAAGAGAATATAATGGCACTTCACTTGCAAAAATGTGAAGTGCCATTTTTATTTTACTATATCAACGAATTATTTCAATTCTATGAAAACATTATTAGCATTGCTTCTTGCGGCTACCCTTACGAGTAGCTCCGCATTCGCGCAAGGCCGCGGGCATGCCTACGGACATGAAAAGCACGAAGAGCAAGAAGAACATCAGCGTGTAGGAACAACGCAGGTGTACACGTATACCCCGAGAACCTACACCTA
>Ga0070738_10005696_pt1 | contig 13633 bp, 9 predicted proteins | sample Coa_R2_2_FD_66446 | JGI IMG/M metagenome (GOLD analysis project Ga0070738, IMG submission 66446) | Surface soil microbial communities from Centralia Pennsylvania, which are recovering from an underground coalmine fire - Coalmine... | ecosystem: Environmental > Terrestrial > Soil > Unclassified ... | reverse complement strand
CTCGCGCACCGTGAGCTCGCACACGTCCGTCCGGATCTGCCTCTCGAGCAAGAGGACGGGCGGCCGATGCGGGATCGCGAGCTCCATGGGGGTGGTAGTCTACAAACGATTGAACGAGGTCGCCCTCGCCCGGAGGATCAAGGCCGCCGCCGACTTCACCGTGCGCTTCGTCGAGGTGGACGCGCAGGGAGTCGTCTGGCACGGCAACTACCTCCGCTACTTCGAGCTCGGCCGCGAGGCGGTCCTCGCGCTCGGAGGGCTGACTCCGCGCGACCTCCTCGCGACCAGCCTCGCCGCCCCGATCGTCGAGTGCGACGTGCGCTACCGCGCTCCGCTCACGCTCGACGACCGCGTCCGCGTCGAGGCCGAGCTCGTCTGGGAGGGCGTCCCCCGCTTCGACTTCGAGTACCGCGTCGTCCGCGTCCGGGACGGTGCCGTCGCCGCGACGGGGACGACGCGACAAGTCATCATCGACGGCGAGCAGAAGCTCGTCCTGGTCCTGCCCGAGCCCCTCCGCGCGTGGGCTCGAAGGGTGGGGCTCCACGTGCCTGCCCCGAGCGAGGGACCCGAAGGGTCCCGAGTCGAAGGGTGACATGAAGCCGTGCGTCCTGATCCCGGTCTTCGACAACGCGGCGACGGTGGCCCAGGTCGTCCAGGGCTCCCGTGCGCTCGGTCTCCCCGTCATCGCGGTCGACGACGGCTCGCGTGACGGCTCGGGCGAGCGGGCCGAGGAGGCCGGCGCGACCGTCATCCGCCACGCCGAGAACCGCGGGAAGGGTGCCGCCCTCAAGACCGGATTTCGCGAGGCCCTCGGCCGAGGCTTCACGCACGCCGCCTCGATCGACGCCGACGGACAGCACTTCCCCGACGACATCCCGAAGCTCCTCGAGGCGGCCGGGCGCTCCCAGGATGCGCTCGTCGTCGGCGCCCGCGACTTCTCGACCGAGGTGCACGTCCAGGGGCGGAGCTCCTTCGGCCGCGCCTTCTCGAACTTCTGGGTCTGGTTCGAGACGGGCGTCCGCGTCGATGACTCGCAGTGCGGCCTCCGCGTCTATCCGCTCGAGCACGTCTCGAAGCTCGCGCTCTCCCGCGACCGCTTCGACCTCGAGGTCGAGGTCATCGTCAAAGCCGCGTGGGCCGGCCTCCCCGTCGTCTCGGTCCCGGTGCGCGTCCACTACCCGCCGCCCGCCGAGCGCGTGAGCCACTTCCGGCTGTTCGCCGACAACGCGCGGATCTCGCTCCTCAACACCTGTCTCGTCGCGCGGCGCCTCGTGCCCTGGCCGCACCGGAAGCTCGTGCGGTAGCCTTCTCCCCTCCCGGAGGCTCGCATGCGCCGCGCGCTCGTGCTGCTCCTCGCCGTCCCTCTCCTCGCCGCCGCCAAGCAGCCGCCGCCGCTCGCGATCAAGGACGCCCGGATCGTCGTCGCTCCGGGCAAGATCCTCGAGCGGGCGACGATCGTCTTCCGCGACGGCCTCGTCGCCGACGTGGGCAAGGACGTGACGGTCCCCGAGGACGCGCTCGTCGAGGACGGCCGCGGTCTCACGGTCTACCCGGGCTTCATCGACGCGGGCGTCGCCTTCCCGATCGAGGCCGCCGCTCCCGAGGACCAGCGCGCTCGCGAGGGTCTCGCTCCGAACCTGCAGGAAGACCCGCCGGTCGAGACGCCCGAGGCACGGCGGCGCGGGATCCGCTCGGCGCTCGATCTCGCGGCGAACGCGCTCGTCGACGGCGACCGGAGGAGAGACGAGAGGAAGGCGGGCTTCACGCTCGCGCTCGCCCTTCCGCCGAAGGGCTACCTCGCCGGGCAGAGCGCGATCTTCGCGCTCGGCGACGCCGCGCGCCGGAGCTCGGTCGTCCTCCACGGAGCCTTCCTCCACGCGAGCTTCGAGGGCCCCGAGAACGAGCGCGCCTACCCGCACACGCTCATGGGAGCGCACGCTCACATCCGCCAGGCGTTCGCCGATGCGCGCCGCCAGAAGGAGCTCGAGGAGCGGGCCGCCCGCCACGCTCCCGGACCGCGGCCGGCGTTCGACCCCGACCTCGACGCGCTCCTCCCGGCGCTCGAGAAGAAGCAGAGAGTCGCCTGGATCGCGGACTCCGACGAGGACGTGGCGCGCGCGCTCGCACTCGGCAAGGAGCTCGGCCTCGCGGTCACGATCGCGGACGCGCGGCACGCCGGGAAGTCGGCCGCGCTCCTCCGCCGTGAGCACGTGCCGGTGATCCTCTCGCTCGCCTGGGCCCCCAAGCCGAAGCCCGCGACGGCCGAGCCCGACCCCGACCCCAAGCCGCCGCGCGGGCGCTTCGGAGGTCCGCAGCGTGGTCCGTTCTTCGTGCGTCCGATCTCCGTCGAGCCGGCGCCGATCGGCTCGCGCGCCAGACCCGAGAAGGAGAAGATCGACCCGACGCAGGAGCCGCGCTCGATCTTCGAGGAGCGCGAGCGCAAGCGCAGAGAAGAAGTCGCGACGCTCGGCAAGCTCTACTCCGCCGGCGTCCTCGTGGCCGTCTCGTCGCAGGGACTGCACGGGCCGGCCGAGCTCCGCGAGCACCTCCGCGAAGCGATCAAGGCAGGCCTCCCCGAAGAAGTGGCGCTCGCGGTCCTCACGCGCGACGCGGCCCGCGTCCTGGGAGTCGCCGACCGCCTCGGCACGCTCGAGAAGGGGAAGCTCGCGTTCGCGACGGTCCTGAACGGAGACCTGGGCGACGAGAAGACCCGCGTCCGCTACACGGTGATCGACGGCGCGAAGGTCGAGGGCGAGAAGCCCGACGAGGACCGGAAGCTCGAGCGCCTCGCCGGTCGCTGGAGCTTCGACGCCGTGGCCGCGAAGGGCGAGCTCGTCCTCGACGCCTTCGGCGGCAAGCTCTCGGTACGCGTCGTCGTCGCCGACAAGGAGGCGCTCGCGACGAACGTCGCGTTCGAGAACGACCGCGTCCGCCTCACGATCCCCAAGGGAGTGGTGGGCTCCGAGGAGGTGAAGGTCGAGGCGCGCTGGGTCGCGGCCGACACGCTCGAGGGGACGGCGACCTTCGCCGACGGCGCCCGGAGCTTCGCCGCCCACCGCCGCGTGGAGCGCTGAGCCATGAAGAAGATCCTCCTCTGCCTCGTCTGCGCCGCCTTCTCGACCGTCCTCGCCAAGGACCCCGAGGTCCCCGAGCCCCGCGTCGAGCTCGAGAAGGACCGGGTCCCGAAGACTCACACCGGCGGCAGCGTCCTCCTCGCGGGCGGCACCGTCCTCCCGGTGACCGGACCCAGACTCGTCGCCGACGTGCTGGTCCTGAACGGAAAGATCAAGGCGATCGGCAAGGACCTCGACGCCCCCGAGGGAGTGGCGCGGATCGACTGCAAGGGCCGCTTCGTCGCACCCGGCGCGATCGACTGCCACTCGCACATCGCGATCACGAACGGGATCAACGAGATGATCGAGAAGATCTCGTCCGAGGTGCGCATCAAGGACGTGATCAATCCCAAGGACGTGGCGATCTACCGCACCCTCGCCGGGGGGACGACGTGCAACCGGATCCTCCACGGGAGCGGGAACCCGATCGGCGGCCAGGACGCGATCATCAAGCTCAAGTTCGGCTTGCCGGCGAAGGATCTGATCCTCTGGGACGCGCCGCAGGGGATCAAGTTCGCGCTCGGCGAGAACCCGACGCGCCAGGACGCCTTCCCGAGGACGCGCATGGGCATGGCGACGACCTACCGCCGCGCCTTCACCGAGGGCCGCGAGTACGCGGACGGGTGGAGGAAGTACCGCGCCGCGAAGGAGCGCGGCGAGGACCCGCCGCCGCCGCGCAAGGACCTCCGCCTCGAGGCGCTCGCCGGGATCCTCGACGGCTCGATCAAGATCCACTGCCACTGCTACCGCGCCGACGAGATGACGGCCTTCCTCGACGTCTGCGACGAGTTCGGCGTCAAGGTCGCGACGCTCCAGCACTGCCTCGAGGCCTACAAGATCGCCGACCGGATCGAGAAGCACGGAGCCGGCGTCTCGACGTTCTCCGACTGGTGGGCCTACAAGATCGAGGCCTTCGACGCGATCCCCGCCAACGCCGCGATCACGGCGCGCGCCGGGATCGTCACGTCGATCAACTCGGACTCGGACGAGCTGACGCGGCACCTCTTCCTCGAGGCGGCGAAGAGTGTCCGCTACGGCGGCCTCGGCGAGGAGGAGACGCTCGCCCTCGTCACGATCAACCCGGCGAAGCAGCTCGGGATCGACAAGCGGACCGGCTCGATCGAGCTCGGGAAGGACGGCGACCTCGTCGTCTGGAACGGGCATCCCCTCTCGGCCTACTCGCACCCGATCCTTTCTCTCGTAGACGGCGAGGTCTACTTCGAGCGCCCGGAGGGCCCGCGGCCGCGCGAGGGCGCCCACGGACTCCCCGACCCCGCGACGTTCCAGCTCGCGGCGGGCCCGGACGCGCGCCCCGTGGCTCCCCCGACCGGGAGCATCTTCGCGATCGTGGGCGCGCGGATCGAGCCCGTCTCCACGCCCGCGATCGAGCGCGGCACGATCATCATCAAGGACGGCAAGATCGCGCGCCTCGGGCGCGACGTCCCCGTCCCCGACAGCGCGACGGTGATCGACGGCGCCGGCCTCACCGTCACTCCCGGCTTCATCGACGCGGGCTCCTGGCTCGGCCTCGTCGAGATCGATCAGCTCCGCGTGACGCGCGACGACCGCGACTCGGGCGACTTCCAGCCGGACCTCGTCGCTCTGACCGCGATCTTCCCCGCGAGCGAGCACATCCCCGTGACGCGCGCCGGCGGAATCACGACGACGCTCGCGACGCCGACCGGCGGGCTCGTCGCGGGGCAGGCTTCCGTGATCCACCTCTCCGGCGTCACGGCGAAGGAGATGAACGTCCTCTCACCCTTCGGCCTCGTCGTGGACTTCCCGTCGCGCCCCGGTCCGCCTCCGGAAGGCGGCCCGCAGCCGCGCCGCCACGACCGGCTCGAGGCGCTCGAGAAGCTCTTCGACAACGCGAAGGCCGAGCTCGAGCGCCGGGACCGGCCGGCCGACACGCGGCTCGACGCCATGGCTCCGTACCTGCGGGGGGAGAAGCCCGTCCTTTTCCGCGCCGACTCGGCGCGGACGATCCTCGACGCGCTCGCGTTCGCCGAGGCGCGGAAGCTCCGGCCGATCATCCTCTCGGGCCGCGAGGCGTGGAAGGTCGCGAACGTCCTCGCCGCGAGGAAGGTCCCGGTCCTCTTCGGCCCGGTCCTCGATCTGCCCGACCACGAGTGGGACCCCTACGACGCCCCCTACGCCGCGGCAGGCGTCCTCGCCGACGCGGGCGTCCAGGTCGCGATCCGCTCCGGGGGCTCGGCTCTCGCGGGGCCGCGCAACCTCCCCTTCGAGGCCGCCATGGCGGCGAGCTACGGGCTCGGCCGCGAGCGCGCGCTCGCCGCGATCACGAAGGTGCCCGCCGAGATCCTGGGCCTCGAGGGACGCGGCGTCCTCGAGGAAGGCAAGGCGGCCGACCTCATCGTCTCGCGCGGGGACCCGCTCGAGCCGACGGCCCGGATCCGGTACATGTTCGTGGACGGCAAGCCCGTCTCGCTCGAGAGCAAGCAGACCCGGCTCGCCGCGCAGTGGAGCGCGGGGCGCTAGTCCCCGTTGCCCTTCGTCTTGACCTCGAGCTCGCCCCGGTGGCACGTCCAGCACGTGATCTTGGGCGAGTTCTGGACCGAAGCCATGTAGTCCTTGTTGATCTTGTCGACCATCTTCTTCATGGTCGCGGCCATGGCCTTGTGCTTGTCGTCCTTGCAGGTGTCGTCGAAGCTCTTGCTGGCGTCCGCCTTGTCGGGCTTGAGCTCGGGCTTCTCCTTGCCGCGGTGGCACATGAAGCACGTCGCCTGCGTGACCTGGTGGTCCTTGTCCTTGATCCCGAGGTAGGTCTTGTTGAGGCAGTCCTTGTTGAGCTTGTCCACCATGTCGAGCATGTAGCGGGACACCTTCTTCGTGTCGGTGTCCGCCGCCATGTTCTTCTTGGGAGCCATCTGGTGGCAGTGCCCGCAGTCCACCCCGAGCGCCTTCTTGAGGTTGTTCATCTCCGCCTTGAGGTCTTCACTGGAGATGTCCTTGGGGTAGTGCTGGAGGTTCTGGTAACCCGCGAGCGCCGTCGCCGTCGCGAGGAGCACGTAGGCCGAAACGCCGTAGGCGAGGGTCCTTGCCCGCATGGTGGTCTCCTTTGACTCCCGGTCAACCAAGGTGCGCTGAACGCTGCTCCCTGTCAAGACGGACACGGCCCGGGTTATATTCGTCGCTGCTTGCAGGACGACTTCTTCTGCCGGATCGCGATCCAGTGCGGCCTCTGCACGCCCGAGCAGGTCGCCTGGGCGCTCGAGATCCAGCGCAACCTCGCCAAGCCCCAGAGGATCGGCAAGATCATGATAGCGCAGGGGTTCCTCACGCCGATCCAGGTGGATCAGGTCCTCCGCCGGCAAGGCGTCGAACGCGGGAGACCCCCGGTGCCCGAGCCCAAGCTGGGGGGATTGTTCGGGCAGATCGTCGTCCAGCAGAAGCTCGCGACCGAGGACGAGGTCGAGGAGTGCGTCGTCCTCCAGCGCGAGCTCGCGGCGGCGGGGCAGTATGTGCGCCTCGGCGAGCTCCTCGTCCGCAAGAGCTACCTCTCGGGGCGTGACGTGGCGCAGGTCCTCGAGCTCCAGACCAGGAGGGAGCAGGTCGCAGCGGCTCCCGAGGAAGGCAAGAACGGGCAGGCCGACCGCACGCGCGCCTTCGCCGCGCTCGTGCGGCTCAAGAGGAACGTCGCGGCGGGTCGCCTCCGCGACTGCCTCCAGGACCTCGAGGCGCTCGAGAACGACCGCGAGTACGCCCGCGTCGCCGAGAAGCTCGTCCGCAAGGCCTTCCTCCAGCACGCCGCCGGCCTCGCCTCGAAGGAGGGGCTGACCGTGAAGACGTGCGACAACTGCGAGACGGCGAGCGCGATCGGGCCCCAGGGCGGCAAGTGCCTCCGCTGCGGGGAGCCTCTCGTCCCTTGACCCTCGCCCGGAAGCGCGCGGCGCTGAGGCGCGGCGACGCGATCACCGACCAGGACACGGTCCATGCGCTCGAGGTCGAGCTCCGCCACCTCCGCCGCGAGAGCGCGAGCGCCGACGAGTCGTTCCCTCTCGTCGATCCGCGCGGCCGCGAACGCGGCCTCGCGGCGCCGCGCTGGCTCTGTCATCTCCTCGGGCTCCGGCACGCGTCGGCTCACGTCATCCTCGTCGCGCCGAACGGCCTCCTCGTCCTCCAGAAGCGGAGCAGGGACAAGGACACGGCCCCCGGCCTCCTCGACACGTCGGTCGGAGGTCACGTAGGCGCGAACCGCACGGCCCTCGAGGCCGCCCACGCCGAGATGGGCGAGGAGCTCGGCCTCGGCCGTGACGCCCTCGTCGGGCCGCTCGAGCCGCTCGGGGAGCCCTTCTTCGCGCTCGACCCGCGGCGAGCCTACGTGGACGCCGAGGTCGTGACCGCCTTCCTCGGCCGGCTCGCCCCCGGCGCGCTCGACCGGGTGCGCTTCGCGGACGGCGAGGTCTCGCGCCTCGTCCTCGCCCCGCCGGACGAGGTGTGGGCCCTCCTCGGGAAGGGCGACCGAGCGCTCGCGGCGGGGGCGCGGGCGACGTTCCCGAGGGTCCTCTCCGTGCTCGAGGGTCCCTAGCCCGCTACACTTGGGCCCGGGTGCAAAACGACGTCAAGAAGGCCCTGACCCATCTCGTCCGCAAGGGCGTGATGCGAACCGAGGACGCCGTCTCCTGCATCCAGGAAGGGAAGGGGACGGGCGAGAGTCCCCTCGCCATCGCGGTCCGACGCGGTCTCATCCCGCGCGAGGAGGCCTCGCTCGCCCTCGGCGCCACGCTCGTGGACGAGGGAAACGAGACGCTCGAGCTCCGCACCCCTCCGAGCGGGACGCCGCGCCACCCCGCCGCCCTCACTCCACCGCCGAAGCCCCTCTCGACCCCCGCGCGCGCCATGCGCCGGACGGGCCCGCGCGAGACGATCGTCTCCGGGCTCGCGAACTCGGTCGCGCCGGGGAGCCAGCGCTTCCCGCCCTCCCCGCCGCCCCCCACCTCCTCGTCGTCGATCGACCCGGCGGTGCCGGCGGGCATGAAGTCGTTCGGGCCCTACGAGCTCCTCCGGGCGCTCGGCGAGGGCGGCATGGGGATCGTCTACGAGGCGAAGGACACGCGCCTCGGCCGCCGCGTCGCCCTCAAGGTCCTCCACCAGGACCGCCTCCTCTCGAAGGGCATGCTCGCCCGCTTCGAGCAGGAGCAGCGCGCCGCGGCCCGTCTCAAGCACCCGAACGTGTGCTCGGTGTTCGAGGTCGGGAACCTGAACGGAGTCCCCTACTTCACGATGGAGCTGGTCCAGGGGACGAGCCTCGCCTCGCTCCGCGACAAGGGAGCGAGCTGGCGCCGGATCGTCGAGGTCGTCCGGGACGCGGCGCGCGGCCTCCAGCACGCGCACGACAACCGGATCGTCCACCGCGACGTGAAGCCCTCGAACATCCTCGTGGACGAGGAGGGTAGGGGCAGGCTCGTCGACTTCGGCCTCGCCGCCGATGCGTCGCTCGACGAGAAGCCCGACCGCCTCACGCGCTCGGGCCAGTTCATGGGGACGCCCTTCTACCTCGCGCCCGAGTGCATCCAGCAGGGCAGCAAGAACGCGTCGCCGATCTCCGACGTCTACTCGCTCGGCGTCACGCTCTACGAGGCGATCTCGGGGGAGCTCCCCTACAACGCACCCACGACGTTCAAGCTCTTCCAGGACGTCCTCGCCGGGAAGGCGGCGCCGCCGAAGCTCCCGCCGGCCGCGCCGCCCGACCTCGCGACCGTGATCCTCCGCGCCATGGCTCGCGATCCGGCGAAGCGCTACGCGACCGCCGAGCAGCTCGCCGGCGACCTCGAGCGCATGCTCCGCGGCGAGCCGATCGCGGGGCGGGCGCCGACCGCGGGCGAGGCGGCCCGGGCGCTCGTCCGCCGGCCGGTCTTCTGGTCCGGCGGAGCGGTCGCGATCGCGGGCATCGCGCTCGCGGCGGCGCTCATCCACCCGCCGCCGCCGGCCCCTCCGCCGCCACCGCCGCCTCCGCCGCCCCCCATGGACACTCCGACGCCGGGACCCTCGGCCGCCGCCGAGAAGCTCGCGCAGGCGCGCACGATCCTCTGGAGCGGAGACCTCGAGAAGGCGCTCACCGCCTATCACGAGGCGCGCACGCTCGACCCCAAGGCGGTCGAGGTCGAGCTCGAGGAGATCATCGTCGCCGCGTTCCTCGAACGCTACGTCGCCGCGCCGGACTCGACCGCCCGGATCACCGCGAACCAGGCCTCGCCGGCCGCGCTCGTCATCATCGAGTCGGCGCTCGCGCCGGGCGTGAACTTCACGGGCGGCCAGGGGACCTTCGAGATCGACGTCTCGGGGAGCCCCGTCGCGCCGCTCCTCCGCGCGTGCCGCGCCCGCCACCTCATCTCGCTCTACGACGGGGGCTCGAACGACCAGACGCTCCTCGACCGCTCCGAGGCGCTCCTCAGAGACGCCCTCAAGGAGAGGCCGCGCTGCGGCTGGATCGCGTGCTGGCTCTCACACGTCCTCATCCGCCGCAACTTGAACGAGGACACGGTCAAGCTCCTCGACGAGGACCGCGACTACGAGGGGATCAGCGCGTCGCAGCGCGCCGAGTGCAAGGGCTCCGCTCTCCTCGGCCTCCACAAGGCGCTCGAGGCCGAGTCGGTCCTCCGCAAGGCCGAGAGGCCGCCCTTCTCCGTGTGGGCGCGGACGCAGCGGCTCCTCCTCTGGGTCCAGCAGAACGACCTCCGCGCGGCGACGGCCGTCTTCGAGAACCAGCTCCCCGGATCGGTCGCCGACGGGCTCTCGATCGGACGCTGCTTCTACGCCCTCGACATGAAGCCGAGCGCGAGAGCGGTCCTGGACGGCGTCATCGACTGCGCCGAGAACGGCGGCGACTTCGTGACGTTCTGGCGCGCCTGCCGCTACCCCGCGGAGGAGCTCAAGCTCCCGCTCGCTCTCGGCCACCGCTCGTCCGAGGTCCTGACCGGGTCGGCGGTCGAGGCGCGCGGACTCCGGGCTCGCATCGCGGCCCGGATGGGCGACTTCGCGACCGCCGAGGCCGACGTGGCCCACATCCGCTCCGAGCCCGGCTTCGCCGACCTCGAGAAGCAGGGCTCGGACATGGGCGGCTACCGCGTCGTCTGGCAGGCCGAGCGCACCGCGACCGAGGCGACGATCGCCTACGAGCGCAAGGACTACCCGCTCGCCCGCCGGATCTTCGCCGAGGCCGTCGATCAGACGCCCGACTACGTCCCGGGCGACGCGCACCTCGATCGCGCCGCCGTGCTCTTCACGTGCCGCGACTACGAGGGCGCGATCGCCGCCTGCAACAGCGCGGTCGCGGCCGACAGCACGCTCGAGACGGTCGCGAAGAAGCGGATCGCCGTCATCGAGCGCGAGATGAAGTGACGGAGGAGGGGCGGCTCATAGGGGCCCACCGCGTCCTCGGCGTCCTCGGCCGCGGCGGCATGGGGACCGTCCTCAGGGCCCGGAGCCCCGACGGGACCGAGGTCGCGATCAAGGTCCTCCGCGCGACGGCGCCTCAGGCCATCGCGCGGTTCGAGCGCGAGGCCCGCCTCCTCGCCGCGCTCGGCGAAGGCTTCGTCCCGGTGCTCGAGACGGGGACGAGCGACGGGTTCCCCTACCTCGTCATGCCGCTCCTCGCTGGAGGCACGCTCGAGGAGAAGCTCCGCCGCGGGCCGCTCGCGGTCGAGGAGGCCGTGCGACTCGCGGCGACTCTCGCCCGCGCGCTCGGCGTCGCCCACGCGAACGGGATCGTCCATCGCGACCTCAAGCCGTCGAACGTCCTCTTCGGCGACGACGACGTGCCTCTCATCGCGGACCTCGGCCTCGCGAAGCACTTCGACCGCGAGGCTCCGGGAGCGAGCGCGTCCATCTCGCTCTCGAAGACCGGCATGGCTCGCGGCACGTTCGGCTACATGGCGCCCGAGCAGCTCAAGGACGCGAAGAACGTCGGACCGCCCGCGGATGTCTTCTCGCTCGGGACGATCCTCTACGAGTGCCTGGCCGGGCGTCCGCCCTTCGCGGGCGACAGCCACATGGCGATCGTCGACGCGACCGTGAAGGGCCACTTCGAACCGCTCGAGAAGGCACGCCCCGACACTCCGCTCTGGGTGCGCAGGCTCGTCGCCCGCGCTCTCCTCCCCGATCCCCGCGCTCGCTTCCAGGACGGCGCGGAGCTCGCGCGAGCCCTCGAGGCGGGCGAGACCCGCGGACGGCGCCTCTGGCCCGTCCTCCTCGTGATACCGGTCGCCGCGCTCGTCGCCCTCCTCACGCTCCGCCGCACGCCGCGCGTCGAGGCTCCGCCGCCCACGCCGCCGCCGGCCGTGCTCCCGGCGCCGTTCGACCGCGTCCAGCCAAACGGCCGCCTCCGCCTCTCGGCCGCGTGGGGCGACCCCGCCTGGGACGTGACCGGCTGCCACGCGCTCGTCTTCACACCCGACGGCCGCCGCGTCATCGCCGCCGGCGAGGAGGCCGTGTGGGTCATGGACGCCGCGACCGGCATCCTCGAGAAGACGATCGAGCCCGGCCACGGCGAGGTCGGAGCCTGCGCGTGCTCTCCCGACGGGAAGCTCCTCCTCGTGGCGAGCGGGGGCCGGCCGCCGCCGCCCGCCGGGCGCTTTCAACCCTACCCCTCGGGCCCTCCCTGCGTGCAGCTCTGGGAGCTCGAGTCGGGCCGGCTCGTCCGCACGCTCGAGGAGGTGGCGAGCTCCTCGGTCGCGTTCTCGGCGCGCGGGGCGCTCGCGCTCGCGACCGTCCCCGACGGAGGGATCCGCGTCTTCGACGTGGCGACCGGGAAGCCCCTCGCGACGCTCGGGCCGGCGCCGAGCGCCCCGGCAGGCGCGCTCTCGACGGGTCCGCCCGGGAGCGCGGGCGAGGAGCGCGTCCTCGCCGGGGGCGCGGCGACGGTCCGGCTCTGGGACCCCGTCTCGGGGTCGGCGGTCGACGTCGAGGGTCACCCGGGCGGGACGGGCCCCGTCGCGCTCTTCGCCGACCGGAGGCGTGCCGTGACCGGCGGCAACGACGGCGCGGTGCGGATCTGGGACCTGGCGACGGGCGAGTCGAGCGCGATCGCCGCCCACCAGGGCTCGATCGTGTCGCTCGCCCTCGCGACCGACGAGAGGACGCTCGTCACGTCGGGCCGCGACGGCACGATCCGGATCTGGAACCTCGCGACGCGCGCCGCGAGGGCGACGATCTCGCGCCCCGGCGCGTTCGACCAGGGCGGCCTGGACTACTTCAAGACGGCGGGCCCCGTCGCGATCTCGCCCGACGGCAAGCGCGTCGTCGCGTCGGCGTGGGACTACCGGCTCCGCGTCTACGACCTGGACGGGAAGCTCCTCGCGGGCGGCGCCGTGCCGGGCTCGCAGGTGCCCGGGCTCGCGGTCGATCCCAGGGCCCGCTTCGTCGCGACGGGCTCGCGCGACGGCTCGGTCCTCGTCCGCGACCCGAAGGGCGCGTTGGTGAAGACCCTCGACGCGCGTGGGCGAGGTCTGGTCGGTCGCCTTCTCGGGCGACGGCGAGCGGCTCGCGACCGCGGGCTGGAGCGGCGGGGTCGTCGTCTGGAACGTGCCCTCCTGGCGCGAGGCGGCGCGCTTCGGCGTGGGCGGCATGCTCTTCGCCGTCGCCCTCGACGCCACGGGGAAGCGCGTCGCCGTGTCCGGCTGGAACGACTCGACGCAGGTCCGCGATGTCGAGACGAGCGAGATCCTCGCGTCGTTCCCAGGGCACGCACCCTGGCTCCGCGGTGTCGCCTTCGCGGGCAACCGGCTCGTGGGAGGGAACTCCAACGACACGGCCGTCCTCTGGGACCTCGCGACCAAGCAGGCGCTCCGCACCTTCAAGGTCGAGCACGAGCTCCAGAACCTCGCCGTCTCGGCGGACGGTCGGCTACTCGTCACCGCATCGAACGACGAGAAGGCCCGGGTCTTCGCCCTCGAAGGCGACGGGACGCCGCTCCACGCGCTCCACGCCTGCACGGCGAAGGTGACGGGCTGCGCGCTCTCGCGCGACGGAAGGCTCGTCGCGACCTCGGGCGAGGACCGGACCGTGCGGCTCTGGGACACGGCGAGCGGCGGCGAGCTCGGGCGCGTGAGCCTCGGCAGCATCTCGGATCAGCCCACGTCGGTCGCGTTCACTCCCGATGGCTCCTCGCTCCTCGCGACCACCGACCGCGGGCTGGTGCTCCGGTTCGACATTCCGTGAGAAGGAACTCGGACACCGCCTTCCATCAACACGGGGCAGCTGACAGCGCTGACCGGTTGTCCTGACGTCAACGGGAACCACCGAAGACACCGAAGGACTTCATCCGGACGAGGTCCTTCGGTGCCTTCGGTGTGTTCAGTGGTTGCCGTTCACCTCGTGAGCGACCTCTCCTTCGAGGAGGTCGCTCAGGCGCTCGGGCTCACGGAGGGCGCGGCGAAGATGCGCGCGCTCCGGGGCCGGGACATGCTGGCGCGGAGACTCGCGCGGCTCGTGAAAGAATCGAGCAGTGACGGATGAACCACCCCTCGATCGACGAGCTCCGGGCGATCGCGAGCGGCGAG
>Ga0070738_10005693_pt1 | contig 13642 bp, 13 predicted proteins | sample Coa_R2_2_FD_66446 | JGI IMG/M metagenome (GOLD analysis project Ga0070738, IMG submission 66446) | Surface soil microbial communities from Centralia Pennsylvania, which are recovering from an underground coalmine fire - Coalmine... | ecosystem: Environmental > Terrestrial > Soil > Unclassified ... | reverse complement strand
CATTCATGAGGGCAGTGCGATGGGCGGGTTCCCCGACTTGTAGCAACTGCCCGTCCCACACCTTTTAGGTGTGGGCTTTCTGCTTCGATTGCTGTAATATAGATTCAAGTCACTAGCCACAAACACATCATCTGCTGGATAACTTGGTGGGCAGAAAGTTTCTCGCAGCAGTTGTGGTTGGAAAATATGAAATTCGTCTGGCAAACCTGGTTCCTGGGGATCTTCACTCGGAAGATCGTACATGGTAGGTAAGATTTCTTTTGGCGGGCGCGGTGGGTCTGTTTGATACATAACCAGATCTCCGACTGACTACCTTTAGGTTAGCCCATGGGGTGGAAAGTAGGATGATCCCCAATTAAATAACGTCAGCAAATGTGCGTTCCATCTTGCGGAAATACCAGATCCCGCTCCACAGTATCAGAGCTACAATCAGCAGAGATAGTGCAAATCCAGGTAAATAAATCTGCGATTCACCATGCAAAATCGCCCAGCGAAAACCATCAATAACCCCTACTATTGGGTTAAGTGAATACAACAAACGCCATTGCTCAGGAACAATCTTGCTACTGAAACCTACAGGCGAAATGTAAAGACCAAACTGAACGATAAACGGCACGATGTATCGAAAATCTCGATACTCCACAGTTAAAGCCGCCAGCCACAATCCTGCACCCATTGATGCCGCAAAGGCTATCAGAATAAAGAGCGGCAGGGTTAAAATGCGCCAATCAGGCACAAAGTCGTACCATGCCATCAATGCCAGCAGAATTATGCCAGAGATCATAAAGTCTACAAAGCTGACGATCACCGCACTCGTTGGTACAATCAACCTTGGGAAGTAGACTTTAGCCAGCAGGTTTGAGTTGTTAACTAAGCTGTTGCTACATTCAGTCAGCGCACCAGAGAAGAACTGCCAGGGGAGTAGAGCAGCATAAACTAAAATAGGATAGGGTGCGTTACCTTCAGTTGGTAGCTTTGCTAAATTGCCAAACACAACCGTGAACACAAACATTGTTAGCAGGGGGCGAATTAATGCCCATGCCATGCCAATAACAGTTTGCTTATAGCGTACCAAAATATCGCGCCATGCCAAAAAGTAGAATAGCTCTCTGTACTTCCACAGGTCACGCCAATACTGACTCTCAGTCCGACCCGCCTCAATAATGAGTTCTTTGCTGTTCATCTACTTACTTATGTGTTTGATTAATCTAGTCAATGCACGATTTTGCAATGGTAACACCAGTATATCCAACCAAACGAGAAAACACTAAACTTGATGAATTCTTTAGATGTGTCTACAGTTACACCTGTTATTAACAAAACTTAGACTACAGGCATCATCTGCAATATTTGCCGTTGAGACGTATCAAAACCTAGGAATCTGTTCAAAGACAATTTAAAAACTTCATGAAGTTTTGATTGCTTATGAATCCGATACCATGAGGGTTTTAGATGCCTAAAAAATTGCACCTTGATGAGATTGGTTCAGCAATTTGAGCGCTAAGGCATAGCGACTGCATCGACCTGCAGCCATCATAGTTAATTTCCCCGCCAGAGTTCTTGTTTCTCAATCCCCAGTTGCGTCGATAAAGGCTTCTCCAACACGACTTGTTACAAGTAGCTGTTTAAGCGCAAGCCAAATGAATGGTGGAATTGTTTGAACATAGCGACGCCAGAGTCGGCGTGGTTCTTGGACGACACGATAAAGCCATTCCAGTCCTAAATCTCGCACTATACGGGGTGCCCTTTTCTGAATGCCGGCATAAACTGGAAAAACTCCGCCTAAGCCAATCATCACTCCTTGAATCTTATCTTTATGCTGAGCTATCCAGCTTTCTTGCTTGGGACACCCTAAAGATACCAATACTATACCGGCACCACTCGAGTTAATTCTCTCAATCAAAGCTTCGTCTTCATCTTGAGTCAGGGGACGAAATGGCAAGGGTTCCATCGCCGCAATTTTCAGTAGAGGAAATTCAGCCTCTAACCTTTTGCGCATGCGAGACAGAATTTCTGTTTGCGAACCTACGAAGAAAACACTGATGTTTTGTGTTTGCGCTAGCTGACACAGTGCCATGAAGATATCCATCCCTGCTACACGGTCTTGATAGCGCGCTCCTAAAAGCCTCATCATCCAAACTAATGGCATACCATCTGGAGTGACGAGATCTGCATTTTTTAAAACTGTGGCAAAGTCTTGGCTCCAATAAGCTTCCATGAGCATGTGTACATTGGCAACACACACTGACCTACTCTCGTGAGCGATCGCCCACTTAAGCATTGTTTGTATCTGTTCATCAAAACGCAACGCAGTAATCGGAAAATCAAGCACTCTTCGGGTAGGTAGAAAAGCCTTTCCTACCATAAGTAACTCCTTGTGTCTTATGGAACATAATCAACCGAATAGCTTCTTGCCCAGTATTAAACCATCAGGGTTTTTTAAGACTCCTGACTTTTTCTTATGTGGCAGAGTGATCGGAAAATAACACATGGAGATGCAGTAGCTCTTACAGTAATTTTTTCCCTGGTATTTTTTTTAATCTGTTAGCCTGTATATGAATTTACTCTAAATAAACACCTACTGATTAAATTTTTTACAAACTTTACATTTACTTCATGTTAACTTCATGATATCTTTTTATTTACCTTAAGTAAATATTAAAAACTACCTAAGTACTTTTTTCTAGACAGAATTCATAACAGAATCACAAAAAAACAGGGGGAAGATTATCTTTTCTTCCCCCTGCTTGTTGTTGTTGTTTGTGTCGTTACTGCCTCTCAACTTTTTCCTTAGCATTTGCTGCTGCTTCTTAAGTTGTCGGCTTCTGGCTGACCCGCCTCGTCCTTTATCATTCCTGCCTTCTCGGCGCGGCGACTCCCATCTCTTCAGTCGCATAACAGTTGTTCTCCTTGTTGTTCTTAGCGCTTAGGTTAACGACTAGTTTCTGTTAGCAATAACCTCTATCCCCATTATAGTCCAAGTTTTTCCGTCGGCAATATACTTTTCCTCAATATATCCCACTTATAAGTTTAAAACTCCAATAAAATTGGACTTGATTCTCTATGTTCTGGAGAGATTTTATAATGTTCAGGGTAAGTTTTACTTTTAAAGGTTATTTATTTCAATAAATAATTTTTATTTTCCCTGGTATCAAATATTGGTAATTAAACCTTTATTTAATGTTTTGTTTATTTTATTTGCTGCTTACTTGTATGCAATTAGCTTTATAATAGTTATGTGGTTGGCTGTATCTATAGTGGAAACTCCTTGTAATTTCAATTTAAAAATGTCAAATTTTGCCACGATATTACTTTATTCATCATGTCCTGACAGAAATCCGGAATTGTCATATAAATCTCAGAAAATATAGCAGCCCCAGAATCCCGGTTTCTCTTAGAAACCGGGATTCTCGTTATCTCACGAATGATTTGGTATTGCTATAGAGTATCAGTATTTTTATTTCAATAAAGTAAATAAAACCTGCAGGATTTTGAGTATTAGGTTTCGTTCTGATGCTTACTTCGAACAGATTTCTGCTCGTTCCGCTAAGCGATCGCTCCATGAGCAGTGTTAGCAAATCCATTAGAATCCAATAGGACTGCTATACAAACTATGAATTTAGAATTCACAGGTATGTAGAGACGTAGCAGTGCTACGTCTCTACATGAGTTTATCTAACAAATCAGTGGGCAGGAGGAGAATCGAACTCCTATGACCGCAAGGTCGCCACATTTTGAGTGTGGTGCGTCTACCAGTTTCGCCACCCGCCCTTGGGTGCAGTTTTAATATTATACTCTATTCTCGAATTTTGCAACAAATTCTGATATTCCTTGCTAGTTGCCCAACGATCAATTTCACGCGCGCGCAAAACTGGCACAGGATGAGTCAACTGGGCAGTTTGCGCTGCTTTAACCATTTCACCCAATTCTGTCTTGCTAATATCATCGTAGGCACGCGCTTGGGCAATAAAAGCATCCAAGTTAAGCTGATTGGCTAAAGTTGGCGAACCACCAGCCAGTTTCATCAAGACTGACATGACGACTTTGGGGTTTTGGGTTGCTAACAACGCGGCGCGATCGCAAGTAAACTCAGCACAGCGGACCCATTCCAAAAGTTGTGCTTGTATTGCTTGTGCAACAAATGCTCCAACATTGGGAATCACAGCAGCAGCTAAAATTAGCAAATTAACTGGGGTCAAGTAAACACTATGGTCACATTTGAGGTGCCCCAATTCATGGGCAATCACTGCCTGAATTTCCTCTGGTGTGAGCATATCAATCAAAGAGGTGTGCAGCACAATAAAAGGCTGCTTACCTCGCATAGCAAATGTATAAGCATTAGGAGCTGGATGCTGCCTGATATATAACTGAGGAGCCTCTATGTCCAAGATGCGACAAGCGTCTAACAACAATTCATGTACAGAAGGCAGTTGTTTTTCACTGACCAGAACACTAGATGCAATATTTTCTACATAGAAAACCTGCTCTGCCACTGGTCCCAACAGATTCCGCACAATCATGTCAACACCAGGTATTTGCTTGAGTGCTTTGGTAGCCTCTAGATCTAGTGGATGGCGAAAAGAGTCGGCTTTGAGACCAATGAGCTGAGTCTTTAACAAGGACATGGCGAAGCAAGCTGGAAAAACGTCATTGTGTGGAGCCGAATGTTATCAGCCCCACAAGCTCTAGTATAACGACAACAAAAAAACTATGTGAGAATGGATTCTTCAGGATGAGTAGTCTTCGGAACTAAGTCTGTTTCCGATTGAGCAGTCGGTGCGACATAAATACGCCGAATTTTTGCTCCTAACTGTTGCAGTTTTGTATCAAGTCGATCATAACCGCGATCAAGGTGACGCAATCCTTGAATTGTGGTTTGCCCATCTGCTGCCAGTCCAGCCAATACTAAGGCGGCGGCTGCCCTTAGGTCAGTCGCTAGTACAGGTGCACCTGACAAAAGAGGAACTCCGCGAACAAAGGCAGTGTTGCCTTTGACTCGAATGTCTGCTCCTAAACGATTCAACTCCGAGGCATGACGCAAACGATTCTCAAACACAGACTCGTTAATCAAGCTGTCACCCTCAGCCAAACTCAGCAAAGCCATAAACGGCGCTTGCATGTCTGTAGGAAAACCTGGATAGGGCAAAGTTTCTATATCCGCTGCTCTAAAGGTGTCTGCTCTCAGGATTTGCAAGCAGTTAGGGGAGTCTTCAATCACTGGCACTCCGATATCTCTGAGCTTAGCGATAATCGGCGTTAAGTGATCTGGCACCACTGGCGAGAGAGTCAGTTCTGAGCGAGTGATTGCCCCTGCTACTAAAAATGTTCCTGCCTCAATGCGATCAGGAATGATGGTGTAGTCAGTAGAATGCAGCTTAGGGACTCCATCAATTATGATTGTGCTCGTCCCTGCACCCCTAATCTTGGCTCCCATTGCAATGCAGAAGTTTGCCAAATCAACAACTTCTGGCTCGCGTGCAGCATTTTCAATTATGGTTTCGCCCTCTGCAAGGGTAGCCGCCATCATCAAGTTCTCTGTGGCTCCTACACTAGCAATATCCAGGTAAATCTTCGCACCTTTCAACCTACCGCTTCTGCCAGGAACATAAGCATGACATATCCCATGCTCAATCTGCACTTCGGCTCCCATTGCTTGCAGTCCTCGGACATGCAGGTCAACTGGTCTTGCTCCAATTGCACAACCACCTGGTAAAGGCATTTGTGCAACTCCAAGACGAGCCAGAATTGCGCCAATAGCAAAAAAACTTGCCCTTAATTGAGTAACCAATTCATAGGGAGCTTTGGATGTTTTAATTTCACTAGCATTAACGTCTATGATGTCATCTTGTCGCTGCAACTTCACACCCAAAGCCGACAAAACCTGACCCATCCGCTCCACGTCGGCCAATAATGGCACGTTGCGGATGCGACAATCGCCTGAACAAAGCAACGCTCCAGCCATGATTACCAGTGCTGAATTTTTTGCTCCGCTGATTTTTACATGACCTTGCAAAGGATGCCCACCCCATATTTGCAGAACTGAGGAGTCTGCTGCAGGTAAAGATTTGGCATCTGGTAAGCTGCAAGAAGGATTAATAAGCCTACCTCCAGAATAGAAGAGTAATTTATTTAAAATTAAAGTTTGGTTTAGATTCTACCGGAAAAATCCCATTTGTCCACAATTATTACAATATTACATCAGCTTTTCTTTACGTGCCTCCACCTAACGTTTAATTAGAGCTTGACAAAATTAAATATTTCAGTAATAATATGAAATGCCTAATAAACAAAAACACCAGCGGAACTGGCGGAATTGGCAGACGCGCTAGATTCAGGTTCTAGTGCCGCAAGGCTTCCGGGTTCAAGTCCCGGGTTCCGCACTTTATATAAATGTTGACCAGCTTACAAAATCCCTTAGTCAAACAAATTCGCAAACTCCACTCCGCTAAAGAGCGACATAAGCAGCAGCTTTTCTTACTAGAAGGAACACACCTATTAGAAGAAGCTTGTGCGGTCAATTATCCGTTAGCAACCGTATGTTGTACCCCACAATGGCAAACAAATCATTCCATCTTATGGGAACAAGCAATAGCACGAAGCGAACGGGTAGAAATTGTCAGTGAAGAAGTCTTAAGTGCGATCGCCACAACAGTACAACCAGATGGTGTTGTTGCAACAGCACAACGAAACCCTTCTTTCAAAGAAGTGCCATTTACAGGCATAGTACTAGTTTTAGAAACAGTGCAAGATCCCGGCAATCTCGGTACAATCATTCGTACTGCAACCGCAGCTAGTGCATCCGGATTATGGCTGAGTGCAGATAGTGCAGATTTGGACAATCCGAAAGTTTTACGTGCTTCCGCAGGACAGTGGTTTCGGTTACCAATGACAGTCAGTTCCGATTTAAAAACCACAGTACAGGCAGCCAAACAGGCAGGAATGCAGATAGTAGCAACCGCACCCAGCGCAACTTTAACTTATTGGCAAGTAGACTGGAGCAAACCAAGTTTAATTTTATTAGGTAATGAAGGTGCAGGTTTATCAGCAGAGCTAATGACCCTTGCTGATTTGCAAGTCAAAATTCCCACAGACCCAGAAGTGGAGTCTTTAAACGTGGCGATCTCCGCCGCTTTAATGTTGTACGAAGCTAAACGGCAAAGATCACTTCGCTAAAAGCTAAATGTGATGAATCAAATAGGACTGCTATTAAGTAAGAATTTATGCATGGGGATCAAAGCTGCTCCTATCGTTCTCAAAACAAGCAAGCGTTAAGAATTCTCTCAAAACGGTAAAATTTTGCAATCACTTAGTTATAACTGTGGAAAAATAATATTTAATGAGTTTATTGAGAGAGGTTATTGAGAGCAAATCTTTTTTTGTAACCTTTTGTTCTCTTTATTCTCAATAAATGCACTCTAAAGCACTCTAAAGCACTGCAGCTTTTCATTTAAATAACTGTATGATTATCCTTCTTAGATGTGAGGTAAGTAACACTCATAGCTTGTAAGGATAAAACGAGCTTAATTGAGTGCGCACTTAATTTAGTGTGGTCTGGTCAAGACTTACTAACAATTGGAGGGTATAAAATGGCAAATTCTAATAATCTAGTTACTAACTTGTGGCAAAACTTACAACGCAATTCTGTAAGTTGGGGGGCTTTGACACTATGGATATTGGGGTTAGTTGTAGTGTTAATAATGATGACAAAGTTTGCTAACGCTTAATACTACTTCAACAGTTCTGTACAACAGTAAGATAGCACCCAGTAAACAGTTATTCAGTAGAACTGTTTACTGTTTACTATTTATTGCTGCAGAAGACCTACATATGTTAGAAGAGAGTTTGCTTTGCGGGTACGCCACTCTTCTACTAGTTTGTGTACTTGAGTTGCAGACATTCGCCGCATCATTGCTTCATAAAGATATGCAGCATGAGCTGTTTCATCTTTGGCAATACTCAACATTCCTATCTTGAGCCTGCGAGCAATGGGATCGTCTTCAGGTAAGACATTCGCCATTCTGGCAAAGTCAACACTTGCATCTAACTCTAATATATACGTGCTACCCATAAATACATTCCAATCAATGGAATGAGATGTTAGCTGTTCTGGAGAATAGCCTTGGAAGTAATCTGCTAATAATGAGCTACGCTGTTGTTGTGATTGATGAACGTCTGTTGTAGTAGAGGAATTTTTGCAATCTCTAACTGTTTTATTAAGCTGTTTCAAGGCGTGAGCAAAAATTTTCCCGTGCTTTGCTTCGTCAGTAGCGTGTGTTGCCAATCTTTTTGCAAGCCAAATATCACCTTCTGTTGCTGCACGATCGCCAAGTGCTGCCAAAAAAGGAGCAGAATCAGACTCTACGAGTTCGAATGTCGCGAGAATATTGGGGCGAGTTTTGGGATCGCGGATTTGAGCCGCAAAATAATACGCAACTGCACCAGAACCTGCCAAGTGCTTGACATAAGTCAACAAGTCCATCTGCGATTCCTAGTGACTATGAGGAGTTTACATTGTTCATACTAATGATGATTGTGATTCAAGCTGCTTGATATGATACAGTGCGTCTGTGTTCGCAGAAGTTTTGCTAAACCAATTCACACTTTCACCTGACGACGCTTAATAGGATTCATCCAGATTTCTAAACGACTAAACGCTTGGGAGGACAGCAGTGTGAGGCATAAGTAAATCACAGCAACAGTTCCATAAATTTCAAATGCCCGATAGTTTTCTGCGACGATCAGCTGTCCATTGCGGAACAATTCTTGAAATCCGATGATTGTCACTAAACTTGTATCCTTCAACATCGCGATAAACTCATTGCCTAAAGGAGGAAGCATTCGCCGCAAAGCTTGAGGAAAAATCACATAGCGCATTGTTTGCGTGGAACTTAAACCTAAGGCTTGTGCAGCTTCTGACTGACCTACTTCAATAGATTGAATCCCAGCACGGATAATTTCTGCAAGATAAGCAGCACTATTCAAACTTAAGGCAAGAACAGCGGCAACAAACCTTTCAATCGAGAAAGTAAAACCAAGTTCTTGGGCTAAAGCCGGGATGCCAAAGTAAACCATAAAAATCTGCACTAGCAACGGCGTGCCTCGAAAAAAATCTATGTACACCCTAGCCACCCAACTGATAAGTTTAACTTTAGAAAGGCGTGCAATTCCTAGTAATGAACCTCCAGTTAAACCCAGTATCATCGAAAGTACTGTTAATTGCAGAGTCACCAATGCTCCGCGCAGTAAAGTAGGCAACGACTGTAAAATGACCCCAATTGAGGTGAATATCAAAGGTCTACCAACTTGGTTAGCTTCTTGCTGAAATGGGAGTTTTTCTGGTAGTTGGGGTGGCTTAGCCTTAAACCATTTTTCATAAATTTGGGTATAGGTACCATTTTCTAGCACTTTTGTTAACCCTTGGTTTATGAGTGCTAGGTTAGGTGAATTTTTAGTGGTAGCGATACCATAAAACTCCTCTGTCAGAAGTGGCTGCACCAATTTAATTCCTTGAAGGTTACCCGTATTCATTGCGTATAAGGTTACTGGTGCATCACTAATGACCGCATCTACATTTCTGTTGATCAATTCCTGAAGTGCTAAAGGTGTAGAATCAAAACTGCGAATTTGTACGCCAGGAATAGTTTTAGCCTTGAGAAAACCAGTTGTACCAAGTTGTACTGCAATTTTTTTATTTTTGAGACTCTCAAAACCAGTAATATCTTGATTGTCATCACGGATTGCGATCGCCAAACCCGATTTAAAATAAGGGCGTGAGAAGGAAACAGCTTTAGCTCGTTCTTCTGTGATAGTAATCGAACTAATGGCTGCATCTATAGTTTTCGCTTGTAATGCTGGAATAATGCCATCAAAAGGGATACTTTGAAAATTGGGTTTAAACCCAGCTGCATTGGCGATCGCATTCATCAAATCAATTGAAAAACCTTGTAACTGATTCCCTTGTCCTAGAAACTCAAAAGGTGGATACGCGGGTTCAGTTGCTACCTTTAGCGTTTTTTCAACACCAGCAGCACTATGATGAGTATTACAACCACCTAGAAACAGCAAACAGCACAAAGCAATAGCTAAACTAACGCGTAACCAACGGATAATATACAACCTCGCCATATAATATTCTCTCTTCTTCTTTTATTTCTCTTTTGCACCTGAGCAGTTTGTTAACTATCAACGTTTTATAATTCGGTGTGAAAATTGTTTTGTATTAATCCTTATTGCAGAATAAAAATTAAGAAAAAATTAAAATTAACTTACACTTTAAATGCATAGCTCTAACCCTGCCATAATCTTTGAAAACATTGAAAAAAACTTTGGTTCTCTCAAAGTTCTTAAAGGAATCAGTGGTGAAATCAACCGTGGCGAAGTCGTTGCAGTCATTGGTTCTTCTGGGTGTGGTAAAAGTACTCTACTACGCTGCTTCAACCGTTTAGAAACCATTAATGGTGGCCGTTTGGTCGTCAACGATATTCCTCTACACCAACGTAAATTCAGTAGTCAGCAACTACGGCAGTTACGGACACAGGTGGGCATGGTATTCCAGCAATTTAACCTGTTTCCACATCTGAGTGTGCTAGACAATCTCACGCTTGCTCAGCAAAAAGTCCTAGGCAAATCTCTACAAGAAAGTGTACAAATGGCAGAGTTTTATCTAGACAAAGTGGGAGTATTTGACAAAGCACGTGCTTACCCCGAACAACTTTCCGGTGGACAAAAGCAACGAGTAGCCATTGCCCGCAGCCTATGCATGAACCCTCAAATCATGTTATTTGATGAGCCAACTAGCGCCCTAGATCCAGAGCTTGTAGGTGAAGTATTGCATGTGATGCAGAAATTGGCAACAGAGGGGATGACAATGGTTGTTGTCACCCATGAGATGCAATTTGCTCGTGAAGTCGCCAATCGGGTGATATTTATGGACAACGGAATTGTGGCAGAACAAGGTCCAGCTTATGAGGTTCTCTCACACCCTCAAAGCGATCGCCTACGTGCCTTTCTCAGTCGTCTCAACATTTATTAATTCGACATTAAACACAGCAGCAAATGACTGTGCAATGCGATTGCGAACTTCGTTTGTAGTGATGCTAGGAATCCATTGAGCTAAACTACCTACAGGTTTGTCAGCAATGCCGCAGGGTACAATCCGTTCAAATCCTGTCATATCGGGGCAAACGTTGAGTGCAAAGCCGTGCATGGTAATCCAACGACTGACTTTTATACCAATAGCAGCAACTTTACACCCCTCCAACCAAACACCTGTAAAAGGTGGAATACGCTCTCCCTGTAAACCATAGGATTTTAGTGTGTTAATCAGAACTTCTTCTAGTTGTCGCAAATACCAATGAAGGTCTTGGCGATAACGTCGTAGATTCAAAATTGGATACCCCACTATTTGACCAGGACAATGGTAAGTGACTTCCCCACCTCGTTCAATTTTGAACACATCATACTCACTTTGCTCAGGATCAAATTTTAGAAATGCTGGGTTGCTTCCCTGCTTCAAAGTATAGACAGGTGGATGCTCTAGCAAGATCAATACATCATTGAGGCTGGGGTTGTTGACGCGTTCAGCAAGTAGCGATTGTTGCCATGTAAGAGCCTCTTGGTACTTCACTACTCCTTGGTTATATAGCAAAACTTGGTGTTGATGCGAAGAAGTATTAAGAAGCATGCAAAGAACTTTAAAATTGAATGTAGTGTAGGATACAAGTAATTCATGAGCAAATGTCAAGCTATGCAAAGGATTCTAAAGGAAAATCAAAGGAGTTGGTTTTACAAAATACAAAGTGCTAGTTTGAATATATAAATTCAATGGTGTTGGGAGGAATTCTCTGCAATAACCATCGTGCCAAAAACATAGAAACCAATGCACGCTGCAATGACGCCTAACTAGTTGTTTTGATGAAATACCAGATACACTTCTAAGAGGATGTGTTTTCTCTATGAAAAGAGAGCTGAGTCTAATTCTGGAGAAGAAAAAAGCTAACGATGTCTGCATGAGTATGCAATTATCGTGTCAGGGGCATCTTAGCTGGAGAGAACTCTTAAGTGAAAAAGCTCAGTTTCAGGGCGTTTAGGGTAGGCAGACCAGTAGTCTGTTCAGATTAGTTTCTTATTTTTTCTGGCAGCTGAGAATGACCTAAACACAACTCCTTTCTTCCAAACGAAATACGATAATTTAAACATTGAGCGGGAGAGTTTACATGAAGCTTGTCATCCACGGCAAAAATATTGAAATCACCGATGCAATCCGCGAGTATGTGCAGCAAAAAATTGAGAAGGCGGTGAATCATTTTCAAAACATCACAAATGAGGTGGATGTGCATCTGAGCGTAGCTCGCAACCCCCGGATTAATCCTAAGCAGGCGGCAGAAGTGACTATTTATGCCAATGGCAATGTTATCCGTGCTGAGGAAAGTAGCGAGAACCTCTATGCCAGTATAGACCTAGTTGCAGATAAAATAGCTCGTCAACTACGTAAATATAAAGAACGGCTTCACGAGAAGAAAACTCAAGCCCAACCAACATTCGAAGGTGTTGTCCCACAAGAAGTGGTCACAGATTTAATTGGCGATCGCACTCCCGAACTCCCCAACGAAGTCGTGCGCACCAAATATTTTGCTATGCCACCGATGACCATTGCCGAAGCCCTAGAACAGCTGCAACTGGTGGGACATGATTTTTATATGTTCCGCAATCGTGACACTGGTGAGATTAACGTCATTTACGAACGTAACCACGGTGGCTATGGTGTCATTCTGCCTCGCAACGGGAATGGTCATACAAATGGCAACGGCAAAGCAGAACACCATAATATTGTCATGCCGGAAAAGTCCTATCAAAACCATAAGTAGTGGTTCATCGCATTACATTGTGAGGGGTGGTGAGAGTTTGTCATAAGCACAAAGCGTGCTGACTACGAACCCCGCAAAACTCATACAACGGGAGCAACCCCTAAATGGGATCAGTAGTGCGTTCGCTTCGCGAACGCACTACAAAATAAATATGCCAAATTAGGATGCTCCCAATGCAACAGACCAGTAGTGGTCTATCACATTCACTGTGAGGGGTGATGAAAGTTTGTAATAAGCACTTTAGTGCTGGAAAGTGAGCACTGTTTCAACTAACACTAAGCTGTTGCAGGGTTTTTAGTGCTTCTTCGACATGACCTTTGAAGTTAAACATCGAGTCGAAGATGTAGCGCACAACTCCCTGCTGGTCTATCACATAAGTGATGCGACCCGGAATTAAACCAAACGCTGTGGTCGCTCCATAGAGCTTTCGCACTTGGTTCCCTGTGTCACTTAAAAGGGTAAATGGCAGCTGATACTTAGCTGCAAATTTTTGATGAGATTCTGGTGAGTCGCCACTCACACCGATAACTTCTGCGCCAGTTGTTTTAAACACTTCATATTGATCGCGAAAAGCACAAGATTCAGCGGTGCATCCAGGAGTGTCGTCCTTCGGGTAAAAGTAGAGGACGACTGCTTTGCCGCGAAAATCTCTCAGACTAACTGGTGAGTTGCTTTGTGAAGTTAATGTAAAGTCGGGAGCCGTATCTCCAACCTTAATTGCCATTTTTTTATCCTCAATTAAACTGTTATTGTATGGGTGGTATTTAACTATCAAA
>Ga0070738_10005692_pt1 | contig 13643 bp, 10 predicted proteins | sample Coa_R2_2_FD_66446 | JGI IMG/M metagenome (GOLD analysis project Ga0070738, IMG submission 66446) | Surface soil microbial communities from Centralia Pennsylvania, which are recovering from an underground coalmine fire - Coalmine... | ecosystem: Environmental > Terrestrial > Soil > Unclassified ... | reverse complement strand
ATCACCAGTTCCACCTATGGCAGCGCGACGTTTACCTACAATCGCTTCGATAACTACGTGCAGCCTGAGGCCGGGGATGTCTACATTGTGTGGGGCAAACTCTCCTTGCTGGATACCGCCAACGAGACCTTCTACGACAGTTCGACGGGCACGCTCTACCTGTGGACCCCCAATGGCGACGATCCCTCCAACCACACGATCGAGGCCAAACATCGCCAGCACGCCTTTGATCTGAGCGGACGTTCGGCGATCACGATTGAGAATCTCTCGATCATCGGTGCGGATGTGATTACGGATAACAATTCGACCGGCAATATCCTCAACAATATTCAGGCGTCCTACCTGACCAACGCCCTGAATATTACGGGCAGCCCCTGGTCCTTCCGTCAGGGCGACTCGGGCATCGTCTTCAATGGCTCCAACAATACGTTGACCAATAGCACGATCGCCTTCAGTTCGGCCAATGGCGTGACCCTGAACGGCAGCAATCACACGGTTTCCAACAACTTCATTCACGATACCGACTATGCCGGCACCGATTCTGCGACGATTACTACCGGCTATATCGGCTCCTCCGGGGCGTCCAGCGGGCACTTGATCCAGTACAACACCCTCTACAACAGCGCTCGCTCGATCCTGCTGCATCGCAATTCTGGCAACCTTCAGATTCTCCACAACGATATGTTCAGTGCGGGCCTGCAGGTGAAAGATCTGGGCATCACCTATACCTATGGCTCCGATGGTCAGGGCACCGTTATCGCCTACAACCGCGTCCATGATAACTATTCTTCGGGCTACCGCTCTGGCATCTACCTGGACAATGGCTCACAGAATTACATTGTCCATCATAATGTCGTCTGGAACTCAGGCAATGCGCTCACGCTCAATACGCCAAGTATCAACAATAAAGTGTATAATAACACGTTAGTTGGACAGGACAACAGTGTGCGCGCCTCACCTGCCTATGGCGACATGACGGGAACGGAACTGAAGAATAACATCCTCACCAGCACGCTGGATGGCATCAGCAGCAGCGTCGCACAGGAAAACAACCTGTATCAGGGGACCGATCCGCTTTTCACCAATCCCGGGAACAATGACTATACCTTGCAGAGTGGCTCTCCCGCCATCGATGCCGGACAGGTCATTTCTCCTTACACTGATGGCTATGTTGGCAACGCACCAGATGAGGGCGCCTACGAGTATGGCGCTGGACAATGGTATGCAGGTGCCTAGTCGATCATCCCAGAGCTGTTTTGTTCATTTTTAGCACGGCCGATCGCTATCCTGTGTTCAGATGCATGAAAGCGTTTTCATAGACGGTGATCGAGTAGCATGGCAATCTGGCCTATCTCATCAATGATGGGCCAGGTGTCAACGCTGCACATACCCCTGAAAGGGAAACAATGGTAGCTGTTCGCCAGAGCAGAGAACAGCTATCATTCCCCGAACAATGGAGTTCGTCCCGTTCATTGTCGAATAGTCAATTGATACTCGAAGGCCATTTTGGCCGATCCAGGGAAGGAGACATGTTGTGGAGAAACACAACACACTGTATCGTATGCTTCTACAGCGCGGTTCAATTGCAGCACTGGTGCTGCTCTGTATCGCCTCGCTCATGCTTACCCATCCCGACAAAGCGCATGCTAGCGGCAACAACTACTACGTCGCGACCAACGGCTCGAACAACAATCCCGGCACGCTTAGCCAGCCTTTCGCGACCATTCAGAAATGCGCCTCGATCGCCGTCGCGGGCGACACGTGCTACATCCGTGGTGGCACCTACCGCGAGACGGTCACCCCGACCAATTCTGGCACCGGCTCGTCACCCGTTACCTTTACGTCCTATAACGGCGAGAGCGTGACGGTCTCCGGCCTGGACCGGGTCGGCGGCTGGACCAATTACAGTGGCTCGATCTATCGGACGAGCTCCATGAACTGGGATCTGGGGCTGGGCAATAACCAGATCTTCGTCGATGGCAGGATGGTCAATGAGGCCATGTGGCCTAATATGAGCGCCACCGCGGATCCCTCGCATCCCACTCTGGCCACCATCAGCAGCGGCTCCTTTACCGGCAGCGGCACCAGCGCGGTCGGCACGCTGAACGATAGTAATATTCCCAATGGGCTGACAGGCGCGCAGATCAATGCCGCCCTGGCCGGCGGCTACCTGATGCAAACCGGCACCATCACCAGTTCCACCTATGGCAGCGCGACGTTTACCTACAATCGCTTCGATACCTATGTGCAGCCTGATGCCGGCGATGTCTACATTGTGTGGGGCAAACTCTCGTTGCTGGATACCGCCAACGAGACCTTCTACGACAGTTCGACGAAAAAACTGTATCTGTGGACCCCAAATAGTGACAATCCCTCCAACCACACGATCGAGGCCAAACATCGCCAGCACGCCTTTAACTTGAACGGACGCTCGGCCATCACGATCGAGAACCTCTCGATTATCGGCGCAGATGTGATTACGGATAGCAATTCGACCGGCAATATCCTCAACAACATCCAGGGCTCCTACCTGACTCACGCTCTGAATATTACAGGCAGCCCCTGGTCCTTCCGCCAGGGCGATTCAGGCATCGTCTTCAATGGCTCCAACAATACGTTGACTAACAGCACGATCGCGTACAGTTCGGCCAACGGCGTGACCCTGAACGGCAGCAACCACACGGTTTCTAACAATTTCATTCACGATACTGACTATGCCGGAACCGATTCTGCGACGATTACCACCGGCTATATCGGCTCCTCCGGGGCGTCCACGGGCCATTTGATCCAGTACAACACGCTCTATAACAGTGCTCGCTCGATCCTGCTCCACCGCAATTCCGGCAACCTGCGCATTCTCTACAACGATATGTTCAGTGCCGGCTTGCAGGTGAAAGATCTGGGTATCACCTATACCTATGACACCGATGGTCAGGGCACGGTCATCGCCTACAATCTCGTCCACGACAACTATTCTTCAGGCTACCGTTCCGGCATCTACCTGGACAATGGCTCGCACAACTTTATTGTCCACCACAATGTGGTCTGGAACTCGGGCCATGCGCTCACGCTCAATACGCCGAGTCTCAACAATAAAGTGTATAACAATACCCTCGTAGGACAGGACAGCAGCGTGCGCGCCTCGCCGGCCGGTGGCGACATGACGGGAACAGAACTGAAGAATAACATCTTCACCAGCATCCTGGATGGAGTCAGCAGCAGCGTCGTGCAGCAAAATAACCTGTACCAGGGCACCGATCCGCTCTTCACCAATCCTGGGAACAATGACTACACCTTGCAGAGTGGCTCTCCCGCCATCGATGCCGGACAGGTCATTTCACCCTATACCGATGGCTATGTTGGAAGTGCACCAGATGAGGGCGCCTACGAGTACGGCGCACCACAGTGGTACGCAGGTGCCTAGCTCTTAAGCACATCGAGATCAATTTTTCGCGATCCAACTCCACAGAGTCAAAGCGGCCCTCGCTCCGAAAGGGGCGAGGGCCGCTTGCCCACCACAACATGTGGCTACGTATGACACCTTGAGCTTATGACGAGAGCACCTGGCTGGCGATGGTCGTATCAACCACCCTGGACCAATCTGGCTCGTTCTGGATAACACCGGCCTGATGCAACCGCTTACTCTGGTCGGCCACATCCGCAATATAGTCGCTGGTCGGTGCATGCAGGAGATACTCGCGACGATTAAAGGTCAACTCGGCAACACTCGACGAGAGCTTGTTCTGCTGCACAAAGAGATTCACGGCCTCGCTGTGATGAGCCTTCACGTAGTCCAGCGCCTGCTTATACGCCTTGAGAAATTGCTTGAGCGTATCGGGATACTTCTCGATATAGTCTGCGCGCCCAAAAATCGCGACGTAGTTCTGGATATAGCGCTCTCCATCCACCAGGGCAATAGCCTCCTTCGAGAGCTGGGCATTCGCATAAAACGGATCCCAGGTCTGCCAGGCATCAATCGCGCCGGTGACCAGTGCCGACTGCCCCTCGTTATTTTCAAGCTTGAGCCACTGTACCTCGCTGTCCTTGATGCTCGCTTCCTGCAAAGCGCGCAGCACAAAAACATTGTTCCGACCAGTAGGTGTACCAATCTTCTTACCCTTCAGGTCGGCGATACTCTTGATTGAAGAGTTTGGACGGACCAGGATGGCATGCGTTTTTGGACTGTGCTCAACCAGTGCAAGGATACGAATAGGCTGGTTTGAGGCAATCGCACCGATCGGCGTTCCACCCATACCCAGATCAACCGAGCCGCCAGCAATGGCCTCAGAGATCGGGTCAAGTGAGAGCAAACGGCGATACTGGATCGAGGTCGACGAGCCTAGCACCTTCTCCAGGAGCTTCTGTTGCTGTAATACAAAGACAGCAATATAGGGAGGCTGGAAGGCCAGACGCAGCGTCGGTGCGGCAGCAGGGCCGCTCGCGCCGGCCCCCTGCGACGACCCACAGGCAGCCGGCAGCAGGGCAAATGCTCCCGTTGCAGCCAGCGCCAGAGCACGTCGACGTGAAAAACGTTGCCCTGTGAGAGACAAGAAAATGTCATGCGGACGTTCAGATAGAGACGACATAAATGCGCTCCTTCCATGATTATAAATACAAGATCATCGATTAGGAACTGAAGAATGAGCGGTAGAACCGAGGCCAAACGCAGTAAGCAACTCGCTGCGATAGGCGGCAAAGCGTTCACTCGTGCGTTCGCGCGGGTAGGGCAGGTCGATTTCAAGCACACGTGCGACATGGCCAGGTCGCGGCGTCATCACCACGACCCGCTGACTCAGCGCAAGCGCCTCGTCGATATCATGGGTGACCAGGAGCGTCGTCATACGCCGCGTCAACCAGATCTCCTCTAGAGCATCCTGCAGGCGCATCCGCGTGAAGGCATCCAACGCACCAAAAGGTTCATCTAACAACAAGACATCAGGTTGAGGAGCCAGGGCGCGGGCAATAGCTGCCCGTTGGGCCATCCCACCAGAGAGCTGATAGGGATATGCCTGCTCAAAACCGCTTAAACCAACCAGCTCGATCAATTCATGCACCTGTTCCTTGCGTCGTTGCGCAGGTGTGCGCAAACCAAAACCGATGTTGGCGGAGACTGTGAGCCAGGGAAAAAGGCGGGGCTCCTGAAAAATGATGCCCCGCGAGGTATCCTGCCCCGTAATTGCGACGCCGTCGGCCAATACCTCCCCGCTATAGCCGGCATCCAGGCCAGCAATGGCGCGCAAGATCGTCGATTTGCCACACCCGGAAGGGCCAACCAGGGCCACAAACTCACCGGGCTCAGCTCGCAGGTTGACATCCGCGACGGCCTGGACAAAACCAGCATCATTGCGAAAACGCCGGCCGAAATGGCGTAGCTCAACGGTTCGACTCATTGTCTATCCTCCTGTATACGTATCGCGCCAGCGCAACAACCGCGACTCCAACGCCCGCACCAGCAAGTCTACCAGTTTGCCAACGCAAGCGAATACGAGAATGCTACACAGAACGATATCCACACGCACAAACTCGCGCCCTTCCGATAGGAGATAGCCGAGACCCTGGCTCGCTCCAAGCAGCTCCGCCAGAACCAACGCTAACCACGCCACCGCCAGCGCATAGCGAACGCCGGTGAGCACCTCGGAGAACGCCGCCGGTAAAATGACGCGGAGCAAGAGCTCGCGCTGTGTGAGTTGATAGACCTTGCCCACTTCGATCAGCTTGCGATCAACGTTACGTATCCCAGCAAAGGTGTTGATATAGATGGGGAAAAAGCTGGCCAGGGCAATCAACGTAATCTTCGGTGGTTCGTCCAGGCCCAACCAGAGCACCAGCAGGGGCGAGAGCGCTAGAAAAGGAATGGTGCGCAACATCTGGACCGTTGTATCAAGCGTCCGCTCTGCCAGGCGTGAGAGCCCTACCAGCGACCCCAGGATTAATCCGAGGCTCCCGCCTATCAAGAAGCCAACCAGCCAGCGACTGGCGCTGGCCAGCAGATCCGCGCCCAGCTCACCACTCAGGACCAACTGCCAGAACGTCGCCAGGACCGTGGTGGGGGCTGGCAACAAGTTGACATCAATCCAGCCATTGACTGCGGCAAGCTGCCAGAGGAACAGCAGGATCGCAGGCAGCAGCAGTCCCAGCAGACTTCTACGCAGCGCGAGCGAGAGGCGGTCGAAGATGTGTTCGCGTTTCACTGTTTTTCGTTCTGGCGCCCGAGCCTCCCCGTACTGCGACACGCCTACAGCGGGAGGCTGAAACAGCGTCTCATCCGGAACGCTCATAGTGCCTCCCCACTGCCAACAGAGAGTGGGGACGAGATAAGATGCGGAATGACCTCCTTGCCCAGCAATTGCAGCGAGCGCAACGAATCCTCGTGGCGCATCCCGGCGGCATAGACCTGGCACATGATCTCTTCATAATCGAACTCGCGCTGCCACCCTCGCAATTGAGCGATGACCTGCTCGGGCGTGCCAATTACAGCATTGAGGCGTCCCAGCAATTCACCATACTCGGCAGTGTCGGTACGGCCATCCCAGTCAATATTGCAATCGTATTTCGCGTAACGCGTAATGGTCTGCCGCGTCTGCTCGCGAGCCTCCTGCTCGGTCTCGGCAACGTAGACAAAACGCAAAATAGAGACAAAGCCCGGCTTCCCAGCCAGTGTACTGCGATAGCGCGTGACCATATCATAGTGGCGAGCGAGCGGGCCTACACGCGGAATAAGCAGGCCGTACCCGCATTGGCCTGCCAGTTCCGGAGTGGCGCTGCCGGCAGCCAACCAGATCAGCTGGTGCGCTGGCTGGAGCGGGGCAGGCTGAATCTCGACGTCGTGGTACTGGTAGTAGGCCCCGGCGAAATCTACGCGCCCGGTCGTAAACGCCTGACGCAAGATCTCGGCGATCTCCAGCGTCCGAGCCGTCTTTTGCTCGATGGGAATCCCGAAACGGCTGAACTCGGCTGGCTTATTGACCGCCCCAGAACCCAGCCCCAGACGCACGCGTCCACCTGATAGTACATCCAACAGTGCGGCATCTTCCGCAAGACGCAATGGCTGATAATGCGGGGCTTCCACAATTGCTGTTCCCAGGCCGAGCGTGTGCGTCAAGGCACTGATACGCGACAGAAAAAGTAATGGAGAAGGCATTCGACCGTAGAGCTCAAAATGATGCTCCGCAAACCAGATAGCGTCAAATCCCACTGCCTCAGCGGCCAACGCCTGTTCTTCCACTTCATGATAGAGCTCAGGTAGGGGTTTCCCAGGCAAAATATCAAAATTATAGAACAGGGAGAATCGCATGCATGTACCTCCAGAGCCAGGTAACCCGTTCATAGGCAACCCACCAGTGCCACCAATACTGGTCCGTTCCCACAAACATCCTTCTTGCAAAGCAATCTTTGTTGATTTAGTATATCAACTTTGTAAATAATGGTAACGAATTGTCGTGTCACTTGTCAATACGCGCGGCCCATATTCATAAAAAATAGTGATTATGTATATAACCTACAGGAATGAATTACCATAGAGAGGATTTGGGCCTGGGCAGACGGCGATACAGGGTGCGTACCGGGGCCAGAAAACGAGAGAAACCTGCCTCCTGTTGAGAAGCCAGGAGGCAGGTTTCATATGGGGCGACGCTATAAAACGTGCAGGTTCGCCAAACGGCATCACACTTTGTAGCGATTGCGCGTGAGGAAGTAGAACTGAATAGCGGCCAGCACGCCCAGAATGAGCAGGATGACCACGGCATTATAGCCGCCCAGGCCGCCGCCCGGGGCAAAAGGAATATTCGGCTCGGTCTCATCCGGGAAACCCGGGATAGAGAAGAAGCCGAAGGCCGCGATATAGACGAACAAGCATGTCCCGAACACCAACCACATGCCCAGGCAGCCCAGGTTATTCTCGCCCACCACAGCGAACTCGCGCCGCGACACAGCGGTCCAGATGCTTGCCAGCACCAGAATGGACACGCAGAGCATCATTCCGACGAAGAATTGTCCGCTAGGGACTCCGGGCGAATCGGGTGCCGTATGCACGAGCAGGGCGCTAAATGCAATCACCGCAGTAATCACGCCGCCGCCAATAATGACGAGGTTGCGATTCGATTTCCAGGCCCAGACGGCCGCCATCAGCGCGGTGAAGAAACCCATGGTGACGATGGTATCGACCAGGTAGCCTGCATCCTGCGAAAAAGAGCAACTGCCCGGGATATCATAGGACTTGGAGCACGTCGTCAGGAACGAGCCCAGCCCGATAAAAGTCCAGGTATGCATCCAGGCGATGAGTGGGTAGACGATGAACCAGGCAAGGAGCAGGATCACACCCAGTTGTGCCAGACCAAGAGCGCCGATTGCATACAGGCCCGCCATTGTGCGCTTACGCACCGGGCGCATCAGATAATGCAGGCGCAATGCGAAAGCCCCGGCTGCCAGCAGGATCGCTGCGCCAAGGATGATACCCACGAAGAAATCGACCAATTTCTGGCCGAAGAATGGCCGATCTGGAGTCAGCTGCGCTCCCAGTCCAGAATCGGTCGTGTAGGTGTAGAAGACCATAAAGAGAATCAGGAGCATCACCGAGCCAACGATCATCCAACGGATCGCCGGTGTCGTGCCCAGGTCGCGCCGATCCGGGTTGCGCATCTCCTGCTTCGCCAGCGCGCTATAAAAAACCATAGCGGCTCCGACCGTCAGGAGCGTCAGACCGACCACCACAAAATCCACTGCTCCAGGTTGGAACCAGAGCACCTTGCCTCCCAGCAGCGGATTCCAGAGGGTACCGGCGGTTGGAAAATACTGATTGCAGGCGTGGTTTGTTGGCGTACAGCCCGTCGTCGTGGCCAATATCGTGATCGCCAGTCCCGCCACCGCCAGGATCCACCCAATAACAGTTAAGATGCCCGGTGGGATCAACGGCTTGGGATCGAAGAGCAGCATGATGACCTGGATGACGGCAAAACCGGCCAGGCAGACGAGCCCCAGGCTAAACGTGCCTGTCTCGAAGCCTTGCAGCGATGAGGCCGTGACCTGAATAAAGACGTAAGAAGGGAGCTGACCGATCAGGATAGCGGAAATGAAAAAGAAGCCGATCGCAAAAATCATTGCGCGCGCCCACGAGATCCGCTCGCCCCCTTCGCGTTGTTGTGCCTGTTGCATGAATAGCAATCCCTTTCGACATACTATCGGAATGCATGCGGCCTGGTGGCGTGACTCATGGGAGACCACGCCGCCAGGTAGCTACTGAACGATTGTCAACTGCGCGAGCATATCAGGATGGATGCGGCAGTAATAGAGGACCGCGTGACTCGGGTTAAAATCATAGGCCGCTTTCGTCACCGTGTAGGTAAATTTGCCGCCGGCCGGAATTGTGTTCGCGACGCTCCCTTTTGCTGAGTCAAAAATCTGTGGCGCAGCCTGAGGGGTCGCCGTGTTTGTGCCGGTGATGGCCGTTACCGTGTGAGGTGTCGAAGAGTTATTTACCCAGGTGATCCGCGTCCCCACTTTGACCTTCAGATTGATGGGCGTAAAACAGGCCGTCTTACTGTTGCAGGCAGCTCCGTTCTTGCCGGGATCTTCAATCGTGATCGTGACCGGCTTGCCGCTCGCGTCCCCGGTCGCTAGCCCGAACTGGCCGGCATTCGCCAATGTGACTGCCGCCTGATACTGAGCCGGGTTGTTGGCCTGGAGGTAATCCGGCAGGCTGTCAAAGCCGTTTTTGATGCCTGTATATCCGTGCTGCTTGAGATAGGCTGGATCTGCTGAACGGATAAACGAGCGCAGATAGATGATATCGTTCGGCAGCAATGCGCCACCGTAATCCTGGCTCTTGGGAACGGCATTCGCGTTGGCCGGTTGATGCACCGCCTGTGGATTATAGACTCCCGCCGCAATGATGCGCGTTAGTTCATCGTCAGAGATCGCGCTTCCGTTCAACTGCGCGATTGTGTAGCCGTTGTAGGAGGCTGTGTCCATGACGATGTGGTTGTCTTTGATGGCGTAGCATTGGTCGACGCAGTTTTGCGCGTAGACCTGCTGCCCCTGCTCAACGGCGTATTGAAACTGCTGCTGCTGCGCCTGCGCCTGATTGTTTCCCTCGGTAATCCAGAACAGGGGGATCATCAGCGAAACCAGGGCGAGCATGATCAAGGAGCCGTAGCCTGTTTTTGTGACGGCGTTGGAGCGAGAATAAAATAAGTACAACAAGCCGCCAACAACAATCAGCAGCAGGATGACTCCTATTACGGCTTGTACATAATTTATCATAATACACACCTTTTGATTGCGCCTGAATATCTCTCGTCTCGCAGAGAGCCCACAGGCCGTATCACCTATTTCATTAGTCTTCGACTGTTCCGCTTGTCGTCTGTCTATGTTTGTTTGCAGGCCCGCCTGCGGCGGGCCAAAAAGGGACGAGGAATGAGGCGGGGGACACCCCCATGGGCGTTCACTTTAGCCAGTGAGGATCCTTACCCCGCTCTTTTTGTGCCGCCTGCGGCGGCACGAGAGAAGAAAAGAAGGAGTTGGGGGATACCCCCAAACCCCCACCAGGGAAACTTCGTCCCCCTGGACCCCCTAAAGGTAACGCTCATGGGGTGCCCAGCCGGTCCCCAGTTCTGATCCCACATGCGGAACAGAACGCTCCTGCGTTTAGCCGGTACATTGCACCGATGGTGCGGCAATAAGGCGCGTCGTATCGTCAGGACGCGGCACGTTCTGGTTGACAGCGCCAGTATTGACCAGCACATCTTCGCCCTGGAAGCTAATCTGGAAGCGATCCAGGCTCTTTGGTGCTGGCCCATCCAGAAACTCGCCGGTTACATTATAATGCGAACCGTGGCAGGGACATTTAAAGCTGACACAACTATCCTTGAACGGTACTGTACAGCCCAGGTGCACACATTTCTGATAGAGCGCAATCCAATAGGTGCCATCGCTATCTTTGACCACAGACTCAGAGCCCAACTGCTCCCCGAGAAGCGATCCCTTGAGCAGGAATGTGGTATCCGCCGAGAGGTGGATGACATAGGTACGCGCGACAGGCCGGTGGTAGACACCGGCGATCTCCGCCTGAAAATCGGATGGCTTGGCAGCCTTAAACTCACCCTTCTTCCCCACCGTCAGCGTCGAACCAAAGTCGCTGGTGACCCCCGGATAAAGCATATTTAATGCCCCGGCGACGGCGGCAGTCGTCGACAAACCCCAGACCGCGAGCATAGAACGGCGCAGGAAACGACGACGCGATAGGCGCTGCTGGGCAATCTCGGCCGCCTCGGCGCCACCACCGTGCAGAACCTCGTATTGCTGCGGTGTAATAGGTGGTGTATCAATACTCATACATTACCCTCTCGATTCTCTCCTACAGGTCAAAGTAGATGCGGCCACCGGGCTCCCAGAACCAGATCCACAACCAACCTGGACCACGGAAGAAACTACCGGCAAGCGTAATCACCGCCCAGAAGACCAGGAACATGGTGAAGGTGACAATGGCAACCTTTCGATCAGCATACGCCCGGCTGGGATTGCGATCGATGTACGGCAGCACAGCTAGCGCCGCCAACGTCAGGCCAGGCACCAGCACACCTGCGGTGGTCGGCTTGAAGTAGTGCAGCAATTCCTGCAAACCCAGGAAGTACCAGGGCGCCTTGGCAGGGTTCGGCGTCGTGTTTGGCGTCGCCGGGGCCTGCAATGGCGCATCGATCTTGAGCGACAACAACGTAATCATTACCGTCAGAGCCGTCGCTGCAAAAAATTCGCGCACCAGCAGATGAGGCCAGACAAAGACCGAATCCTCCAGCGGCTTCTCTACACGCGTGATCGCTTCCTGCTTCACCACTGCCAGCGTACGGTAGCGCCGCTGCGTCGCCGCAGACTGCGTTTGTACTCGTGGCTCTTTCTGTTCAATCGACATAAAGACATCCTCTCATAAGACCGTAGCGTCCTGGCACAGCCCGCATTAGCGAGCCGCACCAGCCAGTGCACGCTCGCGCTCAGCCTGTGCTTCCAGCTCACGACGTGAGGGTGGAGGAGGACCAGCTTCGCCGCCATCCTTACGGATGCGCCAGAAGTGGACCGCCATCAGGATCGCGCCCGCCAATGGCAATAAAATGACGTGACCAACATAGAAACGAATCAACGTTGCCTGACCAACTGCTCCGCCTCCAACCAGGACCTTGTAGACGGTCCCGCCCAGCAACGGCGCATATGGGGCCAGGTTGGTACCGACCGTAATAGCCCAGATCGCGATCTGGTCCCATGGCAGCAGATAGCCGGTAAAACTCAAGAAGAGCGTGACAAAGAAGAGCAATACACCCACCACCCAGTTAAACTCGCGTGGCGGCTTGTACGCACCATGATAAAAGACACGGATCATATGCAAGGTCACAGAGACCACCATCAAGTGGGCAGCCCAGCGGTGCATGTTGCGTACCAGGTGACCAAATGAAACGGCACTACTTAACTGGTTGATGTTTTGATAGGCCACATTCGTATCAGGCACATAATAGAACATCAGAAAGACGCCAGTAATCGTTAAGAGCAAAAACAGAAAAAACGAGATACCGCCCATGCACCAGGTGTACGTAATTTTCATCGCCTGGCGGCTGACTTTAACGGGATGAAGATGCAGAAATACGTTCCCCATCATGACCAGCGACTGGTTCAGCGGGGTATCGGGATAGCCATGGCGAAAGATTGAACGCCAGACCTGACTCTCGACGATCTTCTGCGTTGCTACGTCGAGCAAGCTTTTATTCGTAGAGCTCACTGTGCCTCCTCACAAAGATCAACTATTGAAAATGCAGCCAGCAATACTGCTCGGGTACAGCTCATGAAAACACCCTGTCCTTCTCGGCCTCAGACCATCTTCGAATCAGGCATACCGCCTCTGCATCCACCGGCAACGCGCTTTCGCTCAGCTGGCTGAGCAGTATGACATTGTGATCATGTCAGATTGATGCTATCGCAAAAGTTTCTGGAATGTGCGGCTGATTATACCATATACGCGCCGGGACCGGTACTCTTCCTGCTGGCTGTGGTCGCAACCTGAGCACTGAGCATCTGATGGAAGAGGTAGAGAACTCTTGCACCCGCTACTTACAGATTATAATGGATTATGCTACTCCGATGGAAGAGGAATGGTCTGTTGTACCAGTCGACGCTCAATCCACTGGAGACGCCTGCTCCTAAGATACCGTGACTTCCGAGAGGTAACATCAGGTACATACCTGATTTTTACACGATTCGGACCTGATTTCCTCTGCATCAAAGCACGATGCCACCCGCTCCGGACAAGTTTGACGTTCCTCCAATAAGCCGTTACAATTATAGTACGAAGAGGAACGCAACTCCGTCTACCAAGAGATTTCTACGATGATGAATGCCGAGAAAGATTATGGGGAGATCATACGAGGCAACAAGCTGCTCAAACGGCTCCTCGGGCTCCCCATCTTCTATAAAATATTACTTGCCAATAGTTTGATCATTTTCGTCGGGGCGACCGTGGGTACGTCGCTGGCAACACAGCTGCGCAGCGGAACTTATGCCCCAACGATTATTCTGGCCGCCTTTGTGGCTTCGGGCTGGCTGGTCAGCGTCGCTCTTAATTTTCTGCTGTTGCAGATCGCTTTCCGCCCATTGATCGACCTGGGCAG
>Ga0070738_10005691_pt1 | contig 13644 bp, 13 predicted proteins | sample Coa_R2_2_FD_66446 | JGI IMG/M metagenome (GOLD analysis project Ga0070738, IMG submission 66446) | Surface soil microbial communities from Centralia Pennsylvania, which are recovering from an underground coalmine fire - Coalmine... | ecosystem: Environmental > Terrestrial > Soil > Unclassified ... | reverse complement strand
GATGAGTTCTTCCTGCGCCAAGAATAGCGAAACGCTCACGGCCAATGGTCTGCCCTACGAAAAGGAAAAAAGTAATTCGTTCACACGCTCAGAGTTTGGGTACGAGGGGAAGCTATTGAGACACGAAGCACCCTTAGTCGCCTGGTGGTTTTCTGAAGCGCCTTGTTCGACAGGATTGTCAACCCAATAACTTTACCACTTGAATGAGCATTCGCCTCAGGAACCCTGGGCGCAACTCGGGTTTCTGGGCGCGCAGCTTGTCTGTATAAGTCTGAAGATCCTCGCCGGTATCTATCCATGCGCATTCGCGAAAATCAACGTGTTTTTGGCAACCACAACAAAACGTCTTGTCCGCCAAATACAGATACGAGTTCTTCAAATAACTGCGAATGATTTCCTCTGGCATTCCCGTGAGGCTGCCACATTTCGTGTGCCGATAGATCTGCGGAACATCCTCGAGGGACTCACTCGTCCGCTCCTCAGGGGGTAAGGTCACATACTCGCTCTGCTGGCCGTCAGCACGCAGCTTGAGGTGTTCTGCTTCGTGCGCAGGGTACTCCGCCATATCAATATATTCGTGGCAGAAGGGACAGCGAGTCGTATTCATAATGCGCTTCGCCCGCGACAGTTGTTTCTGAAGCCGAACAGTTTATTCTCTCTCGTTGCCCGCTAGTTTACTGCACTTTCATTGCGCCGAGCAAGGCGGCACGGCATCCTTTTTGCACCTCTTCCTCTTGCCTCGACTCACCCTCATGCGTGGGGAACCATGAAGATCACCATTCTAACTCATCTTGAGAAGGAAAACGATAAATCCCATGACATCGTTGTCGATCAAGTGTCCGGCGCCCTACGCGAGGCTGGGCACAAGGTCTCCATCCTTGGGGTGCATGGCGACCTGCTCAAACTTCGTACCGGCCTGATGCGGCGAAAGCCGGACCTCGTCTTCAACCTCATGGAGACGTTCGGCGATACGCAGTTGGGAGCTGTCGGTTTGGCGGGTCTTCTCGATCTGCTCGGTCTGCCGTACACTGGCGGCGGACCCGGCGAGATTTACATTCAGGAAGACAAATCCCTGACCAAGAAACTGCTGGCTTTCGACGGCATCCGCTATCCGGAATACGCTGTGTTCTCGCCCGATGCCGATCTGGAGATCGGCGGCCAGCTACGCCTGCCGCTGTTCGTTAAACCACTGCGTATGGACGCCTCGCTTGGCATCGACGGCAAATCGCTGGTCCGCAGCACGAATGAGATGATGGAGCGCGTGCGCGACATCCATCGGCGACTCCACGATGCCGCCCTCGTCGAGGAGTTCATCGAAGGGCGCGAGTTCTACGTCGGTGTGTTGGGCAACGTCGCGCCGCAAGCGTTCCCGCCGATTGAAATGGATTTTTCCGGCCTGCCCGACGGCGTGCCGCGTGTGCTGGACGCGAAGGCTAAATGGGATGAAAAAAGTCCGCAATACAAGGGCACGCGGGCCGTGGTGGCCTCATTGCCCGACGAGCTGCGCGCTCGCTTGCAGAAAACGGCCCTCGACGCTTATCGCGCCCTGCGCGTGCGCGATTATGGCCGGATCGACATGCGTCTGACCGAGGCCGGCGAGGTTTCGGTCATCGAAGTCAACGCGAGCTGTTACCTGGAGCAGTCCGGCGAGTTTGCCGTCGCCGCCCGCGCCGCCGGCATTGATTATCCCTCGCTTATCGAGCGTATCGTCGCCTGCGCCTGCGAACGCCGAGGAATCGCAATTCCGAGCCGCGCAGACAGCGCGAATCCGAGCCGCGCACGCAGCGCAGCGGAGTAAGCGGTTTCTTGGGCGGCCGCTTACTCCGCTGCGCTGGGTGCGCGGCTCGGATGAGATAGCGCTAGTGCCGTCACAAACGCGGTCAGTGCCACGGTCGCGTCCGCCTCACGTTCGGCGGGATAGGCAAGCCCCAGACTCTCGGCGCGTTCGGCCAGGCGGCGGAGCAATACGCGCGTGTGCTCGGGGAAATACGCCGTCCAGCGGAACACCTCAGTGCCCAACGTGTGCTCCAGGCGGCGGATGAGCATGGCGGCGGAGCGCCGCTCCTGAGCCGACGGGTCCACGGCGGCCGGCAGCTCGCCGAAAATCGTTTGCAAAGCGTCATCGACCTCCGGCGGAGCCGCGTCGCCCGGTGGCACATGCTCCTGGTAAAAATCGTCGAGCGACGAGCCGATCGCGGAAACGTCCTCGTCCAGTTCCTCTTCGCGAACCAGCGGCTCGCGATCGCGCAGCAGATTCATGGTGCGATCGCAATATTCCAGCTTCGCAAGGGCCGCGGGCATCCGGGTATAACGACGCCGCCAATCGAGGCCCGGCGTCATCCAGACGGCGAAAGTTTCGGCCCAATCTTCGTCAGGGTGTTTCTGGGCGTACCAGCCCGGCAGGTGGCGGACGAAATCAGGGTGGAACGGCCGGGGACGATATTCCTCGATGTAATCCTGATCGATGTCGCCGAAAAGGCGGACCCACTCGGCCTCCTCGTAGAGCTTGTAGGCGTAGTTAAAGACATGGCCCATCTCATGCCGCAGGTAGCGGAGGATGTCCGCCGGTCCCGCGCCTTCGACAAGGCCGCCGCGCTCGGCATGCAGTTTCGTCAGGTCGGAGCGAGCCAGATAGAACGGGATGGCGATACTGATAGTGCCGAAGGGAACGCCCCATTCGGTGGAAAGGTAGAACCTCGGTTCCACGCGCGTTAGGCCCAGTTGTTGCAACTCGCGCAGGAAGCCTTGCAAGAGCTTCTCCAACGGTGTGCCGTGGATGGTTAACCCAAGGTCGCGCAGCGGCGTCTTCCAGGGATTGGCCTCATGTACGGGAAGCTCGCGCGGGGACATCGATCCCTCCTCGCCAGGCAAGGAACTTCTTCTCCTCCTTGCAAACGAGCAGAAATCGTGCCATGTCCGTTTGAGGCGATGGCCGCAGTTACGCCCCCCGCCACAGGTCGATCGGTTTATCCACCTTCCGCGGCTCGTAGGGCCAGTCGATACGCTTGCCCGTGCCTGCGGATTCGTAAGCCGCGCACATGATCTTCAGAACCTCGCGGCCGTCTTCGCCTGTCTCGATCGGCGTCTCTTTGCCCTGCACGCAGCGTGCGAAGTGGGCAATCTCTTGCGGGAAGCCGTAGTTCCAGATCTCCTCGAACATTGTGAAGGTATAGCCCTTCGTCGTGGCCGCCTTCTCGACAGCGTAGCCATAGCCCGACTCACTGTAGGTCAAGAGGGCGCTGCCGCGCAAAAGGTCGGCCCGCGTGAAGCCGCTGGAGCCATAGATTTCGCAGCGATCGTCCACGCCGCCCGTCTTGGCCCAGCTATTCTCCGCCAGCCCCACCTGGCCCGTCTCGTATTCCACGATGCATACGCTGTGATCCTCGCCGCGCGTCTTATCACGGTGGACGTGGGTGCTCATCGAGGCGAAGACGCTCTTAACTCGCGGCTTGCCAAACACCCAACGGGCAAACTCGATGGAGTGACAGCCCATATCCAGCAGCACGCCGCCGCCGGACTTGTCCACGTCCCAGAACCAGGCTGAGTGCGGCCCGAAATGTTCCTCGCTCTGCTTGACCAGGAAGGCCCGCCCCAACGCTCCCTCATCCACCAGCTTTTTGGCCCGCACATACTTCGGGGCGAAGCACAGTTCCTCGGCGTACATCAGCAAGACGCCTGCCTGCCGGCAGGCCGCGATCATGCGATCCGCCTCCTCTAGCGTCCGGCACAGGGGCTTCTCGCAGACGACATGCTTGCCTGCTTTGGCCGCGTCCAGGCAGGCCTGGGCGTGGAGATGATTGGGCAGGGCGAGGGTAACGAGCTGGATGTCCTTGAGTTTGAGCAACTCGCGGTAGTCCTCGAAGGCATGCTGAATGCCATGCTCTTTGGCAAAATGACCGGCTTTGCCCGGTGTCGGAGAGGCAACGGCGGCGATTTCAGCTTCCGGTACCATCCGCGCTGCCGTCGCGTGGAGGTCCGCCACGAATCCGGTCCCGATTAGCCCGATTTTTACTGTGCTCATAGTAAGCTCCAGCCGTCTTTCGGTGTAAGTTAATCGCCCTGCACGGTGACCACGACGCTGCGTTGGCGCGGGCGAATATCACACTCCAGATGAATGATTTGCTGCCAGGTCCCCAGAAGCAGCTTGCCGTCCCCGACGGGAACGGTCAGCCCCGGACCAAGTAATGTTGCTTGCAGGTGCGAATGGCCATTGCCGTCATGCCATGTCTGCTCATGGCCATAGTTCCGGCTGGGCGGAATCAAACGATCGAGAACTTCCGGCAAATCCTTCCGCAAGCCTGGCTCAAATTCGATGGCGCCGATCGCCGCCGTGCTGCCGACGTTAAAGATATGCACCAAGCCGACCCGCACCTGCGAGCGCGACAAGATTTCCACCACCTGCTCCGTCAGGTCGTGCATGTCGCCGTGACCCTTGGTCGAAACCGTCAGTTGCTCCTGAAAGATCATGCGTAGTGCCCTTCCTCGTTGGTGTCCTACGGTGTCCAGCATACGAAAAGCGCCGGTTGTCGTTTAGCGACGCTTCTGCGAAGCGTCGATGCCGCCCCACGCCGTTGTGGCGAGGTCTCCGGACCTCGCCACGTTCGGCGACCTCACGCCGTTGTGGCGAGGTCTCCGGACCTCGCCACGTTCCGCGGCCGAAGGTCTCCGCTTCTGCACGGATTGGGAGACCTCCGGTCCCAGCCAGTAGCCCAGTCCGGAGACCGGTCCACAACACGTGTGTAGCCACTCGACGCTTCCGCGAAGCGTCGCTAACTAGGTCAGAGACCATACAACTCTCCATACTTCCGGCGCAGAGCAGCGAGTAGCGGCTGATGGGTCAGCGGTGCGCCGGCCGCCTGCTCGATCAGTCGGGCGGCGGGGTAGCGTTGGCCGTGGCAATACACTCGTTCCTGGAGCCATCTGAGCAATCGATCGAACCGGCCCCGGGAAAAATCATCGTCGAGACCTCCCAAATCGATGGATGCGCGGTCAAAAAGCTGAGCCGCGAACAGGTTGCCCAGAGTGTACGTCGGGAAGTAGCCGATCAGACCTCCTCCCCAGTGGCCGTCCTGCAAGCATCCTTCGTGGTCATTGGCCGGATCAACGCCCAGGTAACGGCGGTATCGTTCGTTCCACGCGGCGGGGACGTCCGTAGCGGCGAGGTCGCCCGCCACGAGCGCCCGTTCCAGCTCAAAACGGATGAGAATATGAAGATTGTACGTCACCTCATCGGCCCGCACGCGGTTCGGGCTGGGACCGACATGGTTGATGGCAAAATAGAATTGGTCGAGAGAAACATCATGCAGGGCCTCGGGGAAGAACGCACCGGCCTGTGGATAGAAATGCCGCCAGAAGGACAGGCTGCGGCCGACGGTATTCTCCCACAGCCGCGCCTGCGACTCGTGGACACCGACGGAAACCGATTCCCCCATCGGAAGGCCGTAGGCGGCAGGATCGAGACCTTGTTCGTAGAGAGCATGGCCGACCTCGTGCAGGATACCGAAAAAGCCGTCGCCAAACTCATGAACATTGAACCGGGTGGTGATCCGGAAATCTTCGGGTCCGAGACTCGTAAAGAAAGGGTGCGGGCTGGTGTCGAGGCGTCCGCGCCGGAAGTCAAAGCCAACCGCGGCTGCCACCGCCTCACCGAACTGTCGTTGACGGTCGAGCGGATAGATCCGATGGAGGATCGATTGGTTCGGTCGGCGCGAGGAAGCGCGAATCGCCCCGACCAGCTCGACCAATTCACCTCGAAGGGCATCGAATAACGCCGCCACCTGCCGAACAGTCATCCCCGGCTCGTATTCATCGAGCATGGTTTCGTAGAGGTCTTCACCGGGACGCAGGGCAGCAGCCTCCGCACGTTTCAGCGCAACGACTTTTTCTACCCAGGGCTGGAATAGCGACCAGTCACTCTTTTCGTAGGCCGTTACCCACTCCCGCTGGGCCACCGAAGTGATTCGTGCAAATTCTTCGACCAACGCTCGAGGCAGCCGCGTCGCTCGGTCGTAGAGACGACGTAGTTCACGGACATTCACCGCCTGCGCGGAATCGGGATCGGCGACGAGGTCGGTTCGTTCCAGGGCGGCGAACAGCTCCCCCAGACGCGGGTCGGTCGCCCGGTCATGCAGCAATCCGGCAAGGAGTGCGTGCTGTTCGGCACGATGGGTGATGCCGGCATGAGGCAAATACGTTTCCTCGTCCCATCCCAGCACGTGGGCGCAGGACGCCAACACCGCTTCCTCCTTGACCCTGCGGACGAGTTCGTCGTATGCTTCTCTTGGTTGCATCTTTGGAATCCGCACGCTTACCAATCGTAACTGCCTCTCCCCTGTCATCAATTTACCAAGGGGCCAGGCCGCGAACGCCTTTCGCAGTGGAGTATTTTCATTATGTTGACCCCCGCCGAAGAAATGGGCTTGAGTGGACTGAACTTGGCCTCGCGTGTGCGGAAGGCGTTTTACCAAATCCCCGAGGAAACCGTCGTCCGCATGATCCAGCGAATTCGCGAGGAGAGTACTCGGCGTCACCTCATCTACCTGCGCGACGGCCAGGTGGATACCATTCGAGTACTGCCGCTGCCCTTGACGGTGCTGCCTGACCAACTCGCTTACCTGCACTCCGTTTGCCTGACGGTGCAAAATGCTCTCAAGCGTTTGCCGGAACTCTACCTGCAAGATCCCGAAATCCGCGAGTTGTTGCGCCTCCTGCCCGAGGAGGAGAAGTGGCTTGAAGACTGTTGGGGGCCAAGCCAGCGCGAGAACAATCCCGTGTTCGCTCGGCTCGATGCGTTAGTCGATTTCACTAGCCCTATGTGGAAGAACACTCTCTGCTTCCTGGAGCCGAACCTGAGCGGCATCGGCGGTCTGCACCTCGTGCCGACCTGCGAGCAAATCCTGGCCGATGTCGTTATGCCTGTACTAGAAGCCCAAGACGATCGACTCCGACTCGAACTGGGACAGGACATCCGCGAGCTGCTGATGCAGGAAGTGCTCGACCACCTGGATGCCTTAGGGCGGAAAGGCCGCAATGTCTGCTTCGTCGAACCCAAGTACGCCGGCAGCGGTCCAGACGAGCAGGAGGAATTGGCACAATACTACCATAATCGCTACGGCACCAAGGTCTTGCACGCCGACCCAGCCGAACTGACTCTGCGCGGGGATGAGGTCTATTACAACGGCGACCGCGTGGATCTCGTTTATCGCGATTATGCCGTGGCCGATCTGATCGCCCTGGAACAACAAGGCGTCGATGTCGAACCAATGCGGACGCTATTTCGGCAAAACCGCGTCATCTCGTCGATCGCCGCCGAGCTGGATCAAAAGAGCATCTGGGAGGTACTGACCGACCCGCGGTTCACGCAGAAGTATTTCACCGCCGACGAACGCCAAGCCTTCCGCCGGCACGTCCCGTGGACGCGGCTGCTGAGTGATCGGCAGACGATTTTGCCGGACGGGCTAACCGGTGGCCTTCTCGATTTCGTGCGTCGCGAACAAGAAATCCTGGTAATGAAGCCGAATCGGGCCTATGGGGGTGAAGGGGTGATGATCGGCCCCGCGGTGAAACAGGCGGAATGGGAGTCCGCCCTGGAGCAGGCTCTGGCCGATAAGGAGCGCTGGGTCGTGCAACGGCTGGCGAGCATCCCCGTCAGCGTGTTCCCCGTCATTGGTCCGGACGGAGGAGTTCACGTCGAACCCTTTCACGTGGTAATGGGCTTTGCCGCGACCCGCGATGGAGTGGCCATCCTGGGGCGGGCATCGCAAAAGCAAGTCGTCAACGTTGCTCTCCGCGGCGGCATGTGTGGAGTGATGATCGGCCACGCGCCAGGCCGCCTCTACGGACCGGATACCACGGCGGCTTAGCGAATCCTACGGACCTTGCAGTGCGCAACCGGGCGAGTTATATTCCCCTCTTCCCGTGCGCTGGAAAACTCTGCGACCTACCAACACTGAGCACGACGCACGGTCCCTTATCCCGAACACTCTTACTTGGCCGCCGGTGGAGTATGGGCAAAACAACCGTCCGAGACACATTCTGTGAGGCACTCGATAGCCTTGTCGAGCAGGTGCGACAGGACCGCTCCATTCTCGCGGCAATCCTGTGCGGCAGCTTGTCGCATGACACGGTATGGGAGAAGTCCGACATCGATCTGACCTTCATTACCATTGATGACAAGAAAGTCCCATCAGGGGGAGCAGCACTCAACGCGAACGGCGTCAACATTCACGCTTGTCTCATGCCGCGGGCGGAGTTCCGCAAGACCGTGGAAGGGGCCCTCCGCAACTCGGTCATGCACTCGCTCCTAGCGAAAGGCCGATTGCTCTACACGCACGATGAATCGATCGCTGATCTCTTTGCCAAATTGCAGGGGATTGGCGAACGCGATACGCAGTTGCAGCTCCTGTGCGCGGCCACGAGCGCATTGCCGGTGATTTACAAGGCCCACAAATGGCTCACCACGCGCGGCGACCTCAACTACACGGCACTTTGGATACTCTACGCCGCCACACCTTTGGCGAAAATCGAAATCATTGGGCGACGCCTGCTGGCCGACCGCGAAGTGCTTCCCCAGGCGCTGAAACTGAACCCCGCGTTCTTCAAAACGGTCTACAGCGACCTGCTCAACACGAAAAAGACGATCAAGAACGTGACGGCTGCCCTCGACGCCATCGACCGCTACATCGCCGAGCGAGCAACCACGCTCTTCGCACCCGTGCTCGACTATTTGCGCGATGTGCGCGAAACTCGGTCCTGTACCGAGATCGAGAACCACTTTGAGCGAAACTTGGGTATTGGCGGCGTGACCACAGCTTGCGAATACCTGGCCGATCAAGGTCTCATCGGCAAAGCTTCGACCGCCACGCGGCTCACCAAGAAAAGCAACATCGATGTACAGGAACTGGCATTCTTCCATCTAGAGGAAGCCCCGGATGATTTCTAGAGCGGATTCGAGGTTGCCGTAGCGGATGTTTCTTGTAGGACGGCCTTCCGATGCCGTCCACGTGCCGTGCGGACGCCTCGGAAGGCCGTCCCACAGCAGGGATACTACACCAACTTCGAAAGCGCTCTAAACGAAATCTCTGCATCCAGACGGCACCTGCTGCCGATAATCTGATGCGATGGAGCCGATTCCACGGATTCCCGGTTATCAATTGTTGCAGCGTCTCGGCGGCGGGCCGATGACTTCGGTCTATTCCGCCCGCGACGAAGAGAACGACGCCCCTTGTGCCATCAAGGTGCTGCGCGACGATTGGGACGACGCTGAGACGGGCATCAAATTGCTGCAACGCGAAGCGCGCGCCGGACTCGGTGTGCGACACGCTCATCTCGTCCGCGTTACCCACGCCCACGTTACGGCCCCGCCCTATTTCTTGGTCATGGACCTGTTGCCCGGTGAATCGCTGCGTCGCCGGCTGCGGCGCGACTTTCGCTTGCCGGTCAGCGAAGCTGTATGGATTGTGCGGCAAATCAGCGAAGCTCTGTCCGCCTTGCACTCAACCGGCTTTCTCCACGGCGACATCAAACCCGACAACGTACGCCTCATCGACGATGGCACGGCGGTGCTGATCGATCTAGGATTCGCTCATCGACCGGGCGAGAACGCCGCCTTCCTGCGGGCCGGCTACGTCCTGGGCACCGCGAACTATTTGGCGCCGGAGCAATGCGATCCATTGCCGGCGGAGGATCTGAGCAGCGATCTATTTAGCCTGGGAGTAATGTTGTTCGAGCTGCTAACGGGCCGTTTACCGTATCCAGCGGGTTCACTGCGACAGACCTTTCGCCGCCATCGCTGTGATCCGCCCGCCGATATACGCCGCAGCGTCGCCAATTTGCCGTCGAGCCTGGTCACGCTCTTATCGCGCTTGCTGGCCCATCGCGCCGAGGACCGTCCACGTACTGCCGCCGTCGTGCAACAGCTCATTAACCTGGAACTTGCCACGCTGACGCGCCGGCGGACCGCTTAAGATTGAACCGCCAAGTCGCCAAGACAAGAAAGAGAAGCGAAACATAAAAAGGAAGAAATGGGCGATCCCGAGGCTGAATCTTTTCTCATTCTTCTCTTTCTTATCTTGGCGTCCTTGGCGACTTGGCGGTTCAATCTGTTCGTGTTCACGTCAAATCTTCATCAATTTGAAGATCGTTTTCCGTGAAAAGCGTGAAGCCCAGTCGAGATAGCACTCCCGCGGCGGTCTCATGATCCTCGACATGTAACGCAACGGCAGCACAGCCTCGTGGTCCAATCAATAGCGGATAGGCGTAGTGAATGCTGATCTCCGCTCCCAAAAGCGCCTTGCAAATATCCAGCAACGGCCGAACTCCCTCCGGCAATTGCACGACCAGCAAATCGCTTTCCGTAAACGGCAACCGGGCACGCTCGAAGATCTCCACGGCACGCTCGGGATTGCTCAGCACCATGCGAATGATAGCGCAGTCGGCCGAATCAACAACCATGAGCGAGACGATGCGAATGTCCGTAGACTCGAAATGCCGCACAACCGAGAGCAGATTGCCCACGCGGTTTTCCACGAAAACGTTGAACTGCCGCACACTTGGCCAATCGCGCCCGCGCGCCGTGGCATACGGAGTGGCTGTACCGCTATCCTCGCTGTGCTCGTCGGTCATGGCGTACCCCTTTGGGTTGAATGAGGTTTGTAGTGTACGCCAACTAGCAAGAAAGCGTCAATCGCGCCTTCAGTTTCGCGCTGCCCGCAGAGGTATCATCCTTCGATCGGATAATCCGTCGGCAGCACCAGGCGATTGAGCAGGCGTTCGCGGCGCAGCAACACGATCGGCGCCGGCACATCGATCGGCAATTGCGTCAGCAGCTTGTGAAGATCATCTACGCTTGTAGTCGCTTGTTCGCCCAGCGACACGATGAGATCCTCTTCGAGGATGCCGGCCTGGTCCGCTGGTCCGCCCGATTCGATGGCCATTACCTCCACCGCTCCAGTCTGCGTCAAGTTGAACCGATGGGCCAACTTACGCGGCAGTGGCACGTTGCGGGCGTGCAAGCCAAGATAGCCGCGCACCACACGGCCATGTTTGAGCAATTGAGGCAAGACGTGTTTGGCCATGTTGATGGGGATGGCGAAACACAGCCCTTGCGCCGGTTGGACGATGGCGGTGTTGATGCCGATGACCTGGCCGCGGCTATCGACGAGTGGACCGCCGCTGTTGCCGGGGTTGAGAGCGGCATCGGTCTGAATGACGTTATCGACCAGATGTCCGGTGATGCTTCGCAGGGTGCGCCCCAGGGCGCTGATGACGCCGGCCGTTACCGTAGATTCGAAACCGAGCGGACTGCCGATGGCGACGACTAGCTGGCCGACGCGCAGGCGCGACGAGTCGCCAAGAACAGCGTGCGGCAGGTTGCTTTCCTCAGCCTGCACGACGGCCAAGTCGGTCCACGGATCATTGCCGACGATGCGGCCGCCGAGTTCCCGGCCATCGCCGAGCCGCACGCGCACACGTTCCTGACCAGCGACGACATGGTGATTGGTAAGCAATAAACCATCGGGAGTGAACAGGATGCCGGAGCCGCTGCCCGCCCGACGGCCGCTTCCCGCACGCAGATTCACCACGGCCGGCCGCAGCAGTTCGGCCACGCGCACCACCACATTCGAGTACGCATCCAGGGCTTCCAGTTCTCGAGGGTCGGGTTCGGGAAGGGGATACCCTTCCACGGGACCGCTGCTGTTGCTGAGGAAATGTTGCCAAAATGTCATGATGGGACCCGTCCGTATCGAGGAGCATCAAAGAGCTGAACCGCTACCTGCATTGTACACGGCGGGGCAAGTTGGTGTTCCTGTTTAGCCGCGACGCGCAGCGGAGCGCGTTCGCGCTCCCCTTCGGGTCGCAACTCGCGAAGGGGTTGTGAGGACTACCCCGATCGTATCGACCTGCGTATAGTTATACATGACCCAGCGCGAACCCTTGCAACAGGAGAAGGAGCCATGATTCGCGTGTCTCGATGCCTGATCCCAATGGTCGTGGCGGTGGCGTTGCTCACGGCGAGTGCAAGCGCCGTGCATGCTCAGGTCTGTTATCAACCCGCCCCCGTCGTGCCGGTCGCGCCGGCGGTGACCTACTACGCCCCCCCACCGGCCGTCTCTTACTATGCCCCCGCCCCTGCCGTGAGTTATTATGCCCCAGCGCCGGCTGTCTCTTACTACGCTCCCGCGCCGGTCGTGAGTTATTATGCCCCCGCGCCGGTCGTCTCCTACTACGCAGCGCCGGCGGCAGTCACGACTTATCGATACGGGCCACTCGGACGGCTCCGTTCGGTGAGAAGTTACTATTATCCGTAATTGCTGAACGCTTCCTGTCTACCAGGCCGCTTGCTCTCATTGAGGGGGGCAAGCGGCTTTTTTCGTCTCGGCGCGAACGCTCACTGTCGCTACAATCCGCCCCCGCCTTGTCGGTGCTGTCGCTCGGCGGCGCCCCGAGTCGCGGAGCGATTCGGCTTCACTCTCTCTTCCTGTTGAGGAGCCAATTTACATGCGTACCATGCAGCATTCCTGCTGGGCTATTCTTGGTTTGACACTTTCCTGGGCGCCGGCCTTCGCGCAGGCACCCCAAAACACCGCCCCCGCAGCTTCGGCGCAGACTGCCCCTCCTGCCGCAACCAACCCCGTCGCCGCCACCGTCAACGGCCAGGCTATTCCAGAGACCGCCGTCCAGCGCTCGCTTCTGCGCGTTCCACCCGCCAAGCAGGCCGAGGTCCGCCCGCAGATCGTCAATTTCCTCGTCGATCAGGTCCTTCTCGATCAATTCCTGCTGCAACAGAAAATCGCCGTCGATCCGAAGGAAGTCGAAAAATACATCGATGAGATGAAGGCGGAGCTTCAGAAACAGAAAAAAGAGTTCGCGAAGATGTTGGAGGAGATGAAGCTGACGGAGGTGGAGCTGCGCGAGCATATTGCCGCCGACATCCGCTGGGGCAAGTTCGCCGAGGAGCGGGCGGCTGATAAGATTCTAAAAGAAATATTTGAATCGCAAAAGTATCTTTTTGACGGCAGCATGATCCGCGCCAGGCACATCCTGCTCGCCGGGGACGGCCAACAGGCCGTCGCCCAGTTGCAAGCCATCAAGCAGGAGATCGATAAGCAGGTTGCCGACGGCTTGGCCAAGCTGCCGCCGAACACGGACAACCTGGCTCGCGAAAAGAAGCGCCAAAGCCTGATGGAGGAGGCTTTCGCCGCTCAAGCAAAGGCGAAGTCGGCCTGCCCGTCGAAGGAGAAAGGCGGCGATGTCGATTGGTTCCAAGGCGTCGGCTTCATGGTCGAGCCGTTCTCTCGGGCGGCTTTCGTCTTGAAACCGTTTGAGATGTCCGAGCCGGTCAAGACTCCGTTCGGCTACCATCTCATTCTCGTGACCGATCGCAAGCCCGGCCGTGAGGTCAAGTTCGAGGAGGTCAAGGAGATGGTCAAGGAGCATTACGTCACGCGCCTGCACGACAGCATCGTGGGCGAAGCACGGCAGCGTGCAAATGTCGTCATCAATGGGAAGTAAGTTGGATGTGGTAAACGTCAACGGCCCCTGGTTTGAGCCAGGGGCCGTTGTTAAATTCCCGGCGATAACCTACTCTCGCCCGCGAAGGACTACCATTGGCCCTGGATGCTTAACGGCCGTGTTCGGAATGGG
>Ga0070738_10005690_pt1 | contig 13645 bp, 8 predicted proteins | sample Coa_R2_2_FD_66446 | JGI IMG/M metagenome (GOLD analysis project Ga0070738, IMG submission 66446) | Surface soil microbial communities from Centralia Pennsylvania, which are recovering from an underground coalmine fire - Coalmine... | ecosystem: Environmental > Terrestrial > Soil > Unclassified ... | reverse complement strand
CACGAACGACGCCGCGCAGCCGTGCACGGTGAGCTTCCCGAGGCCGAAGCGGGGCGGCTTCTCCTTGCGGCCCGTCTTCTTCGCGACGACGGGGTCGGGCGGAGGCTCGGCGGCGGCGGCCGCTCCGGGGTGGAGCCGGAGCCCGCACGCGAGGAGGGCGCCCGACGCCTCGCGGCCCACGGGGCCGAGGCGCGGCCGGCTCACGTCGATCGCGCGGGCCGAGATCCGCGACTCCTCCGGGTCGATCTTCGCGTCCGTGACGTCGATCCGGTCGATCGAGGCGAGGGACAGACCCTTGTCCGCGAGCTCGAGGTTGGTGAGGGCGACGTTCGCCTCGAGGGCGCGTCCGGGGATCGCGTCGGCCGAGACGGTGAGGCCGAGCGTCCCGTCGCGGAGGAGCGACTCGATCCCCACGCGCGTCATGTAGGGGGCGAGGGCCCCGAGCGTGAGGTCGCTCGCGCGGACCGAGAGCCTCGCGCTCGCGACGGGGGCGAAGGGGAGCGCCGTCCCGTCGAGCTCGATCTTCTCGACCACCCTCGGGGCCGAGAGGCGGGCGGCGATCGTCGCGACCTTGTCCGGGTGGAGTCCGTCGATCCCGCGCACGCGGAGCTGCTCGAGGACGAGCGAGAGGAGGGCGTGCGCCTCCTCGTCCGTGAAGCTCGCTCGGACGTTCGAGACGGTCACGTCGTCGACGACGATCGCGGGCGCGGGCCCGGACGACGTGACGGGCGCCGTCTCGGGCGGAGTCTCCTCGGGCTCGTCGTCCTTGTGGACCCTCGGCGGTCGGAGCTCGAGACCCCCGGCGCGGAGGCCGCCGTCCACCGTCTTGAGGACGTGGGCGCGGATCCCGTCGAGCGCGACCCGCTCGACCTCGATCCGCTTCTCGTCGAAGGCGCGGACCGTGACGCCGAGGCCGTCGACGGCGAACGACTCCTCGTCGTCGGCCGTGAGCGCGACGTGCGTGAGGGAAGCGACGGCGGACGTGCCCTCGACGTGGGCCGTCAAGCCCAGGGTGAACGACACGTCCTTCGCGGCGGGCCGGACGAGCGGCTCGAGGTAGGGGGCGAGCGGACCCGGGTGGAATCGCTCGATCGCGCAGGAGAGCTCGGCCGTCACGGCCGAGAGCGGATCGCCCGTCGCCGTGCCCTCGACCCTCAGCGCGTCGAGGATGGGCGCGCACGAGACGTCGAGCGCGAGGTGCGCGGGCCGCGTCCCTCCCGGGCCGAGGACGAAGTCGCGCACGGAGAGGTCGGCGTCGAGGCGCGCGTCGAGGGCCGGCCTCACGCTCGCGTCCCTCACGTGGACGTGGATCCGCCCGAGCCGGAGCGCGTCGATCGAGAGGCTCGGCGAGGACCCCGCCTTCGCCGGCTCCTTGGCGGGCGCGGCGGCGACGGGGGCGGCGGGCGTCGTCGCCGAGCCGACGTGCGCCGTGATCCTCTTCTCGAGGGCGAAGCATCCGTCGGCGTCGCGGTCGAGGAGGACCTGCACGTCGTCCACCTCGGCGCGGCGCACGTCGATCTTGCCGCGGAGGAGCGGCCAGACGCGGAGGTCGGCGCGGACGTAGCCGATCGAGAGGACGGGCTCGCCGCCCTCGACGGGCGTGACGACGATCCGGCCCACGTCGAGCTCGCCCGCGAAGAGGGAGAGGTCGATCCGCCCCACCTCGCAGCGGAGCCCGAAGCCGCGCGCGACCTTGTCGAGGATCGAGGGCGCCGCCTGCACGGCGACGATCCGCGCGATGATGAGAAGGATGAGGAGGACGGCGGCGACGTTCCTCGAGCGCCTCAGCCAGCGCCGTCTACGAGATAGAGGCGGCGGAGCGGGTGTCTCCGGCTCGGGGGCCTCGGCGCTCATTTCCCGTCCCGGGTCCCGACCTTCTCGAGCGCGGCGCGGCGCTCCTCGGCCGACGCGAGGGGCGCGTAGCCCGCCGGCGCCTTCTGGCGCGCCGCGAGCCACTCGAAGGCGCGGACGCGCACGGCGGGCGAGGGGTCCTCGAGGAGGTCCGTGTTCTCGGAGACGAGGAGCGCCTCGAGCGTCTCGAGCGACGTGGCCTGGGAGGCGAGGGCGAAGAACGCCTCGGCGCTCGTCCCGGCCGCGCCGCCACGGCGGGCCACGATCGCGGCTACGTCCGGAGGGGTGCCGTCCTCGTTCGTCTTCGCGACCAGGGCGCTGAGCGTCCCTCTCTCGATGGACCAGGCGTCGCTCGCGCTGATGACGCTCGCCGTGCTCTCGACGAGCTCCTCCGACCCCGAGAGCGCCACGTCCTCCGCGAGCGGACAGTGCTCGGCGCGGGCGAGGGCGAGGAGCGTCCCTCTCCGCTGATCGGAGTCGGCGAGGAGTCGCAGATCGGGCGTGGGCCGCTCGCCCGACGCGACGAGAGTGTTCGCGGCGCGCGCCTTCCTCAGGGCGCTCTCGCGCGCGAGGTCGGCGACGCAGCGGGCGAAGGCCTCGGCGTGCGCGGCGCCCCGCGACAGGTCGGGCGCGCGCGACACCTGGACGACGGCGGCCATGGCGCGCGCCTCGTCGCCGTGGAAGGGCGAGGGCACGATCACGGCGAACGCGCCGAGCCCGACCGGCGTCAGGCACGCGAGCTCGCGGTTCGGGCGGGGCCGTCCGCCCTGACACTTGGGGTGCGTGTCCTCGAGGTCGACGGCGATCTCGATCTCGGCGCCGTGGCGGTGGACGTGAACGGCGAACCGCTCGCGGACGGGCTCGCACGCCTCGCAGCTCGACTCGGCGTCGCGGAACGCCTCGAAGATCGCGGTCACGTCGTCGGGGAGCGCTCCGCGGAGCGACGCCACGTCGGCTCTCCGCACCCTGGCGCCGAGGAGGAACGCGTCCGTGCTCGCGACCTCGCCCGCGCGTCCGCCGGCCACGAGCGATCCCGCCGCCTGGAGCGGGTGGTCGTCGTCGGGTGCCACGAGGAGCTTCGTCCGCGACGCGAGCGACCCGAGGAGCTCCTCGGGCACCCGATCGAGCGCGACGAGGAGGGCCGTCACCTCGAGCGCGTCGCAGGCCGTCCCCGGCTCGGCCCTGCCCGAGCCCTCCTCGAGGGGAGAGCCCGCCGCGTGCCTCACCGCCGTCGCGACGCGCGGCGCCGGCAACGGCGGGGTCTCGGTCGGGCCCGTCGTGCCGCAGGCCCCCGCGAGCGCGCAGACGAGCGCCGCGAGAGCCCGCTTCACTGGACGCGCGCCTTCACCGAGTCGCCGATCGAGGCGTTGGGGTAGATGTCGTCGAAGATCCCGACGTAGGCGCGGCCCCACTTGCCGCGCCAGCCGAAGACGAACTTGCCGGTCTTCGCGTCGTAGCAGAAGGCGTCGATCCTGGACCAACCCTCCTGGAGGTCGTAGCCGAACCCGATCGAGACGGGGTGATCGGCGTCGACGCCCGGGGCGTAGAGCGACGCGCCGATCGACCAGCTGAGCTCGTAGGTTCCGAGCGCCGCCGCCCGTGCCTCGATCACGTACTCGGCGTCATCCTTGGCCTTCGCGAGCCGGGCGCCGCCCGCGATGAGCATCTCCTCGAACGCGTCGCGGACGTAGCCCTGATCGACCTGCGACGTGAGGCGCTCCACGTCGACGTGGACGCGCCTCCCGGCGAAGCGGCTCGAGTCGATCGCCGCGGCGATCGCCCTCTGCGCCGACGTGGTGCAGAGGAGCTGCTCCTGCGCCGTCCGGGCCGTCGTCGAGGCGCGGATGTCCCCTAGGCAGCCCCCGAGGAGGCCGAGGAAGAGCGCGATCGCGACTCGCGCGCTCACTTATTGACTTCGCTCTCGTCCGGATAGATGTCGTTCGAGAAATCGAACGGACCGACGCAGAGGAACCACCACTTGGAGTAATAGGTGTGGCCCCAGAGGTCCTTGGACTTCGCGATGTAGCTCTGCTGGAGCGGGTCGTAGATCCAGAACTGGAACTTCGCCCAGCCCTCCTGCTTGCCGCGGAAGAAGATGTAGAGGGGCGGCGTGAGCGACGTGACGGGCATGCTCGGCACGGCGAGGGGGAACGCCGGGACGCCGAGGCCCCAGCTCGTGTCGTTGATCCCGAGCGCCCCGTTCCGGATCTCGAGGATCCTCTCGGGCCCGATCTCCACGTCCTTGCCCTCGGCGTTCTTCGTCTTGACCGGGGCGAGGGGGACGAGGAGCGCGCCGCGCTCGCTCACGTAGTGGCGGAGCGCGCTCACGGCGTAGTTCTTGTCCACGCTGTCGAACCGCGTGTCGTCGATCGCGACACGGTGGCCCTTGAGGTCGGGCTCGACGCGGTCGAAGCCGGCGATGGCCCGCTCGGCCGCCGTGGAGACGAGGAGCTGCTCGGTCGAGGTCCGCGCCGTCGTCGTCTCGCGGATGTTGCCGATGCAGCCGGTCGTGGCCATGGCCACGAAGATGGAGACGACCCCCACGCGCGAACTCATTGTTTTCGACCCCCTGAGGACCGGTCTTTCTACGCGGGTCCAGGGCTTCGCGCAACACGAAAAGCCCCGTTTGTGTGCTGGCTCCGGTGCCGCTAAGATTCTCGCGGGGAAGGGAATGAAGCCGACGCGTCTCCGGAGGATCGACCGCCGCATCGTCCTGCCCGGGGCGGTGATCGCGGTCGCGACCTACGCGCTCGGTCTTCTGCTCTTCACTCCCGCCGATGCGACGCCGCGCCACGCGACGGCCAGGGCCGTGGTCCCGCTCCCCGCGCGGCCGGCGTCGGCGCCCGTCGTCCTCGCTCCGCGCGTTCCAGCGCCCGCGCCGTCGCCGCGCCCGACGACCCTCCCCGCGCCTGCGCCCGCCGAGCGTCCGCGCGTCTCACCGCTCCCCGGCCTCGCCGTCGAGATGTCGTGGGACGAGGAGATCGCCCGCGCCTCGGACCTGATGGATCGGCTCAAGATCCTCGACCGGATCATCAACACGGCCGACCCCGCCGACTGGGTCGCGCTCGCCGAGCGCCTCCTCGACAAGCCTCCCGCCGCCCCCTCGCCCGAGGAGGCGCGCGCCCTGAGGATCGCGCTCGTGACGCGGCTCGGGCTCCTCAAGAGCGTGCCGCGGGCCGCCCAGCGCCTCACGACCGAGCTCGCCGCGACCTTCCCGCAGCCCGAGCGCCTCGCGGCGATCGAGGCCCTCGCGAAGGACGGCGCCGTCCCGCCGCAGGCGCGGCCGACGCTCGAGCGCCTCGCCTCCGTGGAGCGCGACCCCGTCGTCCGCGAGCGCGCGCGTCTCGCGACGGGTCGCGGCGGCTGACATTTCCTCCGGGGCCCCTTGGACAGAATCGGTTTCCCCCGGAGAATCTCCACCCGCATGAAGGGAACGAACGTGCGACAGAGCTTCCTCGTCGCCCTTGTGATCGCGGCCGTGCTCACGGGCTGCAAGACCGCGAGCGAGGAGATCGCGCAGGGTGAGAGCCTCTCGCGGCAGCAGAAGTACGACGAGGCGCTCGAGACCTACCGCGACGTCCTCGGCCGCCCCGACCTGAGCGCCGCCGAGAAGGAGCGCGCTCTCCGCGGCCGCGGCGAGGCGTTCCTCGCCAAGGGAGACCTCGTGAACGCCGAGGGCGCGTTCCGCTCGCTGCCGCCGCAGTCGAGCGCGCGTCCGGCGCTCCTCGGCCACGTCGCCTACCTCCGGCGCGACACGGCCGCGGCCGAGAAGCTCTACACCGAGGCCTACACGCACGGCGAGCGTGGCCTCGTCACGACGCGCCTCGCCGAGATCGTGGGCGGCGAGGCGACCGACCCGACGCGCCTCCAGGCCGCCGCCAAGATCGTCCGCGAGGGTGGCGGCGACGCGGCCCTCGCCCAGGCGCTCGACGAGGCCGCGTCGGTCTGGTCCGCCGCCGAGCAGGGGACGGCCGCCCCGACGAGCCTCCTCGCGCGCCTCGCCAAGGCGAAGGATCAGGCGCCTCGCTACGTCTCGCTCGAGCTCATCCGCGCCGACCTCCTCGCGCGCTCGGGGCAGAGCGAGAAGGCGAGCACCGCGCTCATCGACATCGCGTCCTTCGACCCGAAGCCCAGCGAGGCGTTCCTCAAGTTCGTCCGGCAGACGCAGATCCGGGCCTCGGTCTTCACCGGGGACACGACGCTCATCGAGAAGATGGCGGACGCCGGCAAGATGCCCCCCGAGGAGGCCGCGCGCGTCCGGGCCGACATCGCGCGGAACCTCGAGGCCGCCGGGTCTTTCACCGAGGCGCTCGAGCGCTACAAGAAGACCGCGACCGCCGGAGGCGCCCCCGCGGGCCGCGCCTGGTGCGAGGTCGCTCGCCTCCAGGCGATCCGGGGCGACGCCGCGGCCGCCGCCGAGGCCTGGCAGAAGGCCGCCTCGGTCCCCGACCCGGACCTGGCGACGCGCGCGCTCGTCGCCATGGCCCAGGCGCGCGGTCAGGACCCGCTCGGCGCGATCAAGGTGCTCGACGTCGTCCTGAACGATGCGTCGCTCGAGGCCCCGATCGCCGAGGACTGCTCGAGGCTCCTCCGCGCGGCAGAGAGGCTTCGCACGTCTCTCGACCTCGTCGCGCGCGCCGAGCTCGCGCGGGCCCGGACGGTCGAGCGCGCCGCGCTCGCCCTCGCGCCCGACCTGTCGCTCGCCCTCGTCCTCGATGGCGCGCTTGCGGCGGTCGAGGCGGGCAAGCCCGCCGACGCCGCCGCCGCCCTCGATGGCGGGGCGCCCGGGAGCGAGACCGCGGCTGCCCTCGTCGCGGCGCGGATCGGGATCCTCCTCGAGGCCGGCCTCCAGGACGACGCGCTCAAGGGGGCCTACAAGCGCATCGATGTCGTCGCCGCGCTCGCCCGCCTCGTGCCGGGCGTCGTCCACCGGCAGCTCGTCGCCGGCAAGACGGACGATGCCCTCGCGCTCATCGAGAAGCTCGCCGCCGCCACGCTCGACGAAGGCGGCGCGGCGCAGCGCGCCGCCCTGTTCGGGAGGCTCTGCGGCGACGCCGTCTACCAGGCGCTCTGGTCGAAGAAGCGGTTCACCGACGCCGCGGGCGTGCCCGACCCGCTCGCCCGCAGGGCGCCCTACTGCGCCGAGCTCACGCTCGCGAGCGGGGCCGAGCTGGGGGTCGTCATGGTGATCTCCGCGGACGCCTCGGGCGTCGTCGCCCGCGTCCCGGGACGGAGCGCTCCCCTCAAGGTGCCGGCCTCCGAGCTCCTCCAGGCCTCGCTCCGCGGCGTCGAGGACGAGGCCTTCGAGCGGGTCGACAAGGTCGCGCGCGACACGTCGGCGCGCGGCGCCGCCGCGGAAGGAGGCGAGTAAATGCGCGCTCCCGGGATCGCCCTCGCCCTCGTCCTCGTCGCGGCCCCCGCCCTCGCTCAGGACCGCGAGTCGCTCGACAGGCCCGCGCGCGAGGCGCTCGTCGCCGTGAGCCGGGGGCTCGTCCTCGCGGCCGCCGACGACGCCAACAAGGCGGCCGAGCTCGCGGGGCCGTCGTGCCCTGCCGACCTCTCCCGCGACTTCGAGGCGATCCACGCCTCGAGCCGCGCCAAGGACCTCCGCGACGCCCCGAACGCGCGCGTCAAGCAAGCGCTCCTCAAGACGCTCATGGACGAGACGCCGGAGGCCCGCGACGTGGAGCGGCGCCTCACCGAGCTCGCCGCCCGGCTCGCGAGCGAGCTCGACGACATCGTCACCCGGTCCGCCAAGGCGAAGACGGAGGCCGCGCAGCTCCACTCCGACGCCCTCGAGGGCAAGTACCTCTCGCCCGCGGCCGTGAACGCAGGGAAGGCGGGCCCCATGGGCCCCCTCCTCCTCCGCCTCGCGAAGGCGGCGCCCTTCCTCGCCGACGACGTGAGGGCGGACGGCACGTTCGACGCGCGCTACCGCGTCCTCGCCCGCGCTTACGAGCGCGCGCCCGACGCGCAGGCCGAGCTCCTCCTCTCGATCCTCGCCTCGGTCGAGGCCAAGGGGAAGATCGCGGGCGCCGAGGTCTCGAGGCTCGTCCAGCTCGTGCGCGCCCGCCTCGACGAGGCGCGCGACGCGACGATCGCCGCGCTCGGCGCGGCCAAGGACGCGGCGCTCTCGCTCCGGCAGGGCGAGCTCGCGAAGGCCGTCCTCGGGACGCGCGCCCAGGACCTCGAGTACGGGGTCAAGATCCTCGCGGCCTACCGGAAGCAGTTCAACGCGACGCCGGCGCTCGACGCGACCGAGATCGCGGGAGTCTACGTCGACCGGAACCTCAACCGGATCTACTTCTACGTCGACGCCGAGGACCGCTGGATCGAGGGCGCCGCGCACGCCGCGCCCCTCATGCCCGCGACCATGTTCCTCAGGACGGCGAAGGATGCCTCGCTCGTCCGCCGCGCGACCGATCCGCGCGCCCTCGCCGCGCTCTACCTCGCGTTCGGCGACAAGGTCCCGTTCGAGACGGGGCTCGAGAAGGCGCTCAAGACCGCCCAGGCCGTCTGCGCGCGCGCGCGCGCCCTCGAGGCGGTCGCGCGCGAGGGCGGCGCGACGCCCGAGCAGCTCGACCGCTTCTTCGCCGAGCGAGGCTACGACCGCGCCCTCGCCGGCCCCTTCCCGGGCCTCGACGATGCGGCGTGCGCCCGCCGGGCCATGGAGCGGCTCGCCCACGCGACGATCGACGGCGCTCCGGGGATCGCCCAGGCGCTCGCCTCGGCGCTCGATGCCGCCCAGGCGTCGCTCGAGAGCGTCCGCCTGCTGGCGTTCACCGACATGAGGCTCGAGGCGCCCGTGACCGCGACGTTCATCGCGCTCTCGCTTCGCGCGCCGGGGCTCGCGCTCGCGCCGCTCGTCCCGCCGCCGCGCATGCTCGTCCCGCTCGGGACGGCGCGCTGCGTCCTCGTCGTCCAGAAGGGCGAGGACGCGAGGGGCGCCGCGATCGAGGCCGAGGCCTGGAGCGGCGCCGATCCCCTCGTCGGCCGCCTCGAGCTCGACGTGGCGAAGGCGCTCGAGAAGGGCGTCGCCTCGGGGCAGACGATCGAGGTCAAGAGCGGCTCGGCCCTCGGGATCGAGGGGAAGCGCGGCGCCAAGGTGCGCGCGGGCGAGCGCGTCCACGCGCGCCTGCGGCCGGCGCGCGTCGCGCGCCTCAAGCTCCAGGGGCCGTCGGGCGAGGACGAGACGGGCGCCTGGACGCTCCGGGGCGGCGAGATCGAGCCCACGGCGGCGTGGTCGGCGGGGACCTGGACGGCGACCGCGCTCGACGAGTCGGACAAGCCGCTCGCGTCCTGCTCGTTCGAGGTCGAGAAGGCGAAGGGGATCGTCTGCGAGGACGCCTCGGGCGCGCGCGTCGTCTACGCGCACCCGGGCACGTCGGTCGTCCTCCACTGCCTCGAGTGCGGCAAGGACGTGGCGGCCGGCCAGGTGACCGTCGTCCTCGAGCACCAGGCTCACGGCGTCGCGTGGGCGCCCGACCCCGTCGCGTGCCCGAAGGCGACGCTCGACCTCCCGGCCGACCTCGCTCCTGGCCGCTACCGACTCGTGGCCCAGCTCGGCGACGCGAGGGTCTCGTGGCCTCTCGGCATCGTCAAGGATGAGCCGACGGTCTCGCTCGTGCGAGACCCGTTCGGCGTCGAGCCCCGCGCCACGATCGGCGCCGGCGAGCGCCTCTACGCGCGGATCGAGCCGGGCTTCGCCTTCGAGGCGTCGAGGGTCGCGAGCGCCTTCGTGCAGCTCGACTCGCCGGCGCGCGGCCCCGGGCCCCGCACCGCGGCGCGCCCCGTTCCGGGCTTCCCCGCCACCTCGCTCCTCGTTCCCATCGCGCTCAAGGACTCGCTCCCGCCTCTCTCGTGGGACGTGGTCGCCGACGTCTCGGTCGGGCTCGCGAAGGTCCGCGCCAAGGGGAAGGTCCAGATCGAGGCGGGCGCGGAGATGCCCTTCGCGCTCAGGCCCGAGGACGGTCTCGAGACGCGGACGCTCCTCGCCCGCGGCGATCGCGCCCTCGTCAAGCTCTCCGACACGGCCGGGATCGTCACGGCGACGTTCGTCGTCGTCGGGCCCGACGGCCTCGCGGTGCCCCTCGAGCCGGACGAGCAGGGGAGCGTCCGCGTCACGGTCGCCGCCGACGCCGCGATCGGCGCCTGGGAGCTCCGCGGGGCGGCCCGGCAGGACGGGAGCGTCCTCTACCGCTCGATCCCGTTCCAGGTCTACGCGCCCGCGCGCTTCACGGTGAGCGTGAAGGGGAAGCAGGGCGAGCAGCCGGAGGTCACGATCCCGCTCCCGCCGGGCTACGAGGAGCCGGTGCGCGTCCGCGCCGGGAGCGTCTGGACCGACGGGCGCACCGTCACGATCCCGATCGAGGGCGCCCGGAGCGTGGCGCTCGTCCTCGAGGACAAGAACGGCCGCCGCGCCACCGGCGAGGCGCTCGTCGAGGTCGCCGTCGAGTCGAAGGACGGCCGCTCCGAGAAGAAGGGGCCGCGCTACGCCGTCCTCGCGAGCCTCTCCCGGAAGGAGATCTTCTTCCCGAGCTTCGACTCGATCTCGGCCGCCGTCCGCGACTCGAAGCTCAACGCGGACTGGGTCGTCATCGACACGGGTCCGCTCACCCCGGCGGACGCCCGGGACTGGGTCTGGTCGCACTTCCCGTACGACGCGCCGCACCCGGGGGGCGCGGCGTCCGCCTACCGGTCGCAGCGCGGCTGGAAGACGCTCAGCCCCTCGGTGCAGGCGAGGCTCGCGGCGGGCGGCTGCTCGGCCGACACCGTCTTCGACATCATGAACTCGCCCGCCGCCGAGGACGACGCGGTCACGCTCGAGACGCTCGCGCGCCGGATCGCCTCCGAGAAGGGCGGCTGGACCTACGAGCTCGAGAGCGTGAAGGTGAAGGGGACCGCGGCCGTCGCCGACGGCACCGCGTTCAAGGGGGCGAGCTTCACGCTGCCCGACGCCGGCTCCGTCACCCGCGTCGTCGTGCCGGGAGTCATGGCCGACCTCGACCTCGCGACCGACCTCCCGGCGAAGCTCGTCCTCGGCCAGCCGTTCGCGCTCTCGGTCTCGGCGCAGACGGTCTCCGCCGCGCTCGAGGCGGGCCGCGCCTATCCTCTCGGCCTCGAGAAGGTCGCCTCGAAGCTCCTCCACGCCGTCCTGCTCGAGGGCTCGCTCGACCTCGAGGGGAAGACGATCGCCGTCCCCTCGAGCCAGTCGCTCGGCGTCGGGAGCGCCGGCCGCGAGCTCGTCTTCACGTCCGTCCCGACGGGGACGGACAAGACGGAGGACGGCTCGGCCCGGATGGCCGAGAACCACAGCTTCGCCGCCTCGCCTCCGGGCGCGGGGGCGCCGCTCGACCTCCGCCTCGAGCCCGTCATGCCGGGCGCGCTCGCGAACAAGCCCGCGCGCCTCGTGGCGCGCTTCAAGGCGCGGATCGTGCTCGGCATCCCGGAGAGCGAGTGGCCCAAGGACCGGCCGCGGCCGATCGACGCGAGCATGACCGTGAACGGCGAGCGGTACGTCGTGGGCGCCCTCGACCGGACGCAGGTCCCCCAGGCGACGGTCGAGGTCGAGGTCAGCTACGTCCGCCAGTCGACCGAGGGCGGGACGCCGGTCGCCGCGAAGCCGGCGCTCGCGCCGTCGCGCGTGGGCGGCGCGGCGCCCGTGGCCCTCGACCCGGTCGACGTCGCCGCCGAGCTCCAGGCGGCCACGAACGACGAGGCCGCTTCGAACCTCGAGAGCGCGGCCGTGCACGCGCGCCGCGCTCTCCACGGCGATCCGGCGCGCGCCGACTCCTGGCTCGCGCTCGGGGCGCTCCTCGCGAAGGGCCACGTGGACGAGGCCGTGGCGCCCCTCGCCCGCGCCGCGGCCGCCGGCACCGACGGCAAGGCGCTCGTCCTCGACGCCGAGGCGCTCGCGGCGACGGGCCGCAACGCCGAGTCCGTGGCGGCCGCGCGCCGCGCGCTCGGGCTGACGCTCGACGACGCTCTCAAGGCGCGGGCGAAGAAGATCGTGGGCGAATGATCCAGCGTCTGGTCCGCGTCGATCCCGCTCTCCTCGACGGTCCCGTCATGGACCGGGGCGGCGTCACCTACCTCCGCCTCCTCGTGAAGAAGCCGGCCCGGAGCGACAAGCCGCCCGAGCCGCTCAAGGTGCTCGAGCTCCGCCTCACCGACCTCACCGGACAAGCCAAGCGGGAGCGCGTGGGGGTCGCGATCTTCTACGACGGCTCGATCGTCGTCGCGGCGACGTTCACGCTCCGCCTGACGCTCACCTACAAGGACGTGGAGGGCGCCGAGGTCGAGGTCCTCTACGAGCCGGCGACGCGCCGGGCCCGCGTCCGCTTCGCGACGCGCCGCGGCCAGATCGAGGCGATCTCCGAGGTCAACGGGCCCGATGTGGGGCAGACCTCGGAATATCGCGAGTTCCTCGACGCGCCGCCGGACGAGCAGACGGAGATCGCGGTGTCGAAGGAGGGCGTCCTCACGCTTCCGGACGCACGGCCGGCCTGACAAGGTGCGCAGTCGAGCCGTTCGGATCCTTGCTTCGCCGCCGCGACCTCCCTATGATCGCCTCCTGGAGCAGAGAGGCCGGTTGCAAGACTCACAGGAGTCCGCGCGCCTTCGCTCGCCGGAGGCTCCCCCCGAGGCCGTCAGCGCCGCCCGCGAGGCGATCCAGGCCGTCGCCGGCACGAAGGGCAAGGACTCGCCCGAGCTCTCCGAGAAGGAGATCGCGATCGTCCAGGCGCTCGCCGAGGCGCTCGTGCCCGCCGACATCCGCGCGGGCACCGGCGGCGCGAACGTGGACACGACGGCGCGGATCCTCGACTTCATGCGCGGCTGGCGCGTCGAGTATCGGCTCGCCGTCCGGGCTTCCCTCCGCTTCCTCGAGTACGCGCCGATCGTCTTCCAGATCAAGGCGAAGAACGCGAAGATCGGGACGAGCCTCTTCACCGGTCTCGCCGTCGAGGACCGCGAGCGCGTCTGCCGCAGGCTCGACGAGGCCCACAGCTACCACGTCCGCTCGCTGTTCAAGATCGTGAAGGTCCTGGTCTACGCCGTCTACTACTCGGCGCCCGAGGTCTCGAGGGCGATCGGCTACGATGCCGCCGAGAACAAGAAGGCGGCCGAGGCCTGGGCGAGGAGCCTGGGGCGCTAGATGGTCATCGAGACCTGGCAGAGCTTGAGCGGCGCGGGCGACCTCGACCTCTCGGCCGAGGCGTGCGTGATCGGGACCGGGGCCGGCGGCGCCGCCGCGGCGTGCGTCCTCGCCGAGCGCGGGCTCTCGGTCGTCGTCCTCGAGGAGGGGAGCTACCACGACCGGAAGGACTTCTCGGCCGAGCCGCTCGAGATGACGCGGACGCTCTACCGCGACTGCGGCATGACGACCGCGATCGGAGTCCCCGGGACGCCGTCGTTCCCGATCCCCCTCGGGCGCTGCGTCGGGGGCTCGACGACGATCAACTCGGGCACGTGCTTCCGCGTCCCCCAGCGCGTCATCGACCACTGGAAGAAGGACCACGGCCTCAACCTCTTCGACGGGCTCGACGAGTTCTACGCGCGCGTCGAGCGCGACATCCACGTCGAGGCGCCGCCCCTCGAGAAGATCGGCAAGAACGGGCAGCTCCTCCACCGCGGGGCGCAGGAGCTGGGGCTCCGCTCCGGCGTCATCAAGAGGAACGCGAAGGGCTGCCGGGGGAGCGGCGTCTGCGCCTTCGGCTGCCCGACCGACGCGAAGCAATCGACGCTCGTCGCCTACGTGCCCAGGGCGGTGAAGGCCGGGGCGCGCGTCCTCGCG
>Ga0070738_10005689_pt1 | contig 13651 bp, 7 predicted proteins | sample Coa_R2_2_FD_66446 | JGI IMG/M metagenome (GOLD analysis project Ga0070738, IMG submission 66446) | Surface soil microbial communities from Centralia Pennsylvania, which are recovering from an underground coalmine fire - Coalmine... | ecosystem: Environmental > Terrestrial > Soil > Unclassified ... | reverse complement strand
CGGTTCGCCATTGCAAGGGTTTTTAACCCGGGTAGCGGTGCCGCACGCCGTTCTTTTTGGCGCGCTGGTGGCCTATGGTGAGCTGGCGATCGGGCTGGGCGTGCTGCTGGGACTTCTCCTGCGGGTGGCCTCGCTCTGCGGTTTGCTGGTAAACCTGGTCTTTTTTCTCTCGGCGGACTGGCATGTGTTTCCGTACTTCTACGGTTCGGATATCGTCTTTTGCTTCTGCTGGCTGACCCTCCTGCTCGCAGGTCCCGCGAACCAGGCGCTGCCTGCACTCGATACCCGGCTGGTTCTCTGGCTGGTAGAGCGTGCCAGGCCCGCGAGCCGGCCTCGTCTGGCCACGCTCTGCGCGCTGGTCTTCGGAGTGCAGGTTGGTCCTGTTCCTGCGGAGCAACCTGCGCCAGTCGCTCCAGGCTCGCGGATTGCCCAGCCGCGTCCCCAGGCTGTTTCAGGCTATAAAGTCTGGCAACTTGAACAGGCGCGGCAGGAGAGCAGGCGCAGCTTTATCTGGGGAGCGGCGAGCGGGGGTATCCTGATGATTCTGCTGGTCGGCCTGGCCGAGGCGCTGCGCCTGCTGCCAGCGCCGAGTCCTACGGACGCGAGCGATCTTGGCACGCAGGTTACGCCCACGCTGGGCTCGCCGGTAGCCGGCGATACCCCCACCGCCACGCTCCCCGGCGGAGTGATTGCGAAGATCAGCGATGTGCCGGTCAATAGCTCAGTCTCGTTCACCATTCCCTCCAACGGCGATCCCGGCATCCTGGTGCACCTCAGCAATGGCCAGTTCGTCGCCTTCGACGCGACCTGCACCCACGCCGGCTGCCCCGTCGATTACGATCCCGGACTCCACGATCTCGTCTGTCCCTGTCATGGCGCTGCCTTCGATCCCTCGAAAGGCGCGGCAGTCATCAACGGACCCGCGCAGACTCCCCTGACCAGCGTGCCGATTGTCGTAGACCAGAACGCAGGCACGATCTCGTTGGGCCAGTAGTCACCCCGAGGCAGTTCCGCGCCTTCACTTCCCCGTGACGCAACAGTGGCGCTTGCCAGGTATGAGCAAGCGCCACTGCACATGCTCACGGGATCGTCACATCCTGCAAGACCACCGGGCCGAGCGTGTAATCGAGTTCGGTGGACTGGCTGACGCCGCCGGGTGTGAGCGTGTCCATCACCTTCGGCACGCTGTTGGGATCAACCGTGCAGTGTGGATCGCTGCTGGAGGTCGCGCAGACGCCGAAGGTATACGCGCCGGGCGTGGAGGTAAACGCGCGGGCCTGGTCGGGACTGAAACCGTCCTGGCCGGTCAGCACGACGGTGAAGCCCCAGCCGGAGCCGGGCGTACCGCCGAGGGACGCGGTCGGCACGCTAAAGGTGATAAAACGCGAGATGGCATTGGCGCTGATGCTGATCGTGCCCATGCTGTTCCCGCTGGCATCTCTATATGCCTGCCCAAAGCCCTGCACCTCCAGCAAACGACTCCAGGCGGCGCTGCTTGCGATTGAGTAATTGCGGCTGGCATATGCTGCTGCCGTCGAGGTAACGCTGGCGTTCGGGTCATGCACGTAGACATCCACCAGTTGCGCGCCCAGGGGACTGCCAAAGGTCGGCGCGAGGTTGGCAACCTGAAGCTTGAAGGTCGTAGTCGCGCCGTCTGGACTGACGATGACCTGGAAATCCGTGATGTCGAACGCGCCAGAATGGAAATCCGAGGCCGTTGGATAGGCGTAGTTGCCGGGACCATGATCGTCGCCTGACGGATCGCTGATGTTCAGCACGACCGTGCCGGGCGTGAAGTCGTAGACCACCGTGACCTGTCGGTGCGCCGTGCCGCCGCTCGGGCTGACCGCCACGACGTTGATGACGGTATTCCCGCCGCTCACATTGAGCACCGCGCTGAAATTTCCCTGCGCGTCCGTGCTCGTCTGCGTCGTCGTCGTCGCGCTGTTATTGTCCGTGTTGGTTGCGGCGATCAAGATAGTATCGCCCGGAGTGGCTGTGCCAGCGACCGTCACCGAGCCGGTCGTGAGCGAACTGTCGTTGGCCGGCGAGGTCAGGCTCAGGCTGGTTGTGCCCTGCTGATGAAGCACGTAGCGATTATAGGTGTTCGCGGGCCGCTCTAATGGCCGTCCGGCCTGGATATCGAGCAGCAGGCGCACATACTGCGCGGCGGACCAGGTGAGGGGCGAGGCTGAGCCGGCGGGCTGCCCATCGATAAAGCCGATCGAGGCCAGGGTGGGGTCGCTGCCAAAAGGCGAGGCGGCCAGGTCGGGCAACTCCCAGTCTTGTTCGGGAATCAGACCAACGCCGGAGCTAAAATGCTGCATGGTTGTGAGCAGCATCAGCGCCTGGCGTAGGTCGCCCGCCGCCAGCTCGTACTCGCCGCGTTCGCCGTCCAGCACCGGCCAGACATGGCCCGTCCCTGTGTTAGTCGTGGCCCAGGGTTGACCGGTCGCGCCGTTATCCCCGTAGCCATCACCGTTATAGCGATGATAGCCGGGACCGCTCGGCGTGTTTGTCGCGATCGTCGCATCCACCACCGGCAGCGATTCCACGATTGCGGGATCACTGGCTGCCTTGAGGCCCAGACGCACCAGTTCTAGAAATCCTGCGTCGATCACCGCCCGTTGATCGAGCGTTGGACCCCCATTGCCCAGGTTGTAGCTGAGCGCAGCATTTGGATCCCCTGTTTTCGATAGACGAATATAGTAGGGATGGTTGGCCAGTGGGCCGTTGGTTGTGACCGCGAAGCTCTCGATTGAACGCTGCCAGTCATCGGCCACGCCGAGCCAGACGCTCGCGCTCTGCGGATCGTGGTTTGCCTGCGCGATACTCGCGGCAGCCACCAGCCCGGCAATCTCCGCAGAAATCGTCGAAGGGGAGTAGCCGGTCTGTTCCTCCCAACGCTCGACGCCGAAGGCAGGACCGTGCGCAATCACAAAATTCGCCGCTGGCTTGATGTGGTTCTGATAGAGCGCAGCGTCTGTCATCCCAAGCTGGTACGCCATAATCAGGGGATAGCTGGCCTCGTCCAGTTGAATGCCGCCGGAGTCGGGGGCCAGTTTGCCGTTGAGCAGGCTATTGCGCGGCATCGAGCCATCCGGCAATTGCTGGTTTTGGAAGAGAAACAGCAGCAGGTCGCGGGCCGTTGCGCGATCCCCATCCAGGTAGAAGCCGGTCCATGCCTCGTAGAGATCGCGCGCAAAAACCTCACGATACGAGCCAAAGTAGGTCAAGCCGGGAGTATTGGCCGGGACGGCCTGACCCCAGGGAGAGGCCAGGCTGGCCACCTCGGCCCCGATGAAGGTCTTGTCCTCCGACGCTTTCAGCACGTTCGCATTGAGATAATACTCGTCGCGCAACGTCGGGCCGAAGAGAGGGGAGGGAGGAACCAAACGCGCATCGTAGAGTTGCCAGCCCAAGACAAAACGCTGGCGCAGGAGCTCGAAAGGCGTGGCCAGCGAAGAGCGCGCGGCGCTTACCGCCTGGGCCTGCGTCGTGCCAAAGCCGAGATCCAGAACAATATCCCCGCCGTGCGCAAGGTCGAGCTGCACAGTTTGCTCCACATTGCCGTTATCCGCCTCCGCGAAAGTACTCGTTAGCGCGTGCGAGCTATCGAGCTGGGTCAGGCCATCGCTGGCCGCGCCCACAAAGCCGTTACTGACCTGCAAAAAAGGCCGCGAGGCGTCGAGCGCGCTAAAGACCGGAACCCCGTAGGTACGGTTGGTCGCGTTGGTTGTGGTCGCGGTGTCGTATGCCACCGGCAGCGCGTGCCCGGTGGACATATCGAGCGTCGCGCTATCGGCACCGGCGTTCGGGCTGCCGCCTCCCCCGTTGCCGTTTATCGTTGGGTCATAGCGCACGTAGAGTTGATAGTCGGACAGTTGCCCCACCAGAGGCTGGAAATGGACGCGCATCACCAGGGTATTCTGGCCGGGGTCGGTCAGATAGTCGGTCACAATTTGATACTTACCGCTCTGCGCCTGCGCCGTCACCCGGCAATCCAGCGCGTTGCGATCGAGCAGACGCACCGTATAGGTCATATTGCGGGTTTGCAGATCGGTAAACGTACTGCCGTCGGTCACGATATACTGAAGCGTGTTGACATTGGTATTGTCGATGGTGGGAAAATAGACATCGCTCAGCACGCCATTCGCCAGGGTGAACCAGACCTTCGACCCGGTCGTCTCGGCGGTCCCCACACAGTCCTTACGCGCCAGATCAAAATAAGAGGTCGCCCCAGGCCCATCGGATGCCTGCAAGCCAGACGCCCGCGCCAGAGGGGGATGGGCGAGAAACGTGGCGAGCAGCGTAAGCAGAACGATCGCCCCTGACACGATCGCCCGTCCGCGACGAGTAGAAGAGCACACCATACATGACTTCTCCTTGTGCTTGATGCTCATCTCTGAACTGTTTTCCGAACAAAGGAAAATGAAACCTACTCTGGAGAGCTTGCAATTATCATGCCAAAATGTGTGCTATCGCCACCATCCGGCAGGAGAGGAACAGACCTATTGCTTGAAACGACGAGAATAAGCCGCCTCCCTGGCCAATCCGTGAGACACGCCTGCGCTCCAGGTCGGGCTGATTGAGAAGAGCCAAAGTGTGCTAATCTGTCTCTATTGTGTGCTCTGCAATAAAAATGCGCGCCGCTTCTGTGCTATCCCTGGCCTCTCCCCAGGAGAGCAGGGCCACAGGTGATTTATGTCAGGCCAGTGCCAATCACGGCCAGAATGCGTACATAGCCCCCTGGATGGCCGAGGCTGGTCAGGGCACCGCTCTGTACGTCCAGGGCGTAGATCGAGCCATCCCCGTACATCGTGACGACATGGCTGTTCAGCCAGGGACCAAGCTCAAGCAGTCTGGTGGTTGTGGTGGAGATTAATTGTGGATGGCCTACCTGGACATTGGGAGGGGAGCCGTTGACCTGAACGGTATAGACCGCGCTATGGCGATCATAGGGGTCCTGCGTGTCGCTGGAAAACTCAACATAGGCCAGCGTATGCCCATCGGGCGAGAAGGTTGGGGTCGTCACCCAGCGATTCTGCGCCCCGTTGGTCAGATTCCCGCTCCCCGCCAGCACGACCTGGGAGTTGCTCAGAGCAGGACCGGAGCCGCTCAGCATTGCCAGGCTCAGGCTATCCGCATATGAGAGAGCCGCCACGTCTGCGGGCACGCTGCCATCGCTTGGCACCGGCACGGCCCCTTCGTAGGGCGAGTAGAGCAGCATATTGCTGTACGGCATAAGCGCCAGCGGTCCCTGCTGCGAATCCTCGCCCAGGATGAGCTGGGGACTCGCCCCAGGGTTGGAGATATCCAGCGACCACAGGCCGTACTGCAAAGCCTCGTTGCTGCCGCGATCGTCGGTTAGCAGCAGCGTGCTATCTGCCGCCGGGGTGCCCCCATTGAGAAAAGCAAAAATGCGGAAGCAAGGGCAGTCTAGCGAGGATTGCTGCAAGACGCGCTGGGGAGAAGAGAGAGGACCCGCATAGATGTTGATCTGGCCAACACCGTCCGCCGGCTCGGTGCTCCAGGCTATGACCTTGCCATCCTGGCTCAGAGCCAGCGAGGTTATGAGCGTATCTGGATCAAGCGCAACAATCTGCGTGGGCTGTTGATCAAAGACATCGGTGATCCAGATCCCCTTGCTCCCCGTGTAGAGAAGCTGGCCGCCAGGTGTCAACAGAGGATGCACCGCCTGGTCGTACTGGTAATCGGGCGTGTAGAGCGGGAGGATGGTATTATCCGTTGTCGAGATAAGATAGATATGCGTGCTCGTCTGATACATCACATAGTGACCAGCAGCAAGTTGCAAGGCTGGCGCGGTCGTGTTACTGGGCGTGAAGAAAGGCAAGTTCGGGGTCACAGTCGGCGTCTGGATGCTCCCCTGCACGGGAGTGAGACCGGCGGAGCTGGCCTCTACGGACGTGGCCTGGCTCTGCCGTCCAGCAGCCTGTTGGGCCGCGTTGGCCGAACTTGTTTGCAGCAGACCAAGAATGATCTGGCCCGTAAAGAGGAATAACGACAGGCCGATCAGCATAAAAAGGGCACCTATCCCCACCCGAGGAAGGCCCGACCGCGCCGGGTGCGCCGGAATCGCTACAGGCTCTCGCGCCCCTGCGTGTTTTGCCTGCGGTGGATCACTCACATCTTGGGACAAAGGACCGCTTTTTCTCCCCACAGATTCTTGACCGGTTAACATACGCTTGAGTATATACGAAACAAAAGGCAAACAACCACCCGTCTGGTACTCTCCTTTGCTGAGCAGGACGCAAACCAACACAGAGAGGCCCTCACCTCGCTCGTAGGAGAGGAGAGAGTTTGTCAATCGCTCAACCAGAAGTTCAGGCTCCTTCCGGTGTCCAAGCAGGCTTAGAAAGGATCGCGCCGCACGTTATGCGCGTGTCGCAGGATAAATGCCTCTGTCTTGGCAAAGACCTCCTCGCGATCACGATCTTTCATTATGACGTGGTAGGAGTGGTGAAAAGTCACAAAATATTTTTCGCGGGACCCAATTCGGTGATAGATTTCCTTCCCATCGCGCGCCGGAACAACGTGGTCGCGCCTGGCAACCATAATCAAGGCCGGCGCGGTAATCCGGGGCAATTCTTCGCGCAGGGTCGGCAGATAATTGATCAAGCTCTCCACAGGCCGAATGGGAGTCCAGCGATACACCTCGCGGGTATACTTTCGCCGCGCCTCGCGGTCCCACACATCCTCGCGCCAGGTCGGCACCAGGGGCATGAGATACTTGGTAGCCCGAATGAGCGGCTTCATCCAGGCTTGCAGGTAGAGCGGAGCACACATACTCACAACGCCTGCCACGTCCTCATGCGCGGCTGTATGCAAGGCCAGCGCGCCCCCCAATGAGTGACCAACGACGAAGACACGCCCACAGGTCCGCTTCATCTCTCGAAACGCTGCGCGCACCGCCTCCGCCCACTCAGGCCAGCCCAACGGCAACATCTCGCGTACATTGCTCCCGTGACCCGGCAAGAGCAGATTCCTGGTCACAAGATTGTTCCTGCGCAGAACCTGCTCAACCTCTCTCATGTCCGCCAACGAGCCATTTAATCCGTGAACGAGCAAAACACCGGCCACAGGTGCTTTCGGCTGTGGAACACTCTCCGGCATTATCGGCTGTGCTGTCTCTTGCTTATCCATACTCTCAACGGCTGGTACTTCATATGAACGTATCTGTATTTTACTATCTACACTCTATCATTACCAGGCAAACAGGGCATCGTTCCCTCCAGGCAAGCCTGCAAAACAGCCTCTCCTCTAAAATACGGAGAACGAAAAGCCGGCGCATCAGGTCAAGGCTGCTTGAGAGTGCGCCAGGCTTATCATAAGCAAGCGCCGGTCAGCCGCTCAGGCCAATCAGGTCCAGGCAGGCGCGCAGTTGAAGGACATGGCTGCGCAGATGCTCGGTGATGAACTCGCCGATAAACCATTCCAGCGTGCGCTCGCCGTATTTGACATGCCGACCGGTTAACGCCAGGTCGCGGTCCCGCAAAGCGCTCAGTACCGCGTCGAGCCGGGCATAGCTCCTGGGCAGCGCCTCCCTGGCCTGGGCCAGCGTATCATGCCCGTGATCGCGCAGCGCCGCCAGCCGGCCCTCATCCTGCATAGTGCGACCGAAATTCTGGCCGGGATGCGCCACCAGCTTCTCGACCTCGCCGGCCCAGTACGGCATAAACTCAACTATGTGAGCGAGATTCTCCATGATGCTCCACTCGTTCTCTGTGGGCGTCTGGTAGAGCTTCGCGGAAAAATGCGTCGAGATCGGACCATCCAGCAGCGCGTTTAATTCGGCATAAGAATCCTGCACGCTCTGGCGAAGCGCCGCGACTTTGGGGTTGACTGCTGTCATATCGGTCATCTTGCCTCTTTCCCTGGTGGACTCTCTTTCATTATAAACAAAGCAGCATCCTCTTTGCTACATCCTCACCTTGTCCCCATTTGCCATCCATGTTACAATGGGCGCAAGCAGAATCGTATGGTTAGTTCTAATTTTTAGAGAAAGCAGCATGGACGAGCAGGTGGTGGCAGGACTAGCGGGAACCGGGGAGAGCGAAACGACCCGGGACGACATTTCCACGTTTGCAGCACGCTATCCATTTCCCATCGACGCCTTTCAAATCGAAGCAATGCAGCACCTTGCGCAGGGCCGCTCGGTGCTGGTCACAGCTCCCACCGGCACCGGCAAGACGCTGGTCGCCGAGTATGCTATCTGGCGCGCCCAACAGCAGAATCGGCGCGTGATCTATACGACACCCCTGAAAGCCCTCTCAAACCAGAAGTATCGCGACCTGTGCGCCCTCTACGGTCCCGAGGCCGTCGGGCTGGTGACAGGCGACATTGTTGAGCATAGCAGGGCCTCGATCGTGATTATGACGACTGAGGTCTATCGCAATATGTTGCTGGAGGAGGGCGGGGACCGCTTCGCCGAGGAGCAGCGCCTTACTCCCGCCTCGCTGGCGGATGTGGGCTATATTGTCTTCGATGAATTGCACTACCTCAGCGACGCCGGGCGCGGACCCGTGTGGGAGGAGGCCATTATCTGCTCGCCCCCAACCGTGCAACTGGTCGGCCTCTCCGCTACCGCCAGCAACGCCCAGGACCTGGCGGACTGGATCAGCCGCGTCCACCGACCAATCTCGCTGGTGGTCCATACCGAGCGCGCAGTCCCTCTGGAGCACTACTACTTTCTCGATGGGAAACTCCACCTGGTGATGGATGCGAACGGTCAGCGCGTGGAACGCTTTCCCAATGTCGGCGGTGAGGCTCGCCAGGCGATGGCCCAGGGACGGGGACGCCGCTATAGCTTTGGCGACGAGGAGGAGCAGGAGCCGTCTGATCCACCGCCCGCCGACGAGAACAGGGACGCGCCCGCCGAGGAGGAGGGCGAGCGGAAAAAGAAACGTATCCGCCCGCACCAAACCGCTGAGCCAAGTGAGATTCTGACCGCCCTGCGCGCGGCAAATCTCCTTCCTACGCTCTACTTCCTGCCAGGCCGCAAGGCGGTGGAGGAGGCGGCGCTGAGCGCCTCACGTCACCTTTTTACCTCGCCAGAGGAGGCTGAGATGCTGCGCCAGGAGGTGAGCGAGTGGCTGGAACACCTCCCGCCTGAGGATCGCAACCTTCAGCAGGTCCATGCGCTGATCGACCTGCTCCCGCGCGGCCTGGGCTTTCATCACGCGGGACTCCTGCCGGCGCTCAAGGTGCTCGTCGAGACGCTGTTCGCACGCGGCCACCTGCGCGCGGTCTTCGCGACCGATACCCTGGCCCTCGGCGTGAATATGCCCGCGCGTTCAGTGGTGGTCGGGAGCTTGAGCAAGTTCGATGGCCAGGAGATGCGCCTGCTGACCCCGAATGAGTATAGCCAGTTGACCGGGCGCGCGGGCCGCCGGGGCATGGATGTGCGCGGCGCAGCGATTATCCCCTATTCTCCCTGGGAGCCGTTTGAGCCAGCGTTTGCGCGCATTACCGCTGAACTCTACCCGGTCGTGAGCTCGTTCGCCATTCGCTATAATTCGGTCCTTAACCTCTGGCGTCCTAACGATACCAAACACCTGCGCCGCATCTGCGCCTCGAGCCTGCGCGAATACCAGCGCTATGTCCTTTGGGAAAGGCGCGAGCTGGCCCGCCTGGAAAGACTCGCCCAGCGCCAGCAGAAGGCGAAAAAGGCCGGCAAGAAAAAAGGACTGGCCTCGCAAGGGGCTATCGAAACGCTGGAGAAACGCCGCCAGAAAATCGGCTCCCATCCGCTCAGCCGCGCGGGCGCTGCGGAACTGGAGGGAACGATCTTTGCCCTGCGCGCGCTCAATTATATCAATGAACAGGATCAGCTTACCCTCGCAGGCCAACTCCTGCGCAGCGTCTTCCATCCCTCCGGCATCCTGCTGGTCGATATGGTCCTGATGGGCGTGCTGGACCAGCTGACCCCCGCAGAACTGGCTGAGGTCTGTAGCTGGTTCACTTACGATAACGATCGCCGCCTGAATAACCGCAATGTCCTGAATAATCGTCTGGTCCAGGTCAGGCGTGACCTGTGGAGCATCGTCCAGAGCGTGCATCGCGTGGAGGAACAGGCGAATATTCCCCTCTCGCCGACCATCGTGCCGGAGTTTCATGGCATCGCGCTCTCCTGGGCACGCGGTATGTCGCTCAGCGGCTTGCTGCGGCGCATCGATATGGCCGAAGGCGATTTGCTGATGCTGCTTAATCAGACAATCGATCTGTTGCAACAGTTGCAGACCGCCGTTGGTCAGGTGCTCGATATGCACGCCGTCTGGGAGCCAGTGCAGCCCGATCCCGCGCAACTCGCAGGACTCAGCCACGCAGCCCGCCAGCGCGCCGAGCAACACGCCGAACGCCTGAAGATGTATCGCGCCCGCCTGGAGCGCCTGCGCCCCCAATTCGCCCAGGCCACTGAGCTCCTCAAACGCGGCATTATCCTGCAAAGCCGCACCGTTCCCTCAATGATCGCACGCGTCGATGAAGTGGAGATCCCACTGGATAACGCCGAGGATATCGATCCACTGGATATGGTACAGGAGCACTAATCGACATATCCCGTAGAACGAGCGCAAGATGTTTCTCCACTATGGACGGGGACGAGTATTGTCTGCACGATTTTTCTTGAAGAAGTGACGTTGCCTGCCTGGACGGGATGGAGCGAGGCGCTCCTCGAGCGAGGCGCGGCCATCGGTTCTCTTTGCAAGGAAGCAATCCGCCCCTCTGATCCGTCATTTCCTCGCTGTCTCAGTCGCTATCCACTCAAGATAGCTTTGACTCCCAGCTACAATCGGCAACGCGATAATTTCAGGCTCAGCATAGGGATGAACTTCGCGAATAGCCTTCTCTACGTCACTGTATAACTCTCTGCGCGTCTTAGCAGCACAGGTCCATTCCTTCTCAATTTCCATCTTTCCCTGCCACCAATAGGTACTCGTAATCGGTCCGGCGACGTGTACGCACGCAGCAAGACGCTGCTCCACCAGAGCGTGCGCAATTTTTTGCGCTCCTTCCTCACTATCAATAGCCGTTGTCACCTGAATAAAACCGCTCATACATGCTTCCCTCTCTGTCTATCTGGCGAAAAGCGCAGCAAGATCCCGCATTTTCGGCTCCTGCTTCCCATTTTCAGGAGCCTGTCGATCCTGTTCAAAAGCTTCTTGAGAGCGGCGCTGACTTCCAAGCTGCGACGCCGTTGCCGCTCCCCCTTTGAGGTAGGACACACCTCTCCAGCTCCTGCGCACCTGGCGCGGCGCTTGTCTGGCAAAAAACAGTCTCTATCATACAACGATCTGAGATTGCCTGATGCTGCTCACGATCAAGATACGCGTTGGCCTTCCACCGAGAGAGCGCATGCTGGCCGCAATCAGCATCATTGAAAGAGCAACCATCTTCATCTAATTTCCCCCGCTCAAACGTTTGCTCAGAGAGAGAGGGTCGCATCTGCGTCACGAACGCCGCGTTCCCGCAGCGGACTCTCCTCTTGAGCGCCGTCGCCTGGTACATCCTGGTAAACAATGAAATCGCGAAACTATTACTTTGGTCATGGTTAACAGCCTCATCCATTGCTATACAGATGGATTTTGACTAACATGTACACAGATAGGGCAATTTTAAAGAAGAACGCGGTGAAAAACGGTATGTCATCGCGGCTGGCGAATGCGCTCTCAAACAGCAAGCCAGATGGTCGAAAGCGGCGCATAGATGATGCGGCGCGCCGACGAGAACAGACGGCATATGTAAGAAGAGGTAGAGATTTGATGAACGCTGAAGCATTGATCGGAACGGTACTGGGCACCTGCACACTGCAACAACTCATCGGGCAAGGTGGAATGGGCGCGGTCTATCTGGCGCAACAATCGCGCCCGCGGCGACAGGTCGCGGTGAAGGTGTTAATGCCCGCGACGTCACTGAAGCCGCACCAGCTCTCTGCTTTTCTTGAGCGATTCCGGCGCGAGACAGATGCAGCGGCCTCGTTGGAACACCCAAATATCATGCCGGTCTACGAATACGGAGAGCGCGGCGGCCTGGCCTACCTGGTGATGCCCTATATCAGCGGCGGGACGCTGCGCGACGTGATGGAGAACGAGGGGCAGTTGTCGTTCCAGAAGGCTGTCAATTATCTGGAGCAGATGGCCGCCGCGCTGGACTTTGCCCACGCGCGCGGGGTGATTCACCGCGATATTAAGCCGGCCAACATGCTACTCACGCCTGAGGGCCGCCTGCTGCTCACCGATTTCGGCCTGGTGAAGATCCTTTCTGATAATCAGTCTGAGCAGATGCGCCTGACCGGCGCGGGCGCGCCCGTCGGCACCCCCGATTACATGTCGCCCGAACAGGTCATCGGCAGCGAGGTAGATGGGCGCGCCGATCAGTATTCGCTCGGCGTGGTGCTTTTCCAGATGCTGACCGGCACGACTCCCTTTCAGGGCGAGACGCCCATGCAGATCGCTTCCCAGCAGCTGCATATGCAGCCGCCGGCTCCCCGCTCACTGCGCCCGGACCTGCCAGAGGCGGCGGAACGCGTGCTTCTGCGCGCAATGGCGAAGCGGCCCGATGATCGCTTCGGCACCGCCCAGGAATTTGCCTCGGCGTTCCGCGCGTCCCTTGTCGAACAGCCCCAGGCCAGCAGCCTGGGTATCTCGCCCAATCGCGGGGGCCTGCTTTCCGCCGCCGGCATGCGCCGAGGCGGCCTCTTCGATCCTAAATGGCAAGCTACCAATACTATGGCCGCGCTGAATGCGCCTCAAGTCCCCTTCGGCAGCGAAGCCTCTCAACAGGCTCCCGCCGCCTCGTTTTCAAATGAGCAGGCGGAACCCACGCGCCCTGCCGGCAGCGGCCTGCTCTCGCGAACCGGCTTCTTCCCAGGCGTCGGCCTGAAGGAGAATACGGGCACCATGCCCACAGCAGGCAATATTCCCATACCCGGCCTGATGTCTACCGGCCAGATGATGGCGACAACCGGCAAGCAGGCGGCTTTTGGAGAGACGGCCTTCCCGTCTTTCCAGGCGGAGACCGCTGCTCAGCCAGACACGTTGCAATCGTCGTTCTTTGCGTCCTCCACCAGCACGTTGCAGCAGCCATTCCCAACCGGCAATCTCCAGCAGCTTTCGCCCGCGCAGAATACGACCAGCGCCCTGACCTTGCTGAACGGCGAGCAGAAGAGTGGCAATACGATCAAGCTGACCGGACCGGTGAAGGTTGTGCAGGTTCCTGTGGCCCCCGGCCAGTATGTCACCGGCCTCCTGCCGGTCCAGAAGGAGATACCGGATCCGGTTTCGGAACCCTCGATGAAACGCACCGGCAAGCTGCAGAAGATTGCTTTGCTGGTCGCCCTGCTGGTTCTCCTGGTCGGCGTGGGCGGCGGAGTTTTCTTTGTCCGCTCACATAACGCGGCAACCAGCCCCCTTCAAAATGGCGCGAAGCCAAATCCCTCCGCCACAGCTCTGGCTCAGGCGACCGCGACAGCCCAGGCAAATATTGTCTTCTTTGATGCGCTCACGCAGAATGTGCACGGCTTCCGAGTCGATGCTCAGCATTTCTTTAAAAATGGGGCCTACCATATCCTCAATCAGAGCAATAACAGTGCTGCCGAGGTCATCAGGCAGAATTTCCCCGAAACGACGCTGAG
>Ga0070738_10005687_pt1 | contig 13655 bp, 32 predicted proteins | sample Coa_R2_2_FD_66446 | JGI IMG/M metagenome (GOLD analysis project Ga0070738, IMG submission 66446) | Surface soil microbial communities from Centralia Pennsylvania, which are recovering from an underground coalmine fire - Coalmine... | ecosystem: Environmental > Terrestrial > Soil > Unclassified ... | reverse complement strand
CCGCCTCCGGCCACGAAGCGGAAGGTACAGTCATCATGTGATGCTCGAGCTCGGCCTCCCGCTCGCGCAGTTCCCTGAGATGGGCCTCGACCTCGGCCAGTGCGCGGCGCAGGTCGGTCGCCTTTTGCGCCGCCATGCCGCGATGCTTGTCGAGATCAACGGGCTGGTCAGTCATGGGGCGGCGCTCGCATCCGCAGCCTGCGCATTGGCAAGGTCGACCGAGCCGATCGAGAGCATCTCCATGGAGCCGCGGACGTCTTCCGCGGGCACTACGATCATCGTAGCGAGGCGGCGATAGGCCGAGAAGGTGAGACCCTCGATCATCTCTTCATCGGTGATGACCTCGTAAGCGCCAGCGGGCAGCAGCCGCTCAACGCCGCAGATCCGGAACGGATGCTTGAACGTGACGATCTCTCGCCGTGAGCGGATGGTCATGCACGCCTGCCTTCTTGCAAGAGGGGCCCCCACCGACCGGCATCGGCGACCATGCGCCCCTCGCGGGGCAATAGCCAGCACTTTCGCGGATACGCCGCGCAACGACAGCGCAGCGCGGCCCTTCCCCGCACGCGGCTTTTAGTGCTCGCTATTGGCCTGCCGCAGGCGTAGGATTGCCATATCAGCGCACTTCGCAACGGCATCGACCGGTGACTGAGGGTCACGTGCGCTCCCGCCGACAGAGTTGCAGGAGCGCTCGATGTCTCGTTTTCGCGCCCCGGAATGGATCGTCCCGCGGGTGATCGTTCCACTGTTTCTTCTGCTTCTGGTGTGTGCTGCGGCGATCCTCAATGGCTAAGGCGACGCGCGTGCCTTACCTGGTCACGGGGACCAACGAGTATGGCAGCGCCAATCTCGGCCGCGGCAGCGCAACCGTCGCGCTGCGGCTGGCGCGAAAGCTGCTGCGCGAGGGCTACATGGATGTCCGCATCTGCACGCCGCGCGGGCGCGTTCTGCAGTCGGATGAGCTGGACGAACTCGAACCGCAACAGGAGATGGACATCATGGCCAAGGGACAGCAACGCGGCAATCGGGAAGCCAAGAAGCCAAAAAAAGACAAAGCAAAGGTGATCGCGGCGGCGCCGAGCCGGAAAGAGGCCGGCACATGGCAGCCGGATTTCGGGCCGGCCAAGAAGAGGTAGATCAGGGCCGGGGCTTGCTCGTGATGGTGTCCGAGGCTTGCAGCGAAGACAGGGACTTCGCATCCGGGAGCCTTGGAGAGGCGATCATCAGCTGGCGCGACACCACCCCGGGCTGACGAATGCACCCTCGTTCGGTCCAACGTCGAGCTTTTGTTGGATTTCGCCCGATGTCTTCGCCGGCCTCTCGCTGGAGGCCGGATATGTCGGCGCGTCTTTACGAAAGAAGCGCCTACTGCGGCAGCTTCTTCGGTCAAGCTGTTAGTAGGTCTGAATAGCAGCCCTATCGCGTGCTCCAAATCAGGGTGGAGACATCTGCGAAGTCATGTCTTGCGAGCGGTCCCGGTTCGCGCGGTCCGTTTTGCTTCCTCATCCGTCAACAGCCGCGTCAATGTTGCGCGCTTGACCGGATCCATCTCCTTTTCGAGGAGCGCCTTGAAATAGGCGATGTTCTCGGTCTCAACGAAGTCCGCCAGCTTGTTTTGGGGCATCAGCGTCCTCTTGCGGTCGAGGCGGGAGCGCAACACTCTCGGTCACCGGTTTATGCCACGGTGGAGCACGGTGATCTTGCGAGCCTATCACCTGGGCATGACGGATTACCAATCAATTTCATATCTCGGACGCGAGAACATTGCCTCCAGTGGTTCTGGTCCGCTCATTGTTCGCACGCGATCGCCATGTGTCGGCGCTCATCGGTGGATGAGGAGGAGGGCCATCCTCAGCGGCAAACGCGGACAGTTGAAGCGCGCGAGCTTCAAGGCGCGTTATCTCGATGAGGCAGCCGACCCCGGGCGGGCTGCGAGGGCCGTTTTGCGAGCTCATCGTTGATGATGATGCTTGCGAGGTCGTGCGGGGCTGGCGCCATTTCTGCTGATCCCGGGAACCTAGCTCGAGCGGAGGACTTGGAAAGAGTTGGACTCATCCCGGGAGCGGGCCGTTGAAGATCTTGATCGTCGAAGACGAGCCCCTCATCCTCATGGATGTTGAAGTTCAGCTCCTCGAAGCAGGACACGAGGTGGCTGTGGCTGAGAACGCGGATATCGCTGTCACGATGCTGGCGCGGAGTATGTTCGACCTGCTGTTAACCGATATCGATATGCCCGGTTCCATGGACGGGCTGCAGCTGGCGAGCGCGGTGAGAGAGAGATGGCCGCCCGTCAGATTGGTCCTCATGTCGGGTAAGAGGCATCCTCACCCAACCGAAATGCCCTCGCAAGCGCGATTTCTCAGTAAGCCGCTGCAACCAACTGAACTCATGAAGGCCGTGGCGCTTTGGTAGCGGCGCAAAGCGCATGAGGCCAAGCACGCCGCCTCACTTAACGGGGGAGCCGTCTGTTAGTTCTGTGCGCGCCGATCGAAGCAATGGACTGTTGAAGTACTGTTCTCGATCAGGAGCGGCAGCATGTCGCGACGGAACACTTCGGGTTTTGCGGTATTATGGCGCAAACGCCACAAGCGGCGCCGGGAACGCCTTCCCATTTGGGAGGGCGTTATGAGCTATCTCGGAAAAACCGTCAGACGAAAGTGGTCTTTAGGCAAGCTAGGATCAACCACGCTAGTACCTGCTCGCGGCAGAGCTTCTAGGATCGCGGCGCTTAAAAAGACGTATGGCGTTTTGACTGAAGGAATCCTGCCAGCCATTAGCTCCATTGCCGAATGCGATTCTTCGTGGGAGATGCAGCAGGACCAAAGTTCAAGACCCACAGGAAAACCACCGACAGCTTTCTTTACAAGGGCGGCAATCGTAATTGGGTTCAATGCTGTTATGGTCCAGCCAGCCGTTTCCAGTATGCTTTTTAACTGCTCTGCGACCATGATCGAATTGAAATCATCAGCCAGATACTCGATCTCGACTGATCCAACCGGAGAACCTTTTAGGCTCGAAAGAAACTTTCCGGAGTCTATAATCCGTGGTCCGGATTGCCATCGAAAATCATCCAACTCCACTTTAGCTTGTGCGGTACGCGCATCTGCTTCAGCAATTTCTTTTGCGGTATCTAATTTGTATTTCGCCAATTCCTGCTCTGCCGCTACAGCCTCTCGCTTGTGCGCTACAAGCGATCCCGTTGTAGTTACTCCAACGGCCGTTGCCGCTATTGCAACGCAAATTCCCGATACAATCAGCCAAAAATCCCACCAATCACCATTATGGCCAAGGAACAGGGTGGAGGCTGCAGCATTCGCGCTATTGACTGTATCCGTCATTGGAGGGCTCGCTTTGGCGGGTTTTGGCATCCTTGCCCTCTGGAAGTACAGGAAAAGGCCCTGAGCGCCTAGATTTCTTCCAAAACAACTCCTTCCAACTCCATCGCTGCAATGCACGCGAGGAAGAACGTTGCGGAAAATGTCCCCCGCTTTAGCTTCATCGTAATACCGGCCTCCGTCTCATCCTTGAAGCCATGCTTCTTAAGCCGCTTCGCCAATTCGGCGTAAGTGATTTCAGCCTCTTTCATTTTTCCTTTGAGGAAAGCGCTCGCGCGGGCGGCCCATTCCTCCTCTGCCTTGGGTAGGACCATGGCGACCCCTATCGAATTCGTGACCTAACAAAAATGATAGATCGCTATTGACACGGTGTCAAACCTATCGCATTCGTTAGCTAACGCATTCGTTAGGTAACGGCGGCCTTGCAACATTTCCTCCTCAGCAAAGCGGCAAAGACCCTGAGCCTCGCTCAGGTCTTCCGCATGACTGACGCGGAAGCCGAGACGGCCTTCAAGGCGATCCGCTGGGCATCTACGAACGGTACTCCGGTCTGCCCCTCCTGCGGCTCCGTAGAGGCTTACGAAGCCCGCCGGCCGAATGGCGCGCTGCGCTTCCGTTGCAAGGGCTGCAAGAAGGATTTCAGCATCACGAGCGGGACGTTGTTCGCCAGCCACAAGCTGCCCCTGCGAGGCTATCTGGCGGCCATTGCCGTGTTCTGCAACGAGGTGAAGGGCAAGAGCGCATTGGCCCTCAGCCGCGACCTGGGCCTGTCCTACAAGTCCGCATTCGTCCTCCTGCACAAACTGCGGGAAGCCATGGCTGAGGAAATGAAGGGCCGCGTCGTCGGCGGCGAGGGCAAGACGGCCGAGGTAGACGGCGGCTATTTCGGCGGCTACGTCAAGCCGGCCAATCTCAAGGCGGAGCGCCTTGATCGCCGCTATACCCGCAACCAGAGCGGCAAGCGCAAGGTGGTCGTGATCGTGCGCGAGCGCGGCGGCGCTTCCGTTCCGGCCGTGTTCGGCTCAGAGAGCCAAGCCGCCAGCTTTATCCGCTCCCGTATCGCCAAGGGCACCACCGTCCACGCCGACGAAGCCGCCGCTTGGGATCACCTGCATGAGCGTTTCGAGGTCAAGCGAATCAATCATCAAGAGGCTTACAGCCTCGACGGCGCGTCCACCAATTGGGCTGAGGAATACTTTTCACGCCTGCGCCGTGCCGAGATAGGCATTCACCACCATATTGCTGGTTCGTACCTGCTCCGATACGCTCAGGAATCATCATGGCGGGAGGACAATCGACGCATCTCGAACGGAGATCAGGTGAACCGGATCGCGTCACTGGCTTTGAAGCGTGGCAAGAGCGTGGATTTCACTGGATATTGGCAGCGTCACGTTTAAGCCTAACGATGTCCCTCAATTTTACAAAGAAAATTCGTATAGGTGATCTGACGCATCGCGCCCATAGAAACCTCAGCGTTAAACTGACCGCTGCAAAGCAATTTCCAGTCTCTAAACTCAAACTCCTGCGTTAAATCCATCTCTCGGGATGCAGTTACCGCATTAAAGCCGATCAATCCATTAATCACATCGATCTTTGGTGCGGACACCACGCCGATTTGAAATCCACCTTGATAAATAGCGATTGGATTAAGCTTAGGTAGCAATGCTAGTTTCGCACTGTATTCTTCTTTCCACGCCTGAAAACCTGCAATGAAAACTCCGATCAATAGAACTCCAAAAAGGAAAGGTCTTCTTCCGGGCCAACTGTCTAACCAGCGGCGACCCGAAGGCCAAAACCAAGTTATCATCCTATCTACCAAAAATGGGCCGGCACTCATTAGTGCTACCCAATGGTGGCTGAGAGCAAACAGATACGAATAAAACTCTGACAAAATGTTTTGCTCGCCATAATGGCCATGATGACAAACATCTCCTGTTCGCGTAAAAGGATTACGCGAGCCAATGTCATCCAGCTTTGAGGATGGAAGCGGGGTTGCCGCCCCGCCCATCAATCTCAGCTTATAGCATCGTTTCGGGAAATTACCCACTTCGCCGGTATCCCGTCGTTGGTCTGCTCCACGCCCTTTCCGGCATGATTCCGCAGCGACACATTGATCGCCCCAGCCAGATCGGCCACGGCCTGCGGATCGGGATCAGTAATGTCCGCCGCTGCCAGCACGCGGTCGGTAACCTCTCGCGCCGTCAATGGCCCTTCAGCCGTCCGCAGCACGTCCACGGCGCGCCTGGACAGCGTGCCCCGCTTGAACCATGGGTTGGGCTTTCGCCGCTTCACCGAGATCGCCCGCAGGCTGTAGGTCGGGTCCAAGAGCTTGATGACGGCCTCAACCTGGCGCATCTGCTCGGCCAGCTCGGCGTGGCGCTGCTTGTTCTCAAGTATCTGTCCGCCCAGCTCGGCATGGAGCCTTTCGAGGGTGTTGATTGCCGGCCGGGTGTACGGGTCTCGGGTTGGTCTCTTTGACATTGGCATCTCTCCGATTTGGCTGGAGAGATGGAAGCGAAGCAGTTATTTTGCTTGTGGCGTTTGCGCCATAATACCGGGGTTTTGCGACACAAGCGGTTAGATGATCAGAGCCGGTGCAGCAGGCACGGGAGATGATTCAGCACTCGGGATAACTGTTGGAGCAGCCGCCGCCATCGAGCTTCGGGCAGAAAGATCTTCAGTCTCCTCCAGCGGTCATGGGCAGGCTTTCCAGTAGGAACGCTGTTTAGAATGGTGTATTCTTGCCTGATCACCGGCACGGAGAACACTTGGGCGCCGGTGGCTGAGAGTGCATCGCGCTCCCGACTGCAAACGTGTGGAGGAGCGCCATAGAGGCGTCGGGTATAGAACGCAGGAGCTGTGGGCTCCAGCCCATAGAGCCATTGATCGACTAATCCGGCGTCGTGTTGAGCAGGCCGCCCGGCTTAGGACGGTGCAGCAAAAGCCTTTGCAAAAGCCTTTGAAGTCGAGTTGCGATAATATCGGCTTCGTCTCGCCTCTTCGGTAAGCTCTTGAGTGATCTGGACCCAGCGGAGCTTCAATTGGTCGAAGATGACGGCAAGCTCGCTCTGCCCCTCTCCTGCAATCATTGCGGGCGAGCAGTTCCTGTTCGTGCTACGGTATCGTTTTTGGACCCGAGCACCGGCAAGAATATCCGTGTGTTCAAGTGTCAATGTGGCCGGCTGATCTGGGACGACTAAATCGCGATGCGATTAGGATGAATAGTCCATCGCGCTTTAGCTCTTTGGTTGAGCATGATCTTTTCGGAAAACCGCTTCACACTTTGCGGATCATGCTCTCGGCGCCAAGACGTTAGGACAGCAGCGCTGGCTTGATTGACATCACGAGCGGTGACAGCATTACTCGATCGGGGATCGTTGGTCCCGACATGCAGGCGACGCATCGACCGCCTCATCTAAATGAGGAGTGTGCGTCCTGTGGCTAGCCAGGCTAGGGCTACGTTCGAGCACTGCTCGGCGCGGCACACCTCCATGCAAACGCAACGCAACGGCACAGGCCGCCTTGGGAAACCTTGGCGGCTTTTGCGTGCGTCCCACCCGGCGGGGCTTTTTTGCGAGCCAATACAAATCTGTTGGGGGTTAGGTCGTGGCAGTTATCCCACCTGGAAATCGGCCGGCTCACGGTGCATACTTCAACGATGAGCAAATCTCCGCGCGTCACCTTTTCCATCAAGCGCATCGCCGATGGTGATTGGCAAATTGAAGCCCATTATCCCGGAGCTGACATTCGGTACATCAATGGCTTCACAAGCAAGGCCGAAACTGATGAGTGGCTTGACGGCACGCGGAAGATCGCCTGGCTGAGATCGCAGGGGTATGCGAAATGACCCCGGACGCCCGTTGATTGTTATCCGGAGCAAGATCTCGTTGCGGCGTAGGACAGCAGCGCTGGCTTGATCGAAATCGTCGATCGTGACAGCATCACCCAAATCGGGGATCGTTGTCCCGACACATTGGCAATGCACATAGCGCCTCCTTTACGCGCGGCACCCACGGCAGGGTTGACGGTGGCTGCGCCGCCGCAGCCACCGCTTCCATGCAAACGCAACGCAACGGGCCGTCGAGGGAAACCTTGGCGGCTTTTGCGTGTACGGCGGCTTGGCGGACCAGCAGAGGCTTAGGCGGCCTCATCAAAATCGCTTCTGTCCTTGAACAGGGATCGCAGCAACCGCCACAATGGCGGCCCGGCAGCCAAATTGTTCAGCTCAACAATGTACGGACCTGTGATGCGGCGTCATAGATCTCGATCTGAAGCATCGGATAGGTCGATTTCAGTGCTCGCCCCGATGCTTCAGCCGCGTCGAGACTCTCGAAATCTGACTTGAAATGCCCGTCAACGATTATCGCGAACCCCTCAGTAGGGGGCCTATCGGCGCGCACCGCCTTTTTCGGTTCCGGCTCGTCAATCGAGAGAACTGGCTTTTTCATGGGGGCTGCTCCGGAGCAATTTCTACGGGGGGGCGCAAGGCCGCCCTGATTTAGATCACCCGAGCAAGGGCCGGGCGTATCTGGTGGCCTGCACCGGGTGCGCTCGCGCTAGCCGCGATCCTTGTTGGCCTTCGGCGGCGGCCTCGGCGCTTTCGGCAGCTTCGGCTCGGGGTCGGCGGTGTTGCGGACGGCCTGAGCCAGCATCTCGCGCAGCTCGGCCTTGGTCTTTGCCGGCTCGCGCGGCGTCGGTGTCCATTGGCTCATGCCCCTATGTAGGGAGGCCGGAGGCGGAATTAAACCCCTCTTGGCGGTAGTTTTGTCAACCGGCCGGTTGGTTTCGACCACCCAATTCTGTCGGCTGTTCGCTCGATTTGAGTGTCGATTTTTGATGTGGACCAACGCTCTCCGAAGGCGTTAGATCAGGCATCACTGGCTGAGGCTATGCCCGTAGGCGTCGGTGGCTGAGAGACTGATTGCGCTCCCGCCTGCATACCGGAGGGAGCGCGCGATGGCCGAGCCGTTTAGCCCGGAAACTCAGGATCTGTTGGATGCCGCCGACCGGGCGATTGCCCACAGTCGTGAGCTTCTTGATCAGCGCCGACAGTTGACAGCGACATGCGAGAGGAACCGGCGCAGGCAGGACGTTCGTCTTGCCTTTCTGCGCGACATTGGGAAACCTAAATAGGTGCCTCCATGTTTTTGAGTTCGGTCACGGTTTGACGACCCATGCCCGAGAAGACCTGCGCGGTACCCCGAGCTCAGATTTTTCGCCCTCGCGACCATGACCGCGAGCAGCTCGAGCGCGCGCGGGAGGTCATCAGTTTTGCGAAGAAGGTTTTAGCGGAGTCTGATCCATCCGTTCTGTTGGGTGGTTTCTACAAGCCCGAACCGCCCTCGGAGAGCGTCTAAGGCCGGCTCGATTGGCGCCACCAGCCCGGCCAGCGATGGATTGCGGAGCCTTTTTGTTTCAAAGCTGTCGCATCTTGTTTCAAAGCTGTCGCATCAACCGCTCCATGAGAGATCAGACGGAAGAATCGCTGGTCACGCAGACAAGACTAATCGTGGAGGCGAGAGTGAGAAGCAGCACGTCCGCAAAACTCAAGCAGGCTGGATCGCACTTATTCCGGCAAGGATGAGACGAATTGGATTCCATCACATCCAACGATCGGACAGTTACACTGCCCCTTTACGTGCACCGGCGATCAACCTCCTTGAGGCGACATGAAAATATCGGGACTGCTTGTTCTGGCGCTCATAAGCCCAGCCTCGGCACAGAGCCTGGACGAGACGATGCTGCTTCTCATCTCACCCGGATATTACGAGCAGATTCTCCAGGATGGGAAGCCATACACGCTCAAACAGCCGGCTCTCCCGCCATACCGAGGCTCATTGAACATCGAGATAACAATCCCAGGCAAATGCACGGCCGATATCCAGTATGACGAAATTGACGGGAAGGAGATGACCAGGATGCGGATGAAGCTCGATTTCGCACGGGCAACCGGATTGGACTCCTCAGGCAGCTCGCGTCCAGGCGTCATAATTCGCGGTATTGAAGGATTTCTCTGTCGAAAATATTCGTATGGGGCCGAAGATTGCTCCGGCGAGTTCTGGCCGCTCAATTTCACCGCGGACCTCTTTTCCAAGCAAGATAGCTGGCAGTACCGAAACGATGTCAGGATCAAATACGAGAAGGCATTTGCCTACTACCAGTCCACGTTTTGCAAGAAGCGCGGACTTTAGCTCACGGTCTGGCAGGTTCGTTCTCGAAAGACTCTCACGCAGATCAGGGGCTGCCGCCTAGGGCGCGGCAAGCCAGCCCGGTCAGTGATGGCCAGGAAATAGCCTGTCTGTGGAGTGCGCAAGCCGCTTGTCCGAGCCGCTGGTGTCGTTCATGTGCCCGACCAGCTCGCCAGACGGACGATAGATGTTGGAGCCCTTGAGGTCGTAGAGCTTTCTGCCCGTGAGATCGAAAATCTCCGTGCCGACCACCACTGCAACGTGGATGCCTTGGCTGTTGAAAATATTGTCGGCCACGATCGACCTCCAGAAGACGCGCCCGAGCCAAGCTGCGCGTTTAAGGCGGCAATAGCCAGATAAATCGGATCCTTTGTCCTTGGCTCGCCCGGCGGATGCTGTTCAGTGGTGGCGCGCCCGCGGTGGGTGCAAATCCCCTTGAAGCCAGCGTCCAAGGGCTTTGGACTTCATCGGGTCTTCATACGCAGCAAGCGTCTCATGCGCCTGATTGCAGATGGCGCATCTAAACGTATGCAAATCGACGTCCCGCGCGCGTGTCGGCTCGATGCTGACAAGCATCATCGCAGCCTTGCATCTTGGACAGGCGGGGCGGCCAATTGCAACAGGCGGCGTAACGGAGCGGACGCTCTGAGATTGGGACATGAGGGCTCGCCTCGAACTGGCGGGAGCTCAACACTCTCTGTCACCGATGGATGCCGATGCGGGGCGGTGATGTTATGTATTATGCGCCCCCGGGGCCTCAGACGCCAGTCAATTCGCGCCGGCTCCGCAAGGGGTAGATCGACCAATCAGCCCTTCTTCGGCCTTAGCCGATCAACCCGCACCTGCCGGAACTCCTCAGGTCCCTTGATCAGGTTGCCTTTGCGGCGGGCCTTTTCACCGCTCTCCGGTGTCGCAAAGGTCAGATTATCGATTGTCTTCGACGCGAGCTCGTTAGCCCGCTCTGCGTGCGCCGCCGATCCCTGCTTGGACTTGGTGCGAAGAGTGAGACCGAGCTCGACCAGCTGACGGATGGCCTCCGCGCGAGTCGTGTCATTTGCAGTCGCCCACGCGTCGACCTCAGCAATCAGACCGGGTGGCATACGCGAGGTGACCTGAGGAGCACGACCAATTGCCGGACGGCCGTGCCGCTTTTTCGATGTCGCCTTGATTGATTTCTTCATGGCTTTTGCATGACAGAAAATCGAGCTCAGGGGAAGCTGTCACTACCCTGAGCGGGAGCCTCGTACACCGGGGCGCTAGCAGTTGCGAGCGCTGATACGCGCCAATTCATGCCAAACGCGCGAAAACGATTGCCCGCGTTTTGTCCGCTGACAAAGCGGTGGCTATTGTTGGCGAATGGGCGCATGCTGGTGCCTACATCAAGGCAGCGTCGGGTGCGGGGCCTTTGCGAAAGGCAGGCATTTATGACCATCCGCTCGCGGCGGGAAGTCGTCACCTTCAAACATCCGTTCCATATCAGGGGCATTGACCGTCTCTTGCCTGAAGGCGCCTACGAGGTTGTCACTGACGAGGAGACGATCGTGGGCTTGTCGTTCGCAGTCTATCGCCGCGTCGCCACCATGATCATCGTGCCCGTCGAGGGTTCGCGCGGCGCGGCCGTGGAGATGGTGCCGATCGGCTCGGTGGACCTCGCAGACGCGCAGCGGATCGACGCGAGTGCGTCCGATGACTGACGAACCACTCGATCTTGACAGGCACCGTGGTCTCGCCGCGAACACCGCATCGCACGGAACTCATGGTCGGCTGGTGAGTTGATCTGCTTCGTGAGTTGATCTGCATCAGCAAGCACTGGCAATGGCTGGATGACAGACTTCTCCCCGCTGCTCAGTCTCATTCGCAGGCACTCGAGCGCATCGGCGTTTTCAATCTGTTGGAAGATGCGAGGGGCGAAAGGGCGGAAGACATCATCATGCAGGAGGTCTAGAGATGTTTGAGCGGAAGCCGGCGAGCCGCGCTGAACTCGAGGCTCGCAAAGCATTCAAGCCGGCTGAGCCGGAGACTACGGAATATGCAAGGGTACAGAGGTCCTTTCACGACAATCGGGAGCGGCTGAAGTCAGAGCGACTGGCGCGAGAGGCGGCTGCCGCCGACACTGTCCGGAAACAGAAATCCGATACCGATCACTAAGCGCTGACTCGGTGTCTGCCTGATCAGCCTAATTGCCGAGTAACGCCGTCGCCGAAGGAAGGTCGCGCTGTTTCGGTTTCGCAGCATCGAGGCTCTTCGGCCGGCAAGACGGTCCGATCCTTTCTGCCTTGTATTTTGTGGCAGAGCCTATAGGCTCGGGATTGTTCGATTTGCCGCTGTGCCTTTCTGAACGCGCCTGTGGGCTCCTTCCAAAAGACATTCCGACCAGTTGAATGGAGATCGCGTGATGGTCACGCGACGGGTGCTGTTTGGAGAGGAAAATGCCAACAGGTACTGTCAAGTGGTTCAATGGTCAGAAGGGCTTTGGTTTCATTCAGCCCAGCGATGGCGGAAGCGATGTGTTCGTGCACATCAGTGCCGTCGAGCGGGCCGGTCTTGCCGGGCTTGCGGAGGGTCAGAAGGTCAACTTCGAGTTGAAGACCGACAAGATGAGAGGCAAAGTGAGCGCAGATAACCTGTCGCTGGCTTGAGTTGTTCGCCATCGCAGGGATGTACTGAGATGGTCGTAGAGCCCGCTCGATCCGGGGATCGAGCGGGTTTTGCGGGTTCTAGATCTGGATGGAAAGATGTCCGGCAAGAAAACAGTTGAGCTCTCGCCCGAAAGCGTCGCGCGGGCCAACCGGCATCGTTTGGCCCTGGAAGAAGGCGCGCGAGCGATGTTGGACGTCGAGCAAAAGGCCATTGCGGTCCGCAAGAACATGGAACGTCTTCGCGCCTTGAGGGAAGCCAGGGAAGCGCAGGAGGCAAGCGCTCAGGCGACGCTGCCGGACGCCGCAAAGAAGAAACGCAAGAAGGTGCTTTCGACATAGCGCCAGCATTTGCGAACTCAGCCTTGGTCTGGATTCCTTCGGGGGCTCATGCCAAGCGAAAGGTTGGTGCCCCGGCCGTATTCACGAGCTACAACGTCACGCTGCACTCGAAGCAGGCGATTTCACGCGCTAAGGCAAGGATTCTGTGCGGCACAGAGCGCTCTCGCATTCGCGGGGTCTGATTTTCGCAGGAGAAGGTGGACCCGATGCGTAAGAGTATCCGGATCGTTCCTCACACTGCACCGTGCAACGGGCAGGCGATCACTTTCGTGCTGGCGATCGGCTCGGTTCGGCAGCTTTGCCGCCTGCAGACGACGTTTCGGACGCAGAACCAGGCTTTCAGCTATTTTCACCGGCATCGTACCGAGTTCGAGCGGGTCGCTCGTGCCAGGCTCGCACGTGGCGAGGTCGAAAACGGCGTGATTGAGCTCACGATGCTTTAGAGCATGATCCGGAAAAGTGTGAAGGGGTTTTCCGAACAGAATATGCTCAATCAAAGAGCTAAAGCGCGATGACGATTCGTCCTAGTCTCATCGCACTTCAGCGCACGGTCGTGAAGAAGACGGGTGGAGCGTCCGGGGAGAGGCCAGATGTCAGGCATCAGGAGCAGGAGCCGTCATGAAGCTAAATTCAACGCAGATCGAGCAAACCCTCAATCAGTTCAACGCTCGGGTGATCGCCGAGGACAATCCAACGATCGCGGCATTGAACGATTTGTTCGGGGACCACACCTTCTTCCTGGACGCCAGGGGTCTCAACGTTCTGGAGCTGATCCAATTGCCCCGGATGGAGCCGGAGAGCGGAGAGGTGATAAATCTCGCGGACTGGAGCGATGCGACGCTTACCAGGTTACGCACGCATCGCCCCGAACCGACGGGCATTGTGATTCGGTTGAAAGAGACTCAACACTGATGTGGTCGACCCCCGTTCGTGCATTGTCGTTGCTGACCGACGCTCCAGTGTCTCCCAAGGTGATCGACAGTTTTATCGACGCGCGCTTTTGAACGGCGGATGCGCGCCGATGTCGCTGATTGCAAGGTGTAAGTCGGGGGCCGGCGTTGGGAGTACGCTACTCCGCTTTCGGTTTGCGGCGGTCATCCGTTCTCGGCTCTGATTTCGCGAAACGACACCAGGCGGCGCTGCGCCTCGTCCCA
>Ga0070738_10005685_pt1 | contig 13664 bp, 9 predicted proteins | sample Coa_R2_2_FD_66446 | JGI IMG/M metagenome (GOLD analysis project Ga0070738, IMG submission 66446) | Surface soil microbial communities from Centralia Pennsylvania, which are recovering from an underground coalmine fire - Coalmine... | ecosystem: Environmental > Terrestrial > Soil > Unclassified ... | reverse complement strand
TATACGGGACTCCGTCGAGCCCGACGAACGGCACGATGTCGCCGCGGCCGTTCGAGGCCGCAACCGTCGACCACCGCGAGACGTACGTCGGCGTGACGACGATCGGAATGACGCGCCCTTTGAACGTCCCAAGGTCGATCAGCTTCTCGAAGAGCGCGAGGCCGAAGCGGTCCTTCGTCGTGACGTTGAACTGCGGATTGACGCCGGCGCACGTCGGCGACGAGGTGCCGCTCAGATCGACGCACGACGGATTCACGCCGGGAGCCGGAGGAAAGCCCGGCGGCAGGAACAGCGGAACCTGGCCGCTGTTGAAGCCGACCGGGTAATGCTGAATTTCGTAGTAGTTCAGCACGAGCCGCAGCTGCGGTGAGACGCCGAAGCCGACGACCGCGTCGCCGCCGCCCGGCAACCAACGCTTGCCGAGTGTGCCGATGTTGCCGAACGGATACGCCGACGAGGCGTCGACCATGTAGGTCCATCCGACGGGAAGACCGGTAGCGGCCGCGCCGCCGACGGGCTGCTGCGTGACGGGGGGGACCTGCGCTACGGTCGATTTCGACGGCGCGGGCTTGGCATTTTCCGCGTTCTTGATCGCGGTGTTCGCGCCCGAAACGGCAGAGCCGAAGACTCCGAACGGATCGGCGGCCGCCGGTGCCGTGGCCAGCACCCCCACCAACGTCAAGGCCGCGGAGGCACGAAGAAGCGTACGGACCATTTCGTTCTCCAACGGGGATAGGCTTATTAAAATTAATAGCCTAGGGTTGGAGGTTGGTTACCTTACGGGTGCGGCAAAACCCTCGCGCTCCGCGGCAGGCTCGACCGGGCCGTGCGGCGCTCCGTTTCCCCCGCGCCGGCCGCGCAACTCCAGGGACTTGATGATCACGTAGAGCACCGGTGTAATGGCCAAGTTGAGGATCGTCGAGACGATCATGCCGCCGAAGACGACCGTTCCCAGCGAGTGCCGCGCCGCGCTCCCGGCGCCCGAAGCGAACACCAGGGGCGTCACGGCGATAACGAACGCGATCGACGTCATGAGAATCGGCCGAAGCCGCGTTTGGGCGGCCCGGGCCGCCGCGGTGACGATGTCGGCGCCTTGCGCCAGCTGCTGGTTGGCGAACTCGACGATCAGAATGGCGCTCTTACTCGCCAAGCCGATCAGCATCACGTATCCGACTTGGGCGTACGCGTCGCTGGGCAATCCCCGCGCCATCATGAATAGGAGCGCGCCCAAAATCGAGGCCGGCACCGCCAGCAATACGATCAGCGGATCGATGAAACTCTCGTACTGCGCCGCGAGCACGAGAAACACGAAGACGATGCCGATGCCGAAGATGATGATCGAGAGCGAGCCGCCCTGAATCTCGTCCAGCGTCAGCCCCGACCATTCGTAGCTCACGCCGGGTGGATCGATCTGCTGCGCGAGGCTCTGCATCGCGGCAATGGCTTGTCCCGAGCCCTTGCCGGGCGCCGCGGATCCGTTGATCTCGATCGACCGAAAGAGATTGTAGTGGTTGATGATAGGAGCGCTCTTGGTCAACTGCGTCGAGGTCAGGCCGCTTATCGGAACGATGCCGCCGCCCGACGAGCGCACGTACAGGTACTGCAGCGCGCCCAACGTGGATCGGTACGGCATCTCCGCCTGCACGTAGACGCGATACGAGCGGTTCAAATAGCTGAAGTCGTTGACGTAGAACGATCCGATATCCGTCTGCATGGTCGAGAAGATATCGCCCAGCGAGACGCCGATCGATTTTGCCTTGTTTCTGTCGACGTGGACCGAGAGTTGCGGCGAATCGACGCGGAACGTCGTGAAGACTTGCGTGAGATCGGGATTGCGGTTGCCCATTCCCATATAGCCGTAGGCGGTGCGCATCAGCGTGTCCAGGCCTACGTCCGCGCGATCCTCCAGTTCGAACTGAAAGCCGCCGAAGTTGCCGACGCCTTGAATGGCGGGCGGATTGAACGCGAAGATCTGCGCTTGCGGTATTCGGAAGAAGCCCATCTGCACTCGCTGGATGACCGAATCCAGGGAATGCGCCGAGCCTTTCCGATCGCCCCACGGCTTGAGCAGGACGAACATGATGCCGCGGTTGGGCGTGGCACCGGTGAAGCTGAACCCGGAGACGTCGAAGACGTGCAGCACTTCCGGCTGGGCCCGGATGATGCGTTCGGCCTTCGCCGCGGTCGCCGCTTCGCTCGCCAGCGACGTTCCTTCGGGCGCTTGGACCGTCACGATGAAGTAGCCCTGGTCCTCATTCGGAATGAAGGCCGTCGGTGTGGTCCGGAAAAGGTAGAACGTCGCGAGCAGCGCGACCGCGAAGAGTCCGGCGATCAGATAGCGGGCGCGGATCAACGGGGGCAGCGCTTCGCGGTACCAGCCGCGGAATGCCGTCAGACCGCGGTTGAACCATTCGAAGAGCGCGAACTTGGTGCGCCCTTCGTCGTGAAGCAGGCGCGCGGACATGACCGGCGTGAGGGTGAGCGAAGCGAAGAGCGAGATGGTGATCGAGGCCGCGATGGTCATCGCGAACTGCTTGTACAATTGTCCGGTCGTTCCGGGAAAGAACGCCACCGGGACGAACACCGCCAGCAGCACCAGCGACGAAGCGACGACCGCGCTTTGCACTTCACGCATTGCCGCGGCGGCGCCCTCGATACCGCGCATGCCCTTTTCTTGAATGTAGCGGGCGATATTTTCGATGACGACGATGGCGTCGTCGACGACCAGTCCCGTGGCGAGCGTCAAGCCGAAGAGCGTGATCGTGTTGATCGTAAACCCGAAAACCTTCATCGCCGCGAAGGCGCCGATCAAGGATACGGGGATGGTCACCGCCGGAATGAACGTCGACCGCGGATCTTGCAGGAAGAGATAGATGACCGCGACCACCAGCAGAATCGACAAAAGCAGCGTGAAGACCACTTCGCGTATCGACTCGTTCACGAACATCGACGAGTCGAAGGCCGTCTTCCACGTGACGCCCGGCGGGAACGATTTCGAGAGCTGCGTCAGCTCGGCGGCGATGTCTTTGGTGACCTGCAGTGAGTTGGCCGTCGGCAGCTGGAGAACGCCCAAGCCGACGACGTTGCTGTCGCCGTCGAACTTGACGATGTTGGAATAATCCTCCGCGCCCAGTTCCACGCGCGAAACGTCTCCCAGACGTACGAAGGCCCCGCCGCTTGCGGCGCGGACGATCACGTTGCGGAACTGCGCAGGGTCGCTCAGGCGGCCTTCGGCGCGCACGCTCACCGTGAACGGCTGGTTGGCAGGTTCGGGTGCGGACCCGATGCTGCCGGCCGCGACTTCGACGTTCTGTTCGGAGAGCGAACTAATGACGTCGGAGACCGTCAGGCCGCGTGCGAAGAGTGCGCTCGGATTGAGCCAGATGCGCATCGCATAGCGCCGCTGGCCGAAGATGATGACGTTGCTCACGCCGCGGACGCGTTTGAGCGAGTTGACGACGTTGAGCTCGGCGTAGTTGCTCAGGACGAGCTGGCTGATCTGCGGATTATGCGATTCCAGCGAGATGGCCATGACGAAGCTGCCGGAGTTCTTCGTGACCGTGATTCCGGTTTGGAGAACTTCGCCGGGAAGCCGTCCGCTCGCGGACTGCACCGCATTTTGGACGTCGGTTGCAGCGATGTCGAGGTTCGTCCCCAGGTTGAACGTGCACGTGATCTGGCTGGTGCCGTTGTTGGAGCTGGTCGAGCTGATGTAGCGCAGGCCTTCGACGCCGTTGATCGCCTGCTCGAGCGGCGTGGTCACCGCGGACTCGACTGCCTGCGCGTTTGCTCCGGTGTACACGGCCGTTACCGTCACGACGGGCGGCGCGATCTGCGGATACTGCGCGATGGGCAGCGTGGGGATCGCAATGAGTCCCGCGATGAGTACGATCAGGGAGCAGACCGCCGAAAAGACGGGGCGGCGCAGGAAAAACTCGATCAAGAAGCCTCCGAGCTGCAGGCGCAGCTTCCTTTGTCCCAGTTGACCCGGCGGCCTCGCCGCCGGTTGCGGTCGAGTTTAGCTGAAAGCCTGCTCGGCGTGATACGAGCTGCGGGAGAGCGGGCTCGAGACGACTTGGTGGAAGCCCTTCGAACGCGCCAGCGCCCCCAGCTCTGCAAAGCGTTCGGGCGTAACGAACTCGTGGACGGGCAGATGCTTCTTCGTCGGCTGGAGGTACTGCCCCATCGTGAAGATGTCGACGCCGGCCGCGCGTGCGTCGTCCATGGTCTGCGACAGCTCCTCGTCGGTTTCGCCCAGCCCGAGCATGATCGACGTTTTCGTATAGCGCTGCGGTGCACGATTCTTGGCATGTGCGAGCACCGCCAGCGACTGCTCGTACTTGGCGCGCTTGTCGCGCACGCGGGGCGTGAGCCGGCGCACCGTCTCCAAGTTGTGGGCAAAGACGTCGGGCGCCGCGTCCAGCACGATGTCGAGCGCGTTCAAGTCCCCGCGATAATCGCCGCTGAGGATCTCGACGCGCGAACCCGGGACGCGTTCGTGGATGGCGCGCACGGTGTTTGCGAAGATGAGGGCACCGCCGTCTGCCAGGTCGTCGCGATCGACCGCGGTTACGACCAAGTACCGCCAGCCCAGATCGCGGACGGCTTCGGCGACGCGCACCGGTTCGAGCCAATCCACCGCGCCTTTGGGATTTCCCGTCTTGACGTTGCAGAAGCGGCATCCGCGCGTACAGACCTCACCGAGAATCATGATCGTCGCCGTGCCCGCACCCCAGCACTCGGCCAGGTTCGGGCACATCGCTTCTTTGCAAACGGTGTTCAGGGCCAGGCTGCCGACTTTCGCTTTGACGCGCTCGTACTCGTCGCCGTGCGGAAGCTTGACCTTGAGCCACTCGGGTTTGGGCGTGCGCCGCGCACCGGCGCCGTCGATCAAGCTGATTTCGATTGCCACGCAGCTGCCCCGTCTTGCGGGATCGATGGAGAAAGGTTCAGTCCGAACGCCGCTTCGATGCACTCTGCCAAGACCGGTTTTGCTTCGGCTATGGAAACGGCGCGGCGCGCCTCCCGGCTCAGGCTCGTGATGCCTCGGTCCGTGAGCCCGCACGGATTGATGAGGCGATCGTAATCCAGTTCCGTGCTCACGTTGAGTGCGATTCCGTGCAGTGACGTCATCTGACGGACGGCAAGGCCCACCGCGCAGATCTGATTGCGGCCGGCCCAAACGCCGGCGTGCTCGCTCCAGCGCTCCGCCTGTACGCCGAACCGCGCGCACGCGTCGATGACCGCCTGCTCGAGTGCACGCACGAGCGGCACGACTTCACGAAAGCGCTCCAAGCGGCGAATCGGATAGACGACCAGCTGGCCGGGGCCGTGGTACGTCACGTCGCCGCCGCGCTCGATTTCAACGAGGTCGATCCCGCGCGCCGCCAGCGCGTCGCGCGAAAGCAGGACGTTCCGGCGGTCGGCTTTCCGGCCGAGCGTAACGACGGGCGGATGCTCGACGAAGATCCACGTTTCGCCCGCTTCGCCGCGCTGGACCGCATCGTGCAGCCGGTGCTGCAGATCCCACACCGTTCGATACGGGCTGAGCCCCAGATCGAGCATCGCCGCCTGTGTCATCCTATTGCTCTTCAACCCGCGGCAACGCGTACGAGCTGCGTCACTTCGCTCCGACGGGCGCCGGTGCGGGCTTGGGCTTTTGATTGACGATGTGGATCGCTTTGCCGTGCGCCGCTTCGGCGGCGTCCATGATGCCTTCGGTGAGGGTGGGATGCGGATGGATCGACAGACCGATGTCTTCGACCGTCGCGCCCATCTCCAGCGCGATGACGCCTTCTCCGATGAGCGATTCGGCCTGCGGCGCGACGATGTGCATGCCCAGCAGCAAGTCGCTCTTGGCGTCGCCGACGAGCTTGATGAGACCGTCGCTTTCGTTCATCGTGCGCGCGCGGCCGCTGGCGGCGAGCGGGAACTTTCCGATGCGGACCTCGTAGCCGGCGGCTTTGGCCTCTTCCTCGGACAGGCCGACCGTTGCGACTTCCGGATCGGTGTACACGCAGTTCGGAATCGCGACCGGATCGAAGGCGGCGGATTTATCGCCCGCGATCGCTTCGGCGGCAATCACGCCTTCCTTCATGCCTTTATGCGCCAGCATCGGCGCGCCGGTGACGTCGCCGATAGCGAAGATATTGCGCACTTTCGTGCGGCGCTGCGCGTCGACGCCGATGAAGCCTTTCTCGTCGGTCGACAATCCGGCCGCTTGAAGATTCAAGCCGTCCGTAACGGGCCGCCGGCCGACGGCGACGAGCACGCAGTCGAATTCGCGCGTTTCGTCCTTTCCGCCGGTGCCGTCGCCGTTGAAGGTCGCCTTGACGGTTTTGCCCTCGCGCTTGATTCCGTTGACCTTCGTCGACAGCATGATTTCGACGCCTTGTTTTTTGAGTATGCGGCCCAGCGTCTTGGAGATCTCGAGATCCGTGCCGGTCAGAATTTGCGGGAGCGCTTCGATGACGAGCACCTTTGCGCCCATGCGCGTGTACACCGTCGCGAATTCCAGACCGATGACGCCCCCGCCGATCACCAGCAGCGTTTTCGGTACGCGCTTGAGCTGCACCGCGTCGTCCGAATTGATGACGTATTCGCCGTCGTGCGGCCAAGCCTTGACGTCGATGGGCGCAGAGCCGGTGGCAATAACGACGTCTTGCGCGCGAATCGTGTCCTCGCCGCCTTCTTTCTTCTTGACGGCGATCTCGTTCGCGCTCTTGAACGAAGCCTCGCCGTACAGAAACTGCACGTTATTGGCCTTGAAGAGCGTCTTGACGCCGCCGACGTTCGCGTTGACCACGTCGGTCTTAAACTTCGCGACGCCCTCGCGGTCGACGCCGGCTTTCTCCACTTTGAGGCCGATCGCACCGGCGTGATCGATGTGCCGGATCACTTCACCGACGTGGAGCAGGGCTTTGGTGGGAATGCAGCCCCAATTCAGGCAGACGCCTCCGACCTCGTCGCGGTCGACGCAGATCACTTTTTTGCCGAGCTGGCCTAGCCGGATCGCGGCATGATAGCCTCCGGGGCCGGCTCCGATGACGACGGCGTCGACGACGTGTTCAGCCAAGGTTCTACTCCTCTGGGTTCGGGCGCGTACGGGGAGCGAAGTTCGTTCGACGGCTGCGCTCAAGGTAACTCTGGCAAGGCGCCCGCGCGGCCACAAGCACCAAAGTAGGGAGCGGCCCATCCAATGCCGCAAATGGATGGGAAATGGCAAAGATTGGATGGCTGCCGCCGCTGGACCGCAAGAGCATCGTCCCCCTCTACCGGCAGATCTACGAATCGCTCCGGGAGTCCATCCTGGCCGGCACCCTGCCCGAATCGACGCGCTTGCCGCCCGAGCGCTCGCTGGCACAGCGGCTCAACGTCAACCGCAGCACCGTCGTGCATGCTTATCGCGAATTGGTCGCCGACGGCTTGATCGAGCAGAAGGTCGGCTCCGGCTCGCGCGTGGTGCCGCAGCTGCGCTCCGGGCAGCCGGCGAGATCGGCGGCAGTTCCATGGTGGGTCACGCTGCCGCCCTGGCGCGTCGGCGAGTTTCCAACGATTCTGGGCGAATTGGCGGCAAAGCAAGAGCCGGGCCGCATCAGCTTCGTTCAGGGCGTCGCACCGGATCAGCCTTCGCCGCTCGACGAGCTGGCCAAGTGCTTTTCGCGCGTCGCGGGCGATCCGCGCTTCATTCTGTCGTACGGAGATTCGGAGGGATACGAACCGCTGCGTCAGGCGATCGCGCAGCGCATGGACGTGCGCGGCGCCCAAACGCGATCCAAGGACGTGATCGTGATCACGGGGTCGACGCAGGGAATTATGGTCGTCGCTCAGTCGCTGGCCGAGCCGGGCGACGAGATCATCGTCGAGACGCCGAGCTATCCGGGCGCGCTGCAGATCTTTCAAATCTGCGGTTTAAGAGCGATTCCCGTCCCGGTCGACGAGGACGGCATGCGCGTCGATCACGTCGAGGCGATTCTGCGCACGCGCAGGCCGCGGTTCATCTACACGATGCCGTCACTGCACAACCCGACGAATGTGACGATGAACGCAGACCGCCGCGAGCGCCTCGTCACACTCGCCCGGCGCGCGGGCATCCCCATCATCGAAGACGATCCGTACGGCGAACTTTCGCAGAGCGGTCTATCGCCGCTCGTCGGCTTGGCTCCGGACTACGTGGTCTACCTCAGTACCTTCAGCAAGACGATCGCGCCGTCGCTTCGCGTAGGATGGCTGGCCGCACCGCGAACCATTCTCGAGCGCCTGCTGCTCCGCAAACAAGCACTCGACATGGCGACCAGCTTGTACGTCCAGGCGGCGATCGCCGAGTACCTGGCGACCGGGTACGACGCGCACGTCGCGCAGCTGCGCGAAGAGCTGCAGTTGCGGCGCGAAATGGCGGACGCGGCGATTGCCGAATACTGGCCCGCGACGATGCGCACGAGCAAAGCGGCCGGAGGGTTTTACCTGTGGGTGACGACGCCCAGGGAGATACGCGCGCGCCCGCTGCTCGACCAATCCGAACGTCTGGGCGCCTCGTTCTTGTTCGGCGAGCCGTTCTTTGCAAGTTCCGGCGGCGATCACAACTTCCGGCTCGCGCTCACGCCCGTCACTCGCGCGCAAATCCCCGAAGGTATCCGGCGGATCGGCAGTGCGATCGCCGCGCTCAAGCCGTGAAACGGCCGCGCGGGCAGAGCGTCGCGGACGCGGATCGCGACGTGCGCCAATACTTGGTTCGCGTCGCAGCGATGCTCGGCGATCTGCTGGGCGATCGGCTTGCGGGGCTGTACGTGTACGGGTCGCTGGCAACCGGGTCGTTTCAGCGGGATCGAAGCGACGTCAATCTCCTGGTCCTGGTCAGCCGCACGCTGGACGCAGTGGAGCGCGAGCATGTGGCTAGGCTATTACTGCGGCTTTCGGACGAACGTCCGATGCGCGGCGGCATCGACGTCGACGTGGTTGCGCAGGCGCACGCGCAAGCTTTTTGCCATCCCGTTCCGTACGAGGTGCATTACGACGGACGCATGCACGAGGCAATCCGAAGGCGGCGGGTCGCCTACGCGGGCGATCGCTCGAGCGTGGAGTTGGCAGCGCGGATCGCGGCCGTGCGCGAACGCGGCGTGACGCTGGTCGGCTCTCCCGCGGCTTCCGTTTTCGCTCCGGTACCTTGGTACGCATACGTCGGCGCACTGGAATCGGCGCTCCGCTCGGGCAGGGCCATCGTGGAAAAGTCACCGGGAGAGGCGGTGCTGCAGGCATGCCGCGTGCTGCTGGGCGCTACGAGTCAACGCATGAACGTACCGGCCAAGGATGAATCCGCGTTGTGGGCGCTCGAAAACGTGCCGCGCATCTACCGGTCGACGATCAACGACGCGCTCGCGCTGTATCTGGGAAACAAGGACGCGGACGACGTCGTCTTCACGCCGCGCGAAGTGATCGCTTTTCGAGAGTACGTTCGGCAGCAGTGCCGTCCGGCGTTCGAGCGCGCGTCGCAGACCGGTTCGGACGACGAATGAAGCCGGCTCGCCTCAACCGCCTGTTGCTCGAATGGTACGCGCAGCACGGGCGTACGCACTTGCCTTGGAGACGCACCCGCGATCCGTACCTCGTTTTGGTGAGCGAATTCATGCTGCAGCAAACGCAGGTCGAACGCGTGCTGCCCAAATACGAGGCGTTCGTCGCGCGCTTTCCGGACTTGGCGGGCCTGGCCGCCGCGAGCACGGCGGACGTCTTGCGCGCTTGGAAGGGTTTGGGATACAACTCGCGCGCGGTTCGTCTTAAGCAGATTGCCCGCGCGGTCGTGGACCGCTTCGAGGGCCGAATTCCGTGCGACGGGCAGACGCTGCAAAACCTTCCGGGAATCGGCGCGTATACCGCGAGCGCCGTCTTGGTTTTTGCGTTCGAGCGTCCGGCCGCCGCCGTCGATACGAATTTGCGGCGCGTTCTGCATCGCGTCTTCCACGGTATCGAACATCCGCCGCGCGCGTCCGCCGCCGAATTGGAGGCGCGCGCCTACAATCTCGTGCCGCCCGCCCGGCCGCACGACTGGAACTCCGCTCTCATGGATCTGGGCGCCGCGATTTGTACTGCGCGTGCACCGCGATGCCCGATCTGTCCGCTTTCGGCGGTGTGCGAAGCGTACCCGATAGACGCTGCGGCCCTCGCTCGGGCGCGATCCTCCGCCGGCCCGGCGCGACCGCGTCAGCCGCGGTTCGAGCAGACCACGCGCTTCGCGCGCGGACGCATCGTGGATCGGCTGCGCGAGCTTGCGCCGGGGGCCCGCATCTCGCTGCTGGATTTGCATCGCGACGTCGGTGCGTCGATCGGCCGCGGCGCCGATGAGATAAAGCGGCTCGCCGGCGAACTGCAGCGCGACGGAGTCGTGGAAATTCACGGCGACATGGTGGCGCTGGGAGAATGAAGATTCCGTTTCCGGGCCGCCGGGTACCGCGTAAGACGGCGCAAGCGGAACTGGCCATTCTGCAACGGGTCTACCCGCACGCTCAGACCGCCCTGCAGTATTCGAACCCGTTCGAATTGATCGTCGCGGTCATTCTTTCCGCGCAGTGCACCGACGCGCGCGTCAATCTGACGACGCCCGCACTCTTCGAACGCTATCCGACCGCCGGCGACCTGGCCCGCGCGCGCCAGGAAGACGTCGAGCGAATCATCAAGTCGTGCGGCTTTTACCGGATGAAGGCGCGCAGCCTCATCGCCTGCGCGCGCGCGCTGGTAGAGCAGCACGGCGGAAAGGTGCCGCGCGAGCGCGATCAATTGGAAGCGCTGGCGGGCGTGGGACGCAAAACGGCCAGCGTCGTTATGGCCGTAGCGTTCGAGGAAGCCGCGATTGCAGTCGACACGCACGTCTTTCGCGTCTCGCACCGGCTCGGGCTGACGCTTGGAAAGACGCCGCGCGACGTCGAGGAGGACCTCGAACAGCTCGTTCCGCGCGAAAATTGGCGGCACGCGCACCACTGGCTCATCGAGCACGGCCGCGCAATCTGCAAAGCGCCGGTACCGCTTTGCGGACGCTGCCCGGTGAACGCGCTTTGTCCGAGCGTGAAGATCGTCGCTAAAACGTTAGGGGTCCGGGACCTTCCAGGTGCGGCGGACGCGGGAGCTCGGCGTCCTGCGCGATCAGCTTCAGCAAAGAAGAAGGCGTAAGCGATTGGCCGTATCCGGCCTCGGTCGAAACCTTCGAGAGATTGATCAGCGAGGGCACCGGAGCGGACGGTTCGAACTGCCATTCGCCGTCCAAGCCGATGCCCGCGATGCGAACGAGCTGGTGGACGTCGTCGAGATCCAACGCTACGCGCCGCTCGTCCATGCGCAGCACCAAGCGCGGCGGCTTTTCCACACGCACGAATTTCACGCCCCTGCGCGCGCCCAGAATCGCGTTCAGTCGCCTCGTACCGGCCGCCAGCAGGTCGCCGAACGCGGTGAATGCTCCCTGCGCGTCGTCGTACTGCCGCTGCGGCGCATCGCCGCCTTCTGCAGCGCGCTCGATCTCGCGGCGCGCGCGAATACGCTCGGCCGCCGCGACGATCGGGTTTTGCGCCGTAAATTTTTCATCGAAGGGATCGGCCATACGGCAAGTATTCGCGAGCGCGTTCGGTGAACTCCGCCCGCATGGGTAAATCCGTCCTCGCCGCAGCGCTCGCGGCAGCGGTCGCGCTGCAGGCGCCTGCCGCTCGAGGCGCTTCGGATCTCACGCTGGATGAGGTCTTCGCGCTCGCTCCGCCGTGGGGCTCGCAGCCGGATCGCGTCACGTGGTCGCCGGACGGACGGTCGTTCTTGTACGTATTGCCCACGCAAGATGCCGCGTCGGTGCTGCCGGTCCGCCAGTACGACACCGTCACCGGCAACGATCGCGTCGTCATCGATCCGCAGCGGTACGGAAAACAGGCGAAGACGCCCGACGAGCTCGTTTGGTCTCCCGACGCCAAATCGATCGCGTTCGAAGAGGACGGAACGCTCTACGTGCGCGATCTCCAAACGAACATCGATCGTGCGATCGACAAGGACGCCAAGGGTGCGCAGTGGTCGCCGCACTCGGACGCGCTGGCATACGTGAAGAACGGGGATCTGTACGTCGCTCGTCTGGATCAAAAGCTGGCGATACGGCGCCTGACGACCGGGGGTTCGGATCAGGGCATTCTCAACGGAGCACTCGACTGGGTGTATCCCGAGGAGCTCGGCACGGAGCACGGTTTCGCGTGGGCACCCGATGCGCACGCCATCGCTTATATGCAGATGGACGAACGCCCCGTCACCCAATTCCCCATCGCGGACTTCCTCAAGGACGACAACACGGTGGAGTGGCAGCGGTACCCGCTGGCCGGCGAGCGCAACCCCAAGGCGGTGCTGCACGTGATCGAGCTGACCGGTGCGCGCGATCGCATAGTCTACGATGCAGGCGCGCGCGACGAATATCTGCCGTTCTTCGAATGGAAACCCAAGACCGACTCGCTGGTGGCGGAAACGCTCGACCGCGCGCAGCAGCACCTTCGAGTATTTACGATCGCTCCGAACGGCGCGCAGCAGACGCTGTACGCGCAGGCCGACGCCAAGTGGGTCGGCGCGGTCGAGGGGAACGGCGACGTACGGCTCCCCCAATGGCTGCCCGACGGATCGACGCTTTGGATTCTGGACCGCGACGGCAGGAGCGGGCTCTACCGCAGATCGCCGTCGGGTTCCCTGGCGCGCCTGACCGGAACGTATCGCGCTTTCGACCTGCTCGCGATCGACGCGGCGGGCGAATCGGCGTACGTGACGGCGGCGTATCCCACCAGGCGCGATCGCGCGCTGCTCCGCGTGCCGACCGGCGGCGGCGCGCCCGTGAATCTCACGCCCGCGCCCGGGGCGCATCGAGTCTCGCTGTCACAGAACGCGGCGTTCTTCGTCGATCAGCGTTCGGCGCTCAACGAGCCCCCGTCTACCGAACTCGTCGATGCGCGCACGGGGCAGATCAAGGCGACACTCGCGCCGCAGAACGCGCAGCTGCGCGCACAGCTTCTGCCGACCCAGATGCTCGGCATCCCCTCACCGTACGGTGCGCTCGATGCGACGATGCTGCTCCCGCCGAATTTCGACCAGCACGCGAAGTATCCGGCGATCGTCTACGTGTACGGCGGACCTGCGGCACCCACGACCGCGAACGCCTTCGGCGAACAGCGCGGCCTGTACCATCAGCTGCTCGCGCAGCACGGATTCATCGTCTTCAGCATCGACGGGCCGGCCTCGCAGATCGACAGCGACGCGCACGTCCAGCTGCTCTACCACAACTTCGGCCCGGGCTCGCTGGCGGGCCAGCGTATCGGCGCCGAGTATCTGCGCTCCCTGCCGTACGTCGATCCATCGCGGATCGGCATTTGGGGCTGGAGTTTCGGCGGATACGAAACCGTCTACGCACTAACGCACAGCGACCTGTTCAAAGCGGGTGCCGCGGTTGCACCCGTGACGGACTGGCACTATTACGACACGATCTACACCGAGCGCTACCTGGGCACGCCGCAGGCGCAGCCTTCGGCGTACGACGTCAGCTCGAACGTCAAGTCCGCCGCAAGTCTCCGCGGCGATTTGCTTATCAGCCACGGGACGTCGGACGACAACGTGCACATGGCGAACACGATCGCGCTGCTGCAGGCGTTCATCGAAAGCGGCAAGAC
>Ga0070738_10005683_pt1 | contig 13667 bp, 15 predicted proteins | sample Coa_R2_2_FD_66446 | JGI IMG/M metagenome (GOLD analysis project Ga0070738, IMG submission 66446) | Surface soil microbial communities from Centralia Pennsylvania, which are recovering from an underground coalmine fire - Coalmine... | ecosystem: Environmental > Terrestrial > Soil > Unclassified ... | reverse complement strand
ATTAAATTGCCAGCGGAAACCGTACTGAACTTCACCTTGCAGGCCCCTGTAACCGTTGTCCAAAATACAAAGGGACCCAATGCAGGGCGTCCGCAGTTGAATAATCAATAACTTACGCAAGCCCTCGTTTTCTGACGAATGTGCTCAGAATCGAGGGCTTTTTTCTGTCTACGCGGGCGTACGGGTCGGTTCCTGCCTGTCCACCCGTACAATGACTTTCGTACCGCAGTTCCCGCTTTGGAATCGCCGTATAATCAACAAAAATCAGTACAAAAACAGGAATCTCATTCATCGTGGACCTGGGATTTGCATTGGCGATTTTTGCGCTGGGGCTGGCTTTCGGCAGCTTCCTGAATGTGTGTGTCTATCGCCTGCCGCGTGACTTGTCCGTCGTTCATCCCGGTTCGGCCTGTCCATATTGCAAAACGCGCATACGCTTTTACGACAACATTCCAGTTTTAAGTTGGCTCCTGCTTGGTGGCCGCTGCCGCGATTGCCAGGCCCACATTACGCCGCGCTATCTCATCGTGGAATTGCTGACTGGCGCTTTATTTCTCGCCTGCTATGCCCAATTCGGCCTGACGCTGGCCACGTTGAAATATTGCGTCTTCGCTTTTCTGCTGCTGGGATTAATTTTCACCGATGCTGAAACCCAATTGCTTCCTGACAAGATGACTTTGCCGGGACTGGCATTCGGGCTCGTCTTCAGCCTGTTCGTTCCCGTGAATGACGTCGCTTCGCAGTTGCTCAACGGGATGGACCTTCCCGTCAGCTCCGATATTTTCTGGCGCATACTCTCGCTCTGTGATTCCTTGTTGGGCGCAGCCGTAGGGGCCGCATTCATCTATGGCGCTGGAGCGATCTATTTGCGGGCGCGAGGTGTGGAAGGCATGGGCTTCGGAGATGTGAAACTCATGGCCATGGTAGGCGCATTTCTCGGCCTTAAATTAACGATTTTGACGATCTTTACCGCTTCGATTGCGGGCTCGCTCTTTGGCCTCTCGACTGTTTTCTCCGTGTGGATGAAGCGTACGCGCCGCCGCATTGCGCGTAACCATGAATCCGCGCGGCTGGCCCGCAGCCGCGCCTGGGAATCGGCGCGCATAGCATTGCGCCGTCATCAGATGCCGTTCGGCGTATTTCTTGGCGGCATGGCAATTCTGGCCTTCTTCTTCGGAGATGGATTCATCCGCTGGTATTGGAGGCTCCTATAAAGCTGCTGACCAATCCCGTAATGCTGCGCATGTTCATTTTGTTTGTGGGTATGGCGATTGCCTGCATCATGATGTTCTTTACCATCCGCCACATGCGGCGCAGCCTGGTGGAAGGGTCTCCAGCCTTGGGCAATACTCCGCCTGAACTGTTTTCGTTGCACACCTATCACGCGGTAATCCAGCAGCTCAAACAGCAGAAACACGAACTGATAAGCATCCAGCAGGTTGAGCGGCGGCGCGCAAAAACCTCTGAGAATGTGAGCGCGGCTGTACTCTCCAATCTTTCCATGGGTGTGATGTTCTTTGCCTCGAACGGACTCATCCGCCAGGCCAATACGGCTGCTAAAGAAATATTGGGATACGCCTCGCCGGTCGGCATGAACGCAACGGAGGTTTTTGCGCACGCTATACAAATTTCCAATTCACGCGTGGGCTTGGTGGATGCAATTCATGCCAGTGTTCGTCAGCCCATGCCGCCAATTTGCGTCGAAGTCGAGCACGTCACGCCGCGGGGTGACATTCGTATTCTGAGGGTTACGGTTACGCCGGTGCTTTCTGTTTCCGGTGAACCGCTTGGAGCCGCGTGCCTGATTGACGATAGGACCGAAGTTGCGCAGATTCGCAAAGAGCAGGAATTGCACGGAGAGATGTCCGCTGAAATGGCATTGGAACTGCGCAACTCTCTGGCAACGATTTCCGGCTACGGCCGCCAGTTGGCGGTGAGCCGCGATCCGGAATTGGCTCGGCAGTTGGCGACGGATATTGCCTCCGAAGCGTCTCACTTGGACCACACCATCGGAGGATTTTTAGCCGGGAGGAAAGCTTCTTCCGCGAAAGCAGGCTCAAGTTCGTAGTTTTTGTAGCATCGCGTTTTGCTGAACTTAATTTTTGCAGTACATGGGAGCAACTATGAAGCGCATCGCAACAATTTGGATGACAGGAATGTTTTTCGCTGTGCTGCTGGGAACTTTCTCCGCCGCGCAGTCGGATTCTCTTGGTGACTACGCCCGCGCCGCCCGCAAAGATAAATCGCCGGTCCCGGCAGCCAAGAAATATGACAATGATAATTTGCCTACCAACGACAAGTTAAGCGTGGTTGGCCAGCCACCCGCGGACAGTCAGGCTGCAGCAACCGACGTGGCCCAAATGAATCCGGGTGATGCCGCGTCCACATCTAACAATTCCGCGAGCACTGACTCTTCGAAGCCCTCCGAAAGCAAGGGCGTTCTTTCGGTCAAAGATCAGCAGAAACTCAACGATGACTGGAAAAATAAAATCTCCGGCCAGAAAGATCAGATTGACCTGCTGACCCGCGAGCTGAACGTTGCCCAGAAAGAGTACCAGCTGCGGGCTGCCGCCATGTACGCTGATGCCGGGAACCGTCTCCGGAATTCGTCGGATTGGGACAAGCAGGATGCGCAATCCAAACAGGAGCTTGCGGACAAGCAAAAGTCCCTGGATGACGCCAAGCAAAAGCTTGAAGACATGCAGGAGCAGGCCCGTAAACAGGGCGTGCCTACCTCCGCGCGCGAGCCTGAATAATTAAGCGCCGAGAATTGCAATAAAGGCCCGTCTTTGGACGGGGCCTTTATCTTATGTGTCAATGAATTTTAGTTAATCAGTTCTGGCGCAGTCGTTGAATCTGTTTGATGTGGTGCCGTCCATGGGAGCAGTGAAAGCCCCGCCACTCATTACCATTCAGCGGACCCAGCACTGGATGGTCCAGCAACTTGGCTCTTTTGCCGTGTCGCTTTTCGCATGCTGCGATGGCATCATCCATCCGCTGGATCTCCTTCGTAAGCTCCGCTACAACCTGCTCAATCGGCGTCCCTCTTGGCTTTGCCCGCTCAGGCGATTCCCTGCCTTCTGGAAGATACCCAAACTTTGTCACTAATACCGACGCCACGCGGTCTTTTACGCTGGGTTTGCGGCCCATTGGCTTGGCCGCCGCCAGGCACTTCTCAAGTCCTTTAGTTGTATTGGTATAGGTCAGGTAAAGATGCTCAAGAATCTCGCGTGCGCTCCATTTTCCCTCAGGATGCCTCTGCAACTCCGCAGGGCTCATATCCTCGATAACCGATGTAAGTGCCTTTTGTAACTGCTGCAAGCGCGAATTCATGATGTAGTCCTTACAGTCATCCATAGAATGAACTTTCTGCATCGAAGAAGGCAATAGCTGGGAGGAAGTTCTGAATAAGGGTTTGAGCGACATGAAAAAGATTTCAAAACGCAATCTGCAAATCGCCGCAATTTTCCTTGCCGCAGCGTTGATGGCCGGCTGTGATTCGTCGCAGCAGGCCGATGCCAAGCCGCAACCAAAACCGCCCGCACCCGCTACAGGGCGGGTCGCCTTCCAAAATCTCTATCTTGCCGCGCACGCTTGGGCGCCCGATGTCCAGGCCTTTGAGCTGGAGTCCGAGGTGAACGGCGACTCCAAGGGGCAAGACGGAAAATCGGCCATCTGGCGCGCATCGTTCGCCTCGCCGCAGAAGCGCACCGAAAAGCTCTACGTCTGGTCAGGAACCGATGCCACCGATGCTCCCGAGCGCGGCGTTTCACCGGCGTCAGAAGGTTCGTACAATCCCGGCAACACTTCCACGCAGGTTTTCAACATGGCATTTTTAAAAGTGGATTCCGATCAGGCCCTGAAAATCGCGCAGGAACATGGCGGCGAAAAAGTATTGCAGGAGTCGCCTGATACTCCGGTGATTCACGAACTCGACTGGAACCGCAATTCCAATAAATTGCTCTGGCACGTCATCTACGGTCCCAGCACCGGGCAAGCTAAACTCCGTGTCGCTGTGGACGCCACCACCGGGAACTTCGTGCGCGTCGAGCAATAAAAACCACCCATCCGCAGGTTGCGCGAACGGGTGGTTGGTTCCGCTGAGACCGGATTATTGCTGGGCCGCGGTGATGGCCTGCTGGTAGGGAACGTAGGCCGCGTATCCCGACGCGCATCCGGTATTGTCGGAGTAGCCGGGGATATAGGCGCAGGAAAGATCCTGGAAATAAAGCTCCACGTAAGAAGCGTTGTTACTCGCCTCAAATGGGAGTAGGTTGACTAGCGATCCCGTGGGCATCTTTCCTTGCACGCTCGACTGCGTCCATGACTGCAACTCGCGGACCACCGGAGCCTGACTGTATTTGTTGAACAACGCCACCCAGTCGCAGGCAGAAGGCACTCCGTTCTGTTCGCTCTGGATGTCGTTATATTGCGCGCCTTCGCATCCGATGCCGATGTGGTTGGCTATATCGGTCGCGGCTTCAACATCGGCCCAGTCGGTGCAATTCCATCCCTGCGCCGAGCAAGCCATAGCCATCTGATAATGCACCTGCGGGTCCTGCGAGGCGATGAAATTTGATTGCGCCTGATTTCCGCCAACCCAGTCCACTTGCAAATTGGTGATGGAGCCGGTCATCTGGATGAAGACCGATTCGCAAGGGTCGGAAGCCTGCCCGCCTTCGGAATATCCCACGCGGATGTAAGCAATCTGGTTTTTGAATGAGACGGAGTTGTAGTGTGCAATGGCTTTGGCGAGAAAGTTATGCCAGCCCACTTGCATCGGCTTTTCCCAAACGGCCGGAAATGCCGACACATCGCCATTGTGCGCATAAGTGTTTAACGGCGTGCTGCCGTTGCCGGGATGCGTGGGGCAAGCCGCATAGTCCAACTGGGGGGCGCCCAGTGACTTTGCCCATTGCGCGGAATAGATATATGCCGGCGTCGCCGTATTGGAATTAAAGTTAATCGGCTCCAGCACAATGGCGAACTTCAAGTTCGTGGGAAAGTTCTTAAAAGCGTTATCACAGGAAGTGAAGTCATAAACTCCCTGCGAAGTTTCCATCTGGTTCCAGGGACACATGATGACCACGCCCTGAACATGCGGTTCGATGTCAGCTACCCACTGCGCCCAGCCCGGCGCATGCGGGCCTCGCGGAGGGTTGACGGCCATGATGTTTACCGGCGCGTGTGAGGCGGCAAACGCGCAAGTGGCGAAGAAAAGAATAATCAGGGTGAGTGGTTTACGTATGGGATTCATAGCTGCTCGATAACTCCTTGGGGGTGGTCCCCCCGCACTATCGAGCAGCTAAGGGGGATCCGAATTTTGTGTGAACGTGAAGGGATTCTAGGTGGTAGATGGACACACGCCAACTAACACAAGGGCATGTCTGCACTTCTGAGTGGTCACTGTACGAACTCGAATCTGAGAGGTGTACTACCGAGGAAATTTCAGACTGATGGCGCGCTTTCTACTAGTATGCCCAGCGTAGTAGAGTCGCGCCGACGGTATAGCCTGCGCCAACCGAAGCCAGCAAAACCAGATCACCTTTTTTCAGCTTCTTTTCTTCGAGCGCGGTATTCATTGCAAGCGGAATAGTCCCGGCGGTGGTGTTGCCGTAGCGGTCAATATTTATGATGACGTTCTCTGGTTTCACACCCAGCCGGTCGCCGGTGGCTTTGATGATGCGCAGGTTGGCTTGATGGGGAATGAATACATCCACGTCTTTACCGGTAAAACCGTTTCGTTCTAGAAGCTTTTCGCAAACCTCCGCCATGTGGCGCACGGCAAACTTGAAAACGGCCTGACCATCCTGATGAACAAAGTGCATTTTGCGGTCCACGGTTTCATGCGACGTGGGATTCAAACTGCCACCGCCGGGCATGAACAGCGACTCGCCGCCTGAACCATCCACGACGTGCATGAAATCAATCAAACCTAATTCATCTTCAGAGGGCTCCAGCAAAACCGCGCCTGCCCCGTCGCCAAAAATGATGCAGGTCGCGCGGTCGGTGTAGTCAATGATGGACGACATAACATCTGCCCCAATAACCATGACGCGCTTATGCGCTCCGGTAGCGATGTACTGCGCTCCCGTTTGTAGGGCATAAACAAAAGCCGAGCACGCCGCGGAGAGATCGAATCCCCAAACATTGGGCGCGCCGAGCTTGTTCTGTACCAGACAGGCGGTGGAAGGGAAAAACATATCGGGCGTGACGGTCGCCACGATGATGGCGTCTAAATCGCTTGGCGAAAGCCCGCGAGAGTTCAGCACCACTTTGGCGGCTTCCGTAGCTAAATCGCTGCTAGCCACACCTTTAGCGGCGATGTGGCGTTCGCGGATGCCAGTCCGCTCCAAAATCCATTCATCGGTGGTCGCCACCAGCTTCTCGAGATCGGCGTTGGTGAGAGTGTCTGGCGGAACGTAAGCTCCAACGCCCGTAATCTTGGCGCGCGTAAGCTGTTTCAAATTTCTCTCCTGCGGGTTAAACCGATTAGTTTCAAGGATTATGCGAAGAATGTCTAATGAAAACTATCCAACGGCAGTAAAAGTTTAAGCCAGGCACCGGCTACCCACTGCACACACAAGAGCCCGTTACCGTTGCTTCCTTCCGGACCTGGCGGGGTTGGCGGGAATGCGTTGCGCGGGACCGATACCTGACCTTTATGATTTTAACATTGACGACGTAAATGGTTGGAGAGGTATATGTATTTCGCAGAGGAAAACTGGAAACGATCAGCGCCCGGCCGCGAACGGCACGGGCGCTAATCACGAATGGATAGGAAAGTTGTTATTGAGCCGCAATAAATTCAAATACATCGCCTGCGCGGTCAGCGCCTCCGCCTTCGGTCGTGCCAAAAAACTGATTCCTCACAGGATCGTACGTCAGCCCCCCGAACGGGTACCAATGCTGGACGCCGTTGTTAGGAGGAAAGCGATACAACACAATATGGCTCCAGGTTCCGCCTACCGGCGTCAGGCGGAAAATTGTACCGCCGCCGTCGCCGTCGCTTTCTCCGCCAAACTCGGCAGTACCATAGAGTCTCCCTTTTCCATCGAATGTCACGGGGGTAGATGGTTGTTCCCCGTTTTGCCGGTCGAATGTCAGCAAAGTATTCTCAGACCAGTATCCGTTTGCTTGAGGCGATAGCTCAAAAATCGTCCCTTCCTTTATCGCCCCCCCCAGGTTAGTTGAGCCATACAAATTTCCAGATGGATCGAAAGTAAGGCCAAATTGAGGGCTCGCCCCGTCGTTCCCGCCGGTGAAAGCGTACAGCACACTTTGTGTCCACTGGCCGCCCGAACCTTTCGTTAACTTGAAAACAGTGCCCGAGTTACCTGAGCCACCAGCAGAAGCTGTGCCGTAGAGATTTCCGGCAGCGTCAAGAACCAAGTTGCCATAAGTGGGAGTTGCTCCATCATCCCCACCAGTAAAAGAGTAGAGGATCGTCTTGGTCCACTGGCCCCCACCATTCGGTGAGAGCTCATAAACTGTCCCGCAGCCGTACTGGCAATTAGTATTTCCGCCGCTTACCGTCGTGCCATACAAATTCCCCGAGTTGTCCATAACGAGACCACCGTCGGGGTACTCTCCATCGGCGCCGCCGGTAAAGGTGTACAACACTTGCTCTGTCCACTCGCCATTCGAGCCCGGAGAAAGTTCATACACGACCCCAAAAGAACTCCTATTTCCTCCTCCCGCGGTGCCATAGAGATTTCCCGCGTGATCGAAGATTGGACTGGCCACTGGATTCGCTCCATCTGGCGCTCCCTGGAAGCTGTGGAGTACTTTCTCCGTGTAGGTTCCGTTCGAGTTCCGAACCAGTTCGTAAACTGTGCCCAGAGATCCGGTGCCTCCGTCTTCCGTTGTGCCGTAGAGGTTGCCAACGCTATCCAGGATCGGAGGCGATAGAGGCACATAGCCGGCATTATGACCGTCAAAGCTATATATCTCCTTGCCGCCCTGTGCGCCGAGAGCGGGAGTTATAAAAGTTAGAATCGCAAGAACGGCGGGAACTAAAGAGGGGAATACAAACCTGGGTGTCATGACAGCGCCTCGCGTTAGGGGATTCGTGGCGTGCAGGGGAGACTGCTCACTACTGCAGGCAGTTTAGAGCGGCATGCTCGAGCCGTCAATACCAGCCCTGAGCTAAGTCTGAATAAACGCTCTACACCGAGGTACTCTTCAATTTACTGCTCCAAACGACGACAATAGATTCGTGATGCACGAAATCGTCAGCCAACCGGTGGGTCTCAAAAGTGCCATGCAGCGCTATTTCGAAATTGCGCTTTGTGCATTGCTGTCCATCAGTTTCGCGACCCTGGCATCCACCGGAAATCTGGATCTGCCGACTATCCTGCTTGTCAGCTCAGCACTGCTCTTTCGCGGATATCTTTTGTGGCAACGGCGCACATTTTCTCTGCCCGCTTTCTGGACGACGGCGCTGACTTTGGCGTGCGCGGTCTTTTATCTGGCGGATTACGTATTTCTCAGCGGGTCGTTTCTTAAGGCAACCGTACACCTCGTCTTGTTCGTAATGTTAATCCGGCTGTTTTCGGCGCAGCGCGATCGCGATTACTACTTTCTGGCGGTGCTTTCGTTTCTCATGCTGCTGGCCGCGGCGGCTTTGACCATCCGTGCGGCTTTTTTGTTTGGATTAGCGGCATTCATCGTGACGGGCGTCGTGACCGTCATTTTGATGGAGATGAAGCATGCGGCCAATGTCTCCGCGTCGCAATTGCAGATAAAAGCAGATTCTCGAAACATCGCTACAACCATTCTGCGCACTTCGCCAACCATTGCGGTTGCGATCCTTTTATGCGGCGGCGTGATCTTCTTTCTACTTCCGCGCGATTCTGCCGGATATCTTAGCGCGTACTCACCGAACGACAGCATCGGCACGGGATTTAGCGAGCAAGTGCGCCTTGGGCGCATCGGCGAAATTCAGCAATCGGATGCAGTTGTCATGCATGCGCAAATTGACGGTGACCGGCTGGGCGCGCACGAACTGAAGTGGCGCGGAGTGGCGCTGAATCTTTTTGATGGCCGGACCTGGTCGAATCCGCACATGCTGCATATTCTTCTCCGCTCGCCGGATGGTGGATTTGTTGTGCATGCGGGCGTGCCTTCGGGCCGGCAAGTCATTCACTATCGCGTATTGATGGAACCCATCAGCAGCAACGTATTTTTTCTGGCGCCGACGGCGCATGAAGTCCGCGGCAATTTCCGCATGATCGCCGGCGATGACGCGGGAGCAGCATTTGACGTGGATGTAGAGCATCCGCTGAATGCCTACAACGCCACCTCAGATTTAAGCGAGCCCAGCGCCGTGGATTTGCGGGCTGCGTACGGTATGGCCCCGGCAGTAGTCTTGCTCGACGATCTGCAACTTCCGCATCTGGATCCGCGTATCCCACAGCTCGCGGAAGAAATTACAGCCGATGGCAAAACAAATTATGACAAAGCAGTCGCACTGGAAAGTTATTTGAAATCGCACTACGGCTATACGTTGCAGCTTTCCAGCACCGAACCGCGCGACCCGCTCGCAGAATTTCTCTTTGAGCGCAAGCAAGGTCACTGCGAATACTTCGCTTCTTCCATGGCGGTAATGCTGCGAACTCTGCACATTCCAGCGCGGGTCGTAAATGGATTTCGCGGCGGCGAGTTCAATGATCTAACAGAGCAGTATGTGATTCGGGCGCGCGACGCCCATTCCTGGGTGGAAGCCTACTTTCCCGGCTATGGTTGGGTTGCATTCGATCCGACTCCGGCGGGACTGGCTGGCGCTCCGTCAGGATGGGGGCGAGCAGCGCTTTATCTCGATGCACTCAGTTCTTTTTGGCGCGAGTGGGTGATTAATTACGATCCCGCACACCAGTTTAGTCTGGCGGAAAATGCTTCGCGTCACGGTCGGCAGGAATTTTTCCGTTTGCAAAGCTGGGCCCAGAAACGCTACGCGTCTTTGCTAGTACTTGCCCGGCACGCGCAGAAAAGCGTTTCACGCTCTCCGCAAGAATGGGGCGTGGGAGCGATCGCGGTCTTTTTCATTTTGTTGCTGGCTCGCTATAGCTTTGCCCTTGCAAAAATCTTCGACCGCTGGCGCAAAATGACGCAGCCGGCAAAAGCGCCATCTGCCGCGGCTGCGATTTGGTATGACCGCATGATTCGCAATATGAAGAAGCGCGGATTTCAAAAAACAGCGGCACAAACGCCGCAAGAATTTGTTAAAGCCATCAGCAACGAAACTTTGCGCCTCCGCGTGGCTAACTTTACGGAACATTACGAATCTGCGCGCTTCGGCGAGTCCGTAGAAGATGTGCGCCGCCTGCCTGAATTATTCGCGGAAATTGCCCGCGGAGCATAGCTGCTCGGAACGCCTTCGCATCATGCAGCTATATAAAAATTCCTCAGATTGAGTGCATATTTCTCGGCGCAAAATTATTTCCTCATTTGCGGTATTTACGCAAGTCATTGCTAGCAATGTAGTTATCTGGTTATCCAGAATAATTCCCGCTTGGCATCTGCCGTGCTTGACTATAATGCGTGAGTACAAATTTCAGCTTGAGTTTAAGTTTTCTATCAACCCCAAGGACTGGGGACCGATCCCGGCCAGGGAAAAGGAGCTTCCCAACGATGAATCGCACTTCGTTATCTCTGTTACTGGCAGCCAGCATGGCGGCCACGGTAGGTTGCGCCAGCAAAAATTATGTTCGCCAACAAACGACCCCATTGATCAACAAGACCAATGAACTCGACGATCTGACCGCGAAAAATTCGAAAGACATCAAGGATGTTGACGCACGCACCCAAGCCGCTTTGCAAGCGGTGAACACCAAGACCGATGCCGTGGACCAGAAAGCGCAGGCCGCTGGCGCGCAAGCCGGTCAAGCGCAGACTTTGGCGGACAACGCCACCCGTCGCGTGGACTCTCTGCAAAACACGGTCGCCAATCTCGACAATTATCGGGTTGTGACGGAAGCCTCGGTGTTGTTTGGCTTTAACAAAGACATCCTGACCAAAGACGCCAAGTCTGATTTGGACAAGCTGGCGGGCAGCATCAGCAGCGCCAAGGGCTACATCGTGGCCGTGGAAGGCAGCACCGATTCCACCGGCGATGCGCAATACAACTACGATCTTAGCCAGCGCCGCGCCCGCGCAGTCATCCAATACCTGGCGTCGGAGCATCAGGTTCCGGCCTACAAGATTTATGTCATCGGCCTCGGCAAGGACAAGCCAGTGGACAGCAACAAAACACGTGAAGGACGCTCGAAAAACCGCCGCGTGGATGTCCGCCTCATGACAAACACGGCTGACAATGCAACACCGGCAACTCAGCCAGCGGCGAGCGCAAGCCCGTCGTCGTTGTAAGAAACGCGTAAGCAAATTTTTACCCCTCCTCCCCGGAGGATTTCGCCAACCAGGCCGCCTCTCCCCCGAAGCGGCCTGTTTTTATTTCCGCTCGACGCATCTAAAATAAAATTATGCGCATGGGCAGGCTCGCACTGGCAGCTTCATTGTTATTGGCAACATCTGGATGGGCGCAAACCAGTTCCCAGAGCCCATCCAGCCAGCTTCCGCCGAATCAAGCCCCGCCCCGCTCGGATGACGACATTAACTCAAGCTCCAGCAAGGATTCGCAAATAGACATCGCTCCACCGAGAAACGACGCCAAAGACCACCCCAACAGCGGCCTGCCGGAAATGACCGAGCCATCCAGGAATACTGACGCTGCCTCCAGCGATGTGAATGAGGTGCACCCCTTCAATCCCTACCGTGCCACGAAGGATGATGAAGTCGGTGAATACTACCTGAAATTGAAAGACTACAAAGGCGCGCTGGCCCGCTTTCAGGATGCGCTCGACTACAAGCCGAATGACGCCATCGCCAATTTCCGCATGGCGCAATGCTACGAAAAGATGAACGATCCAGTGCAAGCCGCGGTGCACTACCGCGAATATCTCAGGATTTTACCCAATGGGCCTTTTGCCAAGGACGCGCGGAAGGCGTTAGAGAAATTGCCAGCGGCTCCCTCTACGACAGCGCAACAGTAGTATCTTTCGCCGATATCCAGGACGTTTTTCCCATGCCGTGAATGCTTTGTAAGACAGCGCGGATTTCTTCCAGCCGGTCTTGCCTGCGTTGATATTCGGCTCTCGCCTCGCGAGTGGCTGCGGAGCCGCTCTCCCAGTAGAGCCTATTTTCAGAGTGGATGGCGCTCATCTCGGAAACTAAAGGCGCAACCTCGCGGCTTAAAACGACGAGGATGGCTTGCTCGCCAAATTTGCATCCCACACAGCGGCGTAGCGTTGCTTGCGTTCGTTTCCGCCGTGACGGCTTGAGCATGGGTTCCTCGTTCGGAAAAATACGTAGAACCCAAACTACACAAGTCAGTCCGGGAATACTGTTCAATTGGGAACACCCCAGCTAAGCCGGAGGGCCACCCAGACGAGTAGCAACCAGCACTTCCAAAAGTGTGGCTGTGCTCCGGATGGTGCCGCAGATGGTCAAGATGGCATCGGTTACAGTGGGATGCTCTTCTGCTGTTAATTCAAGCCGCTGAGAAACGCGCTTTAGCTGTTCGGCTTCATGCAAGATGCTGCTGGAAGGCATGGGTCCCTTCTTCCGCGAACCTAAGAGAGGAAAACTTCAGGATGGGCTGCCTTAGCGCAGAGAACCTGAAAGAGGAAAAGAGGGAACCCCCAAGCGGAGCGTATCACATAGCGCGCCCATTATTCATGCAAAACTACTGTGAGAAGTGAACTGCGGACCTCGAGGCTGCCATCGTAGTCAATGAATCCCAACCTTCTGAATTTATTCATGAAAGTGTTCACCCGCGAACGCGTGGTGCCCACCATTTCAGCCAGGGTTTGTTGACTCACGTTGGGAATTTCAGTTCTGTCGCCGATGCCGTCCTTGCCGAAACCTGCGAACATGAGAAGAATACGGGCCAAACGTTTCTCGCTGGAATTAAAAAGTTGATCGATCAGGTCTTCGCGGTAGCGGAAATTCTTGGCCAAAAGATGTTCCACAAACAAATCTGAAAACGCACGCTCGGAATGAAGCACCTTCAACATCGCTTTCTTCTCAATCCGCATAAGCGTGCAACTGGTCAAAGCCGTCGCGGTTCCGAGTTGTACGTGTTGGGTGAGCAGCGCGTCTTCGCCAAAGAAATCGCCCGCGCCCAGAATTCCAATGGTTGCTTCCTTACCGGTCGCCGAGACTACCGTTAATTTGACTTTGCCGGTACGGATGTAGAAGACGGCATTACAGGGATCTCCCTGAGCGAATATGGTGCGGCGTTCCGGGACCGACACCATCTTTCTTCCCATCCCAATCTTGGAGAGGAAGGCCTTCGCGTCGAAGGATGGGGTCTTTCTCCTGTTAACCATGACACCCTTGCCGAAAAATATACCAGACAGGGCGGCCCGGCGCACGGGATCACAGTCTTTGGCAGACGAGGCGTCCGCCCCAACGTAATTTAGGTGCGCGAACCTAGATGCGCCGACGGGAATAGGCGCCAAAAGCGTGCGTGAAACTGGAGGAGGAGTATTTAGCTAGAGGGCTACTCTCCGAAGACGGGATCGTGCTGGCCAGCCCCAAAACTTCGTTGACACCGCTAACTCGTTGAGTTTTCGTGCAAGTTGTTGATTATTCGTGCGGGTCGTTTT
>Ga0070738_10005680_pt1 | contig 13672 bp, 11 predicted proteins | sample Coa_R2_2_FD_66446 | JGI IMG/M metagenome (GOLD analysis project Ga0070738, IMG submission 66446) | Surface soil microbial communities from Centralia Pennsylvania, which are recovering from an underground coalmine fire - Coalmine... | ecosystem: Environmental > Terrestrial > Soil > Unclassified ... | reverse complement strand
TGCATCGAGGACACAATAGTGTCCCCATCGATCACCAAGATCGATCCCGATACGCGCAAAATGCGTTCGAGCTAGAGCCTCATTGGGTGGAATGGCTCCGAACGATCCAGGCCGAGCGTCAAGAAGTGCCTGGCATCCATGCCGATGAGGGATTTGGATTTCGTGCTCTACAGCTGAGCGGAGCGGAGGACATGCTTCTTCTATTTCCCGCCCAAATAGAGTGGGGAGAGAGCTCTACCGAGCAAGCAGAGCAACGCCAATGCATACACACAGCGCCGCCAGCCAGCGCCTCCGGTCAACATTTTCTTTAAGAAAAACCTTGCCCGCCACCGTATTCGTCACTACCGTCAGCGATGCAGAGGCCGGTGCCACCAGGCTCAGGTCAGCATGGCTCAGAGCAAATAGCAGCGAAAAGAAGCTGACTGCCATGGCCGCTACGCCGCAGAAGAAGCGCGTATTGGTAATGACCGCTTTGATTGCTCCCGGCAGCCCTGACTTTGCCTTGATATCGTCGAGGTCGCCGATCTGTCGCATTGCCGAGGCAATCAATACATCGCCCACCGTCGCTGCCACAACGATGCTCGCAATCATTGCGGCATTCGCCAGCCCGGAATGATGCAATGCCGGCATCATCGGCAAACCTCCGCCGCGCCGGGAGCAGGGGCGCCCTTTTCGTGTTCTGTGTACGATGGCCCGCGCGTGACAAATCCCACCGCCGCGGTGATCAGAAAAATGCCTACCCACCGCGACAATGAGATGTCCTCATGTCGCCAGAATCGCGCAAGCAAAGCGACGATCACGTTGCCGAATGAAGTAGCGGGAAGAACAAACGTCAGGTCTGCCCAGGAGAGCGCCGTGAGATACGACGCGAAAAACCCGATCAGCAACACAATGCCGGACGCAACCCAGGGGGTGCTCACCGCATGAAAGAGAGTCGTAACATGGGCCAGAGAAACCGGCCCGATGTTCTTCATTCCAACATCAAGAAATGTATCGCCCAGGGGGGCCGAGACAGAAACAAATGCCAGCACCAGATATCGCCGGAATGTCATGGTGCTTCGCGTCATAGAAAAGAGAAAAGAGCCAATGTATTTGGCTAAGACTGCCCGGATACTGGTAGATGCCAGTCTTGAGGGGCACGGCTGAGCCGTGCCTTAAGTAGTTCAAAACTTATGCGGCCTGGCTGCTGAGGAATATGCTTCTCCGAGCAATTCTTTAAACCTCAGCACTTACCGGACTACCCGTATCGTTCGCTTTCTCTTGCTTCTTCTGCTTTACGATCTTATTGCGCTGCGACCGCAGCTTCAGAAACGATTTCGCCTCCTGATACAGGCGTGGCAGGTCGCGATTTACAACTGCCTTGCTCACCACGCGCCATGCCGCCTTAGGCCGGAAGTAGTATTCGTCATAGAAGCGGTGGACCATTTCGAGCACGTACTCGGTTGGCAGCCCGGGATATTCGATGTGTGCCAGCTGGTGGCCCTCATCATCAACCATAGCTCCATTGTTGATGATGAAGCCGTTCTCCCTGGCGAATTCGTAAAATTCCGTGCCCGGATACGCATGGGCAATCGAAACCTGAATCGTCTCGACATCCAGACCCTTGGCGAAGTTGATCGTGTTGCGAATCGATTCCTTCGTCTCACCCGGCAATCCCAGAATAAAATCGCCGTGGATCGTCAGTCCCAGATCATGGCAGTCGCGCGTAAAATCGCGCGCGCGCTCAACCGTTGCGCCCTTCTTGATATTTTTCAGAATCTGCGGATCGCCCGACTCATAACCCACGATCAGCAATCGGCAGCCGGCTTCGCGCATGGCTTTCAGCGTCTCGCGGTCAGTCGTGACGCGCGATGTGCAGGACCATGTCAGACCAAGCGGCTTCAGCTTGGCGCAAAGCTCGATCGTGCGCGCCTTCTGAATATTGAAGGTATCGTCGTCAAAAAAGAACTCCTTCACGTGGGGAAAGAGCTCCTTCGCATGTTTCATTTCGGCCGCTACGTCATCTGTCGAGCGCTTGCGCCATGCGTGACCCGAAAGCGTCTGCGGCCACAGGCAGAAGGTGCACTGCGCCGGGCATCCGCGTGTCGAGTACAGAGAAACATACGGATGCAGCAGGAACGGCACGTTGTATTTCGTCACATCCAGATCACGCGCATAAATATCCGTTACCCACGGCATTGCGTCGAGGTTATCCACCTGCGGGCGGTCCGGGTTATGCACGACCTTGCCGTCTTTGCGATAGCTGATCCCGAGAATCTCGTTCAGCGGCTTGCCGTTTGCATATTCGACCACGGAAAAATCAAACTCGCGGCGGCACACAAAGTCGATCACTTCGCACTCGTTCAGAGCCCGGTCAGGCGAAGTCGTCACCGGAGGTCCGACAAACGCAATCCGGATTGAAGGATGCGCGCGCTTGATTGCCTCTGCCAGCTTCTGGTCGCCCGTCCAACCCGGAGTGCTGGTGAAAAGAACGAGGAACTCGTAGCCTTTGGCAATCTCGATGGTTTCCTGGGCCGAAACATGGTGGGGAGGAGCATCCAGCAACCGCGATCCTTCGAGCATGCCGGCCGGATAGGCAAGCCACACTGGATACCAGTACGACTCAATCTCACGCGTGGCCGGCCAGCGCGAGCTGGCGCCACCGTCAAAATTCTCAAAAGAAGGCGGGTTCAGAAAGAGTGTTTTTAAAGGCATTGGCGTATTACCTAAGTGTAACATCTGATGTAGGTTTAGCCGCGATGCAAGGTATCGCCGAGGGTACGCGGCCGATAATTTTTGCTCTATCGTTAAAGGCTTCAGTGACTTACAGAAAACAGAAAAAACGAATTATTTTGGAGCTGTTTTCACCCAATCTTCGATGCTGCCGGTACAACGCATCAGGCTCAGTTCAGCGCGAAGCACGGCATAGTTGGCATCCAGCACATCCTCATACCGCTGCCGCTCCTGAATGCGCGCCTGCTGCTCATCTTTCGGGGTCAGCACCGGAGCATTCGCTGACCCGCTGCCGTTGTTTAGTTGCGTCGTAATCGCATCCAGCTGCTCCTGCGCCAGTTCTGCCTGCAACTGTGTAACCCGCTGCTGCGCGGTCAGCTCATTCATGCTCTTCTGCAACTGAAAAATCTGCTCGTCAACTGTATTGCGAGTCTGGTCAGCCTGCGCAGCCGCGCGTGTTGCATTGGCTGCGGACTGCCGTTCCTTTGCCTTGAGCGTTGCATCAAAAAGCGGCACCCTTATCTGAATGCCAACCGCGAGGTTGTTGTATTGAAAGCTTTGCGGCGCGTAGTACTGCGTATAGTTATTGAATTTTGCAAACAAGCTGTAGTCCAGACCAAATGCGAGTTGCGGACGCAGTGTCTGTCTTGAGTCACCGAAAGCCAGGTACATCTTTGACTTGGCGTTTGCCTGTGTCGCCAGAACCGCGCCATTTTGCATCGTCATCGCGGGCCCGCCTTCAGACAAAACAAGGTTAGAAGGCGCAGAAGGAATACTTCCGGCACTGGTGACGAAGCTGTCCGGAGCCAATCCGGTCAGATGTGCCAGTTGCTGGCGCACCAAGTCAGCATCGTTCCGCAAATGAATACGCTTCAGATCGATCTGCGCCGCCATCAGCTTAGCCTTCGTCAATTCAATCCGATTCTCCACTCCGGCAAGCACCCGGTCTTCTTCAATGCTCACCAGCTTGTCCACATACTGCTTTTCCTGATCCAGAGCAGCCAGTGTCTGCTGCGCCTTATCCAGCTGAATGTAATCAAGCGAAGCATCCAGTACGACCTGCTCGCGTACATCTTTCAGATTGAACTCTGCAGACCGCAACGCTGCACGCGCCGACCGAATATAGTCCGGTTGTGAAAACGTGAACAGCAGCGACTGCGAGCTGACATTAAAGACAGAGGGCTCGCCCAGGGGAAAGCCGTAGGAATAACCAAGACTCGATCCCAATACAAAGTTCGGAATGTAGGCGTCCTTCGACTCCGTCAGCCCGGCAGCCGCACGCATTACATCGGCCTGCGCCATGCGCACGGATGTGCTGTTCCGCAGCGCCAGATCAACGACCGTATAGAGAGAAATCTGCGCTGTCGCGCTCAATGATGAGAGCACGGCAAAAACGCCAAGCGCGATCCATCTCCGATGCAGTTGATTCAAACGGCAGCCACCTCGCTGTAAACTGCGCAAGCTTCGATTCTACCCACTCTCAGAATGATTTCAGTTCCTGTGTTATCTGCCACTATTGGTAGCCGCCTGCGTACCAGCCTGATAACCCTTTGCCAGATCGACTGCCGCCGCAAACTGCTGCTGAGCTCCGGAAGCGTCTCCCTGAGCAGTCATCAATTTTCCCAGCTGTACATGCGCCTGAAAGGCAGGAGCATCTTCCGATTTACTCGACGAAGCCAGGTACTGCTCCAGCAATTGCCGCGCAAACAGCAAATCGCGATTGGCACGGATCAGCACCGAAGCCCCATCTGCCGAAGCCACTCCATGTTGCGGGTCCATCGCGGCCCCCTTATGCACAGCTTCGATCATCTCGTCCCAGCGCTGTCGTCTTCGATAAAACGAGGCCAGATCCATCCATGCATCCGCGGGCTCTTTTGAAGCGGCAATAGCTGCCTTGTATTCGGTTTCGGCACGCGCATAGTCCTTCTCCCCTTCGGCAATACGCGCCCGCAGATAATGCGCACGCTGCGGGGCAAAACCATCCAGCTGCTGCGCAACCCGCTCTGCTTTATCGAATCCGCCGCCAACAATTCCGGGAGCATCGACATAAAATTCTCCCAGGTCCGAAAGCGCATTCGCGCTGTGTGGGTCGAGCTTCGCCGCCGTTTCAAACTCCACACGGATCGGCTTGGCCATTCTGAAAGCTGTAATAAACGATACCCGATCGGCCTTCTCCCCCATCGCCCGCGCCAGCCAAAGATGATAGTTGCTGTCATCCGGCTTCAGCTTGACTGCGGCCTGGCATGCCGCAACTGCGTCATTCCACCGCTGCTCCTGCAGATAGATGCGGCATTGCAGATTGTGCGCTTCGGCATTCCGCGGCTCCTGCGCCAGCACCTTGTCCAGCGTTTGCAGGCCGGAATCCGCACGGCCATGAGTCAGATCGCCACGCACAGCTTCAAGAAGCTGTGACGACGGCACATCAGCGCGCGCCGCAATGGGCGCGGCCAGCAGTAGAGCAGAAAATACAACTCGAAACAAAGCCCGCATTACCGCACAATCTTTACCGCAACACCCTCGCTTACAGGCTGTCCGTTGGTTGTTCCCAGCGCCACTACATCGCCTTCCTTCAGCCCTGAGAGGATCTCGACCTGGGTCAGGTTCAGCGCGCCCACTTTTACCGGAGTGCGGCGTAACGTTCCATCCATCACCCGGTACACAAAAGACTGCCCCTGTTCCGTGTGCAATGCATCGCGAGGAACCGTAAGCACGTTCGGCGTATTCGATGTTGTCACCGTAACGGTTACATTTGTGTTAGGCAGCAGTTTGCCGTCGGCATCGTCAATCGCGATCAGCGCCTGGCCCACATTTCGCGTCTCCTGGTACCGGATGATTGTCGAGGGCACACGCTCAACATGCCCGTGCCATTCGCGGTCCGGCATAGCATCCCAGCGAATCACAATCGGCATGCCGACAGCGATCTTGCCTACCTCCGGCTCGTCGAAATATGCGAGCACCTGCATTTTCGTCAGATCGGCCATTTGCAGCAGTTTGTCTCCGGCCTGCACATATTCCGTTTTCGAGACCGGGACCGAATACACTGTCCCGGCAAATGGTGCTTTTACGTTTGCCTGATTCACCACTTCCTGGGCCGCTGCGTACCCGGCCTGTGCGTCTTCCAAAGCAGCCTTGGCATGAGCAATATCAGCTGAGTTATAACGACCTGACTTTTTCTTTTCGAGAAGCGCAAGAGAATTGTTCGCGGCTGTCAATCGGTCCTTTGCCGCCGCTACCTCCGATGCTGATGCTGCGCCCTGTGCCTGCAATTTTTCCAGAGCGGCAACATCGCGCTGTGCCTGATCGCGGTCCATTTGTGTCTTAGTCAGATCGCCGTTCAGGGACAGCAGCTCTTCCTGCGTTCCGCCCTTCATCATGGCGTCATAATTGGCCTGCGCGCCCTTGAGCGCGGCAAGCGCCGTTGCCAGCTTCGAGCGCGCATCCGTGTCATCCATCTGCAACAGCAGCGTGCCGGCGCTGACTTTGTCACCTTCATGGACATACAGAGCCTTCACGATGCCGGGGAAAGGCGCATGCGCTTCGTAATTTGTGATCGGCTCTACAACGCCGTTCGTCGGGGTCGTGCTCTTCAGGCTGTTGCGCTCCACCTCTGCCGCGCGAATGGGCAGCATCGTGCGCGTGGCCAGATGCACAAAGTAAAAAACCAGCGCCACGGCAATCGCCGTGCCGCCCCAGATATATGCGCTCCTGTGCCTTGATGTCTGTGCTCTAGCCATCCTCTAACCGAGTGTCAGTATATAAGACTCAATAAGATGCACATTCGCGTCAGGAAATCTGCTCGGCTCCGGCACACGGAATCTCGGGCGCTCCCATCCTTTTTGCGCAGTTTGCGAAATGGTAGGGCACCAGGTCTCTTTGTGAAAGTCGTTGCCATACAATAACTGCATGGCGCTTTCCGAACGATATACAGACGAGCATGCAAAATCCGGGCTTGATCATTCTTTTCCCGAAATCGAAACCTGGAAAAACCAGTTTCCCGGTTACGAGATCGTTATCGACGATCCCGAGTTCACCTCAGTCTGTCCCAAGACCGGCCTGCCCGACTTCGGCATCATCACCCTCCGTTACATGCCTCGCGACCTCTGTCTAGAACTCAAATCCTATAAGGAATATCTCTTCAGCTACCGTAATCTCGGCATCTTCCAGGAGAACGTCGTGAACCAGGTGCTCGAAGACGTGGCGAAGGCCTGCAACCCGGTATGGGCCGTAGTGAAAGGCGATTTTCGTCCACGCGGCGGCATCTCAACGACAGTAGAAGCCCGCTGGCCCCGCCCCGAAATCAAATAGCATTACGAGAATTTCCACATTGTCATCCTGAGCGGAGCACGCGAAGCGTGCGCAGTCGAAGGACCTGCTTTTTTCTCAGCAATAGACAAATGGGTGCCCAGCCTGACCCTGAGCACAACCGAAGGGAAGGAGGGAGAAGCAAAGCTGATATCATGCGCTCACCGCATGACCGTGCAACTCCAAAAAACCAAACCTTCAGCGGCGCAGACTGCAGGACTTGCTCTCTTCCTCCTCACCTGCCTTAATCTCTTCAACTTCATCGACCGCTATGTGCTCCCCGGCGTGCAGCCTCTGGTCCAGAAAGAATTCTCTGCAAATGACGCGCAGATGGGCCTCCTCACCACGGCTTTCTTCTTCACCTACATGATCGCCGCGCCGCTCACCGGATGGCTGGGTGACCGCTACCCGCGTCGTCCGCTCATCGTTGCCGGAACGCTTCTCTGGAGCGCCGCCACCCTCCTTACCGCCACAGTCCGCGACTACAACACTTTACTCATCCGCCACGCCATCGTCGGCATCGGCGAAGCAACATTCAGTATCTACGCTCCCGCGCTGCTCGCCGACTTCTACCCTGAAATGGACCGCAACCGCGTCCTCAGCATCTTCTACATCACCATTCCCGTCGGCGCAGCGCTCGGCTATCTCATAGGTGGAGTACTCGGGCAGCACTACGGGTGGCGCATGCCCTTTTTCATCGCCGCATTGCCCGGAGTCCTCATTGCTGCAGCGTTCTGGTTCTTTGTCAAAGAGCCGCCACGCGGCGCAGCCGATGAACTCAAACCCACGCTGAGCCGCACCACCGTCTCCGGGCTCGCGCGGAACCCGGCATTCTGGACAGCCACTCTCGGCATGGCCATGTGGACCTTCGCCGTCGGTGGCATCTCAACCTTTCTGCCAACCTTCTTCGTTCGCTTCGGCGGATACACCGTTGCCGCCGCCGGCATCACTACTGGAGCAATCACCGCCATCGACGGCCTTCTCGGCACAGTGATTGGCGGATACCTCGGCCATCGTTGGCTGAAGAAGAACCACCGCGCGCTCTATCTCATTTCCGCTACCAGTATGCTCATTGCCATGCCTGCCGCTGCCGCTGCCATCTTCGGCCCACGCCATTTTCTCGTCCCGGCCGTATTCCTTGCTGAATTCCTGCTCTTCCTCAACAACGGCCCGCTGAACGCCTGTCTGGTCAATTCGGTTGCAGCCTCTATTCGCTCCACTGCCGTTGCCATCAACTTGTTTATGATTCACGCGCTTGGAGACGCCTTCTCGCCGCGTCTCATTGGCCGCGTCTCCGACGCAACTTCATCCCTCCGCATCGGTCTCGGCGTCACCCTTATCTCACTCGCTATCGCCGGCATCATTCTCTTCATTGGCGCGCGCTTTGCCCCACTTCTCCCCGAAAGCGAAGACAGCCGTCGACTGTCATCACAGTAACTTCTTCAGGATTGTCATCTTGAGCTAAGCCGCAAAGAGAGCGCAGTCAAAGGGCAAATGCTTTTCTGGACATCATTACGACTCAGCATACCCACATCACATGGTGATGCGGGAAAAACACGTAACGGGTCGGTATGCGCGATGTTTCATGTGCTACATGAAGGCGAAACGACGCTTTGGATTAAAAGGTCGCCGCTTGTATGGAATGAAGTCTATCCACGCCGGTTCCGTATCCAGCCTTCTTTCGTCGTCTGCCGCGCCCGGCCTAGTGCCAGCGATTCAGCCGGAACATCTTCCGTAATACAGGACCCTGCGCCGATATACGACCCTTCCCCGATCACAATCGGGGCAACCAGTGTCGAATCGCTTCCGACAAATACCTTGTCTTCAATCAGAGTGCGATGTTTATTGACGCCGTCGTAGTTGCAGGTGATGGTACCGGCGCCGATATTCACGCCGCTGCCGATCTCCGCATCGCCCAGATAGCTGAGATGGTTGGCCTTTGATCCCTTGCCGATCCGCACTTTCTTCGTTTCGACGAAATTCCCGATGTGCGCTTCCTCGCCAATTTCGCTGCCTGGCCGAATCCGCGCATAAGGGCCCAGCTTCGCCCGCGAATGTACATGCGCCTCTTCAATAATGCATCCGGGATTGACCAGCACATGACTCGACAACGTGGAATTTTCAATCACCGAATAGGAGCGTACGCGGCAGTCCTCGCCAATCTTCGTTTCGCCCAGCAGTTGTACGAAAGGTTCGATGATGGTGTCCGCTCCCACTTCCACGCCGGCGTCAATAACCGTTGTTTCCGGGCGATAGATGGTGACGCCCTGCGCCATCAGTTTCCGCGCAGTAGACATGCGCATCGCTGCATCGAGTTCCGCCATCTCTGCCAGCGTGTTCGCGCCCAGAACTTCCGTCGCGTCCGCAGCTTCAATAGCCACCACCCGCTTGCCTTCCTGCGCCAGCACATCCGCCATGTCGGTCAGATAGTATTCGCCGTGCGCATTGTCCGTTCTCAGTTCATTAATGAGCTGGAAAAGGGAATCGGTAGCAAAGGCATAAATGCCGGAATTAATTTCCCTAATCGATGCCTGCTCCGGTTCGAGCGCCTTCTGCTCGACAATGGCCATCACCTCGGCTGATCCAGCGGCGCGCCGCACCACCCGTCCATAGCCATGCGGATTCTCCGGCTGCGCCGTAAGAATCGTCATAGCGGCGCGCTCCGCCAGATGAAAATCCCGCAGCCGCGCAATCGTCTCCGGCTGCAGTAGTGGAACGTCGCCGGAAAGCACAATGATGTGTTCATAATCGGCAACTGCCTGACGCGCTGTCTGAATAGCGTGCCCCGTGCCACGTTGTTCGGCCTGCGTAACAAACCGGACACCGGTATCCGCAACCTCCGCCTGCACCGCGCCCGCCTGATGGCCGACCACCACGTACACATCCTGCGGCGGAACAATCTTCGTGGCCGCGTCGATCACATGCCCCAGCAGAGCCTTGCCGCCGATCTTATGCAGCACTTTAGCGCGTTTTGATTTCAGCCGCGTTCCTTTGCCCGCCGCCATAATCACAATGGCAAACCGCATCTTTACTGCTCTCCTTCATTGCCGCCGGGAGCGCCGGGGCCTTGCTGCGGCGCTCCGGGAATACTGATGTCAATGGGCTGAGGCGCGCCCAGGCCAAGCTCCGTAAGCGGCGTGCCGAACTCCTGCTGATTGCCGACCACCAATACCGCCAGCTTTGACGTGTCGATATACTTCTTCGCCACGCGCTCCAGATCAGCCGTCGTCACATGCTCCACGCCATCGCGGTACTTCTGCAGAAAGTCCGCAGGATAGCCGTAGAACTCGAACTTCGCCGCCGCCGCCAGCACCTTCTCTTTCGTGTCGTAATTAAAGATGAAGGAATTCAGCACCTGATCTTTGGCCCGCTTCAATTCGTCTTCAGTGAACGGCTTTGTCTTCAGATCACTGATTTCCGCCATCATCGACTGCGCCGCTTTGGTTGTAGTTGCGCTCTTTGTTCCGGCAACAACGCGAAAGATTCCCGGATGGTCATAATCCGCGCCGAATCCGCCGCCAACCGCATATGCCAGCCCCTGCTTCGTACGCACATCCTGAAAGAGCCGCGATCCAAAGCCGCCGGAAAACACCTCGTTCATCACCGACAGCGCAAAATAATCCGGATTGTTGCGCAGTGTACCCAATCCAACGATATAGACATTGCTCTGGTTCACGTCTGTTTTATTGACGATATATGCGCCATGCTTAGGCCCGGGAAATTCTCCAGTCGGCTTGGGCCACGGAGTTCCACGCGGCAGCCCTTCAAAGGCATCGCGCAGCGCCTTTTCCATCTTTGCCGAATCGAAATCACCTTCGACACCGATGATCATGTTGTTGGGCACGATGGTCTTGTCGTGCCACTGCTTCAGATCATCAAGCGTGACGGCCTTGATGGTCGACAGCTCCGGCAGGCGCGTATACGGACTGTCCTTGCCATAGACAAGCCTCGCTGCCTCACGCGATGCAATCGCACTGGCCTCGTCATTGCGCCGGATAATCCCCGCCGCCGCCTGCTGCTTGGCCAGCATCAGTTTGTCCTGCTTAAACGCCGGATGCTCCAGCAGATCGACCACAATGCCAAAGACCATGTCTTCGTCCTTTGTCATGCAGGACCACGAGACCGACGTGGAATCCACATCGCCGCCCGTCTCAACTTTCGCAGCCTTTGCCTCCAGCACGTCATCGAGCGCGTCGCCGTCTTTGCTGATCGTGCCGCTCGTGCGCCACGCATCGCCGTAGAGCTCAATCAGTCCGGTTTTGCCGGCAGGCTCATCACGCGAGCCGCCCCGCATATCAATAAACCCGTTGATAAACGGCAGCTCATGATCTTCTTCGAGTAGAATGACCAGCCCATTCTTCAACTCGATGCGCTTCGGCTGCTCAGGATGAAACGGATGCAGCGGCGGAATGGGAATCTGCTTCCACGGCTGCGCCTGCTGCGCATAGTTCGCCGTGCCGCAAGCAGCCAGAATAAGTGTGAGCAGGAAGGCCGTGAATCCTCTGTGTACTCTGTTCTGTACTCTGTGGTCTTTGTGGTGGAGGGTCCTCTCTGCGGTCTTCAGCGCATCCTTTGCGTCCTCCGCGGTGTGCTTTTGCATAAGGAAGGTGCGGTTCATCGTCCACCTCCCTGCGACTGCTGCGCAGCCTGTGAGGCAGGCGGCTGAAACTCAACCATGGCATAGGTCCTGTTCGTATCGACAAAAGTCTTGTTGGCCACGCGGCGAATATCTGCCTTCGTCACCGCATCAATCTTCTTCAACTGATTAAACAATTCGCGCCAGTCTCCATATCGCAGCTGATAAATAGCAAGCTGCTCCGCCAGACCCTGATTGTTTCCCAGCCCGCGAAGCAGATCAGCCCGCGCGCGTGTCTTAAACATCGTCAGCTCATCATCGGTCACGTCGGTCGTCTTCAGCTTGTCTATTTCTTTGTGGATGGCCGTCCGCATCTCCTGCGGTGTGTGGCCCGGATTCGGCACTGCAAAGAAGGCAAACAATCCCGGATACTTATCACCTGGGAATCCGCTGAACCCTTCCGCCTCCGCTGCAATCTGCTGGTCGCGAACCAGGGAGCGGTAGAGTCGCGATGTACGCCCGTTCGAAAAAATATCCTGAATCGCGTCGTACACGGCGTCATCAGGATCGCGGTAGTCCGGCTTGTGATAGCCCTCCAGATATAGCGGCTGCGACTGCTCCTTGAGAATCACGTATTTCTCAGCCGTCTGCGGCGGCTCGACTGTGGACATCTCCTCCGGCTTCGGACCTGTCGGAATCGCGCCGAAATACTTCTCCAGCACCGGCATCGCCTCTTCGGCCTTCACATCGCCCACAACCGCAATCACCATGTTCGAAGGCACATAATATTTTTTGTGGAAGGCATCGGCCTCGGTCGCCGTGATCTGGCTCAGCTCGCTCATCCAGCCCACGCCCGGACGGTGATACGGATGCGCCACATACGCGGTAGCCAGAAACTGCTCCACCATGCGCCCAATCGGATTCGAATCCGTGCGCATACGCCGCTCTTCCATCACCACGTCGCGTTCTTTGTAAAACTCACGCGGCACCGGATTCGCAATGCGGTCGCTCTCCATATACGCCCATAGCTGCAGGCGATTCGAAGGCATGCTCCAGTAGTATTGCGTGTCGTCGAGGCTCGTCTGCGCGTTCAAGCCCGTCGCGCCGTTGGCTTCAGCAATCTCGGTGAACTGGTTGGGAATAACGTACTTCTGCGCCTCAGCCTGCGCCTGCTCAAAGGCCGCGTGCAGCTGCTTCAGCTTCTCTTCGTCACGCCCAACACGCTTGCGGTATTCCTCGTCATAAGCCGCATACGTCTGCTCAACCTTATCGAGCGCGACTTTTTCAGCGGCATAGTCAGTCGTGCCGATGTCCTTCGTTCCTTTGAAGGCCAGGTGCTCGAACATATGCGCCAGTCCCGACTGCCCGCCGGGATCATTCGCGTCGCCTGCATCAACGATTGTGAAGTAGGAAAAGACCGGAGCTTCGGGCCGCTCGCAGATAATCAGCGTCAGCCCGTTAGGCAGAACTTTCGTCGTGATGCGCTTCTCAAAACTCGCCAGGTCCTGCGCCTGCGCGGTCAGCGTCAAGCCGCACAGCAGGGCAATCAAACGCACAGCAGAAGGAAATCTCATGCGACCTCAAACGAACCAGAATAATCTGTTCGGAACTATTTTGACGCTACCCGCGCGCCGTTGGCGTGTCAAACAAACTGTGACTGATCGGACTTTCTCTGTGTCCTCCGTGTGCTCTGCGATAGAAAGCACTCTCTGCGGAACCCTGCGTAACCTCAGCGCGCCTCTCCGTTCTGCTCTTGGCCGAACTGCGCGCGCTTTGCGGCCTCGGCGGTAGATTTTCTCCAGAAATAAAGGCAGCGGGCCACATCCTGTATCTGAAAAAATTACAATCTGAATCAGCAGGCAGCCGTCCCTTGACCGCCTCCACTGCGCTTAGTATTCTGCGCCGTCCAGGAGTATTCACGATGAGCACCGCTCTCTCCGAAGCGCCCGCCGCAACAGCCGCCGTCCCTCTCATCCGCCGCTGCGCCGTCCTCGGAGCAGGCACTATGGGCTCGCGCATCGCCGCGCATCTTGCCAATGCCGGCGTCCCCGTCGTGCTCCTCGACATCGTCCCCAAAGACGC
>Ga0070738_10005679_pt1 | contig 13674 bp, 12 predicted proteins | sample Coa_R2_2_FD_66446 | JGI IMG/M metagenome (GOLD analysis project Ga0070738, IMG submission 66446) | Surface soil microbial communities from Centralia Pennsylvania, which are recovering from an underground coalmine fire - Coalmine... | ecosystem: Environmental > Terrestrial > Soil > Unclassified ... | reverse complement strand
TGGACCGGCGCCGGTCAGCCCTGGGACAACCACGACGACCTCGAGTCGGAGCACCGTAAGCTCGCGAAGGAGTCGGACCAGGCCCTCGCGGGCTTGCTCACCGACTTGAAGCAGAGAGGCATGCTCGACGACACGCTCGTGATCTGGGGCGGGGAGTTCGGGCGCACTCCAACCGTCGAGCTTCCGACCCCGGGCGCGAACGCCGGCAAAGAGAACGGGCGCGACCACAACCACTACGGCTTCACCTACTGGCTCGCCGGAGGCGGCGTGAAGCGAGGCCACGTCCACGGCGCGACGGACGAGCTCGGCTTCAAGGCGGTGGAGAAGCCCGTGCACGTGCACGACCTCCACGCGACGATCCTCCACCTCCTCGGGTTCGACCACGAGAAGCTGACCTACCGTTACGCGGGCCGCGACTTCCGCCTGACCGACGTCTACGGGCAGGTCGTGCGCGACATCATCATCTAGACCCCGGCACTCGACCGCACCTCGCCTTCGGGCCAGCAGGTTTGCTACCTTCCCGCGCCCTTCCCGACCCGTGGAAGCGCGCAGGAGAGAATCGTATGAAGACCGCGACGAAGCCCACCCCCGCCGTCAAGCCGATCCCCGAGGGCTACCACACCATCACGGCGACCATGATCTGCAAGGACGCCGCGAAGGCGATGGACTTCTACAAGAAGGCCCTCGGAGCGACCGAGGTCATGAAGATGGCCTGCGCCGAGAGCGGCAAGATCATGCACGGCGAGCTCAAGGTCGGCGACTCGATCTTCTTCGTCTCGGACGAGATGCCGCAGATGGGCTGCATGAGCACGCCCACCTCGCTCTGGCTCTACGTCCAGGACTGCGACGCCGCCTACAACAAGGCGATCGCCGCCGGCGCGACCTCGAAGATGCCGCTCATGGACATGTTCTGGGGCGACCGCATGGGCCAGGTGACCGATCCCTACGGCCACAACTGGACCTTCGCGACCCACAAGCAGGACCTCACCCACGACCAGATCATGGCCGGGCAGAAGGCCTGGGGTGAGCAGATGAAGGCGAAGATGCAGGGCGGGAGCTGCTCCTCGAAGAAGAGCTGCAGCTAGTCCCGAGTTTCCCGTACCCCGACCCTCCCCCCGCGAAGCGGGGGGAGGGAGGGCGGGGCGGGAGACTAGGCCGCGGCCCGCCTCGCCCCCGCGAACTTCTCGATGATCGCGGGTATGAACGCGGGGAGGTCCTTCGGGCTCCGGCTGCTGATCCAGTTCCGGTCGCGCACGAGCTCCTGGTCGGTCCACTCGGCGCCCGCGTTGACCAGGTCGTCCCGGATCGTGTGGTAGCTCGTCAGCTTCCGGCCCTTCACGAGGCCCGCCGAGACGAGGAGCCACGGACCGTGGCAGATGACGCCGATCGGCTTCCCGGCCTTGTCGAAGGCCTTCGCGAGCGCCTGGGCCTTGGGCTCGACCCGGAGCTGATCGGCGTTGAGCGCGCCCCCCGGGAGGAGGAGCGCGTCGAACTCGTCCGCCGACACCTGATCGAGCGTCCTGTCGACCTCGATCTTCTTCGACTTCTCGTCGTGCTTCATGGCCTGGATCTCGCCCGGCCGGGGCGCGATCACGGTCACGCGGGCTCCCGCCTTCTCGAGCGCGGCCTTGGGCTCGAGGAGCTCGGACTCCTCGAAGTCGTCCGTCGCCACCGCGGCGACGCGGATCCCTTCCAGCTTCTCGCCGGCCATGTCGTGTCCTCCTCGCTCCGGTCCGAGCAACGGGAGCGCCGGGCGCGCGAGGCCCGGGGGAGAGCGCGACGGCGCCCCGGTCGTGGCCTCAGCGGTCGGCGTGCACGTAGTCTCCGAGGATCGCGAGCACCGAGTGTTGGAGCTTCGTCGGGGCCCCGAGGAGAGCGAAGACGACGCGCCGGCCGTTGTCCTTGCGGACCTCGCCCGCGATCCCGTCGCCCGGGTGGAGCCCTCCGATGCCGAGGTAGCGGACGCCGTCGGTGCCCCAGGGGCCGCCGAGGTCATCGAACGCCCTGAGCTTGGGGCCCAGCGCCTGCGCCTTCGCTTCCTTGGGGATCTGCGCGAGCGCGTCCTCGAAGGCGCCCCTCGTCCTCTCGTCGTTGAGGACGCGACCGAGGACGAGGACGAGGGCCCGGGGCGACATCTTCGTGCCCGGCGCCCAGCCCGATCCGTCCACGATGTCGAACTCGCCGGCGGAGGCGCCGCAGCCCTCGAGGAAGGTCGCCATGTTTCGCCGCGCGGTCTTCCACGTCGAGGGCGCGCCGTCGTCTCCGCCGCACCCGAGGTCGCGGAAGACGCACTGCGCGTACCACGCCTTGGCGTCGTGGATCACGTACCAGAGGACCCACCCGAGCTCGCGCTCCCGGCGACAGCTCTCGAGCGAGGTCCAGTCCGCGAAGGACTCGAGCCGGGCGCGCCGCACGTCGCCGCGGACCTCGACGCCTGCCTTCAGGAGCTCCTCCTTCAAGAACTCGCCGAGGTAGAGCTCGGGGTCCTCGACGGGGACCACGATCGTCGCCCGGAGGTGGGACGCGAGCTCGAGCGTCCAGCGGCCGGCGACGGGGTCGTGCCGCATCTGCGAGAGCTCGGCGCCGCGCGCCTCGACGATCTCGGTGTTGGCGAGCCGCGGCTCGATCCGGGGCGGATTCTCGGCGCCGTGGACGTTCACGCAGCCGTCGTGGACGGCGAGCGCCGACATCCAGATCCGGTGCGGCTCGGGACCGTCGGTCGCGTCGGCGGGCTCTCTCGGTTCGAGGCGCTGCTCCGCCGAGATGTCGAACCGGCGCGCATCCACGATGAGGTCGCTCTCGATCCGCGTGATCCCCTCGTCGTGGATCGCCTTCGCCCACTTCCGCACGGCGTCGTCGTCGATCGAGGGGTCGCCGTCCCCGATGACGACGAGCGCGCCCACCGAGCCGTTGTCGGCCGGGCGCGGGACCTTGATCGTCGTCACGAAGGAGCCGCGGCCGCGGCAGACCGCGGCCGCGGCGGTGACGAGGTCCATGCAGTCCCCGAGGGGCCGCGGCTCGTTCGGGCGCCTCTCGAAGAGCGGGCGGAGGGTCTGATCGCAGACCACGAGCGAGGGGGTCGCGTCCTTCGCGCCGTCGAGCGCCCTCCCGAGGTCGGAGCGGAGGACGTCCTCGGGGGACAATCGCTTCGGGGGAGGCGGGGCAGGAGGCGTCCGGGCCGGCGTCGGGGGCGGTGCGGGCGGCGGCGCCGCGCGGCTCTCGCGGGTGAGGGCGAAGGCTCCGACTCCGGCGAGGAGGGCGACGATTCCCCCGATCGCGAGCGCGAGGGGCAGGCGGGAGCGCTTCTTTCCGCGCGGCGCGAGCGCGACGATCGCCTCGAGGAGCTCGCGCCGCATCTCCTCGGCGTCCGGGTAGCGGTCGCGCGCGTCCTTGGCGAGCGCGCGGAGGCAGATCTCGTCGACGCGCGAGGGCACCTCGGGCCTGAGCGCGGAGGGGCGCTGCGGGGGCGTCGCGCCGACCTTGCGTGCGAGCTCGGGGATCGAGGCGGCGACGTGGGGCGGCCTCCCGGTGAGGCACTGGTAGAGGACGGCGCCGAGCCCGTAGAGGTCGACGCGGTGGTCGATCCCCTTCGAGCCCTTGAGCTGCTCGGGCGCCATGTAGATCGGCGTCCCGAGCACATCTCCCGACCGGGTGAGGACGGCGATCGAGTGGTCGCGCGCGAGACCGAAGTCCATGAGGCGCGGCCGCCCGGTCTCCGCATCCATCATGATGTTGGCGGGCTTCAGGTCGCGGTGGATGACGCCCTTCCCGTGCGCCAGCGAGAGGACCCGCGCGAGCTCGGCCGCGATCTCGAGCGCCTGCATCACGGGGAGCGGCCCCCCCGCGAGCATCTGACGGAGGTCCTTGCCGCGGCAGAGCTCCATGACGAAGTAGGGGCGGCCGCGGGCGTCGCGGCCGAACTCGTGGATCGCGACGACGCCCGGGTCGTCGAGCTTGCCGGTGATCCGGGCCTCGAGCTCGAAGCGCGCGAGGACGGCCTCGTCCGTCGTCGGGGTGAGGAGCACCTTGAGCGCGAGCTCGCGGCCGAGGCCGGCCTTGGTGACGGCGTAGACGACGCCGTTCGAGCCGCGTCCGAGCTCCCGGAGGAGCTCCCAGTCGCCGACCCTCCTCGCCGGGGTCTCCATGCAGGGATTGTAATGGGCCGGGTTTGTCGGATGGCTTTCGTATAAGACGCATCGACCGATGCTCTCCCTCGACTTCGACCGCGGGACGCTCCTCGTCCGGGGGCTGGATGAGGCGGCCGCGCAGACGCTCGCGGTCGCCGACGCGCGCTTCGACCGACGCGTCGGGGCGGTGCGGCTCCCCGCCTACCGCTACGCCGACCTCGTCCTCGCGCTCCGGTCGCTCGCGATGGAGTACGACGACAAGGCTCGCGCCTACTCGCGGCTCGAGGGGCTCGAGCCGCCGCCGCGCGAGCCGCGTCCCTACCAGCTCGAGGCCGTCTCTGCATGGAGGAGCGCCGGCAAGCGCGGCGTCGTCGTCCTCCCGACGGGGGCCGGCAAGACGTTCGTCGCCATGCTCGCCGTCGCGTCCGCGGCGCGGAGCGCGCTCGTCGTGGTCCCGACGATCGACCTCCTCCACCAGTGGTACTCGGTCCTCGCCGGCAGCTTCCCGGGCAGGAAGATCGGCGCCGTCGGGGCCGGCGAGTTCACCGTCGAGGACCTCACGGTCACGACCTACGACTCGGCCTACCTCCACCTCGATCGGCTCGGCGATCGTTTCGGGCTCGTCATCTACGACGAGGCTCACCACCTCCCGGGGCCGACCTACACGCTCGCGGCCAAGCTCGCGATCGCGCCGTTCCGGCTCGGCCTCACGGCGACGCCGCCCGAGGACGATCGTCTCGTCGACCTCGTGGGGCCGATCGTCTACCGGAAGGAGATCAAGGAGCTCGCGGGCGACCACCTCGCGCCCTACGAGGTCGTCACGGTGCCCGTCCAGCTCGAGCCCGACGAGCGCGCGCGCTACGACGAGGCGCGCGAGGTCTGGCGGCGCTTCCTCGACGAGCGCGGGATCCGGCTCGGGGGACCCGCCGGGTGGACGCGGTTCCTCGTCGAGGCGAGCCGGGATGCGCAGGGACGCGCCGCGTTCAAGGCGTGGCGCGAGCAGCGGCGGATCGCGTTCGCGACGCCCCGCAAGCTCGACGCGCTCGAGAAGATCCTGGCGCTCAACGCGCGGGAGAGAGTCCTCGTCTTCACGGACGAGAACGAGGCGGCCTACGAGGTCTCGCGGCGCTTCCTCGTCCCCGCGATCACGCACCAGACGAAGCCGCGCGAGCGCCGCGCGTTCCTCGAGGCGTTCGCCGACGGCTCGCTCCCGATCCTCGCGACCTCGCGCGTCCTGAACGAGGGCGTGGACGTGCCCGCGGCCAGCGTCGCCGTCGTCCTCTCGGGGACGAGCACCGTGCGCGAGCACGTCCAGCGCCTCGGCCGGATCCTGCGCCCGGCGCCCGGCAAGCTCGCCATGCTCTACGAGGTCGTGACGCAGGGGACGAGCGAGGAGCAGTCGAGCGCCCGGCGGAGGCAGCACGATGCTTACCGGTGACCTCCTCCGCGCCGACGTGGCGGGCGCGCGGATCGTGCCGCGCTTCGTGGACCCGGGCGATGCCGAGCTCCTCGCGCTCGCGACCGAGCTCGTGGACGAGTTCCGCTCTCACCGCGGGAAGACGCGGGGCGAGCTCCGCGCCGCCCTCGAGGGGCGCGCCCGCGCGGGCGATCGGGTCCGCCTCGAGCGGGGACTCGCCAAGCTCCTCGACGATCGCTCCACCTTCGAGCGGAGCTCGACGCTCGACCCGGAGGCCGCGCGCGCTCACGTCTTTCGCCGTGCGGCCGAGGCACGGGCGCGGGGCGAGTTCTCGCGCGAGGGAGTCCTGGCGACGGCCGCCTCGGCCCTCGGGGTCTCGACCGCGGACGAGGTCGAGGTCGCCCTCGAGGCCGACCGGAAGACCCGGGAGCGCCTGCTCGAGTTCGAGGCGCCCGGCGCGCGCGAGCTCCTCGAGCGCTACAACGTCGCGCTCTGCCAGGCCGTTCTCCTCCGGGCTGTGCGCGTCACGATCCGGATCGAGGCGAGGCAGCGACGCCTCCGCGACGTCCTCCGGGCGGCCAAGTTCCGGCAGCTCCTCTTCTCGGCGCGGCGAGACGGCAAGGCCGTCTTTCTCGAGCTCGACGGGCCGCTCTCGCTCTTCGAGGCGTCGACCAAGTACGGGCTCAACCTCGCGGCCGTGCTGCCGGCGATCCTCCTCTGCGAGACCTTCTCCCTCGAGGCCGAGCTCGCGTGGGGGCCTCGACGGGCGCGCCGCAAGCGCTTCGTGCTGACGCACGAGGACGGCCTCCGATCGCCCACGACCGACCCCGGAGCCGCGCCCCCGCCCGAGCTCGAGACGTTCGCGCGCCACTTCGAGAAGACGGCGCCGGGCTGGCGTGTCGAGACCGAGGCCTCGATCCTCTGGGTCGGCGGCGAGGCGATCGTCCCCGACCTCCGCTTCGTCCACGATGCGACGGGGAGACGGGCGGCCCTCGAGCTCATCGCCGCCGCCCGCCGCGGGACGCTTCCGGGAAGGCTGGCCCTCCTCGAGAAGCACGCCGAGCGCGGGCTCGTCGTCGCCGTCTCGCGCGAGCTCGTCGAGGAGGGAGCGGTCCTCCCGGCCTCGGTCCTTCTCTACAAGGGCATGCCGTCCGCGGACGAGGTCCTCGCCCGGCTCACCTGAAGCCGCGGCGACCGCACGGGCACGCGGCGGGTTCCATGCCGCTCTCCTCGCTCATGCAGTGGGGGCAGTCGCAGCCGGACTTCTTCTCGGCGCACTCGCACTCCGGGGCGGGCCGCTTCGTGGACGTGGACGGAGTCGAGCCACAGGCCGGGAGGAGGGCAAGGATGAGCGGAACGAGGACGCGTGCCATGGGTTCCTTCCTTCTCCATCGCAACGGGCGGGGCCGCGGCGCGAAGGCCGGTTCGGACGGAAGTCACGGTAACACGGGCGGATCCGCGGGAGGCTCGCGACCCGGACGCGACCGGGCCCGATGCTTGCGCGTCTCCGCGACGGAGGCAGCTCCAATGCGCTTCGCGCTCTTCCGCGGCACGATCCTCGTCCTGCTCCTGTCCGCTCCGATCTACGCGGACACCGTGCTCCTCAAGAACGGTCGACGGCTGGACGGGAGGGTCCTGCGCGAGGACGGCTCGACCGTCACCCTCGAGGTCTGCGACGGCCACGGCCGCATGAAGATCGACAAGGCGCTCGTCGCGCGCGTCTACAAGGGCAACGAGGCGCCGCCCGTGAAGCAGGGGATCTTCCCGGCCGGTGGGGCGGGGACGGCGAAGGCGGTCGAGGCGACTCCCGCGATGTCGGCCGCGGGGAACCCGCTCGCGACGGCGGCGACTCCCGACCTCGAGCGGCGTCTCGCCGCGATCCCGAGCCATGACGAGCTCCTCGCGGCGCTCGAGCCGACGCCCGCCGAGGCCGACGCGCTCGCCCGGCTCGGGCGCGGCCTCGAGGCGGGGACGGCCGAGGCGGCGGACGAGCTCGCGGCGAAGGGCCGGGTCGCGCTCGTCGTCGCCGCGCGCGCCCTCGCGTCCCCCGAGAGGAAGACCCGCGCCGCGGCGGCCATGACGATCGCCCGTCTCGCCGCCGACGAGCGCGCGCTCCCCTACCTCCTCGCGCTCTCGGTCCCGGAGCGGCTCATCGAGGTCGCGGCGGACGCCGAGATGCCCGACTCGCCGCTCGCGCGCTTCGAGGCGCGCCGTGCGCTCGTCGCGATCGCGAAGACCGAGGCGGTGGACGACCAGGCAGCGGGCACCCAGGCCCTCTCCGCCGCGGAGCAGGAGCGGCTCCAGGCGTGGCGCGCCTGGTGGAAGAAGGAGCAGGAGGGTCTCGTCGAGCTCGAGAAGGACCGCGACGCGGAGCGCGCCGCGATCCGGGCCGAGCTCGTGCGCCGGGGCTTCGCGCAGTACGCCGAGAAGGGCCGCGTCGAGGTCAAGCTCGCCTCGTCCGAGACGCCCTCGCTGCCCGAACCGGCGGTCCTCCTGCCGCGGCTCGTGCTCCAGCCGCCGAGCGAGCTCGCCCTGGTCGCGGGCGCCGGCGGACGCCGGCTCCGCTTCGTCGCGGTGGTCGAGAACCGCGGCGAGGGTCCGCTCATGCTGCGGATGAGCGGACTCGAGAAGGATGCGCGGCTCGTGCAGCGCGTCTCCGGACGCTACCCCGGCGACGCGAAGCTCGTCATCGACCACGAGACGCCGATCGCGCAGGGCGCTCCGCTCTCGCGCTTCGAGCTCCTCGACGAGACGTTCGCTCCCGCGCTCGGCGCGCGTCCGGTCGAGGACGGCGGCGCCACGATCCGCGGGGCGGCCCCCGGGACGGCGCTCACGTCCGTCCTCCAGCTCCCGCTCGATCGTCTGCCCGACGGCGTCTACTACCTCGCGGGGGCTCTCCCCGCGTGCTTCGAGCAGGCGGGCTCGGCCGAGGAGCGCGTCGCCGCCGTCCGCGTGAGGATCCAGGGCGACCGCGTCCAGGTGCTCGCGTCGCTCACCGGAACGCAGTTCCTCGCGCTCCAGGCCGAGCGGCGGGGAGCCCTCTCGAAGTAGGCGGCCGTGTCGAGACCCGTCCTCGCCGGCGTCGCGCTCCTGGCCCTCGCCTCGGGCTGTGTCCCGCTCCGCCCGACGCCCGTCTCGACCGGCCCGGTCGTCGTCGTGGGCCGCGGCCCGGATCGAGCCGCGGCCCGAGAGCGCGCGCTCGATGAGCTCCTCCGGCGCATGCGCTCCGAGATCGAGCGCCGCGAGGCGCTCGCGCCGCCGGCGGAGCGCGTGCGCGACTGGCGCGCCGTCGACTGCGCGCTCGAGCGCGCCCTGCCGGAGCTGGCGCGCGACGTGGCGTTCGACGTCGGCTCCGACTCGGTCGTCTCGATCCGGATCGCCGACGTGGAGTTCGAGGCTGCCCTCGCGGCCGCTCGCGCCGAAGGGCGCCGCGGGCCCCTCCGCGTCGCGTGCGTGCCCCTCGCCGTGCTCGGGGACCGGCCCGCGCTCTTCACCCTCCGCGAGCTCTACGGCTCGGCGCTCCGCGAGGCACTCACCGAGAGCGGGCTCGAGCCGCTCTCGACGGACGAGGTCTACGCCGCCCTCGAGCGGGCCCACGTCCTCTCGCTCGACGAGGAGGGAGCCGCGCGCCTCGCGCGCGCGGTCGGCGCCGACGCCGTGATCGGCGGCACGGTCCGCTTCGTCGAGCCGTCGCTCACGATCGAGGTCGTGCTCCGGGATGCGCGGGGGCGGCGCCTCGGCGGCTTCGGGGGCGAGGTGGACCCGGCCGAGATCCTCGCGGTCGCCCGGCGCCAGGCGCTCGTCTTGAAGCGCGGCCTCGGCGTCGGTCCCTGACCTCAGCGGATGAGGCGGGTCGCTCACGGCCGCGAGTCTACGCGAACCTCCTGGCGAAGCTTCGGCTCCCGCGTCACCACGTCGAGGGCCATGATCGCGACGAGGATGGCGAGGAGGAGCGCGCCCGTGAGCATGAAGATCCAGTAGGGCCGCTTCTCCTCGACGAGATGCATGAAGAACAGGAGGACGAGGAGCGCCTTGGCGATCGCGATCGCGAGCGCGGCCGGGATCTCGATGGCCCCGATCGGCGCGAACGAGAGCCCGAACGTGAGCGCCGAGAGCGCGACGAGCCCGAGGTAGACGAGGAAGTAGGTTCGCGTCCTCACCATGCTTCACCCGATCAGGTAGAAGGCCGGCCAGAGGAACAGCCAGACCACGTCCACGAAGTGCCAGTAGAGCGCGCCGAGCTCGAGCTTGCGCTCCTCGGCGCGGAGCAGGACGCCGAGGACGACGAGCCCCGCGAGCACGTGGAGCGCGTGGAGCCCGGTCATGGCGTAGTAGAGGTCGAAGTAGGTCTCCGTCCCCGGGGTGAGCCCCTCGCGGAAGTGCTCGGCGTACTCGATCCCCTTGAAGACGAGGAACGCCGCCCCGAGCAGCATGGTGACGGCGACGAGGACGCGCGCGAGGCGCTCGCGGTCGCGGCGGAGAGCATCGATCGCGAGCACGACCGTGAGGCTGCTCGTGAGGAGGACGCCCGTGTTGAGCGTGCCGAGCGCCGTGTTCATGTGGCGCGAGGCGATGTGGAACTCGACCGGGTGGGCGGCGCGCTGCGCTCCGAAGAGCCCGAAGAGGGCGGCGAAGAACATGAGCTCGCTGCCGAGGAACGCCCACATCCCGAGGCGGGTCGCGTGCTCCTGCCGGGCGGCGTCCTCGAACTGGAACGTGATGCTCACGGGACGCGCCTCGCGTAGTCGTAGGGGTCGGTCTCGATCGTGGGGACGCCGACGAAGTTGTGCTCGGGGGGAGGCGAGGGCGCGAGCGTCCACTCGTAGGAGCGCGAGCCCCACGGGTTCGGCCCGGCGATGCGTCCCCACCGGAGCGCCCAGCCCAGGTTCCCGAGGACGAGGAGGAGCGCTCCGCCGAGGAGGAACGCTCCGCCCGAAGACAGGACGTGCAGCATGTGGAAGCGCTCCGGGTAGCTCGCGTACCGCCGCGGCATGCCCATGTTCCCGAGCAGGAACTGCGGGAAGAACGTCAGGAAGAAGCCCATGAAGACGAGCGCCGCGGTCAGCATGCCCCAGCGCTCGGAGTAGAGGCGCCCCGACATCTTCGGGAACCAGTAGTGGAGCGCGGCGAGGAACGAGAGGATGACGCCCCCCGCCATGATGAAGTGGATGTGGGCGATCACGAAGTAGGTGTCGTGCCAGTGCACGTCGAGCGACGTCGATGCGAGGGCGACGCCCGTCATGCCGCCGAAGACGAAGATGAAGATGAAGCCGAAGAAGTAGAAGAGAGGCGTCTTCAAGGTGATCGATCCCCGGTAGAGGGTCCCGGTCCAGGTGAAGACCTTGATCGCGGAGAAGATCGCCACGAGCATGCTCATGGCCCCGAAGAAGCCGGCGTCGAGCTTCGACATGCCGGCGACGAACATGTGGTGGCCCCACGTGAGGAAGCCGACGAAGGCGATCCCGAGCGAGGACGCGACGAGCATCTTGTAGCTGAGCGGGTTCTTGTGGGCGAAGGTGCAGACGACCTCCGCCATGACGCCCAGGGCCGGGAGCACCATGATGTAGACGGCGGGGTGCGAGTAGAACCAGAACAGGTGCTGGAAGAGGATCGGGTCGCCGCCGCGCGCCGGGTCGAACATGCCCCAGTCGAAGAGCCGGTCGAGCCCGACGAGGACGAGCGACATGCCGAGGACGGGCGTCGCGAGGATCTGGATGATGCTCGTCGCGTAGATCGTCCAGACGAAGACGGGGAGTCTCCCCCACGTGATCCCCTTCGCCCGGAGCGTGTGGATCGTCGTGATGAAGTTGATCCCCGTCAGGATCGACGACAGCCCGACGATGAAGATCCCGGTGACCACGGGCGCGAGGCTCATGGGGCTCGTCGTGCTGTAGGGGACGTAGAACGTCCAGCCGGTGTCGACGCCGCCCAGCACCATGCCCAGGAGGACGATGAGCGCTCCCGTCACGTAGACGTAGAAGCTCGCGAGGTTGAGCCTCGGGAAGGCCACGTCCCGCGCGCCGATCATGATCGGGACGAAGAAGTTCCCGAACGCGGTCGGGATCCCCGGGATCATGAACAGGAAGATCATCGTGATGCCGTGGATCGTGAACCAGCGGTTGTAGGTCGGGTAATCGGCGAGCGCGCCCTGGGGCGAGAGGAGGTGGGCGCGGATGAGGAGCGCGAAGAGGCCGCCCACGAACATCATGGCGCTCGTGACCACGAGGAACATGAGGCCGATCCGCTTGTGATCGTGCGTTCCCAGCCACGACCCTTCCGCGTGGAGGTAGCTCGGCTCGATCGTCTTCCGTTCAGCGAGGAGCACGGACCCTCTCCGAGTTCTTGCTGATCGACCTCATGAGCTCGACGATCGCCGCCGTCTCGGCGGGGTCGATCCGGCCCCGGAAGCTCGGCATGACGGGCGGGTAGCCGGCGACGATCTTGGCCGCGGGCTCGATCATGGACTCCGTCACGTAGGCGCCGTCCACGAGGACGCGGCTCCCATCCGAGAGCGTCTCCTCCGCGCCGTAGAGGTCCTTCCAGGACGGGCCGACGCCGCGCGTCCCGTCGAGCGAGTGGCACTGGAAGCAGCCCTTCTCGGCGGCGACGGCGCGGCCGCGGGCTGCGAGGTCGTTCCCGATCGTCCCGTGGAGCCAGGCGTCGTAGCGCTCGGGCGGGAGGACGTGGACCATGCCGCGCATGAGCGAGTGGCTGGCGCCGCAGTACTGGGTGCAGAAGATCTCGAAGTCGCCCTCGCGCGGGACGACGCCGAAGGACGTGTAGCGGCCCGGGACGGCGTCGATCTTGAGCCGGAAGGCGGGGATGAAGAACCCGTGGATCACGTCCCTCGAGGTCACGAGGAACTTCACCGGCCGGCCCGCCGGGAGGTAGAGGTCGTAGAGCGAGGTGTGGCCGCCCGGGTAGTCGAACTCCCAGACCCACTGCTTGCCGACGACGTAGATCTCGCTCGCCCCCTCCGCGGGCGCGACGACGCGCACGAACTGGGAGTAGCCGATCACCCACCACGTGAGGAACAGGCCGAGGAGCCCGCCCACCGTGAGGACCTCGTACCAGAGCGGGCCCGTGACGCGCGGAGTGCCGGTGAACGCTCCGCGCGACTTCCAGCGGACGACGAAGAAGATCCCGGTCGCGAAGACGCCCGCCGCGCCGAGCATGGTCACGCCGATGACGAAGGCATGAAGGAGGTCGATCTCGTCCGCGACGGTCGAGCCGGCCTCGGGGAGGCAGAGGAGCCAGCGGAGCCAGTTCACGCGCGCCGCTCCTTCCTCCAGTGGCTCGTCACGAACGCGGCGACGACGACGAAGATCACGGCCCCCGTCGCCCTCATGACCGAGAGGATCGCGAGCTCGTAGCGGTGCGTCGTCCCGTCCCAGCGATAGCAGCGGAGGAGGATGCGCTCGATCGTCGTCCCGGTCTTCCCGGCGCCGGCTTCGAGGAGCGCGAGCTCGAGGTCCTTGGGGCGGAAGTCGATGCCGTAGAGGTAGCGCGAGATCCGGCCGTCCGGGGAGAGGACCGCGAGGACCGCCGGGTGCGCGTACTCGCCCGAGGCCGGGTCGCGGTAGGCACGAAAGCCGATCGCGTCCGTGAGGCGCTCGATCGCGGGGGCCTTGCCGGTGAGGAAGGCCCAGCCGTCGCGCGTCCCGCCGAGGTCGGCGAGGAGCGCGTCCTGCCGGGCGCGCGCGGCGAGCGCGTCCTGCTCGGGGTCGAAGCTCACGGTGATGGCGCGGAAGCGCTCGCCCGGTCGCCAGCCGAGCGCCTTGACGGCTCGCTCGGCCCCGTGGAGGACGAGGGAGCAAAGGCGCGGGCAGCGCTCGTAGGCGAGGACGAGGAGGACCGGCCTCTTGCCGTCGATGAAGTCTCCGAGGCGTCTCTCCGTGAGCGCCGTGTCGGTGAACCCGAGCTCGAGCGGGACGGGCGCGCCGAGGTGCTCCTCGACGGTCACGTCCTCCGGGCGCGCCGCGAGGAGGCGCGGCAGGACGAGGTCGAAGGCGCGCTCGATGGGGACGTGGACCGTGCCGCTCGAGACGGGGCCCGCGCTCTCGAGCCGATCGAGATCGCGCTCGCGGCGCCGCTGGCCCTCTCGCTCCGGGCCGAGGAGCCCGGTGAAGA
>Ga0070738_10005678_pt1 | contig 13677 bp, 7 predicted proteins | sample Coa_R2_2_FD_66446 | JGI IMG/M metagenome (GOLD analysis project Ga0070738, IMG submission 66446) | Surface soil microbial communities from Centralia Pennsylvania, which are recovering from an underground coalmine fire - Coalmine... | ecosystem: Environmental > Terrestrial > Soil > Unclassified ... | reverse complement strand
CGAAGAATCTGGAGCGTGCTTTTCATTGCCTACGCCGTCTGGGTGTTAACCATTTGGTTCAAAACCTGGCGTTAGATTTACCCCAAGCACCTGATGCGTCGCTTCCGAAGACCACTGCCCGCCTTTCGGTAGTGACTCAGTTTGGCTCCAGATTTAAGACGTTTGGCCCATAAGGATCGCAACTTCGACGGAGCGCTATACGCTCACACGCAACTACCGAACCCTGTAGTTTTGGCTGATGGAACGACCATAAACCGGCCCGCTGGCTGGTAAGATTAGTTGCTACTTACGCCATCTAGCCTCGGCGGCTTTACGCGCCGCCTCTTTACGCTCTTCCGCCGTCATGCCGGCCGCCCGTTTCTTACCGCCTTTCGCCCCGCCTAGCTTGCCGAGAGCGACGGCGGCGGCATTCTTCTCGGGCGGTACGATCCGAGGCTCCTCGCCTTTTATTTGGGCAGAGATCGAGTGCGCTGCCTGAACCGGGTCGGAGGGAGGCTTGCGTAGGCGCTTAGGCATATCCTAAGGGTATCATGAGCGACAAGCCTCTTCCTGAATGGCGCGCCAAGCTCCGCGCACGGCTTGAGGCCGAGGGCATTGATCTTGAAGAGGTCGATAAGGCTCGCTGGCGACTTGTCCGGAGACTCCTCATCCTTTCCGCAATCCTCGCCGCCATGGCGCTAATTTTATTCGCACTCGTTCTAGTGCTGCGAGCGTTCGGTATTCGCTAGGTTTACCAAGCGTCGCTAGCGGACTGCCTCAAGCTGAGTCACTACCCGCCTTTCCACACCTGTGGACAAGCTTGTGGAAAAGCGTCCTACAGGGGGGTATGAGGAGCCGCGGCCAGCCTTACGCCGCCGAGCAAATCGACTTTGTTGCGGGCTCCCGTCAGAGCCGTTCATAAATTGGAAATTTCCGGGAAATACGAGCGTCGCCGAGCTGTGGATAAGTGTATAAAGTCGTGCATAGAATCCGCAGGAGCAAGGCTTCATTAAGCCAAGTGGTTGCGCCCTCACGGGGGTGGCGCAGCTGGAATGCCCTTTAGGTTCCGCTGCGTGGTGCTGTTTCTAGAAGCTATACAAGAGGACGCAGAGGATGGCGCTTGCGATCAACTCGGACATCTCCAACGAGCTCTGGCAATCCGCACTGGACACCTTGGAACGCACGTTTTCGAAGCCGGTCTTCGAGATGTGGATCAAGCCGATTCGCTTCATCTCGTTTCACGGCAACGAGCTCCATCTCGCGGTCCACAGCAAGTTCGCACAAGACTGGGTAGGAAGCAAGCTGCGCGCGCAGATGATCGGCGTCTTGAGCGAGCTGTTCGGTACGAGCGTAGAGCTTCGGCTCTCCGTCGCGGAAGCGACCGAGGGCACGCGCACCCCGGCGGCGTTCTCTCGGCCCCTTGAAGACTTCCGTACCGCCAACCTTAATGCTCGTTATACTTTCGAAGAGTTCGTCGTCGGCAATTCGAACCGGTTCGCGCACGCGGCCGCCCAAGCGGTCGCCGGCGCGCCGGCACACGCCTATAACCCGCTGTTCCTGTACGGCGGCGTCGGCCTCGGCAAGACGCACCTGATGCACGCAATCGGCCACCGGGTCATTCAAGACAGCCCCGATGCCAACGTCGTTTACGTAACCTGCGAGAAGTTCACCAACGAGTTCATCATCGCGCTGCAGAACAACCGCACTCCGGAGTTTCGCAATCGCTACCGTCAGGTCGACGTCTTGTTGATCGACGACATCCAGTTCTTGGCCGGTAAGGAAACGACTCAGGAAGAGTTCTTCCACACGTTCAACGCGCTGCACGAGTCCGGGCGTCAGCTCATCATCTCGTCGGACCGTCCGCCGAAAGAGATCCAAACGCTCGAGGCTCGGCTTCGCTCGCGGTTCGAATGGGGGTTGCTGACCGACATTCAGGCGCCCGATCTGGAGACGCGCGAAGCGATTCTTCGCAAGAAGGCCGGCAGCGAGAACATTCCCGTGCCCGACGAGGTTACGTCGTTCATCGCCAAGGTGATTCCGTCGAACATCCGCGAGCTCGAAGGCGCGCTCATCCGCGTGATTGCGTACGCCTCGCTCACGAAGGCGCCGATCACCACGGATCTCGCCGCCGACGTGCTCAAGAGCGCCGTAGCGCAGGCGCCGCTGCACCGGATCACGATCGGCAAGATCAAAGAAACCGTTTCGGGCGCGCACGGTCTCACCGTCAAAGAGATGGACAACGGGCGGCGCGATCAGCGGCTGGCGGCGCCCCGGCAGATCGCGATGTACATCGCCACCGAGCTCACGAACTACTCCCTGCCGCAGATCGCCCGCGAGTTCGGCAAGAAAGATCACACCACCGTGATGTACGCCCGCGACAAGATCAAAGAGCAGATGCAGCGGGACGAGGCCTATCGGAATAAGATTCGCCAGCTCATCGCGATGTGCCAAACGCCCTGAACAGCTTGCGCACAAGGTACGGCCTGCAGCGGGGGATGACCGGCGTAACGTCCGTCGGCCGTGGAAAGGTGCATGACGCACCCCCGTTCGCCCACAGCTTCACCACAAGCAAAAACCCAGTCGCCGTAAGCCGGCGCGTACTTTTCCGCAGTTTGCACCGCCTTACTGCTGCTACGGCTTGGTTTATACCGTCCTAGGAAAACGCGCGTCAGCGACCAACGGTGGAGATGATGAAATTTACTTGCACGACGAAAGAGATCGCGACGGCCGTGGGCGCGGCCAGTAAAGTCGTCAACGCGCACACCACCGTGCCGATACTCTCCAACGTCCTCTTGACGGCCGAAGCCGGCAAGATCGCCGTGCGCGCGACCGATCTCGAACTGACGCTCGAGCAGGCCTTTCCGGCGCAGATCTCCGAGGGCGGATCGGTGACGATTCCTGCGAAGCTCTTTGCGAGCTACCTGTCGAACCTGCCGGCAGGAACGCTGGAACTGACGGGCACGCCGACGCGCGCGAGCGTTAAGTGCGAGCGCAGCAACTACGATTTTCATGCCCTGCCCGCCGACGAGTACCCGCCGCTGCCGGCGGCCGCGCGCGGCTCGGAGTTTTCGATCGCCGCCAAACGGTTCCGCGACGGCATCGATGCCACGATCTTTGCGGCCTCGAACGAGGAGGCCCGAGGCGCGGTCCTGATGGGCACGCTGCTCGAAGTAGAGGGCAATGCCCTGACGATGGTCGCGACCGACGGATACCGGCTCGCCAAGTTTACGACGACGCTCGACGGTGGAGCGGCGACGGAAAAGTTCATCGTGCCCTCGCGAGCTCTGGCCGAGGCGTCGCGCAACCTGGGCGGCGGGGACGGGATCGCGCTGACCGCGCTCGGTGCGCAGAGCAATCAGCTGCAGATGTCCAGCGGCGCGGCTTCCATCACCGTTCGGCTCGTCGACGGACAGTATCCCAACTACCAGCAGGTCATTCCGGCAAAGTTCGACCGGACGCTGACCGTAAGCACCGCGCAGCTCATCGGGAGCCTTCGGCGCGCGGAGCTGGTCGCGGGCGACCGGGCCAGCATGGTCAAACTCGCGGTCGCGAATCAAACGCTGATCGTAACGGCCAGCTCGGACGTGTCGGGCAACGCATACGAGGAACTGGAAGTCGAGCAGAGCGGCGAGGACTTGACCATCGCGTTCAACGCACGGTACCTCGTCGAGATTTTGAATCATATCAAGAGCGAAAAGACGGTCATGGAGTTCCTCGGCCCGCTCTCGCCCGCCGCGATTCGCCCGCTGGAACCGCTCGAGACGGGACAGCAGCTCTACGTGCTCATGCCGCTGCGGCAATGATGTGCTGCTTGCGCGTTTGAGGCTTTCAAACTTTCGAAACTATTGCGAACTCGAGATCGAGCCGGCGGCGGGACTGAACGTTTTCGTCGGTCCTAACGCCCAAGGGAAGAGCAATCTCCTGGAAGGCGTTGCAATGCTTGGAACCGGAAAATCGTTCCGGACGTCGCGCGAGAGCGACGTCGTTCGTTCCGGCTGCGAGCGTGCAACGCTCTGGGGCAAAGCGGGGCTGCGATCGGGCAGCGTCGAGCTCGCGTGCACGATCGAGCGGTCGAGTCGGGGCACGCACAAAGCGTATACCGTCAACGGCAGCGGCGTGCGCTACGCCGGGTATCTTGGGCGAATGCGGGTCGTTACGTTCGTCCCGACCGACTTGCAGCTCGCCGCCGGGGCGCCTGGAGCGCGCCGAGCGTTCTTGAATAGCGCGCTGTCGCAAACCGACCCGCGCTACTATTACCAGCTGGCGCGGTATCGCAATGCATTGCAGCAAAAGAACGCGCTGCTGCGCGGCGTTGTGGAGCCCGATGCGGAACTGCTCGAAACCTACAACCGCACGCTGATCGAAGCCGGAACGCACCTCATGCTGGCGCGGGATCTTTTGATCCGGGAGCTGGCGGAGCGCGCGCGCATCGCTCACGCGCGGTTCTCCGGAGGCGAAGATCTCGAGCTCGCCTACGAGCCCAACGTCGCGTTCGAAGCCGCGGACGCCGAAACGATCGCGGCCGCGCTCGCCGCGCGCTTTGCTGCGACCGCCGAAGCGGAACGCGCGCGCAAGGCCTCGGTCGCAGGCCCGCATCGCGACGACGTGCGTTTCACGCTGGGGGGACTTTCGCTCGCCGCATACGGCTCGCAAGGGCAGCAACGTACCGCGGTGCTCGCGCTCAAGGTCGCGGAGTACGGCGCGATGCGCGCCCGCGCCGACGAAGCGCCGTTGCTCTTGCTCGACGACGTGCTTTCGGAGCTCGACGACCAGCGCGCACGGGCATTTCTGACGGAGATCGGTGCGTACGAACAAGCCTTTGTGACGGCAACCCATCTGCCGGGCGCTCTGGCGCCCGACGCGCACGTTGCGCGAATCGAAAACGGCGCGCTGGCCCGCTACGCCGTATGCTAAAGCTCGGCGACGCCGTCGCACGCTGGCAACCCACCGCCGGGCCGGCGGCCGATCCGGTAGTATTGCTGGAAGCGGCCTGGGAAGAGATCGTCGGTGCGGACGTAGCGCGCAACTCGCGGCCCGCGCGAATTGCCGGCGGCACTTTGACGGTCACCACGCGCTCGGGCGCGTGGAGCAACCAGTTGAGTTTCTTGTCCGAGCACGTGCTGGCCGCCGTCTCGGCGCGGCTGCCCGCCGCCGCCGTCACGCGCCTGCAGTTCCGCGTCGGGCGGTTGCCGCGGGAACGCGCCCCCTTGCAGCAGGTACGGCGTCAAGCGCGGTCGCCGGTTGGGCTGCGAACGCGCCCCGAAGCCGCAAGTGCAGCGCAGGCGCTCGATCGATTCCGGCGCGACGTCGAAGAGCTGGCGCGGGAGCGGCGCGCCAAGGGCTGGATGCCCTGCGCCGGCTGCGGCGCCCTCATCTCGCCGGGCGCTGCGACTCGCTGCCAGGCGTGCACGGCGGTGCGGGACGAACGCATCGCCCAGGCAACCTCACGGCTGCTCTTCGAAGCGCCGTGGCTCGGTTTCGGCGGAACGGCGGCGCTCGTCGAGGGGTTACAGAAAGAGGAGTACGACCGAATTCGCGCCCTACTGCTTTCGCATTGGTGGGAGATTCTCACGCGAGCGCGGACCGCCGGGCGCCTCTCACCCGATGGCCGGGAACGGCTGGTGGCGAGCTCATACGTGCTGCTGCATACGAAGATCCCGCCGGAGGAAATCGCGCCGGCGACGGTGCGCAGCGTCTTAGGCGATGAATTGAACGAGCTGCTCTACGGCGACGCTTCGTGCGAAGGCGGCGCCGGAAAGAACCAAAAACGAAGAACGTAATGTCAACGAATTATACCGGCGAACAGATAGAGGTCTTACGCGGGCTCGAGGCCGTGCGCAAGCGCCCCGGCATGTATATCGGCAACACCGCGGAACGCGGTTTGCATCAGCTCGTCTACGAAGCGGTCGACAACGCGGTGGACGAAGCGCTCGCCGGATACGCCCACAACGTCCGGGTCGTGCTGCATAAGGACGGCTCGTGCTCGGTGGAAGACGACGGTCGCGGTATCCCGATCGACCTTCACGCCGAGGAGCGGCTGCCGGCCGTCGAGGTCGTGATGACCATTCTCCACGCCGGCGCGAAGTTCGGCAAAGGCGGTTACAAGGTTTCGGGCGGCCTGCACGGCGTCGGAATTTCGGTCGTCAACGCGCTCTCGGAATGGATGGTTACGCAGGTCAAGCGCGACGGATTCATCTGGGAGATGAAGTTCGAACGCGGTTTCACGGTGCAGAAGCTCAAGAAGATCGGCAAGATCGAGGGAACCGGAACGCTGCAATGGTTTAAGCCGGACCCGGAGATCTTCGAAGTCAACGAGTTTCACTGGGACATTCTCCAAAAACGACTGCGCGAACTAGCCTTTCTCAATCGTGGTCTGGCCATCACGCTGCGCGACGAACGGGGCGACGCAGTGCGCGAGCGCACGTACAGTTTCGACGGCGGCATCGTTTCGTTCGTGGAATGGCTCAACGAGAAGAAGGATCCGCTGCATCCAATCATCTCGACGCACGCGGAGCGCGACGGCGTCGACGTCGAGGTGGCGATGCAATACACGGGCGCCTATGCCGACCAGATCTTTTCCTATGCGAACAATATCGCGACGATCGAAGGCGGCATGCACCTTCAAGGTTTTCGGCAGGCCGTCACCACCGCCGTCAACGGCTATGCCCGCAAACGCGGCATGCTCAAGGAGTCGGACGGGTCGCTTTCCACCGACGACGTCGTCGAGGGCCTCACGGCCGTCGTTTCGGTAAAGCTGCAGGACCCGCAGTTCGAAGGGCAGACGAAGACGAAGCTCGGCAACGCGCGCGTTCGCAGCATCGTCGCAGGCCTGGTCGCCGAGCGCTTGGAGTTCTTCTTCGAAGAGAATCCGAAGTTCGCGCGCGCTATCGTCGAAAAGTGCATGCAGGCGCAGCGCGCCCGCGACGCCGCAAAGAAAGCGCGCGACCTTTCGCGCCGTAAGAACGCGCTGGAAGGATCGGGCCTTCCCGGCAAGCTCGTCGACTGCAAAAACGCCAACGCGTCGGAGAGCGAACTTTTTCTCGTCGAGGGCGACTCCGCGGGCGGAACCGCGAAGGGCGGACGCGATCCCAACAATCAGGCGATACTTCCGCTGCGCGGCAAGATCCTCAACGTCGAGAAGGCGCGGTTGGACAAGGTGCTCGCCAACGAAGAGATCCGCACCATGATCACCGCGCTGGGCACCGGATTCGGCGACGAGTTCAACGTGGATAAGCTGCGTTACAACAAGATCATCATCATGACCGACGCCGACGTCGACGGCTCGCATATCCGCACGCTGCTGTTAACGTTCTTCTACCGTCAAATGCGCCAGCTCGTCGAGCAAGGGCACGTTTACATCGCCCAGCCTCCGCTCTACGGAATTCGCAAAGGCAAAAAGCAATGGTGGGCCTTCACGGAATCCGAGCTGAAATCGATCGTCGGCGACGACGGCAAAGAGTTCGTCATCCAGCAATACAAAGGCTTGGGCGAAATGGACGCCGAGCAGTTGGCGGAGACGACGATGGAGGTCGGCAACCGGCGTCTCAAGCAGATCACCGTCGAGGATGCCGTCGAAGCCGAGCAGATCTTCACCGACCTGATGGGCGACAAAGTCGAGCCGCGCAAGCAATATATTTTCGAATACGCCAAGAGCGTCAAGAATCTCGACCTCTAAGGCGGTTCCTTTAGAGACCGCTTAAGGCGGCGGGGTCTTTTGCCTCCCGAGAGGTATAGGGAAGCAAGAGCTTTTCGTGCACAAACGCCTCGCGATCGGCCTGACTGCCGCAATTCTTCTCGTAGTGCTCGCGATCGCGCGGCGGCACGACCTTTTCCGCTTCGCGATCCAAACGAGCGCCGGCCTCGCAGGCTACTCGCTGCGAACGGCAGATTTTAACATCGGTTGGAGTTCCGCAGCGGTCTGGGACCTGCACGTCACGCACGGCGGCGAGCCGGTGCTCGACGTGCGTCGCGCGGTCGTCGGATATTCGCTGCGCGATCTTTTGCCGGGCAGCCGCCACCGTTTTGGCCTCAAAGCGGTCGAGATCGACGGCGCGACGCTATGGCTCATCAGGCATCGCGACGGAAGCTTCAACGTCGCTATACCGCACGGCGCAGCACCCCACGGGCCCCAGCGCGTGAACTCGGTGCCGCTGAGCTTCACGCTGGCGCTGCGCGATTCGCGCATCGTGTTGCGCGAGCCGCAGGCCTACGATGCCAGCGCGAAAGAGCTGCGCATCGACCAACTCGACGGCAACGGCTCGATCGATACGGCCGCGGTCACTCGATACCGTCTCACCGGCGCGTTCGAAGAGCGGGGACCGCGACGGTTTACCGTCGCCGGACGCGTCGACGCGGTGGCCGGCTATGCGCTGCATCACGCTTCCGCGCCGTACTTTCCCGCGCGGGCTCTTGCCAATTACTTCGCGGATACTCCCGCGGTCCGCGTTCTCGGCGGCGAGGCGCACGACTTCGACGCGCGGATCTACGCCTTCGACGTCGTGCCGAACGTCGCACCGAAATACCACGTCAGCCTCACGCTCGACGTCAGCGGCGGGCGCTTGGCGATACAAGCGCTCGACGCACCGGTCGAGGGCTTGCGCGCGCGCTTACAAGTCGTCGACGACGCCTTTTTCGTGCGCGGTGCCCAGGCGAATCTAGCCGGGCTTCCGTTGCACATCGAAGGCGGCGGTTACGACCTGACCGGGGCGCTTACCGGGCGCGCGCAGCTGCGGCTCGGCGTCTGGGGCGACGGCGATCTTTCGGCCTTGCGGCGCGCCTTTGCGTTCGCGCGGCCGCAACCCATCGCGGGAGCCGCGCGGCTCGGCGTTTTGGTGCACGGTGCGATCGACGATCCGGTAATCGTCGCGCGCGTGACGGCGCCGCACGCCAGCTATCGCGCGATGCCGTTCGACGGGCTCGCCGCCGGCGTCGTCTACCATTCCAACACCGTCGCGCTTGCGCCGGTGCGCGTCGGTTACGGCGGGATCGCCGTGCGCGTCGACGGCACGATGGAAATCGGCCGCCATCTCCATTCTCGCTTTGCGCTGCACGTCGAAGGCCCGGCCAGCCGCCTGCCCTATCTCGACGAGATGCTCGGTCCCGAGCCGGTCGTGGTCGATGCGGCGGCGACCGGCGACGATTTGCTCTTTCACATCGTCGGCAGCGCCGCGTCGCAGCGCGGCGTGCAGCGCCTTGCCGCGCTCGTCGACACGAATCCCAATGGTACTGCCGCCGTCGAACCGTTTTGGTTCCATACCGAGCGCGGCAACCTCGACGCCGCATACCGGCTGGATCGCCCGCACGGAACCAGCGCTTTTTGGCTGGCGTCGAGCGGCCTGCGGATGCGCGCGGTGCAGTATAAGACGTTTCCCGGCGTTTCGCTGCCGCAGATGCCGCCGGTGGAGGGAAGCTCCGTCGGCATGACGCTTGCGGGCGGCGGTTCGGGAAACGACATCGTTCTGGCGGGGAACGTTTCCGGCGCCGATGCCAGCATCGCCGGCGTGAAGTTTCATGCCGTCGAGGCGGCGTTCGGCGGAACGCTGCGCGAAGCGGCGGTGAATCTGCTGCGCGCCTCGGGTCCGTGGGGAACGTTCGCGGGACACGGCGCCTTCTCGTCGCAGCGCTTCGTCGCGGTCGGCGCATACCGCGGAAGTTTCGAAGGCCTGCAGCCGTTTCTCGGCAATGCGATTACCGGACACGGGCCGATCGCGGGAACGGTCGGCATCGGAATCGAGCCCTCGCGGATCTTAGTGCAGGGCTCGGACCTCGCGATGCCGGGCGCGACGCTCCACGGGATTCCGATCGATCGCGCGAGCCTCACACTGGCCGTTGAAGGCGATCGTCTGCGCGTCTTTTCCGCGAACGCGCGCGCGGCCGGGGGCGACATCGTGGCAGCCGGAACGTTGGCGCTCTCGGCCGCCGCCCAGCGCAGCGGTCCCAACGCGGTGGCGCTGATTGCGCGCCGTTTGCAAGCGGCGCAGCTGCGCGGCATCGGATTGCCGCTCGACTCGGGCACGCTTTCGGCCGTCGGCACCCTCGCAGCCGGTGCGCCGCTGCCGTCCTTCGGCGGCGACGTCGCGATCGATCGCGGAAGCATGGCGCACTTTACGATGACGGGCAACGGCGCAATCCGCCTCGCGGGCGACGCGGTCGAACTGCGCAACGTGGTCGGCGCCTTGGGTTCGACGTACGCGTTGGTCGACGGACGCATCGCCGACCTGGAGTCGGGCTCTCCGGCCTACGCGCTCGACGCAACGGTGCCCGCCGCGCAGATCGCGCCGGCGCTGCACTCGTTCAGCGTCCCGAACTTCATGACCGACGGCACCTTCAACGCCCGGCTGCGCGTCGCCGGACGCAGCGTCGCGCCGAGCGTGAGCGGCCACGTCGGCGTTCCGGCCGGCGACGTCAACGGGCTTCCGTTCATCGACGGCAGCGCGTGGCTCGCGGCCGATCCCTCGGGCGTTGCGATTCGCGACGGGTCCGTGCTCGTCGGTACGACCGGCGCCGCTTTCGCGGCCGTCGAGCGTCCGCATCAGAGTTCGATCGGCGTAAGCGCGCCGCACGCGCGACTTGCCGATTTCAACAACTTCTTCGATACGGGCGACACGCTGGCCGGGAATGGAAGCGTAAAAATTGCCGCCGCCTCGCGCGGCGAACGAATCACGTCGAGCGGAAATATCGACGTACGAGGTTTTCGCTATCGCAACTTGCCGATCGGCGACACGAAAGCCGTTTGGTCGAGCGCGCGCAACACGATTGCGGGAACGCTTGCGGTCGGAGGCGACGAAGGCATGCTGCACGCCCACGGTTCGATCGGACTGACGCCCGGCGCTTCTTGGCAATCGACCCTGCTGCAATCGCGCTTCGATCTCGCGGCGACAGTCGGCAATCTGGATCTGTCGCTGTGGCTCCCCGCCTTGGGCATGCCGAGCCTGCCGATCACCGGACGCGTCTCCGGCAACGCGAGCTTAGCCGGTCGTTATCCCAATCTCGACCTCCACGCTAATGCGGGCATCGTCGGCGGGACGCTCGGGCCGTTGACGCTGGATCGCGCCGATCTCGCCTTGCATACTGCGGGCAACCGCGTGGTCATCGACAAGGCCGAGATGGCGACGCCGGCGCTCGCTGCGTTGGCGACCGGTACGATCGGCGTGCAGCCCACCGCCCCGCTCGACGTTCAAGTTCATGCCACGACGGACGATCTCGCGCAACTGGTTTACGACGTTTCGCGCGTCAAGGTGCCGGTTCGCGGATCGTTCGAGTCGACGCTGAAGATCGCCGGGAATTTTAAGAACCCGCGCCTCGAGGCCGGCTTCGACGCGGCAAACGTGCTGGCGTACGGGATACCGATCGCGTCGCTCTTCGGCGAGGCGCGGCTGGAGCGCGGTTCCCTCGTGCTTTCCAATGCCGGCGCGACGTTCGTCCGCGGCGAGGCGACCTTGGCGGGATCGCTGCCGTTGCAGTTGTCGCCGCTTCGCCTGGCAGCTCCCGACCAGCCGATCAGCTTCGACCTCGACGTCGTCGGTCTCGATCCGGCAATCTTCGATGCGGCGCTGGGCAACAATACGAAAATGAGCGGATTGATCGACGCGCACGTCGGCCTCTCCGGGACGATCTTGCATCCGGACATTCTCGGCCGCGTTGCGCTGGCCAACGGCTCGTACGTCAGCGACTTCGAGCGTACGCCGATCACGCAGATCGCGGCCGCCCTCGCCTTCAACCGAACGTCTGCATCAGTAACCCGAGCTTTCGGGCGGTTCGGCGCCGGCACGATCCAAGGTTCCGGGAGCGTGCAGTTCGCCAACGGGTTTTCGGCAGCGGGCGCGAGGCTGGCGTTGCAAGTCTCCGCGCACGGCGCACAGTTCGACTTCCCAGCCTACGGAAACGGCACGCTCGACGGGCGCCTTACGATCTCGAAAGAGACCGGATCTGCGGCGCTGCTTTCCGGAAACGCGACGCTGAGCAACGCGACGCTATCGTTTGCTTCCTTTGTTAGAGTGGCTCAACAATCGAGCGCGCTCGCCGGGCCGCCGCTGCCGCTGGCCTTCAATTTACAGGCAACGGCGGGCAAGAACGTTCGCGTCCGAGGCAGCGGCTATGGTGCGGGCCTCGACATCGGCGTCGCCGGATCCGTCAAGCTGGGCGGAACGCTGGCCGCTCCGACGCTCGCGGGCAACTTCGATTCCACCGGCGGCACGCTGACGTATTTCGATCGCGCGTTTCGCGTCTCGCAGGGCAGCGTTCGCTTCAATCCGTCCGACGGCGTGTTGCCGACGCTTCACGCGGTCGCGACGACGACGGTCGTCAATCCCGATCCCGACCGGGCGCGTAACCCCTACGGGAGCGCAGACATCACGATTCGCGCGGACGGCCCGATCTCGGGCTTGAAGATCGGGCTGACGACCAATCCTCCCGGTTACACTCAAGCGCAAATTCTCGGCCTGATCGCGCCGTTCGGCGGCTTCATCAACGGCATCGGCTACACGCGCGAATCCATGCTCGCACAGCAGCAGCCGAACGGCATCGTGCCGTTGGGCAGCGTCTCGCCGATCCCCAACGTCGGCGTGCAGCAGCGAAGCACGATCACGGTCGGGCAGGAAGCCTTCAATTTACTCAACGCTCAATTTACCGCCGGTCTCTTATCGCCGCTCGAAAGCACGCTGGGGCAAGGACTGGGACTCTCGAGCATCAACCTCACGCTCGGCTACTACGGAAACGTCGGGGTGACGGCTAGTCGATTCCTCGGCAAGGCCGTCAGCGTCGTCTACGCCGTGACCTTCGGGATACCGCAAACGCAATCGTTCGGGCTGATGGTCGTGCCGAGCCCCGACACGTCCGCGGCGCTCAACTTCTACGTGATGAGCGGTCCGCAGAAGCTGTTCGAGGTGCCGACCGCGCCCGTCGGGTACGGTGCAAGCTATCTCGCGACCGAACCGCTGGTCGGAAATAGCGGCTTTAGTCTTACGTATGCGCGACATTTTTGGTGAGAGATTAAACGCGCGTTCAGGCTTCGGGCGCGCGCAAGGACACCGGCAAAGCCGGGCTGAACAGGGGTGCCGGGTCGCGCGCGACGTCTTTTGCGCGCGTCCGGGCATGCTAAGGCCGCCAGGGGACCTGCGCTGATGTTGAGGACTACTTTTTCACGATGACGTTTGACCCGGGACGGCGAGCGGGGCCGTTGCAACGGTATGTGGCGTTCCTTGCGCTGCTCGCAATGACCGGTTTGTGCTTAAGCCCGGCGCTCTCTGCCCCAGCCGCGCCCAAAATCGTCTCCGTCGACGTCACGGGCAACGTCCGCGTGCCGACCCAGACGATCATGGCGGTCGTCGCCGCACGCCCCGGCCAGCCCTACGATCCAAAGGTCGTGCAGGAGGACTTGGCGCGCATTAACGCACTGGGGTACTTCGCCGATATCGCGCCGCCGCTGGTCCGCCAGCGCCCGAAGGGCATCGCAATAACGTACCGGGTCGTCGAGAACCCCGTCATAACGAAGATCCTCTTTCAAGGTAATCAGAAGGTGCCCAGCGATACGCTGCTCGCCCTGATGGATCTCTCCGTCGGTCAAGTCTTCAACACGAACACGTTCCGCCAAGACGTGTTGAAGATCAACAACTATTACGAGCGCATCGGATACGGCGGCCAAGTTCCGACCCACGTCAAGGACATCAATCTCGATCCGAAGACCGGAGTGCTGACGCT
>Ga0070738_10005677_pt1 | contig 13678 bp, 9 predicted proteins | sample Coa_R2_2_FD_66446 | JGI IMG/M metagenome (GOLD analysis project Ga0070738, IMG submission 66446) | Surface soil microbial communities from Centralia Pennsylvania, which are recovering from an underground coalmine fire - Coalmine... | ecosystem: Environmental > Terrestrial > Soil > Unclassified ... | reverse complement strand
CTTCCAATACGCATCATTCAACAATAGCCGCAGCTTGCACTTCTTCTTGGCAGCATGGCCAGTAGTAGGCATCTGGTTCACCTCCTTGGGCATCAGCACCATGGCGTTCAACCTGAACGGCTTCAACTTCAACCAGTCAGTGATTGACTCTCAGGGTCGCGTGATTGGAACATGGGCAGACATCCTCAACCGCGCTAACTTGGGTATGGAAGTGATGCACGAGCGCAACGCTCACAACTTCCCTCTCGACTTGGCTGCAGGTGAAGCTGCTCCTGTTGCTTTGACTGCTCCTGCTATCAACGGTTAATCGTTAACGAAGAATAAGTGAAAATCAAGAGCGCTCTCCTTATCGGGGGGCGCTTTTGGTTGTGGGTATAAAGCAATGAATGCTTTTGACATTGACGGGCAACTCATGGCGATCGCCGTTCAAGATGCTAAGATTTCATGAAGGATAAGAGCAAAGCACACAGCTTGCGTATTGTTGGGAGCTTCCAGATCAAGGCATAACACCTCAAAGCTGATGCCCCTGGTTGTATACTCAGGCTCAGTTATAGCCATCCATCTGTCACCAGTTGAATTTTGGATGATGTTGTCTTCGGTCAACGCAAGAGCGCAAATGGTGATTGCATCTTGTGTCATTATAAAAATAATCCTTTGGTTAATGGGTTTGTAAGAGAAGGCGATTTATGCTTGCAACGTTTAGGTGGAAAAAATTTGAAGGCGATTACCAACGGGGAGTACTGCCAAAAAAAAATGATTTTTGTAAGGGACTTAAGGTGTAATAGAATGTCCTGCCGTGCAAGAGCCTTCCTGGCTGGGTTGAGGGTCTTCCACGTAAAAAAATGGAGTAACCTTTTTGAATTGATCTATTGGTGTTCTGACTAACTAGTTTTGTAGTAAGGTTGCCCCATTTTTTGGGGGACAATGCGCTTGGCACCTACCGGAGCTTGATCCTGACAAAAAGGGGAACCTTGATACAAAATTAGCTTATGAGATATGAGAACACAAACAGATCAACAAAAGTTGGTTCCCCAATTTGAAAGCGGCTTTCTGCGAGCACTACCAATTGTGTAGCACACTGATTAACGAGTACGGCGTTTAATTTTATTTTTTGGATTTCTCTAAGATAGCAACGGCATTAGGGCTATCTAAAGAGCAGCAAAAGGATATTTAGATACGTACCTTATAGCTCAGAAATGTCATGCATCAAGATAGCTTTCAACTACATAATCTTAAGGATACTGATGAATTAAATAAGTCTATTTTACTGGAAATCCAAGATAATATTAGACAAGTTATACGCGAACAATTACCCCAGTACTTTGAATCCCAAAATGGATTATATGTGCCAGAAAATATAGAGGAAATAGGTAAAAATAATTTATTTGAAGCTATATTTAATCAAGTCTTGTACAGTACGATTAGTTCGATAGTTTCAGGTAAGTATAAAATAGATGAAAATAATCTGCGAAATTACTATAATATAATAAGTAACAAGATTCAAGGCAAAAGAGACAGTCAAGAAAGCTCATTATTTCAATCAGAGCCATTTGAGCCAATTCCAACAGCAGCGCTTATGCTTTCAAGCATTAACTCTCAAATTAAGAAAGAAGAGTCATGGCAAAAAAATGAAGAAGGGATAGCAGTTGCACAGCACAGAGCTAAAGGCAATACCCAAAATTATATTGAGCATTATATTAGTACCCCTGGTGATATAACATTACTTCCTTGGAATGAAGCCCAACAGATTATCGATAAATTTGGCTTTAACAGTGCCAAATTACACTTAATATTTGCTGCTTATGCAATGAAGCAAGAAAGACCTTGGGAGAGTTTGTTCGTTCTTAATGCCAGTGAATTAATTAAAGAAATGGGTTGGGATAGACGAACTGACCAACCCAAACATGAAAAAATATTGGAAATAGCAAAAACTGCCTTTGCACTAGATTGCTTATTAGTTAAAGCAATATGGATAGAAAGTATAAATAAGAAAGGCGGTATAAATGCTAGTACTCCGATAGGTCGAATGTGGAATATCACAATCGTGCCCTATGGTCAGATGAATTTATCTGGGAAAATAGAGGAACCAGATGAGATTAATATAATTATACAGCCGGGGACTTGGACTAGACATTTTTTAAACCGAGCTGGAGAAGAATCACGAGAAGCTTTATATCAGTTTGGCTTCTTAGCTCAGGAAGTTTTGAAAATTGACCCCTACCATGATGAACTCGCACTAAGGTTAGCTATATATTTGACATTAAATAGTCGTTTTAGACTTGATGGAGACTACACGGTACAAGAACTATTAGAAATTGCATTACCTAAAACAACTATAGATAAAGCGCGGTTAGATTCGAGAAGGGCTTATGACTTAAAACAGCGCTGGGATGTTGCAATAATTTTATTGCTCAAGCTGGGCTGGCAGATTACATTTGAAGAAGAGACATACCCTTGTTGGCTAAGACCAAATTCCAAGGAGAAGAAGCCTAGAGGCTATTTAAATAAATTGCTGAATGCCAAGCTTAATGTCAAACCTCCAGCCCCTATTCCTGAACTTACAGTATCTAAGGCAAAAACCAAAGCTAAACGATTAAAACCCAAAGCCAAGGATAAAGCGCCACAAGACATTAAATTGACTAGCAGCCAAGTGAGAGAGGGACGTATTGCCAAAGGGTGGTCGCAGGCTAAACTAGCTGGTTTTCTCAATGTATCCCAAAAACTCGTATCCATGATTGAACTAGGTCAGCATGCTATCAGTCCACGACTCGTCGAGCAAATTCGAGTACTTCTAGACATCTAGTATTAAGCATTAATACTTGGTTGCTAGCCTTGCATTAACTGTAAAAGGCTAGTTTTTTCCTGAAATTTACTTCTAAGAAAATTTCTTCAAAAAATCGCCTTTAAAGACTTATCCTGTATGGATTTGAGCTTTAGAAGTAAAACTCTAGTATCCCAGGATGAAAACTCTAGTATCCCAGGATGAAAACTCTAGTATCCCAGGATGAACTTTTGAGATAAATCCTTGCAAAATAAGGTTTTTATATTTTTAGAAGTATTTTCAGTGGCGAAATCAGTAGTAATCAGCCCGTTTTTACAGATATGGCATGATAGGGCAATAATATATACGCGGCTATCTGCCGAATGGGCTAATTACCCTTCTGTTGCGCTTTTTTGCGTACTTGCCAAATGCTCCTTATTTGGCAATGGCGGTGGCAGCGTTAGCACTCCCGACTAAAGGAATTTTGTGTATGGGTCTTAAGGATTAAACTGCCGGAATTATGCGCTCAACCGTTATTTTAATTACAAAAAAAGTTGGGTAGTCCACTAGGTGCTTGGTCTAGAAAGAAGAAAGAGAGACTAGAAAGCCTAGAATGCTTGCCTGTCAGTCTGACATATCTGACCGCGAGACGACTGGTAATCGTCTCAACACGCTGTTAGAGCTATCCAACAGCTTTATTTTTCAAATTTGATCTCATTCTAGGTTAAAAGTCTCGTTCTAGGCAAAACAACTAGTGGCTACCTGATGTCCACCTTTTGGATCAGGAAAGCCTCATGTTTGTTAATGAGAATCAAGGGGAATTTGCTCAAAACCCCAATTTATCAAGCTTAGAGCAACTAAAGCGTGCCAAATCTAAAATCAAACCTCACCAGCCCGCCGACTCAGTGGGACAGCGATATGTAGAGCGCTTTTGGCACCCATTTAAGGCAATAATCGCCCCTGCACTTAAGGAAGATAGCAAACCCGCGTGGCGTACCATCGACTATTACCTCCATCCCTCCCAACTATGGAAACTGCACCAAGACAAATCGAAGCTAGTAGGTCTGCGCTTTGACGATACAACTCGTTACGCCACAATCGATTTAGACAGATTGGGGGACTACCACAACCATGAATCAGTAAAGCGCATAAAAGCTGCTCTAGAAGACATCGGCATAGTAGAGCTGATCTATCTCCAGTCCAGCTTTAGTGGTGGCTATCACCTATTAATACCCTTCGATGCCTCCTTCCCCACCTTTGCGCTAGCCTGTGCCCTAGAGATCACCTTAAAAAATGCAGGCTTTATTATCCGCCAAGGACATCTAGAAATCTTCCCTAATGCCAAACCCTACAGCGAAAAAGAAATCACCAACTACAATGCCATCCGCTGCCCCATGCAACCAGATAGTGGGTCATTGTTACTGGACGAAGACCTGCAACCAATAAGTGATGACGTATCCACCTTCCTGGATCACTGTGATCGCGCTGCAGTACGCCAAGATTTGCAATTGCTAAAACGAGTAGCTCAAAAAGCTAGGAGGAAGATAACAAGGGAGAGATATCGGACTCAGGAGACCGCAAAAGGAAAACAATGGCGAGCAGACTGGGAAGAAATAATCGCCACAGGCTGGACGGGACTAGGACAAACAAACACTCTCCTGCAAATAATCACTGGTTATGGGATTGTATTTTTGGACCTAGAGGGAGAAGCATTGGTGAAATATGGGGTAGAAACAGCCAAAAAAGCTCCAGGTTACGCACAATATTGCCGACACCAACATGAAATTGAAGCCAGAGTGCGCCAATGGGTAGAATGTACAATACGCCACAAATGGTACACTCCCTATGCTAGTTATCCCGAAAGGCTTGTTGGAACATTCGCTAAAACCTATGCAGAGGCGATAGCCTTAGGTAAAAATATCAAAAATAAGGATAATATCATCCCATTAAACGGTCGATTCGCGAGAAATTTTGAGCGCAGTCAAAAAGCAATACAGCGAATTAAGAGGGTAGTGAGTGGATTAGAGTGGGAAAGTAGACTACCCAATGGGACAACAGAACGGGCAAAACTAATAAGCTCAGAATATAAAAGTCGGTTTAACAAAACCCTATCACAAGAGACACTGCGGAAACATATACACCTATGGCATCCCAAATGGTACATAGAAGATCCTTGGCTAGAAAACATCTATAAGCCAAGCCAGATAAGCAAAGACGGGCAATCAGACCAAGAGATAAACCAAAAAAAAAATCAAAGTGTCCAGAACCCTTGCCAAATCGAAAAGTACGGGCATCTGTTCTATATGAAGGTTTTGTGTTTGCCTTCTGCTGACAAAGCCCCTCAAGGGCTTTTGTCAGCAGAGGTTTCTAAACAAACTGCGGATGTGCAGCAGACGTTGTCTGATTCTGTGAATTTACGATCAACTTTCAGCAGCTCTTGCAGTCATTCTCCGGATTTATTAAAGGGTTTAAATGAACAGTGCTTAGAAAACAATAAAGATTTTAATTTTAACTCCTGCGAGACGGCAAATTCCCATAATCAGAATTTGTTAATTAACACTGGAAGTATTCTGCTTTCAGTGCCTATACCTATAACTATGCCCTCAGAAACTTCACAATTTGCCTCCTTTAGTGAGCAAAGTACAGATGATTCGTCGTTGGCTGCAACTGTTGGTTTGGAAGATCTTAAGAAAGTGACTAAGCTGCGTGTCCAAGCTGTATCCTACGCTAAGCGTGTTGCTAGACAATATTGCCTAATTGAACGACGCCTGATTGGGGGCAAAGAGCGCGAACGTCTGGAGCAGATTGCCAAAATGCAATTCTACCTCGATTCAGGTAACGAAAGCCTAATTGCAGAAGCTCAGGCGTGGGCGGTTCTGAACCCTGGTTGTCTGCCGTTAATAGATTTTTAACATTCCTGGCGGGAAGTCCCCAGGTTCCGAAGGCTCCACCTGGGGACTTCCCGCCAGGGCTGGATCTAGTTTTTAGATGGGGAATCTTGTTGTTTGATATATTTGTTTAGTACATCAAGAGATACCCCACCGCTAGAATTGACAAAGTAGGAACTAGACCAAAAAACGGGTTTCCTATAAAACTTATCAACATGAGACTTGAACTCTTTATTGTGGAGGGTTTAGGAAAGTTCAGCAGGTGAGATGTACGAAACCTCGCATGTAGCGGAACGCGAAGTGCGTAGGTAGTTCATTAACTACTGCTACTTTCCCCCCAATTAGGGTTGCGATCGCTCTCAGGTGGGGAGCAGGCTAATATTATATACTCGTAATTTGTCTAGAGGTGGACAATAGAGGAAACTTGAGCAGGTGAATTTTGATGAGTGTAGAACAAGAGTTATTAGAAAAGTGGCGGGTACTTCCACCAGACAAACAGCAGCAGGTGATGGAATTTGTGGAATTTCTTCACCTCAAAACAGTAGATCCATCTGTATTAACTCGTACTCATAAAACTAATCTTGGAGAACGTTTGCGTCAAATCCGTGACCAAATCGTTGCTAGTGGTGAACCTTTGCTAAATCACCAAGAGATTGAGAAAGAGATGGCTAGCCGTCGAGGTGGATTGCAGGATACTGACGAATGAAGATAACTTTTATTGATGCTGGGGTGTTAGTGACTGCGGCGCGTGGTGTGGAGGAGATATCCGAAACATCTCTTAAAATCCTAGCAGATTCTGAACGCGAGTTTGCTTCCAGTGAATTTGTCAAGCTAGAGGTGCTTCCCAAAGCATTTTACAACCGCCAAACTGCCGAAGCCGAATTCTACGAAACATTTTTTAGTGGTGTCACTTACTGGGCTAGTAATCTGGAACAGATTGTACGAGATGGTTATCGTATGGCTTGCCAGTATGGTTTAGCAGCAGTGGATGCACTGCACGTGGCAGCCGCGTTGTCTGTTGGTGCAGAAGAATTGGTGACGACAGAAAAATCCACAAAGCCTATGCATCGGATAAAAAGTATTCGAGTAATTTCCATCTTCGATTAGGGTTGGGATTACCTCGCTTGTCCAAGGCTGCTGCTTAACCCCTAAAAACTTTGCCAGATAAAGTTTCTAAAAAACCTTCCTTTTAATGGTTGACGAAAGTTTGTTTTAATGCAATGGTTCACGCAGCAGGTGTATGGTCGAATTTTCCTTTCATTGTTGGCTAGTACGATCATCAATGAACAAATTCCAATGACTATCTCGATGAGAAGCCATAGATAAAATAATCCTACCTGACGGACTATTCATCAGAATGACGTGTTAGTTTCTCAGGTACAACAGAGTTATCCTTGGTTTGATTTTGATTCAGCTTGGACTGAGACTTTTTACGAGATTCAGCGCGAAGAACACCCATAAAATATTTAATTCGTTGACCACTGATATTGACATCGAGTTTGGCGAGCGTTTGAGAGATCTCATCATAGGTATAGCCAAGCTTGAGTACCCGTTCAATTTGACGACGCAGATTTCGGATGGCATCAATAGCCGAAAGGTCATCTAACTCCTTTGCACCCATAGCCCGAAGAGCTTCAAGTGCTTCAGGAAGTTTAGATTTAGGTATTCTGGATTGGTTTCTGCTCATGAGATAGCTATGTAGTTGAACATATGCTTGTGCAGAGAAATCAACAACTGAAAGTGCTACTTAATGTTGAAGTGGCGACAGCAGTCACCTTTGTTTGCACTCTAAATAGGTAGCAAAATTACTCCCTAATAACAAGAATTGGTAGTGAGTGAAAATGGGTAGAAGCATCTGGAGGTGATAGTACTATTTTTAGTACAGCAAATTGCTGTTGGGGTTGATTTGCAATAGATTGTTACAAAACTTTAGTTGTGTCAGAAGCAACAAAAAAAGTTTTTAGGTAAAAGAATTAAGATGATAAAAGTAAGGTGATATTAAATCCAGGATGCACGTACCAGAATTATTCTCATGAATGGGTAATGTGTAGAGAGTGATTTGGAGAAAACTAGAGACGTGCGGGTGGCAGTCGATTACACCGTGAGAAAACACGTTGTGTACTCCCCGATGATGGGTGTTCCCCCGCGCGTGAGGTGAGAAGCAAGCCGTGTCTTTTGCCTGCGGCAAACCTCGCTGCGCTCGGACGACAGGCTTGCCAAAGTGGGAAGCATCCCCCTTTGGAAACCCCCTCTTAAACATTGCTCAGTTATGCGCCCAAAACTGTCAAAAAACTTGCTTCGTACTAAAACATTGGAAGCTCGTGTTAACGCAATCGAACACGAGATGATTAAGTTGAAAGCACAAGATGCGGGACTATCAGTGGCTGAATTCACCAGACGCAGTGTTTTATTAAAACCACTGCCGAGACGACTAAGCAAAATAACCCTGGCAACCTACCGAGAATTAGTCCGTATCGGCAACAACATCAACCAACTCACCAGAGCTACCAACACAGCCATGCTTAGGGGAGTGCGACCACCTGCAGATCCAGAACAACTAGAACAACTGCGGAAGCTCCTACAACAGATAGGTCTCCAATTGTCCCAAATTGAAACCGAAATGACTGATGACGACGAGATGGACGACTTAGATGAGGAGTGGGATGAAGAATGATTGGCAATCAAACTAAAGGTAAAAGCTTTCGTGGACTCCTTAATTATCTTGAAAATAAAGAAAAGTCATCTTTAATTGGCGGCAATATGTTTGGTAGAAATGCTCTTGAGTTAGCCAGAGAATTTCGACTGTCTCGACAGCTTAACCCAGAAGCAGAAAAAGTAGTTCACCATGTTTCGCTGTCACTAGCTCCTGGTGAACAGCTAGACAATGATACTTGGTGCGAGATTGCAGATAAATATATATCAGCGATGGGTTACACAGCCAACCAATATGCTGTCTACCGTCATAGCGATCGCGACCACGACCACATACACATTTGCGCTAGCCGAATCAGTTTGGATGACGGTAAGATTACTAGCGATAGCTGGGAGTATGTACGCTCAGAAAAAATCATTCGACAGTTAGAACTAGAATATAGGTTACAACCGACCTTAAGCAGCCATGAAAAATTGAACCGCACTCCTAGTATAGGGCAACAGCAACGTATAGAAAGAGAGCAACTGGAATATGAGCAGGGCGAGAGAAACACGCCACCACAACAGCCAATTAAACTTGAGCTTCAATCCCTAATTGACCGCGTTACTATAGATAAACCCACCATGCCCCAACTAATTGAACGATTGCAACTTTTGGGTGTGGAAGTTCGCCACGGGTTAACACGCAACGGTAAAAGTAAAGGTATCTCTTACTCGTGGAATGACCAGAAATTTAGCGGTACTTCCTTAGGGCCTGCTTACACCTTTCCAGGACTACAAAAACACAAGGAAATTGACTACCAGCCACAACGGGATGACGAGCAGATTGCGCAGTTGCTATTAAATCCCGTGAAACCTACCTCAATAGAACATGCACAAAAGCTTCTTGTTGAGATGGAGCAGAAACAACAAAAGCCTAAATTTACGCCACCACCAGAGGATGAAAGCAAAAGGCCATTATTACAGCATTACCTGACCCAATATCGCGGGATAAGAAATTACCTTGTGCAACCATTACAGCGGCAGGGGTTGGCTTATATAGACCCTGATAAAAATGTTGTGTTTATCAAGCGGGGTTTAGATGGTGAAAAGTTAGGCGCACTTGTTTGGGACACCGCACGTGTTGACAATCGAGCTTTTGAGTACGACAAAAACAGTAAACGCTCAGAAGGCTGGTTTTACCTTCAATTGGGTGGAGAGCCTCTTGATAAAATCGAGAAAGTATTCTTGTGTTCTTCTCCCATTGATGCCCTGTCAATGGCAGAGATTGACATCTTTGTACGCAAGAAGCTACCACCAGTTAGAACAATGTACATGGCAGTGGATGACCTAGATCAGTTGCCAGTGGAATTTCTCAAAAATATCAGCAGAATAGGAGCCGCATTTAATAACGATGATCGGGGAGATGAAGCCGCGCAAGTCGTTCAGAAAATTCTCCCCCAGGCTAAAAGAATTGAACCGTCAAATCTTACTACTTGGAATCAGCTGCTTCTGGAAGAGCGAGAGAAGCAAGAATTACTTGAGCGTCAGCAGCGATCTAGGGGCTTTAGTCGCTAGTCTAGTATTGTGCGCTTCTAGGTAAATCTATCTGCCGTATTTTTCTACAACGCAGGAAAGATAGGGGTATTTTTCGTTCAAAGGTGTTAGATTTTGGCATTTGCACTTTATTGAAGTGACCGCATCTCGCCATATTGCTGGATATATGCTACCAACTCTTTGGTATAACCCCCTTCAGAGATTCTTGCCAAATTGCCTACTAGGATAAACAGCTCTCGCGCTCTGCTAACAGCAGTATTAAGTAAATTAGGTCGGCGATTAATAAACCAAAGACTATCAGTAGGTAGGCATTGGCGAGTCGAGAAAATTATGACTGATTTCTGACCACCTTGGAAGGTGTGAACTGTGCCAATGCTCTGCTCCTTTAGCTCTGGCCAACGAGATTGTAAGCGTTGAGTCAGGGCGTTAACATGATGGCGGTAAGGTGAAATCACTCCAATTGCGCTTTCAGAGTCAGAAGAATTTAAGCAATAACCTGCCGCTAACACCTCCTCAATCAATGATTCTACTGTATCAACTTCTGCCCAATTTACCTGGTTTTCCAGTTTCCCTTCAACGTGGTAAGCAATTAGATTAGCACCTAAGCGAGAAGGTTTCGGTTTAGTTTTGATAACCATACCGTAATTACACAGGCGATCGCAAAAATTAGCAATTACTGGAACGCAACGGTAATGATATTTAAGGATAATACCGTGACCAATATCTCTGGGTTGTCCTGATGCCCCCGCTGCTCGGTGATAAGCTGTAGAAGCAGTAGGACTGTAACGGTCATAATCAGAATCTGTGAGTCCTTGTTCTAGAAAAGATTTGCTACGATATTCCTCTTTATTTTGGTTGCTTAAGTTAACAATTGGTTCCAATTGCAATGGATCGCCAATGATCAAAGCCTGATGAGACCGCACTAAAACAGGAAAAACTTGATGCGGGGGAATCTGACCCGCTTCATCTACAATTACTTGGGCGATACAGCCATTATCGGGATAAGGGAACAAACGGCGGATAGAGTGCAAAGTACAAAGAAACACTGGAAACAATAGACTAATATCCCGATAAATGTTTCTCCAATTAATAGCTAACTGACGGAAAGCTTCCCCTTCATTATTTAGGACATCAATGTAAGTCCTAATCGAAGCTATCACCTCATCTTTTCGTCGCCGAGCTTCCTGTTGCTGAAATAGCCAAGACCACTCAAATAACTCTACTTGCAGCGAATGCAATTCAGTGTAGAAACGACTGTAAAAATCTTTGGTAGGATAGGTTGCGAGTCGGTGTTCTACGTGAGAACGGCGAATAATGAGGTCGGTGAGTTGCTGCTTTAATGACTCTAGCTGCTGTTGTGTGTTATCAATATTATTCTGTTGTTTCTGCCAGTCCAATGCTGATTCCATTAACTGAGAAACACTCTGCTGGGCAGCTATGAGAGATTCAGTGGAGAGCGGGATTTGAAAGGGAAATGGGGTGGCCAGCGTCGCTAACACAGGTATCTCTATTTGTTTGTGCAAGCGTTTGAGAACATGACGTGGGTTAGTTTTGGTTATCGAGTACCAGAATCGTTTAATTCTTTGCAAAAACTGAATAAACCAGTGGCTATTTCTCCTTGAATGCTGCCAATAATCTTCAGGTGGTAAAGAACTCTTAGCACTGTCAAGATATTGTTTTATCTGCTGATACGCTTCTAGTGGGAATTGAGAGTAGTCACGTGAATACTCTAATGGGTACGAGGGCTGAAATCCAAATTCAGATCTCTTGATCGCTTCCTCAAGTGATTGTATATCTTGGGACAATTCCTCTAATAATTGCTCATCATCGCTTTTCTGTTTTTGATAATCTTCGTCTTGCTGTCTGTGAGATTCTATTTGCTGGACACCTGCTAACAATTTTTGCTTAGTGGACTCCCATTCAGCTTTGTTAAAAGTTTCTTTAGCAAGCGTGTCGACTGCAGTTTGCAACCTAGGTAAAACTTGGGTGTCAACCAAATTCCTGGAGCCCCCTGATAAGTGGAAGCGCTCAGAGAAAAAGTGTTTGGTTAATAATTCTTCAACGTTATTTACAGCATGGTTATTAGTGCTAGTGATCACAGTTAGGTTACTTTTATCTTCACCTGTTGTTGCCAACTGCACGGCTCGACTTACCACTTGGTGAGCTATGTTATGTAACAACAGCGTTGTCTTCCCATTCCCAGGTGGGCCAATCACAGCAGTAACAGAATGTTCCTGAGAATGTTTAAGAGCTTGTGCCTGATAGTCATCGGGTTCTGAGATAGGAAAAGCACCCAGAAAAAGCACGTTATGCCGAGGTGCTTTTGGGTTTCCAAACAGATATTCGTAAGCCGGATGTTGTGATACTGCCCAACTCCAGTTACTTTGCTCACTGATTTTCTGAAAATCTTTTTGAAGGTTCTGATTGAAAGGAACGTAGTCAAAATTCAACAAATAGGGGAGAGGTTTTGAGCGCACCGGAAGGGATGGTAATTCAATCAGCCCCATAAAGTCTTGTAACGTTTTAAAGGAACGATTGAAAGTGGTATCGAGAAAAACTTTCAGCCCTTCTCTTGTGACTAGAGATTCCGCAGCTTCTTCATCTAGTCCGTACCACTGCATCAAATTGGGAATAACAGGCTGAAATTCGTAGTCAGTTAAATCCCATCCGCTAGTGCGATAGTTGCCCTCAAAGATAGGAGAAATGTTGATGGTGAACAACGGGCGAAATTGACGACGATTTGCTTCAATTACATAAAGCTGAGGGAAAGCTACAGCAATTGATGGTAATTTTGATTGAGCTTTGTCCTTTAAACTTTTAAAAGATTGCTTTAGTTTTTTAAATAAAGACTCGTCTATCAATAATTTATCGCCTACCAGATGTACATGAGAGTCCCAGATATTGGGTTTCTCCTCATCGTTAGCGTCTACTTTGGCATTACTCAAATTTTCAATTTTGATGTAATCTAACCAAGCCTTAAGTAATTTTCGAATTTGTAACTCTGAAGTCATCTCTTTTATTCCTCTTGATAACATAGCAACTTGTGTCAATTCACTCGTCGCCTAGCAATGCTTCAAGTTTATTTAGAAGATTTACTAGCTGCTTTTGCTTGGTAGGCTCTTTCCAAAGCTGGCGCTTTTTAATGCGTTGAGTGATATTTTTAAGCCGCTCTGGTATTTGGTTAGATGTAAGAGGTGAGGGGGGTTGTTCTGCAGAAGTTCTGGCTTGGATTTGTTCTTTGATTTGGCTTAAAGACCAATCGTTAGCTATGACTTCGGACAAGAGTTTTTTGCGGAGTTCGTCATCGTTTACCCGTGCCAATGCTTGTGCTTTGGTGTACTCTAGCTTGCCAGAACGCAGTGCCATTAAAATTTCTTCTGGCAGATTTAGCAAAGGTAAACGCTTGGTTGTGAATGATAGCCAATTCATGAGTCCTAGGCTCTCAAACACCTCTTGTACCATTTTTGATTGTGACTCATCTGGTTTAGGAGAAACGTTTCTCCTAGATTCTGTATGCTTATCTGAGTTAGGAGAAATGTGGTCAGCAGATTCCGTCTCCTGTTCTAAATTAGGAGAAACGTTTCTCCTAGATTCTGTATGCTTATCTGAGTTAGGAGAAATGTGGTCAGCAGATTCTGTCTCCTGTTCTAAATTAGGAGAAACGTTTCTCCTAGATTCTATTTGCTTATCTGAGTTAGGAGAAATGTGGTCAGCAGATTCCGTCTCCTGTTCTAAGTTAGGAGAAACGTTTCTCCTAGATTCTATTTGCTTATCTGAGTTAGGAGAAATGTGGTCAGCAGATTCTGTCTCCTGTTCTAAGTTAGGAGAAACGTTTCTCCTA
>Ga0070738_10005676_pt1 | contig 13678 bp, 9 predicted proteins | sample Coa_R2_2_FD_66446 | JGI IMG/M metagenome (GOLD analysis project Ga0070738, IMG submission 66446) | Surface soil microbial communities from Centralia Pennsylvania, which are recovering from an underground coalmine fire - Coalmine... | ecosystem: Environmental > Terrestrial > Soil > Unclassified ... | reverse complement strand
GAGCGAAATTCCTTGTCGGGTAAGTTCCGACCTGCACGAATGGCGTAACGACTTTCCTACTGTCTCAACCACAGACCCGGCGAAATTGAAGTACGAGTAAAGATGCTCGTTAGCTGCATCAGGACGGAAAGACCCCGTGGACCTTTACTACAGCTTGATGTTGGGTTTTGGTACAGTTTGTGTAGGATAGGTGGGAGACAGTGAAGCACCGGCGCCAGCCGGTGTGGAGTCGTCCTTGAAATACCACCCTTTCTGTGCCGGGACTCTAACCTCGGTCCGTGATCCGGATCAGGGACAGCGGCAGGTGGGTAGTTTGACTGGGGCGGTCGCCTCCTAAAACGTAACGGAGGCGCCCAAAGGTTCCCTCAGGCTGGTTGGCAATCAGCTGTCGAGTGCAATGGCAAAAGGGAGCTTGACTGCGAGACCTACAAGTCGAGCAGGTGCGAAAGCAGGGCATAGTGATCCAGCGGTTGCTTGTGGAAGCGCCGTTGCTCAACGGATAAAAGGTACCCCGGGGATAACAGGCTCATCTTCCCCAAGAGTCCATATCGACGGGAAGGTTTGGCACCTCGATGTCGGCTCGTCGCATCCTGGGGCTGAAGCCGGTCCCAAGGGTTGGGCTGTTCGCCCATTAAAGCGGTACGCGAGCTGGGTTTAGAACGTCGTGAGACAGTTCGGTCCCTATCCGATGCAGCCGTAGGAGATCTGAGAAAGGCTGTCCCTAGTACGAGAGGACCGGGACGGACGTAGCTCTCGTGTGCCAGTTGTCCTGCCAAGGGCACGGCTGGTTTGCGACCTACGGGTGGGATAAGCGCTGAAAGCATCTAAGTGCGAAGCCCGTTTCAAGATGAGATCTCCCACAGGGTGAACCTGGTAAGGCCCGTGGCCAGACGACCACGTTGATAGGCCGGAGGTGTACGCACAGCGATGTGCTCAGCCGACCGGTACTAATCGGCCGAGGGCTTGGTGACTGCTCGTGCTCGCTCTGGAACGCTCAGGGGGCGGCGTGCTGCCGCCCCGATGCCGCGGTCCCGGACCTGGAGGTCAGGGGTGCGGCCGAGGAGCACAGGTTTCCGGTGGCCATGGCGGCGGGGAAACACCCGTTCCCATTCCGAACACGGAAGTTAAGCCCGCCAGCGCCGATGGTACTTGGGGGGTGACCCCCCGGGAGAGTAGGACGCCGCCGGGAAGTTCGCCGACAACGGCCCTCCGAGAAGGAGGGCCGTTGTCGCGTCCGTCGTTCGAGACGCCCGGGGGCGGCAGGCTGGCCGGCGTGGCTCGGCCTGCACCGCTGCCGCCGGGCCGTAGACTCGCCCGGTGGGCGCACGTGGCGAGGCGGACGGACGTCGCCGGCGGTCACCGCGACCCGGGCGACCAGGCCCAGCGCAGCCGAGATCTGCCGGCGGCGCGGCCCGCGCGCCGCGAGCCGGGGGCGATGGGCCGGACCGGCCCGCCCGGGCCGCCGAGGCGCGGGGGTCGACCATGCCGGCCAGCAGGAGCGGGTCCGCCCGGGCTCGCGGGCTGCCTCAGGGAGGGCCAAGGAGGCCCGCCAGGCCAGGAGGGGCGGGGGGGACTGGGCCCCGGAGGTCCCCCGAGACCGACAGGGCGCCGCGCACCGGCACCGGCAGGGGGTCCGGCACCGGCAGGGCGCCGCGCACGGGGTCGGCGGAGAGCGGCGCGGGCCATTGGCCTGCCCGGGCCACCGACCGTCGCCGCGCCGCTCCGGCTGGGGCCACCCCGCCCCGGCGCCCGGCACGGGCAGGGGGCCCCGGAGCGGGTCGGGCCGCACAGCCGGGGTCTTCAGGGCCCCGCGGGGCTCACCGCCCCCGGGGTCCCTCCAGGTCGCTGCCGGAGGTCGCCCGCCGGTGGGGTGGCGTCGCTCGCCGGGGTGCCAGGCTCCTCGGCGCTGACGTGGGCGTCGCCGCTCCCGCCCGGGAGCGCCCCGGGCCGGCGTCGCCCCCGCCCCCTCAGGATCGCTGGGTTCGCGAGGACACGAGCGGGGACGCCGGCCAACGCCGGCCCGTCAGTGCAGGGGCCGCGGGCAGCGCCGCCCGGCCGGGCGGAGGTGGCCGGCCCGTGGAGCGCTCGCCATTGCCCGCAGAGGTCGTCGCCGACATCCGCCGGGCGGCTGCCTCGGCGACGCCGCGACGCAGGGAGGCCCTCGTCGCCACCATGCACGACGCCGTGGCCGCTTTCGAGCGCGGGCGCCATCAGGAGGCGGCGCGTCTCGCAGGGCGGCTCGCCGACGAGCTCCCCGACGTGGCCGCGGTGCGGGAGCTGGCGGGCCTCGCCTCCTACGGCAGCGGGCGGTGGCGGCCGGCGCTGCGCCACCTGGCGGCGTACCAGGAGCTGACCGACGACGTCACCCACGTGCCGCTCGTGATGGACAGCTGCCGCGCCCTCGGTCGCCCGGGCAAGGTGGCTGCGCTGTGGTCGGAGCTGCGCCGGCGGTCGCCCGGCCCCGACGTGCTGGCCGAGGCGCGCATCGTCGCGGCGTCGAGCCTCGCCGACCAGGGAGACCTCGACGGCGCGATCAGCCTGCTGGCGGGGTCGGGTGCTGCCAGGTCCCTGCGGAACCCTGCCGACCGCCACGTCCGTCAGTGGTACGTCCTCGCGGACCTGTTCGAGCGAGCGGGGGACCTGCCCCGGGCCCGTGACCTGTTCCTGCGGGTGCTCAAGGTCGATCCCACCGCGTACGACGTCGACGAACGGCTCGAGTCGCTCGGCTCCCCGCACCGGGCCCCCCGCCCGCGACGGCGAGCCGCCCGCAGGTGACCCGCAGGGAATGGGCGGCCGCCGCCCCGTCCTGGTACGGGGTCGCCCGCACGAGGGGAGGCGCCGGATCCCGGCCTGGCCCGACCCAGGGTCCGGTGCTCCGACCCACGGTCCGGCGCTTCGCCGGCCGGGTAGGCTCTCGTCATGGACCTGCAGCAGCTCCTCGGTGCCGAAGCAGACTCCCTCCTCAACCACACGGCCAAGGCGTTCCCCGCGACGAACCTGGTCCTCCCGGGCCCTGACTTCATCGACCGGGTCTTCTGCGGCTCGGACCGCCCGGCGGGCGTGCTGCGCAACCTCGGCACGCTCTACGGCCACGGCCGGCTCGGAGGGACGGGGTACCTGTCGATCCTTCCCGTGGACCAGGGGATCGAGCACTCGGCCGCGGCCAGCTTCGCCAAGGCCCCGGAGTACTTCGATCCTGCCAACCTGTGCGAGCTGGCCCTTGCGGGCGGGTGCAGCGGGATCGCCACGACGCTGGGCGTGCTCGGTGCCGTCTCGCGGCGCTACGTGCACAAGATCCCCTTCATCGTGAAGCTCAACCACAACGACTTCCTCCACTACCCGAACACCTACGACCAGGTGCCCTTCGCCTCGGTGCGCCAGGCAGCGGACCTCGGTGCGGTCGGCGTCGGCGCCACCATCTACTTCGGGTCACCCGAGTCGGATCGCCAGCTCCGCGAGGTGTCCGAGGCGTTCGCCGAGGCCCACCGGCTCGGCCTGTTCACCGTGCTGTGGTGCTACCTGCGCAATCCTGCCTTCAAGAAGGAGGGCGTCGACTACCACGTGGCGGCCGACCTGACCGGGCAGGCGAACCACCTCGGTGTGACGATCGAAGCCGATCTCATCAAGCAGAAGCAGGCCGAGAACAACGGCGGGTACGTCGCGCTCGGCTTCGGCCGGACGGACCCGCTCGTCTACGACCAGCTGACGACCGAGCACCCGATCGACCTCACCCGCTGGCAGGTCGTCAACTGCTACGCGGGCCGTGTCGGCTTGATCAACTCCGGCGGGGAGTCCAAGGGCCAGGACGATCTGGCCCAGGCCGTGCGCACCGCCGTCATCAACAAGCGAGCCGGCGGCCAGGGCCTGATCGTGGGCCGCAAGGCGTTCCAGCGGCCGATGGACGAGGGGGCGGCGCTCATCCACGCCGTGCAGGACGTCTTCCTCGACCCCGAGGTGACGATCGCCTGAAGCCTCGGCCGCGGCCGAGGGCGGTCGGCGTGCCGCTCCCCACCGGGTTCGTGGCCACGGCGGCGCTCGCAGCCGGGGTCCGGTCGACCGGGGGGTATGCTCGTGGACCGGAACGACCAGATCGGCCGCCTGTCGACCGCGCTCCGTGCCCGCCGTCATGGCGTGCCCGGCGTCGTGACGAGGCATTCGCGGCGGCCTTCCGATACGAGACGAGGACGCCGTGACCGCCGTCAGGCCCCAGACTCCCGAGCCGCTCGACCGAGTCGTCATCAGGTTCGCCGGCGACTCGGGGGACGGCATGCAGCTCACCGGCGATCGCTTCACGACCTCGAGCGCCCTCGTCGGCAACGACCTCGCCACGTTCCCGGACTTCCCGGCCGAGATCCGCGCGCCTGCGGGCACCCTCGCCGGCGTGTCGGCGTTCCAGGTCCATATCTCGGACCACGACATCCTGACGCCCGGCGACGCCCCGAACGTGCTGGTCGCGATGAACCCTGCCGCCCTGCGGGCGAACCTGGGCATCATGCCGGCCGGCACGGTGCTGCTCGTGAACGTCGACGCCTTCGACGAGCGCAACCTGGCCAAGGCCGGGTACGCGCAGAACCCCCTGACCGACGGCAGCCTCGCCGCCTACAAGGTGTACGAGGTGCCGATGACCTCGCTCACCCAGGAGGTGTGCAAGGAGGCCGGCGTGAAGCCGCGCGACGCGGAGCGGTCGAAGAACTTCTTCGCGCTCGGCCTCGTGAGCTGGCTGTTCACCCGTCCCACGGAGCCGACCCTCGCCTGGATCCAGGCACGCTTCGGCAACCGCCCGCAGGTCGCGGAGGCGAACACCCGCGCTTTCCGGGCGGGCTACGACTTCGGCGAGACGGCCGAGCTCTTCGAGTCCACGTACGAGGTCCGGGCTGCGCCCTTCGAGAAGGGCGAGTACACCCAGGTGAGCGGCAACCAGGCGCTCGCCATGGGGCTCGTCGTGGCCGCCCGCCTCGCAGGACTCCCGCTGTTCCTCGGCAGCTACCCGATCACACCCGCGTCGGACATCCTCCACGAGCTCTCGACACGCAAGGAGTTCGGCGTGCGGACGTTCCAGGCCGAGGACGAGATCGCCGGCATCGGCGCTGCCCTCGGCGCGTCCTTCGGGGGCTCCCTCGGCGTCACCACCACGAGCGGTCCCGGGCTGGACCTCAAGTCCGAGACGATCGGGCTCGCCGTCAACCTCGAGCTGCCACTCGTGGTCGTCGACGTCCAGCGTGGCGGCCCGTCGACCGGCCTGCCGACCAAGACCGAGCAGGCAGATCTCCTCCATGCCATGTACGGCCGCCACGGCGAGGCTCCGGTGCCGATCGTGGCACCGAGCACCCCGGCCGGGTGCTTCGACGCGGCCATCGAGGCGGTCCGGCTGGCGGTGACGTACCGCACGCCGGTGATCCTGCTGTCCGACGGCTACCTGGCAAACGGGGCCGAGCCCTGGCGAATCCCCGATGTCGACGCCCTGCCGGTGATCGACCCCGCGTTCGCCGCAGGGCCGAACCACGTGGCGGACGACGGCACCGAGCGTTTCCTGCCCTACGCGCGCGACCCGGTGACACTCGCCCGGCCGTGGGCCCCGCCGGGGGTGCCGGGCCTCGAGCATCGCATCGGGGGGCTCGAGAAGGAGGACCAGACCGGTGACGTCTCCTACGACGGCCCGAACCACGAGCGCATGGTCCGGCTTCGTGCGGCGAAGATCGCCGGGATCGCGGCCGACATCCCGCCGGCGTCGGTCGACGACGAGACCGGCCACGCCGAGGTGCTCGTCGTCGGGTGGGGCTCCACCTACGGGGCCATCGCAGCCGGCGTGCGGCGGGTGCGGGCACGGGGCCTCGAGGTGGCGCACCTCCACCTCACGCACCTGAACCCCCTTCCCGCCAACGTGGGCGACGTGCTCTCGCGCTACCGCCGCGTGCTGGCATGCGAGGTGAACCTCGGCCAGCTGTCGCGGCTGCTGCGCGCCGAGTACCTCGTCGACGTCCAGTCGTGCACGAAGGTGCAGGGTGTGCCATTCCGTGCCGTCGAGATCGAGACGGCCATCATGGGCCTGCTCGGCGCGTCGTGAGGTCTCAGATCGTGGAGCCCTGTGGAGGAGTGCCATGACCACGTCGGCAGTGCCCGTCACCACCCGCAAGGACTGGTCGAGCGACCAGGAGGTTCGCTGGTGCCCCGGGTGCGGCGACTATTCGGTGCTGGCTGCCGTGCAGATGCTCATGCCCGAGCTCGGGGTCCGGCGCGAGTCGACGGTCTTTTTGTCGGGGATCGGGTGCGCGGCGAGGTTTCCCTACTACATGAACACCTACGGGATGCACTCGATCCACGGTCGAGCACCGGCCATCGCCACGGGTCTCGCCGTCACGAGGCCTGACCTCGACGTGTGGGTGGTGACGGGCGACGGCGACGCCCTGTCCATCGGGGGCAACCACCTGATCCATGCCCTGCGCCGGAACGTCAGGATGACCATCCTGCTGTTCAACAACCAGATCTACGGGCTCACCAAGGGCCAGTACTCGCCGACCTCGGAGACGTCGAAGGTCACCAAGTCCACCCCCTTCGGCTCCATCGACCCGCCGTTCAACCCGCTGAGCCTGGCACTGGGGGCCGAGGCCACCTTCGTGGCTCGCACGCACGACATGGACCGCGCGCACATGCAGGAGGTGTTCCGCCGCGCCCACGAGCATCGGGGGGCGGCGTTCGTCGAGGTGTACCAGAATTGCAACGTCTTCAACGACGGAGCCTTCGAGCAGATCACCAGCCGCGATGCCCGGGCGTCGATGCTGATCCCCCTGCGCCACGGCGAGCCCGTCCGCTTCGGGCCCGAGGGCGAGCGGGGCGTCGTCCAGCGGCCCGATGGCCGCCTCGAGGTGGTCGACGTGGCCGACGTCGGCGAGGACCGCCTCCTCGTCCACGACGAGGCGCGCGACGATCCCGCACTGGCCTTCGCACTCTCGCGCCTGTCGCGCGGGCCGTTCGAGCCGACGCCGATCGGGGTGTTCCGTGCGGTCGAGCGTCCCGAGTACGGGGCCGAGATGCAGCGCCAGTTGGTCGAGGCCCAGGAGCGGCGTGGCCCCGGTGACCTCCGCGCCCTGCTCCGCTCGGGCTCGACCTGGACGGTGGGCTGACCGCGACGCACCGCGCCGGCCGGTCGCGTGGCCTGGTTGGGCCACCGCCCTGGCCGCCTGTATCGCGGCCTCAGGGATCGCGGCTCAGGGATCGAGGAGGCGGAACACCATCCCGGTCCTCGGCTTGGGGCTGAAGTAGGTGGACTTCGGCGGCATCGTCCGCCGGGCGGCGGCCCACTCGGCGATCTGGGTGACCGTCGGGGGGCGCAGCAGCACGACGGCCTCGGCTTCCCCGGCCGCGAACGCGCTGGCCGCCTCCTCCCAGGTATGGGGATGGCCGCAGGCCACGCCCGGCAGCTCGTCGAGCGCCAGCGCGACGAGGCCGGAGTCGAGCGAGTCGCCGGCCGCCTCGAGCGCCTTGGGGGTCGGCGTGAGGAGGTAGGCCCCGCCGGTGGTGACGAGCGCGAGCGACCCGGACCGCCCGAGGGCAGCGAGGGTCCGCTCGTCGGAGGGCCCGGCGCGGACGAGGTCGAACCACTGTCCGAAGGCGGCCAGCGCCCCCTCGGCGCCCCCGGGCAGCCCCGAGAGGCTCCGGTGGATCGGGCCGACGTGGAGCTGGTCCTCGGCCAGCTCCACGACCAGGGCCATGACCTGCTCGTCGGCCGTGCTCGCCTGCCCGGCTCGGCGGCGCTCGTCTCGGTAGGCCAGAGCCGTCTGGTAGCGGTGGTGGCCGTCGGCGATCACGACCGGGGATGCCGCGACGGCCCGCCTCGTCGACTCCACGCGCTCCGCGTCGTCGAGCACCCACAGCTGGTGGAGCACGCGGTCGTCGTCGAGGGCCTCGGCGTCCGGCGGCCCTTCGGGCTCGAAGGAGGCCGAGAGGCCCGCGGTCAGCGACAGGCCCCAGATCGGCGAGAAGTTGGCCCGTGTGGCCCGCAGGAGCTCGAGGCGGTCACTCCTGGGCTTGGGGAGCGTCTCCTCGTGGGGCAGCACGTCGCCGTCGGAGCCGGGCTCCGGCAGCCCGAGCGCGCCGATCACCCCGGTGGTGGTGCGGCCGTCGGGCTGCGTCATCCGGTACGGGTACAGCGCCACCTTCGCGTCGGGCACGAGGAGTCCCCGCTGCCGCCAGTCAGCGAGCAGGGAGGCGGCCACCGCGTAGCGGTCGAGGCCGGTGCGCAGGTCGGGCTCGGGCAGCTCGAGCTGCACCGAGTTCGCCGAGTGGCGGGCCGCCAACCGGCGCCGTTCGGTCGGTGAGATCACGTCGTAGGGCGGGGCGATCACGTCGTGCAGGCGGACCCGCGCCGGGTCGTAGCGGAGCCCCCGGAAGGGAAGGAGGTCGGGCACGTGCCCAGCCTGGCACACCCGGCCGGGACGGTCCCATCCCCGCCGGTTCCGTCCCGCCCGACGGTCCGGGGCGCGCTGTCGCATCACCGTAGACTCCGAGCATGGGGAGCGACGGCCGCACGAGCCCGCATGAGGGCACGACGGCGGCCCAGGCGGCCACGGCACCCGGGCCCGACCGGGTGGTGACCCTGCCCAACGCGGTCACCCTGGCCCGTCTCCTCTGCGTGCCGGTCTTCGTCTGGCTCCTCTTCGGCGCCGGGGAGCAGTCGGCGGCGGCGGTGCTCCTCGCCGTCCTCGGCGCCACCGACTGGGTCGACGGCTATCTCGCCCGGCGCCTCCGCCAGGTGTCCACCGTCGGCAAGGTGCTCGATCCCGCCGCCGATCGGGTCCTGGTGGGCACCGGGGTGGTCGCCGTGCTCGTCCACGGCGCCGTGCCGGTGTGGTTCGGGGCCATGACCCTGGCGCGGGAGGTCCTCATCGCGGCCGCCGTGCTGGTGCTGGCCGCGCTCGGTGCCTCGCGCATCGACGTGCACTGGGTGGGCAAGGCGGGGACCTTCGGCCTCATGTTCGCCTACCCGGCCTTCCTCCTGGGCCACGGCGCCGCGCCGTGGCAGGGCGGGATTCGCGACGTCGGGTGGGTCGCGGGCGTGACAGGCCTCCTGCTCGCCTGGACTGCGCTGGGCTCCTACCTCACCCCGGCGCGCCGGGCGCTCTTCGAGGGCCGTGCCGGCCGCCAGGGCCGTGCCGACCGCCCGCGCCGTGCCGGCCGCCCGCGCCGTGCCGACCCGCTTTCCACCCCGGCCGTGCCGGTGCCTTCTGGTGCCGGGCCCGTCGCCCGGTCCGCACCGGCGGCGGCCTGCGCCCAAGCAGAGGTGCTGCCCCGGACCGCCGGCGGCACCGGCGGGAGCCCGGACGCTGCAGGAGGGCTGGGCGCGTGAAGGCGGTGATCATGGCCGGCGGCGAGGGCACGCGGCTGCGGCCCCTCACCTCCAACCAGCCCAAGCCCATGCTGCCCATGGCCAATCGCCCGATGATGGAGCACGTGGTGCGCCTGCTGCGCGCCCACGGCTTCACCGACATCGTCGTCACGGTCGCCTTCATGGCCAACACCATCCGGAACTACTTCGGCGACGGCTCGGAGCTGGGCGTCCGGATGGTGTACGCCACCGAGGCCACCCCGCTGGGGACGGCGGGATCGGTGCGCAACGCCCGAGAGGAGCTCGACGAGCGCTTCCTCGTCATCTCCGGCGACGTGCTCACCGACATCGACCTCGGTGCGGTCGTCGACTTCCACGAGCGCAAGGGGGCGCTCGCCACCATCGCGCTGTGCGCGGTGGAGAACCCCCTCGAGTTCGGCATCGTGATCACCCGCGAGGACGGGACCATCGAGCGGTTCCTCGAGAAGCCGACCTGGGGACAGGTGTTCAGCGACACCATCAACACCGGGATCTACGTCCTCGAGCCCGCGATCTTCGACTTCATCCCCGAGGGCCGCAGCGTCGACTTCTCCGGCGAGGTCTTCCCCGCCGTGCTCGACGCCGGGGCGCCCATCATGGGGCACGTGGCCGACGGCTACTGGGAGGACGTGGGCACCACCGAGGCGTACCTCAAGGCGCACCAGGACATCCTCGACGGCAAGGTGCGGGTCGACATCGACGGCTTCGCCCTGCGCCCGGGCGTGTGGCTGGGCAAGGGCTCGACCGTGGACCCCTCTGCGGTGATCGACGGGCCCGCCATCATCGCCGAGAACTGCACCATCGGCGCCGGGGTCGTCCTCGGCGAGTACACGACGCTGGGCTCCAACGTCCGGATCGCCGAGGGGGCCGAGGTGCGGCGCTCGGTCGTGGCCGACAACGGCTACCTCGGGGCGAGCACCCGCGTGCTCGGCGCCATCGTGGGGCGGTCGTGCGACCTGCGGCCCGGGGCAAGCTGCGAGCCGGGTGCCGTCCTCGGCGAGGGCTGCCTCATCGGCTCCCATGCCGAGATCCGGGCGGGGGTGAAGGTCTATCCGTTCAAGACCGTCGAGACGGGCGCCATCGTCAATTCCTCCATCGTCTGGGAGTCCATGGGCTCGCGCGTGCTGTTCGGCCGCGAGGGGGTGCGGGGGATCGCCAACGTCGACATCAGCCCCGAGCTGGCCGTGCGCCTCTCGATGGCATGGGCCTCGACCCTCGACAAGGGGTCCACCATCGTGGCGTCGCGCGACGCCAGCCGGACGGCCCGGGTGCTCAAGCGCGCCGTCATGGTGGGGTGCAACGCGGTGGGTGTCAACGTCGACGACCTGGAGGTGGCGACGGTGCCCGTCACCCGTCACCAGGTGCGCAGCACCATGACCGAGGGCGGTGTGACGGTGCGCCTGGCGCCCGACGACCCCCAGTCGGTGGTCATCCGCTTCTTCGACGCCGAGGGGCTCGACCTGGCCGAGGCCTCGCAGCGCAAGGTCGAGCGGCTGTACCACCGGGAGGAGTTTCGCCGGGTCCTCGCGGGCGAGATCGGCGACATCGACTTCCCGGCCCGGGCGGTCGAGCATTACACGGCGGACCTGATCCATGCCGTGGACCTCTCGGCAGCCCGTTCGGCCGCGCTCAAGATCGTGCTCGACCTCTCGTACGGGTCGGCCAGCTTCGTGATGCCGAACCTCTTGTCGAAGCTCGATGCCGACGTGCTCGTCGTGAACCCCTATGCCCACACCGTGGGGATGATGTCGGTCGACCGCCTCGCCAGCGCCAACCGGGTGGCCGACCTCGTGCGCGCGTCGGGGGCGCACCTGGGCGCGGTGGTCGACCCCGACGGCGAGCGCCTCACCATCGTCGACGACGAGGGCGCCGTGCTCACCGACGACCAGGCACTGCTGCTGCTGCTGCGGTTGGCCATCCAGACCCAGGACCGTCCCCGCGTCGCGTTGCCGGTGGCGGTGCCCCGGTCGGCCGAGCACATGTGCGCCGAGGCCGGCGTCCCCCTCGTGCTCACCAAGCTGTCGTCCGCGCACCTGATGGAGGTGGCGGCGTCCGGCGAGATCACCTTTGCCGCCAGCCAGTCCGGGGGCTTCCTCTTCCCCGAGTTCCTGCCCGCCTACGACGCGGCGGCCACCCTCGTGGAGCTGGCGGCCATGCTCGTCGCGTCGGGCCAGGCGCTCTCGAAGCTGGTCCGCTCCCTGCCCCGCGTGCACATCTCCCACGAGAGCGTGGTGACCCCCTGGGAGCAGAAGGGCATGGTCATGCGCACCCTCGTCGAGCAGCTGGGCGATCGCCAGCTCGTGCTCGTCGACGGCGTGAAGGTCCTCGACGGCGACACGTGGGCCCTCATGCTGCCGGACCCAGAAGAGCCGATCACGCACGTGTGGGCGGAAGGGGCCAGCGAGGCCCAGGCCCGGGCGATCGCCCAGCAGTACGCCATCCGCCTCCGCCAGCTGCTCCGCTGACCCGCCACCTCCTCCCACAAGGGCCGGATCGGGAACGCCGTGGCGCGGTCCGGTATCGTCCCCGCCATGAACGTGCCCGACGACCGTCGCTACTCGACCGACCACGAGTGGGCCAGGCTTGCCGGATCGAGGGTCCGGGTGGGCATCACCGACTACGCCCAGGACGCCCTGGGGGACGTGGTGTACGTCGACCTGCCCGAGCTCGGGCGCACGGTCGAGGCCGGGGCGGCCCTGGGCGAGGTGGAGTCGACCAAGTCGGTGTCGGAGGTCTACGCGCCGGTCGGGGGAACCGTGGTGGACGTCAACACCGAGCTCGCCGACGCGCCTGAGCGCCTCAACCAGGACCCCTACGGGCAGGGGTGGATCTGCGAGATCGAGGTCGCCGATCCGGCGGCGCTCGACGCCCTGCTCGACGCGCCTGGCTACCGGCGCCTGACCGAGGGCTGAGCGGGCCTCGTGGGGGCGCGGCGGGCGGCCGGCGGCCGGGCGGGCGGCAAGGGAACGTGGCCGGGGGACCGACTACCGTGGTGGAGATGTTCTGCCACAACTGCGGGCATCGGAACCCCCCGGGGGTCAACTTCTGCTCGTCGTGTGGCGCGGCGCTGCGCGTCGAGAACGCCGATACCACCGTCACCCTCCAGGCGGTCGACGAGCACGGTGAGACGCCCGAGGAAGATGCCGCCGTCACCTACGTGGAGGTCCCGCCGGGCGCGGGCGTGCTCGTCGTCAAGCGGGGGCCCAACGTGGGGACACGCTACGTCTTGGACCAGCCGGTGACGCGAGCCGGGCGACATCCCGAGAGCGACATCTTCCTCGACGACGTGACCGTCTCCAGGCGCCATGCAGAGCTGCACCGCCGGGAGGACGGCAAGGTCGTCATCCGCGACGTCGGCTCGCTGAACGGCACCTACGTGAACCGCGAGCGGACCGACGAGGCCATCCTCGCGGGCGGCGACGAGGTGCAGATCGGCAAGTTCAAGCTGGTCTACCTGGCCGCGGGGGACGCGTGAGCGCGCCCGTCCGGGCTCGGCGGGCGCCCGGGAGGGGCCGGGCGGAGCCCAGCCAGGACCGGACGGAAGGCCGCGCGCGATGAGCAGCCGGACGTACCTGTCCATCGGCGACGTGCTGTCGCTCCTCCGCCAGGAGTTCCCCGACATCACCATCTCCAAGATCCGGTTCCTCGAGAGCCAGGGCCTCGTCAACCCGGAGCGCTCGCCGTCGGGGTACCGCAAGTTCTACGACCACGACGTCGAGCGGCTCCGATGGGTGCTCCGCCAGCAGCGTGAGCACTTCCTCCCCCTGAAGGTCATCCGTGATCGGCTGGTGGACCAGGCCGGCCAGCCCGGTGGAAGCGGGCTGCAGGCCGACCCCTCCGGGCCCGACGGGTCGGCCGAGGGTGCCAAGGCCGGTGCCGAGGTGGCTGCTGCCGGGGTCGCCGCCGCCCCGCAGGCTGCGCTGGTGGCCGTCGCCAGCAGCGCCCATACCCGGGCACCCGAGCGCGCGGAGGGGCAGCCGGCCGCGCCCGGCCCTCAGGACCCCGGTCGGTCGGTCGAGGCTTCCCCCCCGGCGCCGGGAGACGCGCCGGCGCCCGCCAACGCGGCGACTACCAACGCGCCGGCGGGAGACGCGCTGCCGGGACACGCGCCGCCGGGAGGGCGCGGGACCGCCAACGCGGCGACTGCCAACGCGCCGGCGGGAGACGCGCCGCCGGGACACGCGCCGGCGGGAGGGCGCGGGACAAGCAGCGCTCCAGGACAGGCCCGCGAGGTGGCCGGGGCACCCTCGTTACCCGGCCTGCGAGAGCCGGGGCCCGGAGCGTCAGATGCCGGCACCGGTGCCGACCTTCCGTCGG
>Ga0070738_10005675_pt1 | contig 13679 bp, 11 predicted proteins | sample Coa_R2_2_FD_66446 | JGI IMG/M metagenome (GOLD analysis project Ga0070738, IMG submission 66446) | Surface soil microbial communities from Centralia Pennsylvania, which are recovering from an underground coalmine fire - Coalmine... | ecosystem: Environmental > Terrestrial > Soil > Unclassified ... | reverse complement strand
TGGCGATGGAGGCGCTGAAGACGGATGAGCCTTCGGCTGCGATTCTGTCCAAAGGACAAGCGCGTATTGATGCGCAGAGGATTGCTTTCCGATGAGTAGTGGAGACGCGTTTCGTCTGGATGGGAAAACGGCGCTGGTAACGGGCGGCGCGAGCGGTATTGGCGAGGCTACATGCAAGGAGCTGGCGCGTGCGGGGGCTTCGGTGATTGTTGCGGACATCAATCTTGAACCTGCGCAGGCGTTGGCTGAGAGTTTGCCGAATGCCAGCGCTGTACGTATGGATGTGACGGAACGTGAATCCATTGATGCGGTTGCTTCGCAACTGGATCGGCTGGACATTCTGGTGAACAATGCCGGGATTGCGAATGTTGGATCAATTGAGAAAGTAGAGCCGGAAGATTTTGACCGGGTGATGGAAGTAAATGTGAAATCGGTGTATCTGGTCACACGCGCTTTTCTCTCATTGCTATTGAAAGTTCGCGGATCGATTGTGAACATCGGCTCGGTTGCAGGACAGGTGGGCATTAAGCAGCGATTTGCTTATTGCACGTCGAAGGGCGCGGTACTGGCGATGTCACGACAACTCGCAGTGGAGTACGCAAAGGAGTTGCGGGTGAACTGCATTTGTCCGGGAACGGTATATACGCCGTTCGTGGAAGGATATCTCGACAAGCATCACGCACATGAAAAGGAGAAGGTTCGCGCGGAACTGCATGCGCGGCAGCCGCAGGGGCGAATGGGCAAGCCTGAAGAAATTGCATCCTTGGTGCGATACGTGTGTTCTGACGAAGCGGAGTTCATGACTGGATCGCTCCTAGATATAGATGGCGGATGGACGGCTGCGTAGAGGAAATTTCGATCTCTGAAAAGAAAAGCAGATCCTTCGCTCCGTTCAGGATGACAGCGGAGGAGGGATGGAGAGGAAGAGAGAAGGATTTCGGTTGAGCGAACTGAGGATTACAAATGCGCGCGTAATTGACCTGCGCTTTCCCACTTCACGGGATCATATCGGCTCGGATGCGGTGAATGTTGATCCGGATTATTCGGCGGCATATTGCATTCTGGAGACTGATCATGGACCAAGCGGATATGGGCTTACGTTTACGCTGGGTCGCGGGACAGAATTGTGTGTTGAAGCGCTCAAGTATCTCTCGCATTTTGCAACAGGACGTACGCTGTCTTCGATCACTGACGACCTTGGTGGTTTTTACCGCTGCCTGACTTCGGACAGCCAGTTCCGCTGGCTTGGACCGGAAAAGGGCGTCATTCATCTGGCCACGGGCGCGCTGATCAATGCGGTCTGGGATCTGTATGCGCGGGTGCAAGGCAAGCCTCTGTGGAAGCTGCTGGCGGATATGAGCGCGGAGGAGATTGTTCGAACGATTGATTTTCGCTACATCACCGATGCGCTGACTCCCGAAGAGGCTCTCGGCCTGCTACGCGAGCGCAAGGCTTGCATGGATACACGGCTCAAGCAACTGCAGCAGACGGGGTATCCTGCGTATACAACCTCTGCAGGATGGTTTGGGTACAGCGATGAGAAGATTATGCGGCTGGCCAATGAAGGGATTGCAGAAGGATGGACACATTTCAAACTGAAGGTTGGCGGGAAATCTGATGACGATCTCCGCCGGGCACGGCTTCTGCGGAGCGCCATTGGGCCTGATCGCAAGCTGATGATGGATGCGAATCAGCGATGGGATGTGGAAGAAGCGATTGAGCGCACGCGCATGCTGGCAGAGGTGAATCCGTGGTGGATGGAGGAGCCGACGAGTCCGGATGACATTCTTGGACACGCGCGCATACGGCGCGAGGTTCCGCAAGTGCGTATTGCAACAGGAGAGCATTGCCAGAATCGCGTGATGTTCAAACAACTGATGCAGGCTGATGCGATTGACGTTTGTCAGATTGACAGCTGTCGTCTGGCGGGCGTGAACGAGAATCTTGCTGTCATCCTGATGGCGGCGAAGTTCAACGTTCCGGTGTGTCCGCATGCGGGCGGAGTTGGGTTATGCGAGTATGTGCAGCACCTGTCGGCATTTGATTTTCTGCGGGTTTCGACAACGCTTGAGAATCGCGTGACGGAGTTTGTCGATCATCTGCATGAGCACTTTGTGGATCCGGTGCGGATTCGCAATGCGCATTATGTATTGCCGGAGAAGCCGGGATACAGCGCGGAGATTTATCCGGAAACATTGCGGGATTACAGCTACCCTGATGGGCGCGTTTGGAGAGATGCATGAAGTTTGTTACGTTTTCTGAGGGTGATGCGAATGCCCGGCCTGGTTTATTGACCGGCGATTCTGTTGTGGACATATCATCGCGCTTTCGCAGCATGCTCTCTGTGATTCATGGAGGAGCCGAAGCTTTGAAAGTCACGGCATCGATTGACGCGGGCGCAAGGCTCTCGTTAGACGCGGTGAAGCTGCTGGCCCCTCTGCCCGACCCGCCGCGCATCTTCTGCATCGGGCTGAATTATCGCGACCATGCGGTGGAATCGAAGATGGAGATTCCTAAAGTGCCGACGGTGTTTCTTAAGCTTCCCTCGGCGCTGGTGGGCGCGAACGCGGCCATTGAGCTGCCTTCCATCTCATCGCAACCTGATTATGAGGCGGAGTTTGCCTGCGTGATTGGCAAAGGCGGAAGCCGCATTGCTCGTGATGCATGGCAGGAGCATGTGTTCGGCTATACGATTCTGAACGACGTGAGCGCGCGCGATGTGCAATTATCAACATCGCAATGGACGCTGGGCAAGAGCTTCAATACGTTTGCTCCGCTGGGGCCTGCGATTGTGACAAAAGATGAGATTGCCGATCCGCATGCGCTGGATGTGAAGCTTTCAATTGATGGCGAGGTGCTGCAGCACTCGAATACGCGGGAGCTGATCTTCAAGCTGCCGGATTTGATTGCGTACATTTCTTCGATCACTCCGCTGCAGGCAGGGGATATTATCAGTACCGGCACGCCTGCGGGCGTTGGGCTGGGACGCACTCCACAGCGCTGGCTGAAGGCGGGCGAGACGATTACGATCGAAGTCAGCGGGCTGGGATCGCTGGTGAATCCCGTCGTCGCTGGAGAATAACTGCATCTATGGCAGTCACGCGTATTTCTTCTACATCTACGCCGCAGACCGGCGGCCCGCTTACAGAGCGGCGCTATGTTCTGCCGCTGATGCTGATTACCAGCCTGTTCTTTTTGTGGGCGGTTGGCGTCAACCTGAATGACATTCTGATTCCGCACCTGAAAGGCGCGTTTCACCTGACGGATTTCCAGTCTTCGTTTGTTCAGGTGGCGTTCTTTGGTGGATATTTCCTGGCGGCGTGGCCTGCCGGGCGCCTGATGGAGAAGATCGGCTATCAGCGCGGGATTGTTTGCGGACTGCTGATTTGCGCTTGCGGCGCGTTTCTGTTTATTCCGGCGGCTTCGGTTCATCTATATGCTATTTTTCTGCTCGGGCTTTTTGTCATGGCGTGTGGGCAGTCTTTTCTTGAAGTGTCGTCGAATCCATATGTAACGTTTCTGGGCCCTCCGGGAACTTCGGAGCAACGGCTGAATCTGGCCCAGTCATTTAATGCTGTGGGTGCAGTGGTGACACCGATCTTCGGATCGGCATTTATTCTTTCGCGCGCTCATGCCGCGGCTCCCGGATCAGAAGCGGATGTGGTGCGGCTGCCTTACATGATCATCGTTGGGATTTTTCTGGTGATGGCCCTGATCATCTATTCGGCAAAGCTGCCGGTAATTCAGGAAGAGCAGGCGGAGGAAGAGTCGCCGCAATTTTCCGGGATTTGGGCGTTCCCGCATTTATTAAAAGGCGTGGCAGCACAGTTCTTTTATGTTGGCGCGCAGGTGGGCGTGGCCAGTTTCGTGATCCGGCTGGTGCAGCATGCGCATCCGGGAACGCTGGATACTTCGGCGGCCAATTATCTGAAGTTACATTTGCTTGGGTTCATGATCGGGCGATTTGCCGGATCGGCGCTGATGAAAAAGATTAAACCCGCGCACATGCTGGCGGCTTTTGCTCTCGGTTGTCTGGTTTCAGTTTTGCCGGTAATTTTCCTGAATGGCAAGCTAGCGCTGGCAGGGATTGTTCTTCTGGGGTTCTTCCACTCAATTATGTTTCCGACGATCTTTGCCCTGAGCATTCGACATTTAGGCCCCTACACGAAACGCGGGTCTTCACTGGTCGTGATGGCGATTCTGGGTGGCGCAGTCTTTCCTGCCATCATGGGGCGCATCTCGGATGCTTCGAATATTCAGACTGCGTTTTTTGTGCCCCTGATTTGTTATTTGTTCGTGCTTTACTTTGCGGTGTGGGGATATAAGGTGCGGCACGCCGGCTAGCCTTCCGTAAAAAGAAAAACTGCAGGTCCCTCCGCTTCGGACTAAAGCGCTTCGGTCGGGATGACAATTCATAGAGCTAGTGCTGGTTCCTGACTAATACAACATCCAGAAAGCGGGGGCCGTGGACGCCGCGGATGCGCGTCATTTCTATGTCTGCGGTGGCGGATGGGCCGGAGACGAAGGTCAGCGGTTCAGTTTTAAACTGCTCCAGTCTTGCGATGGCTTCAGGGACGGTCTCGACTATTTGATTCTCGTAAACAATGCAGAGGAGGCGGTCGGGTAGAAGCGTCAGTTTGCGCGCGCCTCTGAGAATGATAGTTCCGGTGTGGGCGATGGCAACTTCGCAGCCTGAGATTGCATATTCGGCTGTGTTCATATGCTCGGTTGTGCTTTCGGATTCGCGCTGGAAAGTGAAGCCTTCAGGTAAATTCTTCTGGGAAAAGTCGTCCGAGATAATGGCGGATTTCTGGTTGTGCGCCAGCAGGACTTTTGCGATGGTTGCCGCCAGCGTGTCTGGTTTTGCTTCTAAGACCTGGGCGTCGTATTCATGGAGGCGGTCTGCGAAGGTCTTCAGGATTGTTTCTCGGTCGAGCGTAGCAGTCTGCTGATAATTCCGTTCGATCGTCCGGTATTCGAAGGATGGCGTGGTCGCGTTCGCCTCTCGGATGCGGTTGAGAATAGCTTCGCGTGTGTTCGTTGATTCAGGCATTTTCGTCTTTCTTAATCAGGATTACATCAGCGCGAGTAGAAAAGCAGTTCCTTCGACTCCGTGCTTCGCACTCCGCTCAGGATGACAAGTTTTTTGTTGATCGTGAGCGGTCTTGAGCCGATTTGGCGGATGCTTTTTCTCTTTCACGCCACCAGTTTCGGAATGACTGTTTCGGCAAAGGGCGCAGGTCGCGGACTGCGGTCCAGTTGCCGAGCATTCCGGGCAGGTGCTTCACCCATCCTTCTGAGACGAATGGCCATTGGCCGATGTGGCCGAGGCGCTGCGCTGCTTCGAAGCGGCGAGAGCTCAAAAAGATGCGCGCCATGGCTTTCATGCCAATGGCCTCAAGATTCGCTCCGCTCTGCTGCTCGCGCACGACTCGGCCACGCAGATGAATGAGGACTTCCGGGATGTTGATCTTGACGGGGCAGACTTCGTAGCAGGCTCCACAGAGCGATGAGGCGTAGGGCAGCGATTGCGAGTGCTGCATGTCGAAAAGCTGCGGTGTGAGGATTGCGCCAATGGGGCCGGCATAGATGGAGCCGTAGGCATGGCCTCCGGTCTGGCGGTAGACAGGGCATGTATTGAGGCAGGCTCCGCAGCGGATGCAGTGCAGAGTCTGGCGCGATTCAGGATCGGCAAGGATGCGGGTGCGTCCGTTGTCGAGCAGGACGACGTGGAAATACTGTGGGCCTTCGCCTTTGTGGGCGCCTGTCCAGAGCGAGTTGTAGGGATTCATGCGCTCGCCGGTTGCGGAGCGCGGGAGAAGCTGCAGAAAGACTTCGAGGTCGCGAAAGCTGGGAATGACCTTTTCAATGCCGGCGAGGGTGATGAGGACATTGGGCAGTGTGAGGCACATGCGGCCATTGCCTTCTGATTCGACGACACAGACGCCGCCGGTATCGGCCAGCAGGTAGTTAGCTCCGCTAAAACCGATCTTTACTTCCAGGAATTTTTTGCGGAGATACTGGCGCGCTGCGTTGGTGAGGTCTTCGGGTTTGTCGCCTAGCTCCGAAAAGCCCATCGCTTGCATGAAGATTTCACGCACCTGCTGGCGGTTCTTATGCAGAGCGGGCACAACGATGTGCGATGGCTTGTCATGACCGAGCTGGACAATCATGTCGGCAAGATCAGTTTCGTGCGGACGAATGCCATTCGCTTCGAATGCTTTGTTCAGGCCGATTTCGTCTGAGGTCATGGTTTTGACCTTGATGACCTCTTTTCCGCCGTACTGCTTTACCAGGCCAATGATGATGCGGTTAGCCTCGTCTGCATCGGAGGCCCAGTGCACGTGGCCGCCAGCAGCGATGCAGGCACCTTCAAATTTCAGGAGGTACTCGTCAAGATGCGCCAGTGTGTGCTGTTTGATGGCGCTGGCTGCTGAGCGGAGCTGCTGCCAATCATGCTGCTCGCCGACGACAATGGCGCGTTTATTCGTGATGACATCAGTGGCGTGGCGGACGTTCTTCCGCAGCTGCGCATCATCGAGCAGCTTGAATGCTGCTTTCTGGAAGGATGGGGCTTCGGCGGCTTCTCCTACGCGGATGCTCATTGGGTGGCCTCGTCCTCCGTCGACGCAAGAATCTCGGCAAGGTGCACTGTCCTGACGCCGGTGCGCTGGCGGTGCAGCCCACCAAAGATATGCATGAGGCAGGAGTTGTCGACGGCCGTGCAGACTTCGGCTCGCGTATTTTCCACGCAGCGAAGCTTATCGGAGAGCATGGCCGCTGAGACATCGCCGTTCTTGACGGCAAAGGTTCCACCGAAGCCGCAGCACTGATCTATATTTTGAAGCTCGACCAGATCGATACCTCGGACTTTTCGTAACAGTCGCAGTGGCAGATCGCCCAGATGCAAGCTGCGGAGCGAATGACAGCTGGCATGGTAGGTGACACGATGCGGATAGTAAGCGCCCACATCGTCTACGCCGAGCTTGTTGACGAGCAGCTCGCTGAGTTCGTAGACACGCGGCAGCAGCTCATCGACAGCCTTAACGAGGCCGGGATCGCCTGTTGATTCGGCCATCTTTGGATAGTGGTCTCGTACCATGGCGACACAGGATGAGGATGGGATGCAAACGGCTTCGGCGTCTTTGAAGATTTCAACGAAGCGGCGCATGAGCGGCATGGCCTCTGTCTGGTAGCCGGTGTTGTAGTGCATCTGGCCGCAGCAGGTCTGCTCGAGCGGAAACTCGACTTCGTGCCCGAGGCGTTCGAGCAGGCGAACGACGCTCTTGCCGGTTTCCGGGAAAAGCGTGTCGTTGTAACAGGTGATGAAGAGCGAAATCCGCACTCTGGTTCCTCGTTCGGCCTTAAGAATCTTTCTAATCGCGTCGATGGATGAGAAAAAGCAAATCCTTCCCCTTCGTTGCACTCAGGGTCAGGATGACAACATAGACCAGGTTAAAGAAAATCGGTTTACTAATTCTATTGCATCTGTACACTGGTTCGGGAAGCTCATCCACCTATGAAGATTCGTTCGGTTCTTGCCACTCTCTTTGTTCTGGCTTTCGCATCAAGTGGTTTCTGCCAGTCTACTCCAGATAAGCCTCTCTATCTTGACCCTTCGCAGCCGCTGGAAAAACGCGTGGCCGATCTGGTTTCGAAGATGACGCTGGAGGAGAAAGTTTCGCAGATGCAGAACCATGCGACGGCGATTCCGCGGCTACAGGTTCCGGAATATGACTGGTGGAGCGAAGCGCTGCATGGCGTGGCGCGCGCTGGGTACGCAACGGTTTTTCCGCAGGCGATTGGTTTGGCGGCAACATGGGACACAGACCTGGAGCACAAGATCGCTGACACAATTTCGACCGAGGCGCGGGCGAAGTACAACGCGGCACAGGCGGAGGGTGATCGGAGTATTTATCGCGGCCTGGATTTCTGGTCGCCGAATATCAATATCTTTCGCGATCCACGCTGGGGACGTGGGCAGGAGACGTATGGCGAAGATCCTTATTTGACGGGGCAGATGGGCGCGGCCTTTATCAAAGGACTGCAGGGGGACGATTCCAAAGTCTTCAAGACAATTGCCACTGCCAAACATTATGTGGTGCACAGCGGGCCTGAATCGACACGGCACTCAGCGAATATCGATCCATCTCCGCATGACGTAGAGGACACGTATCTGCCGGCGTTCCGCATGGCCATGGTGGATGCGAAGGCCGATTCTATCATGTGCGCGTACAACGCCGTGAATGGCTCACCTGCCTGTGCGAGCCGGGACCTGCTGGCGAAGCGGCTGCGGGGAGACTGGCGGTTTAGCGGCTATGTCGTCTCGGACTGCGGCGCGATCAGCGACTTCTTCAGCGAGAATGGACATCATTTTTCTCCAGATGCCGAGCACGCTTCCGCTGTGGCGGTGAAGGCGGGTACGGACCTGAGTTGCGGCAAGGAATATGCTGCGCTGGTGGATGCGGTGCACCAGGGATTAATTGATGAAAAGGAGATTGATCAGGCAGTGACCCGGCTGTTTACGGCGCGATTCAGGCTAGGGTTATTTGATCCTCCAGGATCGAATGCGTATTCGCGGATTGCTCCGAGCGAGAACGCCACACCTGCGCATGCTGAGCTGGCGCTTCAGGCTGCGCATGAGGCCATGGTGCTACTGAAGAATGACAACAATACGCTGCCACTGGCGAGCTCTGTGAAGACGATTGCAGTCATTGGGCCGAACGCGGAATCGCTAAGCGCGCTAGAAGGAAATTACAACGGTGTGGCGGAGCATCCGGTGACTCCGCTGGCTGGGATTGAGGAGAAATTTGGCGGCAAAGGAGCGAAGGTGCTCTTCGCGCAAGGCTCGCCGCTGGTGGCTGAGCTGCCGACCATCGTACCGAGCAGCGTATTTACGGACAAAGACGGACATACGGGGCTGACGGCGGAGTACTTTGCCAATTCGGACTTCAGCGGTACGGCAACGACAGAACACGACGCGCATATTGATTTTGACTGGAACCGCGTCGTGCCTCTGCCGGTACAGGGAGCGAAAGGATTCAGCGTGCGCTGGTCAGGAAATTTCCAGCCGCTGGCTCCTGGCGATGTTGTGTTCACGGTAGATCATGCAAACTGCGAGCCGCACTGTGCCTCAACTTATTCCTACAGCGTTTCGTTCGATGGGAAGGAAGTGGCGAGTGACGCGAGCAACGACCCGCACGATCCTGGAAAGCCGCTGACATTTACCGTTCACTTTAATGATGCCAAGCCGCATCCGTTCAAGATGGAATATTCGCGGTCAGGTGCGGACTATGGAGCGGGTATCCGGCTGAAATGGAAGCCGAATGTTGAGCAAATGAAGCAGCAGGCGATCCAGACAGCGAACCAGGCAGATGTTGTTGTCGCCTTTGTCGGGCTATCGCCAGAGATTGAAGGCGAGGAGATGCCGGTACATATTCCTGGCTTTTCAGGGGGCGACCGCACGGACATTGCTCTGCCCGCGGCGCAGCGTGATCTGCTGGAGGCGCTGGCCGGCACGAACAAGCCGTTGGTTGTTGTTCTGCTGAATGGCAGTGCACTGGCTGTGGACTGGGCGCAGCAGCATGCATCGGCGATTCTCGAAGCCTGGTATCCGGGGCAGGCCGGTGGGACGGCAATTGCGGATGTGCTGGCTGGGGCCGTGAATCCGGCGGGGCGGCTACCGGTGACGTTTTATCAGTCCGTGGATCAGCTGCCTGCGTTTGATAACTACGCAATGGAAGGGCGGACGTACCGCTATTTTCGGCAGAAGCCATTGTATGGGTTTGGATTCGGATTAAGCTATTCGAAGTTTGTCTATAGGAATCTGAAGCTGTCAGCTCCGAAGCTGAATGCGGGTGCTCCGCTGCATGTGACTGTCGACGTAGAGAATACGAGCGCGGTTGCGGGGGATGAAGTGGCGGAGCTTTACATGAAACCTCCGTCTACACCCGGCGCTCCAAACCATTGGCTCGCCGGGTTCAAGCGAGTGCATGTGGAGCCGCATCAGATAGCGCATGTGACGTTTGATGTGGATGCGCGCGGACTGAGCCTGGTGGATGCACAGGGTCAGCGGGCAGTGACAGCCGGCGACTATAAGGTGTTCGTCGGTGGCGCACAGCCCGGAGACACTACGTCCGGGCTTGAGCAGAAGCTGACGATTGTGGGCACGCAAAAGGTGGATGAAGCGGTCTCAGCGTCTGCTGGCGGACTCCGCATCGTCCGCAAATAGCTGAAATTCGCGGATGTGCGCTTCGCCCTCTGTTGAAAGCAGGTTGAGGCGTACTCGCTGGGCGGTGACGGGAACGAAGATATCGATCTTCTTGTGGCCGATGGCCTGCGCTTCCACGATGCGCTGCCATGCGCCGTCTTTATAGATTTCGATGGCGTATTTCTGGATGTGCTGGCCGTCGTTGAGCCACTCCATGGTGAGCGCGCGGTCGAAGGTTACGGGTTTCGGAAATGTAACCTCCAGAGTTGCATGATGCGATCCTGAAGGCGCAGACCAGAATGTACTGGGATCGTTGTCGAGGGCTGCGTATTCGTCAGGAGATTGTGGCTTGGCGTGCTCATCGAGGATGAGATTGTGGCTGTAGAGCTGGTGGATAGCATCACCGAATTCCTTCAGGCGCTTGACGTCAGCTTCGGGCAGGCGACCTGTGTTGTCGGGCGCGATACCAAGCATGAGCTGCCCGCCGTGTCCGACTGTGTTGTTGTAAACGTCTACTAATTCACTGACACTTTTCAACGTGTCTTCGTCATTTGGGTGCCAGAACCAGTGCAGCTTATGCAGCGGCGTGTCTGCTTCGATGGGACGCCAGCGCAGGTAGCCAGTACGATCGATGACATTCCAGTTTTCGTAGGAGATGGCCCCGCTTTCTGTTCCTACCCAACGCAGGTCTGCGTATTTGAAGAGCGCAACGTCGGCGAAGACCATGGTATTTGGCTGGTAGGTGCGAAGCTCGTTGATGATGCTTTCGAAGTCGTATTTGCGTCCCGCGCTGCCGGCTCCATCCAGCCAGAACTCGGTGAGGTCGCCGTAACTGGTGGCGAGTTCATCGAGTTGTTTCAGGTAGTACTCATCGTAGGCTTTGGGGTCTTTGTATTTGGGTTCATGGCGGTCCCAGGGAGAGAGATAGATGCCAAATTTCAAGCCGTTGGCGCGCGCTGAATCTGACGCCATGCGCACAAGGTCGCCCTTGCCGTTCATCCATGGACTGCTTTTCACGCCATAATCGGTCTGGCTGCTGGGCCAGAGGGTGAACCCGTCATGATGCTTGGCGACGAGCACGGCGTATCTTGCTCCGGCGGCTTTTACGGCCTTCATCCATTGATCTGTATCAACGTTGGAGGGATTAAAGACCTTCGGATCAGCAGTGCCGTCGCCCCATTCACGGTCGAGAAATGTATTGGTGCCGAAGTGGATGATGACCCCGAATTCGAGGTCCTGCCATGCGGTCTGCTGTGGTGAAGGCTTGATTTCAGAGAAATTCTGGGCTTGTGCAGCAGCTGTTAAGACGAGCAGAGCGGTGAAGAGACGGCAGACAAGAACCTTCAATGGGGGCTTTCTCCTGATTCCAGTATGCAGAAGAAGGCAGCTTTCATGCTACTTTGTGAGCTTCGGCAAATGCAGCAGCGCGCGTTGAACGCTTGGAGCGGAGGCGAGATGTTTTTCCTGTGATTGCGCGTCGGCATGGAAATGCACAGCCTGATAGCAGAACTGTACGCCAATCATGAGCAGCCATGTGGTGAGGACAAGGCGCAGCTTGCGGTTGGGCAGGCGCGGAGCGAGAGCGCTTCCGGCGATAGCGCCGAAGAGCCCGCCGATGAGGAGCTTCAACAGCAATGCTGTATCGAGGTTCTGGCTGAGGAGGTGCAGTCCCCCTCCGATGAGCGAGAGGCATAATCCGAAGGCGAGGTCCGTTCCGACAACCTGTGTTGCGCTGAGTGTAGTGAGGCCAAGCAATGCAATAGTGCCGAGAGCGCCTGCTCCTGAAGACGAAAAGCCAACTTCAGCGCCGATGGGCAGCATGAGGATAGCGAGCCATTTTGGATGATTACGTTGTGTATTAGGTACGTTTTTGCCGCGGATCGATTTATAGAGATGCCAGCCGGAGGTGATGACGATAATGCTGCCAAGCGCGGCGTAGAGAATGCCTTCGTGTCCGCGCGCAACCACACGGCGAAAAAGCCAAACGCCAAGTAGTACGCCGGGAAGGCCGCCGAGCAGCATGTATCCCACGGCGCGGTAGACGACTTGTTTACGCCACATCTGAATCGGGACGACGATCAGCTTCACAATGGCGGAGTAGACCAGGGCTGTTCCCACGGCGAGCGGCAACGGCACATGCAGAAAGAGCACAAGAATCGGCGCGGTGATCGTGCCGGCGCCGACTCCGGTGACTGCGATGGCAAACGCGATGAGAAAGCCAATGGCCAATTCCATGAACCCTGCCTTACTGCGTTTTCCCTCAGGGGCTAAAGCCCCTTTCATTGTTGTGGCCTGACAGCACGGCTGAAGCCGTGCCCCTTCAAACCCGTGAAGTAAATCTCTATGCTCGTTCTATTGCGCCTGAATATGAATGCCGCACTCCTGTTTGCGCCCGGACCAGCGGCCTGAGCGCGGATCATTTGGATCGGACGGCAGGCTGGTACAAGGTTCGCATCCGATACTTGAATAACCTTTGTCGTACAGCGGCAAGAGCGGGATACCACGCTCCTGTGCGTAGTACCAGACGTCGCGTGTGGTCCAATCGGCGAGTGGGTTGATTTTGAGCAGTTGCTTGCCGCCGGGCAGCGTGAAATGGTCAGCTGCCTGCAACTGTGCGCGGCTCTTTGCCTGGTCGCGGCGCATGCCGGTGAACCACGTTTTGTAATCGGCCAACGCGGTAAAGAGCGGTTCTACCTTGCGCAGCTTGCAGCATTGGTCGGGCGCGCTTTGATGCAGTATGCCGAACTGCGCCTCCTGCTCGGGCACGCTCTGGCGCGGTGTGAGATTGATGAGGTTCAGGTTCCATGCGGCTGTCATCTGGTCGCGATAGGCGTAGGTTTCCCCGAAGTGGTAGCCGGTATCAAGAAAAAGCACAGGCACGCGAGGGTATATGGCGCGAACCATTTCAAGAACCACCATATCTTCAGCCTGAAAGCTGCAGGTAACACACTCCGTAACTGATCCAGTTACGTTTGTAGAGACCAGAGCCTGCGCTGCCAATACTTTCTCAGCGAGCTCAGGGACAATTTCCATGCTTGATTCAACACTCAGGCTCATTCCTGGCCTCCTGACTGCTTCAGTTGCTCTAAAAGGACATCCACCTGCTCTTTCAGTCCTGAGGGGCGTGGCGCGATTTTGCGCTGAAATTCATTTGCGTCCGGACCGAGCATGATGATCTCCGGTTGTGCCTGCAGCTTCGAAGGCACCAGCACTGTAAATCCGGCGTGAAGCAAGCTGCGCCATACTTCCGGTTTCTGGCTGCGCGTGATAAGAACGTCTCTGCCGAGTGCGGTCAGCCTCTCTTCGAGCACGCTGACGAGAACTTCGCCGGGTAACAGAAGCAACATGCCGCCGATGCCTAGTCTATTTCCACCAATAGCCGCTGTTTCACGGACCATGCCAGCGCCTACCGTGGCGTTGTTTGCCGGATCGATGAGGATGAAGCTGCCCGTAATGCGATTGTCGCGGT
>Ga0070738_10005674_pt1 | contig 13680 bp, 9 predicted proteins | sample Coa_R2_2_FD_66446 | JGI IMG/M metagenome (GOLD analysis project Ga0070738, IMG submission 66446) | Surface soil microbial communities from Centralia Pennsylvania, which are recovering from an underground coalmine fire - Coalmine... | ecosystem: Environmental > Terrestrial > Soil > Unclassified ... | reverse complement strand
ATGAGCCGGTCGCGCCGGCATTGTTTCGACGCTTCGATGATCAGCCGGCGCAGCCGGGTCAGCTTCGAGCCGCGCGGCTCGACGACCGATCGCTCGGTGACCAGGGGCACCAGCCGCTCCACCCCCAGCTCGGTCGCCTTCTCGACCAGCCAGTCGAACCGATCCCCCTTGGGCACGGCCGTCGCCAGCGTGATGGAGCAGGGGGGGCGGCGTTCGCGGCGGGGTTCACCCGCCACGGCGAGCTCGACTGAGTCGCCCGCGACCGACACGACCTCCGCCTCGGCGGTGAATCCCTGACCATCGAAGACCTCGACCCGATCCCCCAGACCCAGGCGGCACACCCGGGTCAGGTGCCGCGATTCGTCCCGGCCCAGGCGGAGCCGGCCATCGCGCGGTGGATCGGGACAATAAAATCGAGCGGACACGGGTCTGCTCCGGTTCGGGCCAAAGCGGAAATCGCATCGTATCCGATCCTAAAAGAGAAACTCTCCCTCGGGGAGGTGGGCCAGCCGCCCCGGGCTGCCAGAGGCCAGCCGGGGACGGCTGACCCCACGGACGCGGAGACCTGCGGTGTGGCGAGGCCATTGGGGACTGACGCGCGATCCGTTCGCCGGGCGGGATTCGCCCTATGTTTCGCTCCCCTCTCATGATGAGGCGTTGCACCGCCTGGTGCATTCGATCGAGCACGCCGAGCGCCGGATTGTCGTTCGCGCCGAGGCCGGGCTGGGCAAGACCACCGTCTTGCGCGCGGCGGTCGCGGCGGCGCGGAGTCCGCGCCGGCGTTTCGTGCTGATCCGGGCCCCGGCCGATCGTACCCAGTTCCTGGGGCAGCTCGCCGCGCAGCTCGGCCATCCGCTGGGACTGGAGCCGAGCCCGATTGGGTTGTGGGGCCGGGTTGCGCGCGCCCTTCGCGTGGCCGCACTGGAAGGATTTCAGGTCGTGGTGGCGATCGAGGATTGTGAGGAACGGCTCGATGCGGGGCTCCGCCCGGACCTCGAGGCCCTGGGCCACCTGGGGCTGGGGGCCGAGCCGGGGCTCTCGGTCATCCGGGTGACGCGCACGCCCTGGGACGCGCAACCCGACCCGGCCGAGGCCTGGACGCTGGCCATTCGCTTGCAGCGATTGACTCGGTCGGAGGTGGAGGTTTATCTGGCCGCCAAGCTCGCCGCCGCCGGCTGCGCGGAGCCGGTCTTCACCCCACGGGCCCTGACCCGGCTGCACGCGCGATCGGCCGGCGTGCCCCGCGGGATCGAGCGGCTGGCCAGGCTCAGCCTGATGGCCGCGGCGGCCCGCGGCCTGGAGGTGATCGCGCCCGAGATCGTCGAGGGGGTCGCCTCGGAATGTTGGGCCGGCCCGATCGCGGCCTGCGAGGCAAATTGGCCGGCCCGACCCGCCCTCGGCGACTGACCCCCTCGGGGCCCGCCTTCTCCAGGGGCCGGGCCCGGTTTTCTTGCGTTCCGCCCTTGAGGAGGACTAGGCTAGCAGTAGGATTGCTCCCTCGCGCGATGGGCACCAACCCGGGTAGGGACCGAGGCCGTTGATGATTCGTCCTCTCTTGATCGAAGCGCGCCGACGCGTCTTGCGGACGTATCGCCGCTGGCGGCAACCGCGCGTGATCCGGCATGCGGGAGTCCTGCTGGCCATCGATGGGCACGTGCCCCCGGAAATCCTCGAGTACCTCTACGCCGGCGACTACGAGCGCAGCGAGCTCAAGCCCTTGCGCAAACACCTGCGACCGGACGATGTCGTCATGGAGCTGGGTGCGGGGATCGGCTTCATCTCGCTCCAGTGCGCCAGGCGGGTCGGCGCGGACCGGGTCTTCTCGTTCGAGGCCAACCCGGGCCTGGAGCCGCACATTCGGCGCAACTACCAGCTCAATCAGCTCTACCCTCAGCTCGAGATCTGCCTCCTGGGCCAGGAGCACGGGGAAACCGAGTTCTATATCCACGATCAGTTCTGGGCCTCCACGACCGTGCCGGGGATCAACGGCATGCGCGCCATCCGGGTGCCGGTCCGCCCGCTGAACGAGGAGATTCGTCGCATCGATCCCACCTTCCTGGTCCTGGATATCGAAGGCGGGGAACGCGAGCTGTTCCGATTCATCGAGTTTCACCATATCGAGAAGATTGCCCTGGAATTGCACACCGCGTTGATCGGGGACGAGGAGGCCGCCGCGATCAAGCGACGGCTTCGGGATGCCGGCTTTTCCTGGGAGGAGGGCTCCGCCGGCGGCGGGATGGAGCACCTGTGCGCCTGGCGGGCGTCTCCGCAGCGTGTGGCGCGCCGAGGCCCGGGCTGATCAGGACCAACGGATGGCGCGCAGGGGGTTGCGGGCCGTTGCCGGGGTAGATTCCTGCGGCGGTTTCCTGCTAGGATGAAGCCGGGGATTCCCCTGCGGGCAGCCCGCTTTGACCCACGGCAAGACGAATTCAGTGAAAGAAAGAAAGCAAGAACGAATGGTAACTCCCTCCAAGCGAGCGGCCTTGCTGGCCTGGTTGGTGCCGGGGCTGGGCCACTTCTACCAGGGCCGGACCGGCAAGGGGATTCTCTACGCCGTCTGCATCCTCGGCTTGTACGTCATGGGCATGGTGATGGGCGAGTGGAAGATCGTCTACTGGCGGTGGGTCAACCCGCTGAATAACCCGGAGAAATTCTGCCTCTACTACCCGGGTCAGTTCTTCGCCGGCCTGCCGGCCCTGCCCGCCCTGATCCAGGGGACGCTGCATCACTACGGCTTCGACCCGATCCTCTGGGGCTTCCTGGCGGAGCCGGACCAGAGGATCCTCAACGGCCTGCAGGTCCGGCTGGGCAAGCTGGTCGAGATCGGCACGATCTACACGACCGTGGCGGGCTTGCTCAACATCCTGGCGATTTACGACGCCTACGAAGGGCCGGCCTATCAGGACCTCGAGGAGGAGGCGGCGGCCCGCTCGGCGTCGAACCCGCTGCCGGCCGGCGGCCTGGGTGCGGAGGGCTCCGCATGAACCTGGCGTCGGCGCACATCTACTGGTTGATCCTCCCCCTGGTGATCGCCATCAGCGTGGTCTATTCCGCCTCGCGGCACGAAGCCTGGCCGCGGATCTGGGCGCATTCGGTGCGGCTGACCCTCTGGATGCTGGGCATCCTCGTGATCGCCACGGCCGTGCTGCTGCTGATCAACACCCAGGTCTGAGGCCGGTCCATTCACGCAGGCTGAACCAGCGCGAAGGCGAAGTCGTTCAATTGTCGAGCTTCGATCCGGATGGTCGTCGATCCGAGGACCTCCCCGTCAGAGTGCTTCCAGAGGGTCAGGCTCTTGACTGCGGCCGCGTCGCTTGGGCTGGCTGCGGCGTCCGGTCCAGGGAAGAGGCGAGCAATGGCGGATCCCGAGGGGACCTCGAGGTTTCGGTCGAAGCGCAGCTGGGACAACCTCGCCGCGTTGTTGGGAGTGGCTCGGGCGATTCGCAGCTTGGCTTGCGGTTCTTCGATGGGGAAAAGTGTCAACTGGCGTTCGTCGAGCCGCGCGCGCTCCCGTTTCTTGTACCCCAGCTTCGCCTCGAGCTAGACCGCGGGGGATGGCGCCCGTGTGATCAGACCGTGGACCCAGTGAAGCCTTGGGCGTGGTGCCGAAAAAGGGGAAGGGTAGCCTCTAACCACGGTTATCAGACCGTGGACCCAGTGAAGCAAGCAAGCGGGATCAGTGCGATGCGGCGATCACCCCGTCGGGGGATTTCATCGGGGAACGATCCGCCCTGGAGGCAACCTCGGCCGGGGTGGATGGGGGTACCCAGTCGGCCTCCTCGACCTGTGGATTGAGCACAACCTGCTCACCTTCGCGCAGGCCGTCGGTGACTTCCGTCAGGTGGAGGGTGCCCTCGCCCAGCTTCACGACGCGGCGCTCCAGGCCCGTTTCCTGGACGACGAAACACACGTCGCGCCCCCCGGCACGGGTCACGGCTTCCGGGGGAACGGCGAGTACGTTCTCCCGACGCGGCCTGGTGATTTCGATCTGGGCCGTCATCCCCGGCCTCAGGCCGGGAGAGCCGTTGTCGAGCTTGACCGTCACGTCGAAATAGCGAGCGTCGCTGTACCACTCAAATGTGGCCAGCGGCGCCACCAGCGTCACCTGGCCCTCGAGCTCGCGGTTCGGAAGGCTTTCGATCCAGACCCGGGCGCGCAGGCCCGGGTGGACTCCATCCACGATCGATTCGTGCACCTGCGCGACGATCTCCATGTCGTTGAGGTCGGGAAGGTAGAACAAACGCTGCTTCTGCCGCACGGGCATCCCTTCCTCGATGAAGATCCCGCGGCGACTGTCACTGGCGTGGACCACGAAGCCGTCGTGCGGAGCGCGGATGGTGCAGTTCTCCACCTGCCGCTCCAGTCGGGCCAGCCGGTCGAGACTCCGCTGGGTGCGGAGCTCGTGATACTCCAGTATCGCCTGGGCGGCCAGGACAGCCCCCTTCAGCTCGCGGAGGATCCTCGGAGCTGTGTACCGTTGGTAGAGATCGAAGGCCGACTCCTCGGCCTTGAGGGCCTCTTCGGCACAAGCCAGCGAATGCTCGTAGGTCTGGACCGTGCTCGCCGCGAGATACCCCTTGGCTTTCATGCCCCGGGACCAGGTGAGCCGGTCGCGCGCGCGTTCACGGTCGGCTCGTGCCAGCAGGACGCGACCACGAAACGCATCGATGACCTCGGTCATCGTCCCGTCCCGGAACTGGCTGACGGCGAGCTGGGCGATCTCCAGGTCGAGCTGGGCCCGGAGCCGATCGGCCTTGGACCGTTCGGTGTAGATCCGCTGGAGCCGGAGTAATTCGTCATAGTCGGAGGAATCCAGCAAGGCGAGCACGTCGCCCCGCTTGACGACCGTGCCATCCGGGATGACCTGGATCAGCGTCGAGGCGCCGCCCCTGGCTACCCGGCCACCCCCGGCCCCGACCCTCCAATTCTCGAGCTCGCACCGGACGACGGTTCGCTTCGAACTCTCGACGCGGCCGCTGGCGATCACCGTGGGGAACAGGTTGGTCCGGCGCACGACCGCGATCGGATCACGTGCGCCGGGCGGCGTTCGTGTCTGTCCGTTCAACCACCCCAATCCCAAGCCTCCGACTGCGCCTACCAGGCCCAGGACAAGGATTCCCCGGGGCCAGGTTCGGGTCGGCCGCGAATCCTCCGGGTCTTGTCGGTGAGAATCCGGCATGGCGACGCAGTCCCAGGGTCTCCCCCGGGCTGGGTTCCGGCGGCAGCTCCAGCCGTCGCAGACCGGCCCACCCCAACTCGGTGGTGCCGAGCCCAAGGGAAATCAAATCCCCAAAATTCATCACGGCGATTAAATTGATTGTAGGACATCTCACGCGCGAGGTTGGCGCCAGTCCCGGGCGTTGACCGCGGCTGAGAGGTGGAGAGGCGCGTGGGGCTGTGACCAGGCACGTCAGTGCCTGGTTCGGACGGGACGACCGTCCTCCAACCTCGGGCGTCAGCCCGATCCGCCAGCCCGCAAGTCGCACTGACGTGCGAGGCTGGAGGTTCCCCGTCCAATCCACGGGCTGGCGCCTGTGGTCAGACCGCGCACGGCGCTTCCTTACGCCCAGAGAACCACTTCCGGATCAGACTCTCAATCAGACCGTGGACCCACTGATGGGGCGGATCCGGCTTGCACCGTCCCGAAGCGCCAGAGCGCGAGAATGGCGAGTCCCTGCGCCAGGACCAGGGGCAGGAACTGGAGGAATTGCCATCGCGGCGCCAGCCGCGCGATTCCGCCGGGGATGGCCTGCGAGACCAGGTTGTGACAGAACCGCTCGCCGTTACACCACGCGGGCAGCGGCGTGGGTTCTTTCCAGAGCGAGCAGACAATGCCGAAGGGGTCGGGCTCGGATTGGGGAATCCGCGCCCCCACGCCCTGGAACAACAGCATCTCGATGCCGCCGGCCAGCGCCAGGCCGGCCACCAGCACCGTCGCGATGCTCGTAACACGCGAGGTCACCCGGAACCCCCCCTGGCCCTCCCTTGGTAAGGGGGGGAAAGAAGCCGGCGCGCCCTTCCCTTTTCCCCCCCTTGATAAGGGGGGGGCAGGGGGGGTGTCTGCGCCAGCCGGACAGGCCATGAGGCCGGCAACCCCGATCATGGCGAAGGGAATCAGCGGCACCAGCAGCCGGGGACCCGTCGACCACCCCCCGGTCCACTCCGGATAACTCAGGTTCACCAGCAAGACCGCCGCCACGACCAGCATCGAGACGAGGGCCGCGTCCCATCGCCGACGCCTTAGCAGTACCATCCAACCCGGCACGGTTGCGAGCAAGACCGGGGCATAGAAGAACAACCCCCGGTAACTGCCCCAGAGCAGGGGATCGAGCTTGGTCCAATCCGGTGACCGCAACCCGAAGGGATTCTTCACGTTGTGGACCCGGGCGAAGTCCGGGACGACCTCGTGATTATAGCCGGTGTCCCACGGCGACCCGAATGCGAGCTGGTTGTAGCCCAGAAGCAGCAACGTCGGCAGCAGGGCTCCCAGGGCGAAGAGGCCCAGCCGGTCCCCGCGACGGCCGCCCCGGCTGCACTGGGCCAGCAGGTAGAGGGCCAGGATCGCCGAGACCGGCCCGACTTGTAGCTCGATCACCGCGGCATAGGCCGCGAGGAAGCCGGCGAGGACCATCCGCAGCGCTTCGCGGCGGTGGGCGTCCCTCCAGAGCAGGACGAAGGAGCCGAACAAGGCAAAGGCCGCCGCCTGGTGACCATAGGCCAGCGTCGCATAGACATAAGCCGGTGTCGCCAGGCCGTAGGCCAGTCCGGTCAACACCGCCGCCGCGGGCCGGCAGCCGAGGTCGCGCGCCACCAGGACCAGCAGAGCGCCGGTGCAGGCGGTCAAGAGCCCCGAGGTGCCCAGGGTGATCCAGTAGTCGGCCTGCCAGTGGAACATCGCCGGGACGTCCAACTGGTGGGCGGGCAGGTCGAAGGCCCACTTGGCATAGGCGTAGGGTATGGTTGCCAGCAGGGAGTAGCCGGGGAACTTGTCGGAGTAATACTGGCCCTGGAACCAGGCCAGGTCCCGGGTTTGCTTCTCCAGCCCGGTGATCGCCACCGTGCCGCGGTCCACCAGGGCGTAGGTCAGCATCAGCCGGCTTGCGGTGTTCCAGTCCCGGGTGTGCCAGAAGAAGGCGTAGCTCCCCAGCAGGATCGCGAAGACACCCAGCGCCGGTGCCGACATCCGCCGCCAGGCGGCGACGATGGGCCCCTGCACCCGCACCCAGAGTCTCGACACGGCCACGGCGGCCAGCAGGGCGTTCGGCGCCTGGATCGGCAGCAGGTAGCGGTCCCAGGCCATCGGCAGATAGGACGCGACCACGACCCAGGCCACCACGGCCCAGATCACCAGCGCCCAGGCGGTCGGCGCGGCTCCCCGGCGGTATTGAATTCGACCCATTCCGAGGGCTTGAACCAGCCCGATCAGGACCAGCGGCGCCCAGAAGATCACGCCGAGATCCTGGCGCACATCATAACGGATCTTCGAGTCCGATTTCCTGGGCCCGAACGGGCTGAAGCGACCGAACCCCTGTACGGCGAAGACCTTGGCTTGCTCGGCCCAGGTCGTCAGCGCGTTATGGGAGAAGTTGGCTTTCTGATTCCTGGAAATCGCCAGCCGGATCTCGACCATGCGGTGGAATCGTTGCCAGGGATCCAGCTTCGCGAGCGATCGAGCCTCGGGCAGGAGATTCCCCCGCGGCCGGGCCGTCAGGGCCGGGTTCACAGCCACCACGACCCCCAGAGCCACCGCCGGAATCGCGGTTGCGCCGGCGGCCAGGGCCAGCTTGCGCAGGGCCGGGAGCCGGGGCGCGGCCAGGGCAAAGACACACCAACAGGCGATGACGATCCAGCCGAGGAAACCAGTGAACTTACTGGCGATCGACAGGCCCGCGCAGACTCCGGCGAGCCCGAAACCGAGCCAGCTCGTCAGATCGGATCGGCCCGCCCACACGCGGTGTCCCGCCCACAAGCCCAGGGCCAGCGCCGCGATCAGGAAGGCTTCATAAGGCGCCTCGGACATCGCCCGATGCGCGTGGAGCCGGAACAGGGGATTGACCATCAGCAGGACCGCGGCCAGGACCCCCGTGCGCCCGTCTTTGATCATCACGCCGCAGCCAAACAGTGCGACGCATCCCAGGGTTCCCAGGGCAAGGAACGGCAGCCGGGCGACGGTCAGGGTGGCCGGAGTGCCGAACAGCATGTGATGGTTCCCATACCATTCCAGCGCATGACGAGGACCGGGCATGGGGAGGTGCGCTGCCCGCAAGGAGAACCCGATCAGGTACTTGGGCAGCGGTGGCAGGTCAAAGGCGGGAAGGTCGAGCCAGTCGGGATGGTTGAACTCACCCCGGAAGAAGTGGTCGGCGTAGTAACTCTGGGTGATGTAAGCATATTCGTCGACAAACGAGTCATCGGTCAGGGCGGCGGCGAAGACGACCAGGGCCAGGCCGCCGATGGCCGCGGCCAGCCGCGTCGGGGACGTTGAGCTTTGCGGGGAGTCTGACGGGCGCGCGTGTTGATCGGAGAGCGTAGACCCCATGTGCGAGCAAAGCCTTGAGTGATTTAACGTCTGCACGGTATGGACTTAAAGTCTCATTCTAGAAATCGGCCGGATTCTTTGGCAACGGTCCCTTTGTCGGCTAAGTTTCGTTGACAGCCCTTGTCGATGGGTTGTCGACGCGGTTGGTGAGATCTGCGTCGAGAGGGCCGAAGGGTCCGACACGCCAGCCAGTCCGTGGTCTCTCAACCCCCCTGTTGGAGGCCGGCTGGCGGATCGGGTGGCGCGACCCGGCCCGATTGGGCTGAGCTCTCTCGGTGCGCCTGGGAACGATCAGCGAACGTTGAGTTGGCACCCCGAGTATCCCGATGGGAAAACCCGGCCTTACCCGGCTCGCGGCGGGCGCGGGCGACTGCCGGCGATGGTGCGCGCGGCGGTGTCAGCACAGAGGAGAACCTGAGACATGTTCCATCTGGACTGGTTGAAAATGGGTGGGGCCACGCGCGGCACGCCACGGCGGCGACCCGCGCGTCGAGCCCGGTGGCTGGCCCTGGGTCTGATCGCGGGCCTGGTGCTGGTGGATGCCGGCTGTCAGTCAGGCGGGTGTGGTCAGTGCAAGCTGTTCAGTCCGTGCGGCTTCCTGGGGCGGGCGACCAGCCGGGTCTTGCGCCGCAACAACGGCGGTTGTTGCGGATCGGGGGTCGTCGCCGAGCCTCCCCTGGAGTACGGGCCGCCGGCCGGCGTGGTCGTTCCGGCTCCCGTACCGGCCCCGTTGTACTCGCCGGGCGTCGGCTCCGGGACCGTGCCCTCGACGGTGCCGCCCCCGCCGGCCGGCGAGCTCGAACCAATCCCCCAGGCCAGGCCCGGCGCGAGTCCCCCGTCTTCGGGCTCAGGTTCGGTGACCCCCAGGACCGGCTACTTGGCCGGTCCTTCCGGCGCGCGGCTGGCCGCGCGCCGCGCCCCGACCCTGGCGCGGTCGCCGAACCTCGCGGCCGCAGCCGCGCCGACCCGGCGGTCGGCGCAGCCGCGGTCGAGCTTGGCCGGCGACGCGGCGCGGCCGTCGGATGATTCGGATCCGCTGGATCACCTTCCCCCGCTCGACTTGCCCAGCGAGGTGACGCGCTCGGTGAACACGCCCCCGGCTCCGCCGGTTCCCGAGCCCGAGGCGAAGCCACGGCCGGGGAGTCTCCAGCCGACTGTCAGCCAACGTCCGAATGCCTCGCTGGAGGATCCCGTCCAGTTGACGGCCGCGGCCGAGCCGGCGCCCGAGCCCGCCTCCAGCGGCGGCGCCGGGCCCGGCATCGCCCAGTTCGCCTCGGTCGACTTGAAGCTCGCCGGGGGAAGCGTCCCCTCCGGAGAGGGCCTGAGCTGGCTGGCCCAGAACGGATATCGCACGCTGCTGGACCTCCGCGAAGCCTCGGAGGTCACCCCAGCGTTCATCGCCGACGCCTCCCGGCGAGGGCTCCGTTACGTGGCCCTGCCGGTCAATCTGAAAGCCATCGATCGCGGCCAGGTGGCCCGCTTCAATGACGAGATCGCCGCGGGCGACGCCCGGCCGTTGTACTTCTTCGACACCGACGGGTCGCGCGCCGGTGCCCTGTGGTACATCCGGCGGCGGACCGTCGATCAGGTCGATGACCCGATCGCCCGTCGCGAAGGGGAGCTGCTGGGCCTCAGCGGCCAGACCGCATGGCTGACGGCCGCCGATTGCCTGGCGAAGCTGAGCGGAGCCCCGACCAGCGCGCCGGCAAGCCGCCCCGGTTCCGGGGATGCCTCCAATCCACCGCCGGCGACCCCCCGGCCTCAAGAACCGGCTGCGGGCCGACCGGCCGCCGCCGGGGCCCCACCGCGCAATCCCGATCCCCCCAAGCCGGCCGCGACGGCCGAGCCGACCCCGGCCCCCGCGGGCGTCGGTGCCAGCAGGTCGCAGCCGGGGGCGGCTGCCCCACATCCCCAAGGGCCGGCATCGGCATCAGCCATCGTCGGTGCCGGCCAGCCGGCGGCGCCCCCTTCGACCCGATCCGTCGACCCCATGACCTGGCGCCCCTTGGCGGCGATGGTGCTCACGGGCTTGACCGTTCCCCTGGCGTACTGGACCCGCACCGTCGTGCCGGCCGCGTTGGCGAAAGCTCGGGCCAGTCTGCCGGGATCGGGGCCTCGATCACGATCGCTTCCTGACGAGTCGGGTGCCTGAACGTCAATTCCCGGGAGTGCAAGGCGATCCGGGACCGGCCATCCCCCGCCACCAGTCGAGTCGTCGCGCCGTATTTCCCATCCCCGAGGATCGGGAACCCCCGCCGCGCCAGTTGCACCCGGAGCTGATGGCTTCGCCCGGTCCAGGGCCGGAGCTCGATCAGGGCGCGATCCCCCCGGCGCTGCCGCACCCGGTAGCTCACCCGCGCCTCCTTCCCCGCGGCATCCCCTTCCGGAAGCAGACAGGCCCGATTGTTCCGCCGGTCCTTCCCCAGCCAATCGATCCACACGCCTTCCTCGTCATGGGGCGCGCGCTCGACGATCGCCCAGTAGACCTTGGAAACCGTTCCCGCGCGGAACTGGGCGGACAGCCGGCCGGCCGCCTTGCTGGTCTTCGCCACCAGGACGACTCCCGATGTCGGCCGATCGAGCCGGTGCACCAGCCCCACGTAGACATTCCCCGGCTTGCCGTACCGTTCCCGCAGATAGGCCATCACGGCATCGACCAGGCTCGGGTCGCCCGACTGGTCACCCTGCGCGGGCAACCCCGCGGGCTTGTTCACGGCCAGGCAGTGGTTATCTTCATAGAGTATGTCCATGATTGCGAGTGGCTCACGAGCAACGATTGCCCGGCCAGATCGTAGGTCAGGCTGTAGCCTGACTCCTCGATTCGGTCAGGCGACAGCCTGAGGTACGGGGCTGACTCCGCGATTCGGTCAGGCGACAGCCTGACTTACGGGGGACTGATCCACTTGACCAGGATGGTCGCATACGACCCTTTGGGCAGATCGAACGCCAGGTGCAGGGCGTGACGACCGGGATGGAGGTCATCGTCCTGGGGCGTCGCCTGGAGGTTTTCGGGGAAGACCAGGCCTGCGCGCGTACCCTTGGAAAAAAAGACGTCCTTGAGGTGCTTCACCCGCAAGTCGGACCACGACAGCCGGAAGTCTTCCAGCGTTGCGCGGATGACCTCGCCCAGCCGGCCGGCGGGGAGTGCCGACCGCGCCGACGGCAGGGGCAGCGGCGTTCGCAACAGTTCTTGAACCTGCTCGGGCTCCAGCCGGCGAGGGAATGGGAAGGTCCCGGCCTTCAATGGGATGGGGACCCATTGATCGGGTCGCAGGCAGGCCTCGAGCCATCGGCCCAGAATCCGGTTCCAGAGGTGGCTCTGAAACGCCGAGAAGTAGAGCGTGCGCAGCTCGCGGCGCAACCGGGCGAACGCGCCGCGAAAGTCGCTGGGGTGATCCACCAGGTAGGTCACGATGCTGCGGGTCGAGGAGCGGGGCAGGCGCGCCTTCGCCTCGGGCCATCGCCCCCAAGTCGTTCGGAGGATGGACTTTTGGGCCTTGATTGCGGCCCGATCGAAGGCATTGGGCTCGGCCAGCGCCAGGTACAAGGCCCGCTCGGGATCGCCCCGCAGCCAGGCCCCGGCGATGAAGTCCCCCGAGACGCCCAGCGATCCGAACCGCTGATCGTCGAAGTAGTTCGGCAGACCACACTCCGCGACCGCCCCGACCTGCCCCAAGGCCGCCTCCTGCTCGTGCCGGGTCATTCCGCGCAGGACCAACGCGAAGCGATTGCCCCGCAGGTCGCGGGGAGTGTACGGATGATCCAGTTTGCCGGCCGGCTCCAGCGCGAAGCGGCGGTCGGTCAGAGTTCTGGCAGGCCCGTCGAGGATGGTCAGGTACTGGAGGGTGCTGGCATGCCGGTCCTTCAAACCGGCGTAGCTGACCCTGCGGCCCGCGAGGTTCCAGCGCCTGCAGATGATTTCGACGGCCTCGATCGTGCCGAGGTCTCGCTTCCTCAAGCGGTAGAGGGAGTAACGTCCCGTGCCATCCCCGCCGGCTGAGGTCAGACGGAGCTCTTCGACTCGGAAGTCTTCGGGACGGCACTTGAGCTTCATCGATGATCTGACCAGGGGAAGCCAGCAGCCGCGCCGCGGGATCTTGGTTCCCAGGGCGGGAGACTTCGGCGCCGGACCTAACCCCATCGTACCCATGGTGATCCCCAACCGACCAGGTCCTTCGTCGGCCGGCCCGACTGCCGGAAGAAAATGGGAAGCCCGAGCGATTCCCAGCGGGCGAGATGTCCCATATTGGGCGATGGTTCCGTGATGAGCTAAGCTTGCTGAGATCGTCGAGCTCCTTCGGAGTCAGACACCGCACACGCGTCCCTCCTCGAAGTTGGACTGCACGCTGCGTGGGCAGTCTCAGCCCGGCGTACCACCCGGGATTGGTCTGCAAGCCTCCTTCCTGACCGAACGCGTTCCTGCCGTCGATTCGCCGATCCCCCAGGGAATAGCCGGCGCGGTGGCCTCTTGAATCGAAGGTTGATTATGGCAACAACGACGAGTCTCCCGACCGCACCCACCCGACTGGCCTGGGTCCCCCTCGCCTGGATCGGGGGGTTGCACCTGGGCGCCCTCCTCGCGCTGATCCCGGGGACCTTCTCCTGGTCCGGGGTGGCCCTGTGCCTCTTCTTACATTGGCTGACCGGCGGGATCGGGATCTGCATGATTTATCATCGGCTCCTGACCCACCGCAGCTTCGCGCTGCGGCCCCGGTGGCTGGAGTATCCCTTGACCGTCCTGGGAGCCTGCGCCTCCGAAGGCGGAGCGATCGGTTGGGTCGCCGACCATCGCCGGCACCATGCCCACGCCGACGAGGACCATGACACGCATACGCCGCTTGAAGGATTCTTCTGGGCTCACATGGGTTGGTGGATGAAGGTTGAGCCGGGGACGGAGCACACACCCGCATACTACCAGAAATGGTCGCCCGACCTCTATCGCGACCCGGTCCATCGCTGGCTGGAACAGTACCATTTCGTCTTCCCACTGTTGCTCTTCGCGGCCCTGTACGCCGCTGGCGGGCTGAGCTGGCTGATCTGGGGCGGCTTCGTACGGTCGGTCTTCGTGCTGCATTCGACCTGGCTGGTGAACTCGGCGACGCACATCTGGGGCTATCAATCGCATCCGACGCGGGACCGGT
>Ga0070738_10005670_pt1 | contig 13693 bp, 11 predicted proteins | sample Coa_R2_2_FD_66446 | JGI IMG/M metagenome (GOLD analysis project Ga0070738, IMG submission 66446) | Surface soil microbial communities from Centralia Pennsylvania, which are recovering from an underground coalmine fire - Coalmine... | ecosystem: Environmental > Terrestrial > Soil > Unclassified ... | reverse complement strand
AGGATCATGGCGACGCCCGAGATGCAGGCGCTCGTCCGCCAGGCGGCGCAGGACGCCTCGCACGGGCTGCTCGCCGGCGCGTCGGACGAGCAGGGGCGCGCGCTCGTCGCAAACCTCGTCGACGCGACGGCCGACGCGCTGGCGCGCGAGGCGCGCGAGCGGCTCGTGCCGGCCGCGATGGCCGCGCTGCGCCAGGAGCTCGCGCGTCCTTGGACACCCGAGCAGCGCGCGGCGCTCGAAGGCGCCTTGAACGAAGCGATGTCCCAGGCGACGCGGACGACCATCCGGACCGCGGCCGCGCAGATCCCCACGTCGCTCGGGCCGGCGTTCGCGTCGACGCTCGACAAGGCCGACGTGCGCGGCGCGGTCGACCGCACCGTCTCCGACGCGACGCGCTCGGCGCTCGTCGCATCCGCCGACGTGCTCCGGCAGATCCGCTCGGAGCGGGAGGGGCCGACGCTCATCCAGCGGCTGACGCGCTTTCTGGTCGCCAGCCTGGCCGCGGCGTTCGTGCTCGGCGCGGCGGCCGTCGCGCTGAGCGTGTGGGCCGTGAACGTCGCGCGGCGCGCCAAGCGCACGGAGGTGCTCACGCAGAGCGTGCTCGACAACGCGGCGAAGGCGGCCGAGGGCAAGCCCTGGTCGGAGGAGATGCTGGCGCTCCTGGCGCGGGAGATGGGCAGCAAGCAGCTGCGCGAGCTCCGGTCGCTCCTCAAGCATTGATCTCGAGCGCCGCGCCGCCCGCGCGCGACGCGCGGACGCGGTCGGCGCGCGCCCGAGGCTTACCCGGCCGGCGGCGACCGGCGCGTCCGTCGCGACCGCGCAGGCGTGGGGACACGGCCGGCCCCCGCATCGAACGCGCAGAACTCGATCTCGGCGGCGTCGTCCCAGCGCGCCCCCGCGACGGCCGCGCCGCGGAAGTCGGTGTTCCGGAGGCGCGCACCGGCGAAGTCCGCGTCGTCGAGCCGCGCGCCGCGGAAGGAAGTCCCACCCCAGGTCATCATGCGCGCGAGCAAGCGCGCCACGCCCGTGGCGCGCCGGGCGTCGAGCCGGCGCCCGCGGGCGCCGACCACGGTGGCCACCACGGCGACGAGGACCGCCATCGCCGTTCCGTTCGCGCCGCGCACGCCGACGACCGTCGCGACGAGCACGACGAAGAACAGCCACGGCGCCGCGGAGAACGCCGCCGCGCGCGCGAACGCCGCCACGCCGATGATGCTGCCGACGAGCAGCACGAAGAGGGGCACCGCGAGGGCCATCGCCACTTCCCGCGCGCCTCCGGTGCGGGTGGCCACGAGCCCGACAGCGACGACCGCGAACAGCGCGCTGACCGGGAGCGCCACGTAGCGGACGGCGAACGGCGTCCCGCGGGCGATCGCGGCGGCCGCGTAGAGGATGACCTCCGAGAGAAGCACGAGGCCGAGCACGCGCGGCCCGGGGCGCGGGTCGAACACCGCCGCGCGGATGCGCTCGCCCATCCACGACGCCCCCAGGCCCGACGCGGCTCCGAGCAGGACGACCAGGATCGCCTCTGCGGCGAGCGCGCCGGGCCCGAGCCCGGTGCGAGCACCCTGGAAGCTCGCACCCCGCAGGTCCGCGCCGCCGAAGTCCGCGCCGCGCAGGTCGGCCCCCGCGAAGCTCGCGCCGCGCAGGTCGCGTCCGGCGTACGACCGGGCGGCGGCGGGGGCCGCCTGCGCGCGCGGCGAACCGGCGGACATGTCGCCTCACTGCGCCGGCGAGGGTGCGGGCGCCTGCTTCTGTCCGTTCGCCGACGCGCGCGGCGTCACCTCGGCGCCGGCGAGCACGCTCGCGGAGTGCACGAGCGCGAGGTGGGAGAAGGCCTGGGGGAAGTTGCCGATGAGCCGGCCGGTGCGCGGCTCGTACTCCTCGGAGAGCAGGCCGAGGTCGTTCTGCAGGCGCACGAGCCGCTCGAACAGCGCCTCGGCGTCCTTGCGCCTCCCGGTGTAGGCGTACGCGTCCACCAGCCAGAAGCTGCAGGCGAGGAACGCGCCCTCGGACCCGGGCAGGCCGTCCTTGGCGTGCTCGGTGTCGTAGCGCAGCACGAATCCGTCGCGCACGAGCGTCTTCTCGATGGCCTGGATCGTCCCGAGCACGCGCGGATCGGTCGCGGGCAAGAAGCCGAGCGCCGGCATCAGGAGTACGCCGGCGTCGAGGGCCGGGCTGTTGTACGACTGCGTGAACGCGTTCTGCTGGGCGTCGAACCCGCGCTCGCAGACGTCGCGATGGATGCGGTCGCGCAGGCTGCGGAGCCGCGGCAGGTTGGCCCGCCAGGGGTCGTCGCGCGGCGTGAACTCGTCGATGATGCGGGCCATGCGGTCCACGGCGACCCAGGCCATCATCTTCGAATGGACGAAGTGGCGGCGGCCTCCGCGGACCTCCCAGATGCCGTCGTCGGGCCGCTGCCAGGCCGTCTCGAGGAAGGCCATCAAGCGCGCGGCGGTCCCGCGGGCTTGGTGCGCCTCGGGGACGCCGAGCCGGCGCGCCTCGTAGAGGGCCTGGATCACCTCGCCGTAGACGTCGAGCTGGAACTGCTCGCTCGCGGCGTTGCCGATGCGGACCGGCCGGGACTCCTCGTAACCGGGCAGCCAGGTCGCCTCGAACTCGGTCAGGCGGCGCTCGCCCTCGATCCCGTACATGATCTGGACCTGCTCGGGCGCGCCGGCGGCGGCGTTGAGGAGCCATTGCCGCCACGCTGTCGCCTCTTCCACGTAGCCGCCGAGCATCAGCGCGTCGAGCGTGAGGGTCGCGTCGCGGAGCCAGCAGAAGCGGTAATCCCAGTTGCGCACCCCGCCGATCTCCTCCGGCAGGCCTGCCGTCGGCGCCGCGACGATCCCGCCGCTCGGCGCGTAGATCATCCCCTTGAGGACGGTCAGCGTTCGGTTCACCACGTCGGCGTACGGGCCGCGGTACTTCGACCGCCCGGACCACTCCTTCCACTTCTGTTCGGTGTCGCGGAGCTCGGCCTCGACGTCGAGCGGCGGCGGCGGCTGTCGCGACGACTGGTGCCACGACAGCTCGAAGGCGACGCGCTCTCCCTTGCTCACGCTGAACAGGCCGCGCACGGCGTCGTCGTCCGGCTGCAGTTGCGCCTTCGTTCGCAGGAGCAGCGTGTCCGGCGCGGCGGTCATCGCGACGCCTCCGTCGGACGGGACGACCCAGGGCACGTAGGCCCCGAAGCCGAAGCGCGCGATGAGCACGAAATCGACGGGCACGGTCCCGCCGAGGCCCTCGACCACGCGGACGAGCGAGTGCGTCTCGGGGCCGAACGGCATGAAGTCGATGAAGCGCACGGCGCCGCCGTCACACTCGAAGTCCGTCTCGAGGATGAGCGTCCCGGGTCGGTACCGCCGCTGGACGCGTCGCACGGCGGCGCCGGGGTGCATTCGCCAGCAGCCGTGGTCGTCGCGCCCGAGGAGGGCCGCCATGGCCGCCGCCGAGTCGAAGCGCGGAATGCACAGCCAGTCGACGCTGCCGTCGCGCGACACCAGGGCCGACCCGCTCATGTCCGAGATGAACCCGTAGTGTTCGAGGAGTGAGGGCATGGCGCGCGTGGATGCAGGCCGCGGACCACCTGCGGGCGTCCGAACGGCAATTTCATCCATCTCTCCGAGGTCCTCGACCCGCGGTCCTCGACGGCCGTCTCCGCGTCCGCCTCGCTCGTCTTCCGACGTCGTCGCGCGGCCGTGCGTCGCGGCTCCCCGACGGCGCATCACCCGTCGCGTCATCGCAGGTCGGGCGGCGCGCGCACGCGCTCCCGGGCAAGGTACGGGCGATGCAACGCCGACGCGCCCATGAGCGCTCAAAGCATCGCCATCCTCGAAGGCAACACGTTCGTCGTCAGCGATCGGCGCGGCGACATCGAAGGATCACCGACCGACACGCAAGGGCTGTTCGCCGACGACACCCGGTTCATCTCTCGATGGGTGCTCACCATCGACGGGACGCGCCCGTCGGTCCTCTCGACGGACGACGTCGAGTACTTCGAGGCGCAGTTCTTCCTCGCGCCCACCAGCGGGACCATCTACGTCGACGCGGACGTCTCGATCATGCGAAAGCGGACGATCACGCACGGCTTTCGCGAGGAGATCGTCGTCACGAACCACTCGGCAAAGACCAAGGAGATGCAGCTCCGCCTCGAGGTCGCCGCCGACTTCGCCGATCTGTTCGAGGTCAAGGACGCGCTGAAGAAGAAGGGCGAGTACGACCGGCGCGCCGAGGCCGACCGGCTCGTCCTCGGCTACCGGCGCGACTCGTACGCGCGCGAGACGCACGTGGTCGCCCCCGGCGCCGCGATCGACGAGGGGGGACTACGCTACGCGGTGCAGCTCGGGCCCCACGCCACGTGGTCGACCGCCATCGACGTCAACGTGGTGAGCGTTGCCGACGTCGCCATCCCCGACTACCGGGAGCGCGGCGACGGCTCGCGCGTCCGGCAGCTGCGCGTCGAGCACGCGCTCTCGATGGCGCCTCAGGTGAAGAGCGACTGGCTCTCGCTCGTTCAGACGTACCAGCGCAGCGTCATCGACACGGCGGCGCTGCGCTACTACCCGCCGCTCCTCACCGAGGGATCGATGCCTGCCGCGGGCCTGCCATGGTTTATGGCGGTGTTCGGACGCGACAGCATCATCATGAGCATCCAGGCGCTGCCGTTCGTGCCCGTGCTCGCGGCGACGACGCTCCGGGTGCTGGGCGCCCGCCAGGGCCAGCGCATGGACGCGTTCCGCGACGAGGAGCCGGGAAAGATCCTGCACGAGTCGCGGGCGGGCGAGATGACCGCCTTCGCGGAGCGGCCGCACTCGCCGTACTTCGGCTCGGCCGACTCGACGCCGCTCTTCCTCGTGCTGCTCGACGAGTACGAGCGGTGGACCGGCGACGCGGACCTCGTACGGGCGCTCGAGCCGAGCGCGCGCGCGGCCCTGCGCTGGATGGACGAGTACGGGGATCGGCTCGGCAACGGCTATATCTCGTACAAGCGCCGCGACGAGGAGACCGGCCTGGAGAACCAGTGCTGGAAGGACTCCTGGAACTCGATCATCTTCCGCGACGGATCGCTCTCGAAGCTGCCGCGGGCGTGCTGCGAAATCCAGGGCTACGCGTACGACGCGAAGGTGCGCGCCGCGCGCCTCGCGCGCGCCTTCTGGAACGACGGAGCGCTGGCCGCGCGCCTGGAGCGCGAGGCGGCCGAGCTCAAGGCGCGCTTCAACCGCGACTTCTGGATGGAGGACCGGCAGTGCTACGCGCTCGCGATCGACGGGGACCTGCGCGTCGTCGACTCGATCACGTCGAACATCGGCCACCTGCTCTGGAGCGGCATCGTCGACGACGACAAGGCCCCGCACGTCGTCCGTCACCTGATGAGCGACCGGCTGTTCACCGGCTGGGGCGTGCGCACGATGGCCGACAGCGAGGGCGGCTACAACCCGATCGGCTATCACGTCGGCACGGTGTGGCCGCACGACAACTCGATCATCGCGCTCGGTCTGAACCGATACGGCTACCGCGACGAGTCGGCGCGCATCGCCGCCGGAATCCTGCAGGCGGCGCATTACTTCCGCAACCGCCTCCCGGAGGCGTTCGCCGGCTACCCGCGCTCGCAGACGCACTTCCCGGTCGAATACCCCACGGCTTGCAGCCCGCAGGCGTGGGCCACCGGGAGCCCGCTCATGCTCCTGCGCACGCTGCTCGGGCTCGAGCCGAAGGGCAACCGGCTCACGGTCGACGCCGCGCTGCCGCCCGAGATCGAGTGGATCGAGATCCGAGGTCTGCCCGGGCGGTGGGGCAAGGCGGACGTCGTGGGTCGGCGCCCGACCGCGCCGGCGCCCGCGGCGCACAGCTCCGCGACGTGAGCGACGTGACGTGAGCGACGTGACGCGGACGCCATCACGGGCGGCGCCCGAGCCGGAGCAGGACAGCCGGCGCGCCGGCCGGGCGGCGCGCCCCGCGTCGGGTGCGGGCACACGCGATGCAGCCTCGCGATCCATGCAGATCAGCAGCGCGCGTGAGTACTTCGAGGCGGTGACGTCGCGGCCTCACCCCGAGCTCTCCGACGCCTCCGGAACGTGGGAGTTCGACGTCGAGGGCGCCGGATCCTGGTGGCTGATGGTCGATGGCGGCAAGATGCGCGTGAGCGACCGGCCGCCCCCGGAGCCGGCGAAGACGCGCGTCCGGTTGACCGAGGCCGAGCTGCTTCGCCTCGCGCGCGGCGAGGGTCACGAGAACCTGCTGACGGCGCTGCTGCGGGGCGCGCTTCGGGTCGAAGGCGACCTTCGCTTCGGGCAGAAGCTGGAGTCGCTGCTGCCGCTGCCGGAGGAGGCGCCGGGCGCGCGCCCTGACGAGCAAGTGAACGCGTGAGCTCCGGCGGCGTGAGCGCGCGGATTGCACACGTGGACGTATCGCCGAGGACCTTCAATGCCTCGGAGGAGACGAACAATGCGAAAACCGATTTCCAAGGCCGTGCTCCTGGGGGCGATCATCGTGGGTGCGACGGGGGTGGCGACGGCGTCGCTCGCGCAGCAGGACACGCAAGACCCGCAGGATCAGCAAGGGCAACAGGGTCAACAGGGACAACAGGGTCAACAGGGTCAACAGGGTCAACAGGGTCAACAGGGTCAACAGGGACAACAATCGCCCGAGACGACGAGGAGCCAGCTCGTCAACACGACCGCCACGGTCCAATCGATCGACAAGGCCAATAAGACCGTCACCCTCAGGGGCCCGCAGGGTAACTTCCTGGACGTGCAGGCCGGACCTGGCGTGAACCTCGACAACATCAAGGCCGGAGACAAGGTCGCGATCTCGTATTACCAGGAGATGGCCGTGGCCATCGGCAAGCCCGGCCAGGGCGGCGCACCGAGCGAGACGCAGACCACGAGGACGGAGCGCGGCGGGGTGGCCTCGAGGCAGACCACGATGACGGCCACGATCGTGGCGGTGGACCCGAGCAACAACATGGTCACGCTCAAGGGACCGCGCGGCGTGCACACGATCCAGGTGCAGGATCCGGCGCTACAGCAGCGGCTGCGCACGATCAAACCAGGGCAAAACGTCACGCTGACCTACACACAGGCGCTCGCGACGTCGATCCAGCCTCAGCAGTGAACAGGCGGCGCCGCGAGTAGCGCCCGGGGGGGGGGCGCATCGCGAGCGCTCGTCGACTGGCCGTTGGGGGGGATCGCCGCGGTGCGCGCGCTCAGGAGTCGAGAGATCGGGACGGCGCGCATGTCGCTGTTCATCGCGGCGGCGCTGCTGCTCGGCTACTTCGTGCCGGGCATCGCCGAGCGCCGCTTCCCGCACCTGGCGTCCCCCATCGGCGTGGATCAGGCGATCGCGTTCCTGTCGGCCGTCGCCTCGGGGATGATGACGTTCACCGGCGTCGTCTTCTCGCTCGTGCTGGTCGCGCTGCAGTTCGTGACGGCCGCGTACACGCCGCGGATCGTCTCGACCTGGCTCAGTAACCATATCGTCGGCGACTCGTGCGGCGTCTTCACGGGGACGTTCCTCTACTCGCTCATGGCGCTGCGCGGCGTCGGCAGCCTGCACGGCGGCGAATCGAGCTCCCTCGTGCTGTGGGTGGCGTTCGTGTGGCTGCTCGGGAGCGTCTACATGCTCGTGCGGCTGATCGCCGCGTTCGCCGATCTGACGCACACGCGCATTCTTTACATGGTCGCGGCGCAAGGTCGGGCGGCGATCGACGGGATGCGCGCGCCGGCCGACGCAGGCGCGCCGCCGCCGGGCCTCGCCCCCGGCGCGCGGTCCGCAGCGCAGCAGGTCGTCCACGACGGGCAGCCCGCGTACCTCGTGTCCGTCGACGTGGCGCGGCTCGTGGCGCTCGCCCGCTCGGCGGGGGCGACGATCCGCGTGCCGTTCGCGGTCGGCGATCCGGTCCCGGCGGGCGCGCCGATCGCGCTGGTGCACGGGGCGCGCGCCCCGGTGAGCGAACGGGCGATCCGGCGGGCGGTCGTCCTCGGGCGCGAGCGGGAGGTCGCGGGCGATCCCAAGTACGCGCTCCGGTTGCTCGTCGACATCGCGATCCGCGCGCTGTCGCCGGCCGTCGTCGACCCGACCACCGCCGTGCAGGCGCTCGATCACGTCGAGGCGCTGCTCGTTCGCCTCGGCAACACGGGGCTCGGCGCGGGGCAGGTCCGCGACGGGGAGGGCGTGGTGCGGCTCGTCTACGAGCCGACGACGTGGGACGAATACCTGGAGCTCGCGCTCGCGGAGATTCAGTACTACGGCGCGACGTCCGTGCAGGTCCAGCGGCGGCTCGCCGCGCTCGTCGCGTTCGTGTCGGCGCACGTGCCGCCGGCGCGCCGCGTCGCGCTCGCGCGCTTCGCCGACGAGCAGCGCTGCGCCGTGCGCCGCGAGTTCCCGGCGTCCGAGGGGCGCGCGCGCGCCGAACGGAGCGATCGCCAGGGGCTCGGGCACGACGCGCGAGCGAGCGACGGCGGCTGAGTCAGGGACTCTCCCAGGCGACCCACCGCACGCTGGCCGGCGCGCCCTCGGCGACGGCGCTCACCGCCTCGCCCTTGCGCACGCACACCGGCCCGGCCGGGCCGAGCACGCCGTCGGTCGCTGCCTTGTCGGTCGACGCGAGCACGTTGCCCTCGCCGTCGACGAGCTTGGCCACGACCGGCGCGTCGGCCTCGAAGGCGACGCGCACGCACGTGTCGCGGCCGCTCGCCGGCGCGATCTCGATCTTGTCGCCCGCGCTCTCCTTGCGGGCGACCTCGCGCATGCCGGGGGCGACGGCGGCGCGCCGCGCGACGAGCGTCTCGAACGGGGCGCTCGACGGGGTGCTGGCTGCGCTCGCCGCCGCGGGCGCCGAGCGCGCGGCGGGAGCGCCCCGCGCGCATCCCATCGGATCGTGCACGACGGCCCCGGACGCGATGGCAAGCAGCGCGAAGGGGACGAGCTCACGCACGGGGCGCGCTGGGGGTCGCCGCGGCGGCTGGTTTGGTCGTCGCCTTGCCATCGAGGGGCCCCATGCGGCAGCTGCCCTGGAACTCGACGCCGCGCTCGATGAAGAGCGACGGCGCCTGCAGGTTGCCGATCATCTTGCCGGGGGAGTGAAGCTCGATGGCCGTCTTCGCCCGGATGTTGCCGTGGACGACCCCGCCGCGCACGATCACGGTCGCGACCTCGATCTCGGCGTGGATCTCGGCGCCTTCGCCGATGACGAGCGTGTCCTCGCTCTTGATCTCGCCCTTGAACACGCCGTCGATACGCACGCGCCCCTCGAAGTGGAGCTTCCCCTCGAACTCGGTGCCCCTGCCGAGCAGCGCGGTGATCTCTGTGGCCGGAAGCTGCTGGTCCATGTCTGTCGGCTGGGACTACCAGACGGGCGGGAGCATGTCATGTCGCGGCCCGTGTTTTTTGCCGCTCTGCCGCGCGCGGCGGCGGGCGGCCACGGGCGGCCACGGGCGTCGCCGTCCTTTGGTACGATGCGGCCCGTGCTCCGGGTCGGCCCGTCGCCAAGCCCCACGCTGGCCAAGGTGGTCGCCGCCTCGGCGGTCGCCGTGGTCGCGGGGGTCGTCGGCGCACCGGCCGCGGCGCAGGAAGAGGGCGCCGAGGGCACCGCGGCGCCTCCCGCGGTCGGCGCCCCGGCGTCGAGCCCGGCGGCGGCGCCGCCCGGGGCCGAGCAGCTGCCCGCGCCGGCGCACAAGGTGACGCTGCGCGAGGACACGACCAACCCCTTGCGCGAGTCGGTGCTCGTCTTCGACCAGAGCGTGACGACGCAGACCGCCGGCGTCGGCGTGACGCCCCAGTCGTACGTGCCGCTCTACGAGCTATGGCTGAGCTTTCGCCCCCGGTACTACTTCGACGAGCACTGGAGCGTGCGCGGCCGGTTCGATTACACGAAGGAGCTGACGAACAGCCAGACGACAACGTACCGAAACGAGGACGTTTTCGGCGACGTCTGGACGGACCTCGTCTACGAAGCGAGCCTGGACCGCTGGTGGCACGACACCAAGGTCGACGTCGGACCGAGGGCCCTCTGGCCGACGTCGAAGGTCAGCCAGGGAAACGGCACGTACGTCACGCTCGGAGCGCGGGCCGGCGCGCAGCACACGTTCCAGATCCACGGCGAGGCCGCGCCCTGGCTCGAGTTCCTGTGGGTCCGAGCGGGCTTCGCGTACCTGCACCCGTTCACGTCGGCGACGACCCCGACCGACTACGGTAACTTCGCCTACGCGCGGCAAGACGTCGACGGCCGATCGTTCATCAGCGATCAGATCGTCGGCCAGACCCTGGTCGAGCACGAGCTCTGGAGCGCCCTCTACACGCGCTTGCAGATCACGCCGCGCCTCTCGGCGCAGGGCGACCTCTTCTTGATCGACCAGTGGCACTACGCTCCGAGCGGCACCGGGCCGCTGCCGCTGTCGTCCACGTCGGGGCCGGATAACCAGCACACCGCGAACACCTGGTTCGTCGCCGAGATCGACTTCGACCCGGTGAGCGAGGTCACCGTGAGCCTCGGCTACTACAACCTCGCCAACGCCGTCGCGACCGACGGCCAGGAGCGAAGCCTCTTCGGCGGCGAGAACATCTGGTGGAGCCCGTCGGCGCGCGTGTTCGTCGACGTGACAGCGCACCTCGACGCGCTGTTCGAGGACGCGACGGGCCGCAAGTTCTCGGCCGAGCGGGCCCAAGCGGCGCACGAGCAGCGCACGGCCGCGCACTTGCGCTAGAGTCGCGCGCCACGCTGCACCACAACGCCCGCGTCACACGCGGAGCCACGCGAAGGAGCCACTCCCATGCCGATCCAAGTAGGCGCCGAGGCGCCCGATTTCGAGCTGCCGTCGAGCGAGCCGGACGCTTCGGGGCGACCCGGAAAGAAGATCAAGCTGAGCGACTTCCGCGGAAAGAAGAGCGTCGTGCTCGCGTTCTATCCGCTCGACTTCAGCCCGGTGTGCTCGGGCGAGCACCAGTGCTTCCGGGAGGATTTCTCCGAGCTCGAGCGGGCCGGCGCCCAGGTGCTCGGCGTCAGCGTCGACAGCGTCTGGGCGCACCAGGCGTTCGCCAAGCAGATGGGCCTGAAGTACCCGCTCCTGGCCGACTTCCAGCCCCGCGGGGAGGTCGCGAAGAAATACGGCCTGTACCTCGAGGATAAGGGGATCACCGCTCGGGCGACGGTCATTGTCGACAAACTCGGCAAGGTCGCGTGGGTCAAGCAAGAAGAGGTCCCGCAGGCGCGCGACAATCGTAAGATTCTCGAAGAGTTACGACGGGTGAGCTGACGGCTTCGCCGAGGACCGCCGGCGTGCTCTACTGAGAGCATGGGCCCGTTCGCGCGCGTGATGCTGGCGGCGGCGGTCGGCGCGGCGTCCCCCGCGGTCGCCGCCGCGCAGGCCGCGGGCGACAGCGCCCCGGCCGGCTCGGCGGAGCCTCCCGCCAAGGCCGTCGTGCCGGCGACCGGCTACTCGTATCGCGGCCCGACGCCGCCGCTCGCCGAGCGCGCACACGCACGAGCGCCCGCGCGCGCCGACGCGCCGGCGTCGTCGGGCCCGGACGCGCAGATGCCCGGCTTCGAGACGCTCGCGAGCGGCGGAACCCGCCTGTTCGTGGCGCTGAGCAAGGCCGTGGAGTTCGACGCGCGCGCGGGACACGCGACCATCACGTACGTGCTCAAGGGCGCGCACGTCGAGCGCCGCAACGATCAGAACCCGCTCGTGACGCTGCACTTCAACACGCCCGTGACCAGCGCGCGCCTGGTGCCGCACGGGCGCGACGTCTGGTTCGTCGTGGACCTGAGGGCCAGCGTGCAGCCGACGGTCAGCCTCGGCCAGGCGAAGGACGGAGCCGCGCTGCTGAGCGTCGAGTTCCCCAAGGGCGATTACCTTCCGGCCGGAGCCGCGCCGGTCGCGTCCCCGCCGACCGCCGCGAGCGCGACCGCCGCCGCCGCGCCGCCGGCCGCGCCGTCTGCCCCGCCGCCGGCCGCGCCGCCCGCCGCGCCGCCGCCTGCGCCGTCTGCCCCGCCCTCGGCCCCGGCGCCGGCCGAGCCGAAGGTGGCGGTGGCCCCGCCCGTACGGTCCGCGCCCTCCGCGCCGCGCTGACGCCCGGATCGGGCGCGTTCTTTGGCTTGCGAACGATCGCGATCCGTTGCTTGCTCGGCGTCTGCTGCCCGCAGGCCATGACCGCCCGCCCCGCGCACGGCGCTTCTCCGGCGTTCGCCGGCGGCTCGGCTTCGCGGCGGCGTCCGTCGCGGCCGGGTCGCGCGCGTTGCAGCCGTCCGCCGCCCTCGGCGACGAGCCCGAAGGGCCCCTGCCGGTCGTCTTCAGCGCCGATCAGGTGAGGGTCGATCCGCGCGCGCGGGCGCTCGAAGCGTCGGGCGACGTGCGCGTCGACGAGCCGCCGTTTCATCTCACGAGCGACGCGCTGGTCCTGCGACGCGTTCCGCTCGGCGTGGAGCTCGACGGGCAGGGGAGGCTCGCGTTCTGTCGGTGCCTGGGGACGCCGCTCGCCGTGCGCTTCCACGACGCGACCATCGCGCCGCCGCACGACGTGGTCCTGCGCCAGCCCGTGCTCGAGGTGTTCGGGCTGCCGCTCGCGTGGGCGCCCGTCGTCTGGCTGCGATCGCCCGGGCGCCTGGGCCTGCTGCCGCCGGACGTCGCGTGGCGCGGCGCCGACGGGCTGTTCCTCGGCGGGGGCCTGCACGCGCCGTGGACGCCGGGCGACGTCTCACGCGGCCTGGACGTCCGCGCGGGGGCGTACCTCGACGGGGGCGTCGCCTTGCAGGTCGCGATGCGGACGACCGTCACCGAGTCGGCCGTCGGCTGGGACCGATGGCGCGGCGACGACGGGGTGCGCCTGCAGCTGCGCGGGGCGAGCGCCATCGCGGAAGGCGGCGGCCCGGCCTCGACGGCGTGGTCGGTGGACGCGCTGCGCGGCGCTCGCGCGGTCAAGGCGACGACCGAGCTCGAGCCGGCCGCCCGGCCGTTCGACCGCGCCGCCGCCCAGACCGCGGTGTTCGCCGACGGCTGGACGGTCGCCTCCGGCGCGCGCGCCGCGGCGGTGCGCGGATCGCCGCCGGGAGAGCTCGGCGCCGGAGGTCCGGTCGTGGCCGTGCGCCGGGCGGGGACGATCGCCCGGGCGGGCGCGTACGACGCCACGCTCGAAGGCGGCGGCGTCGTGAGCCAGGGGCATGCGACGACGAGCTTCGCGCGCGCCGAAGGCGGGGCGCTCCTGGCGACGCGGCTCGGCGCGGCGGGCGCGTCGATCGCGCTGCGCGGGTTCGGAGGCGTCGCCGACGCGGGGTCCGGGGCGGACGTCGACGCCGCCGCGCAGGCGCGCGCCGCGATCACGCTGCCGCTCGCGCGCGCGTACGGCTCGCCGGACGAGGCCGATCCCTGGATCCACCGGACGGAGCCTCGCATCGAGGCGGCGGTGGTCGCGGTGCGCTCGACCGACGTGCTCGTCGCGCCGCCGGCGCGCGGCTCGGCGCAGGCGGGCGACCGGGCCTGGGTGGCCGACGCGGGCTGGTACAACGCGCTGGGCCGCTGGGGCGCGCGCGCCGCCGCCGAGCTCGACGTCGCGTGCGGCGCGGTCGGCACCGACCGCAGCGCGCTACCCGCTGCGCGCCTGCGCGCGGCCGGCGCCGGCGAGTGGTTCGCCCTGGGGGCCGACCTCGCGGCGCTGCTCGACCCGAACGGCGGCGGGGCGACGGGCGCGGCGTGGA